>Ga0222714_10005502_pt1 | contig 12033 bp, 7 predicted proteins | sample C33_3DmetaG_FD_165048 | JGI IMG/M metagenome (GOLD analysis project Ga0222714, IMG submission 165048) | Estuarine water microbial communities from San Francisco Bay, California, United States - C33_3D | ecosystem: Environmental > Aquatic > Marine > Unclassified | place: USA: California... | reverse complement strand
CCGCGCGCGCGCCGCGAGACATGTTGAATACAAATAATCACCACCGAATGCGTCCACCGCGCGCGTCCCGAGACGGTCGCGCGCGCGCGCGCGGGGACGCCCGCGCCACCGTCGGTCGCGCCAAAAGCGCTTTTTCGCGAATGAATGCGAATGAATGAATGAATCAACCAATCGATCGCCGTGCGTCACGCGAACGTCGGACCGACGCGCGCGCGAATGCGATAGAACGCACGCCTTTGCCCTTTCCCCGACGTCTCCCCGGGGTCTGTTCGCGCGTCGTCGTCGTTCGCAGAGGCGTGCGACGCAATGCCGACCGCGGACGACCGCTCGACCGACGACCGACGCTTTTTCTGGATAAACTCCAGATCTCGTACTCTACGCGTGAACACGCGATGTGTACCCAACGCGACGGCGAGATCCCGCGCATTCGCGACCACGAATGTCGCGCGGATTCCTTGGCCACGAGACGTCGCGTGCGTGTACATACACGAGGGTTACTTTGTGGTATATACTGTATTTATGTGTTGAGATAAATATGGGTCCGTGGGTGTGTGACGTATTGAGAGGGGTATGAGGGCCAGTGTGGTGTGATTATGACGTGCGTGCGTGCGGCGGGCGGGCGTGAACACCCTTTTCGTGTGGTCGGTTGTCGCGCTGGCGTCAGAGCGCGCGCGCGATGGCGACGCACGCGGGCGCGGCGTACGGCGCCGCGGGTGGTGATGGCGATGGTCACGGTGACGTCCATGTCGATGGTGATGTCGCGGTTCGCGTTCGCGCGACGACGACGACGACGACGGCGCGAGGTGTGGGTTCGCGCGCGACGACGAGGGTGGCGTTGACGACGATGATGCTGTTGGGCGCGGTGGTGGTGACGCTCGGGACGGCGGTCGGGGTGATGTCTGGCGATGGCGTCGTGGGTTCGGGTCGGCTCGGCATCAACTGGGGCGGGATGAACGCGAACGCGATCGCACAGCAGTTGCAGCGGAAGTTGGAGCAAGCGCTGAGGCGAATCACGAACAAGTTTACTCCGTATTTGAAGTCTTCGTCGTACAACACGGCGACGTGCACGCCGCACCTTCAATTCCACGGGTGGTGCGAGACGAACGCGGTGATCTTTTCGTCGGGATGCCTCGCGCAGTATCCAGGGACGTACTACTACGACATAGGAGCACCGTACCCTATTTTTAACAAGAATTCGGGGTTGCGAGCGTGCGTGACGACGTACTACAGGAATAAGCTCGTCGGCGACTATGAATCGTTCGGCTTGACCTTGGACGACGTGACAACGAATGATTTGGTCAAAGCCATGTTTCCAACGTCATTTGGCGATTTGCAACAATGGATGACAGCTTTTGAGGACGCAGACTTGAACGCGGAGTCGGACTTTGGTCAGGATGAGAACTTTGGTGGCGACGCGGCGTCGGCGACGGCTGCTGTCAACGTCAATACGATGTACAAAAACTATCTGCCTTCGACGTCATCCTGCGAAAACTCTTTCTGCTTTAATTTCTGTCCCTCAGATCTTGGTCTCAGAAGTTTATACTCCATCTCCGTGCCAAAGGTGTGCGCTTCCTTTAAAATTGTCGGAAAGACGTACAAAAAGTGCATATCGGTGCCGACTGTCAAGTTCAAGCTCCCCACGTCTTGCAAGCGAGTGTGCGTGATGCTCCCCGGCTATTGTACTATGATTTCAAATTCACAGAAATTCACCGCGCTGACGCAGGTGAGTTCGATTCAAGGTTTGCTCAATCTGAACGTGCTTCCGACCTCAGTGACGTCGGCGATTCAAACCGCGCTGAGCAAGGCTGAGAAATACTCGCAACTTGCCTCGACGACATCGGTCAACGGACTCGTCAACACCGACCTCCTGAGTGGTGGGATTATCGACATTATCAAGGATGCTCAGAGCGCGCTCAGTAACATTGCAAACGGACTCGAGGACAAACTCCGCGAGGTGGTGAGCCTTGCGTGGGGTGAGACGATATCAACATCCGACGAACTGCGTGCGATGATTGAAAATGGGATTCTCGACGCGCTGGACTCAACGTCCGCGGCGGCGGCGCTGGGTTTGGGGCGAGACAACACAGTCCTGTATGGCGACATTCAAGACGCTCTTCATAAAGCGTTCCGCGGCGAAGAATTAGAATTCGCTTCAAAGGCAAAAACGGAGCGCGCGAGACTCGGAGCGAGCGGTCGAGGCAGCTGCTTTGATTTGATTTTATCTGCTTACGATGATTACGAAGCGCCCAGTTACCTCATGCCGTGGCCTGAGAAATTGAAGGATGATCCACTTGCGCCCGGATCAATCGACATCAAGTTTCCAAAACTCACGACGTCGCTTTGTGCCAACATTGCAAAGTTCAACATCCCTCCGCAAGTGGCGGTCAAATTGTTCAACGCATTCAACAACATGTTTGAAAGTTTGTTCACCGAGTTGTACAGCCAGACGGGTTTGAAAGCACTCGTCGAGCAAATCAAGGACCTCGGCAACGGCAAATTTTATGGCGGCCGGCGCTTACTTTCGGCGGAGGATGCGAAGTTGTTCGTCGAGACACATCTGAAGTATAAGCAACAGTTTGCGGAAGCCGAGATCAGCGTGTTCAATCATATGATCAAGTTCCACGAACGTTTGACGGTTTTGTCCTTGGGTGAGTTGGAGTCCAGTCCTGGCACTGCTTCTCTCGGCGCCGGCGCGTTTGACGCCATTCTCGAGCGATTTACGAATGATCTGAAAGAAGCGCTTAAGCTCATGGCAAGAGACACCGAAGTGGATGGAACGTTTACGATGGCTTTCAAAGCTGAGACGTCCATGAAGGTCAAGCAAGGAATCACGCAGACGGGTGAGTTTTTGGCCGATGTTCTCGGCATGGAGAACGTCATTGAGGAACAGAAAATTTACCCGACGAGTGTGCCCGGCTTACTCATCCTCGTTGACCTTAAGGTATCCCTAAGCCTGCCATACTTTCTCAGAGCGGAGACAGAAGGCGAGTTTGGTGTCTCCGTCGAAGTTGCCTTCCCGGTTAATGTGAAACTTTCCAAATCACCGAGCGTCGCTTTCGGCACACCCACGGTCGAATCGAAAGTTTTGGGATCAGCTGAGATTCATGTCGGGTTACAAACTGGTATCGTTGCTCAAGTAGAAAGCGCGTACGTCGCCTTGTGCGCCGGAGCCGTGTGTGCGGGCCCAGATCTTTATGCCAGACAGGATGTATATTACGGGATGGATGCTTTCGCGATGACACTCGAGCGCGCAAAAGCAACGTGTGAACGTGACGCACACTCGCTCACCGCACTTTGGAACGACTGGGACTATCCCTCACGAACAAAGTCACAGTGCACCGCGAGCGTCGCCGGGTTCGGCGGTTATTTACAAGTGCCTAAAACTGAGCTCGAGGTGCGCATGATGATGAAGCCGATTCCGATACAGAAAGGACCACCCGGAGGCGATACCGGCGGCGCCGCGACCGACGAAGATCCTGGCATGGACGCCCTCCTCCCATCCCCTGCTTTGGAGTTGTTTGATTTCACGCCGCTGATTCAACAGGCCTACGACTCGAGCGGTAACTTTCACATCCAAGAGCTCTTCTCCGAGTGCGCCGCGCCGCACGGCGCCGCGCGCCCTCGCGACTGCGCGCCGACCTCTTCATCTCTCTCACCTTGACGTCCACGTGCGCACACACACGCCCCATGGTGTCAACGAAACACGCAAGGGGAAGAAACGCGCGCCTCGGGCGTGACGACGCGTCGATAACTCGTAGAGCTTTTGTAAATTGTGTCCCCATGTACACAATGACGGATTTTCTTTTTTCCACTCTGCGCCGCCGAGCCCACTCGGCGTCCGCGGTCGACGCCGCCGCACACGACGTCGCCCTCGTCGCGAACGACGCCCGCGAACGACGACCATCATGGCGCCCACCGCGTTCACCCCGCGCGCCGATCCGTTGCGCGAGCTCTTAAACGCGGTGGATGACGAGCTCGCGGCGTACATGCAGCGCAAGTTTCCCGATGAATCTCGAGAGAGTTTCCCTCGCGCCGTGCGCACGAAAGCCGCGGATTGCTGCGTGCAATGGGCGCAGTTCGCATCGAAGCGGAAGATGAATCCGGCGGCGCTCGCGAAGGAGGTGGCGACGGAGTTTCAGGCGGAGTTGGACGCGCGCGCGAGCGCCGGGGAGGCGCGAGGGACGATCGTGTCGTGCGCCGCGGCTGGAGTGTACGTGAACATGTCTTTGAACCGTCCGAAGGTGTTTGAGATGGCGTTGCGTAGTGTGGCGAGTCAGGGCGAGACGTTTGGGCACACGGATGCGGCCAAGGGGAAGCGGGTGATTATTGAGCACACGTCGTCCAACCCGAACGCGCCGTTGCATATAGGTAACTTGAGAAACGTTATGATCGGCGCGCACTTGGCGCGATTGATGAAGGCGTGTGGACACGATGCGAAAGAGGCGTTTTATGTCAATGATTTGGGTGCGCAAATCGGTTTGACGGCGTTGGCGTACACGCGAGTGTACGACAAGTTGGAGCCATACATGAAGATTGACCACTGGATCGGCGCCATGTACGCGGTGATGAATACGTGTCAAGAGTTGCAACAAGTTGGCGTCAAGCCAGGTGATCTTGAGGTGCGTGCGGTGTTTTGATGCTCTCGTCCAGTCGAAATTTCGAGTCCAACCGACAACGGCTATGATTAATGTGTTTTTTAACTCTCTTTCTTACGTTTACACCGTGGAGAAAAACCATATTCACCTCTGACAATATGAGCCGTCTTTACTAGCGAAGACGTGTGCTACAATCGCGCGACATGAAAACGTGTACTGACTGTGTTATTTTCTTTCGTATCACAGGATGCGTGCAAGGCGGGTAAAGACGCCGTAGACGCGTTGATGCAAAAGTCGCTCGCCGACGTCGCCGGGGATGAAAAGAAAACCAAGGGCGTCGAAGAGTACTTTGACATTTACCAAGATTTGCGCGAACGCTTTGAAAAGATGATGGTCGTCATGCTCGAAGACATTCGCACGATTGATGACATCAAGGTTGAGGCGGGTAAATTGAACTTGGCGTACGAACAGCAAGAGCCGTGGGCGATTAAAATTTTCCGCAAAATGGTGTGCGATTGCTTGACGGGCGTGCAGCAAACGTTGAGCACGTACGGCGTGCAGCACGATCGATTTGACTTTGAATCCGAGCTCGGCTGGGAGGGTTCGAACGCCAAGGTGTTGGAAATCATGCAAAATAGCGACTATTACGTGCCGCAGACGCAGTGCAACGACAAGGGCGTGCCGCAAGGCGCGTACTTGGACATGTCTGGGTTCATCACCGACATGGGATTTAAAATTGGTAAGGGCGGGTATCAAAAAGATTACCCACCGCTGTACGTGTTGCGCCCCGACGGATCGACGCTGTACACATACCGTGATATTGTGTATTCGTTCAAAAAGGCGTCGATGAGCGATTTGATTTTGAATATTATTTGCAGCGAGCAAGACTTGGCGCAACAAAAGGTTTCGCTCGCGATGGCGATGATGAACCCCGAGATGGAGGGGCGACAATACCACTTGTCGTACGACTTGGTGAAATTAACCACGGGTAAGATGAGCGGTCGACGAGGGCGTTATCTGTTAGCCGATGACTTGTACGATGACTTGAAGACGGTCATTCGCGAAAAGATGGAGAAAAAGTACAAGGAAAAGGGTGAAGACGTCTCCAAGGAAATGTTCGACGAGGTGACGCACGAAGTGAGCACGGCGGCGATGAAGTATGCGTTGTTGTCGGTGTCATGCATGACGCAAATCAACTTCGATATCGCCAAGATTACCGACTTTGAAGACGCGTCGGCGCCGTTCATCTTGTACAACTCTACGCGTTTGACGTCTGTCATTCGCAAGTTTGAAGAGCGTTCGGCGCCCGGCGGCCCGTTGCCCGAATTATGCTCTCTCGACGACGTCGACTACACCAAGCTCGACGATGACCGCGAATGGGCGTTATTATTAGACTTTGTCTTGCCCTTCGCGTCGATGATTTGCGACTCCGCCATGCCGCCGTTACCCAAACCGCCCGCCTTGCCCTCCTACGGCATGCACCGCGTGTGCGACTTCTTGAACATGTTCGTCCGCGCCTTGAGCGGTTACTACGGCCCCGCTGGCGTTCGCATCTTACCCGTGCAATCCCAGCTCGACCAAGGCTTCACCGACTTTGCCGCCATGCACGCGCGCGTGCACGCGTGCAAGGCGTTCAAGCAAGTCATCGACAACGGCTTGCGCTTGCTCATGATTGAACCTCTCGAACGCATGTAATGCTTCATCACACGTCTTCAAAAAATACATTTCGCACCACGCACGTACGCGCGGTGCCCACCAGCGACGCCCAATCGTCCACCCGAGCGACGTCCGACCGCGACGCGTCGCGCCCATCGACATGTCACGCCACCAATGTATACACGCGCCCACGCGCCCACGCGCCCGATCGCAGACCCGCGCATGCGTCCTTCCACGACGCGCGAAAGGAGACAGTCGCGATGCAAATTTTCGTCAAGACTTGTACGTCACGATGCGCACGAACCTTTGCGTCGCGTCGGCGACGACGACGCGCGGCGACGGCGCCGGGCGCGCGCGACGAGTGATCTCGAATTCGCCGCTAGGGCTTACAGCCACGACGTCGGACAACCATGATGCGACCGCGACGCCGCGCGCGATGTGTGCGCGTGACTGACGATGCGGTGATTTTTTGACGCGAATAGTGACGGGTAAGACCATTACGTTGGAGGTGGAGTCTTCGGACACCATCGATAACGTCAAGGCGAAGATCCAAGACAAAGAAGGTGCGTGACGATGGCCAAGACCTAGCTCTCGCGCGCGCGTCGAGCGTCGGGGCTGTGTGCCACGGGGAGCGCGCATTGCGGGCGTTTCGATGGTGATATGGCGTTTGGAATGCGTGTGCGCGTGTGCGGTGTCGGCGCATGGAGGCGCTGGGCGCGGCGTCGGGCGTCGGGCGGGGCGTCGAGCGCGGAGCGCGTAACCCTCTCGTCGAAGCGCGTCGTCGACGATTGAGAAAAATTCCAGGGACTGACCTCTCGATGCGTTCTTCGCGTTTGATGATAATAACAGGTATCCCGCCGGATCAGCAACGTTTGATCTTCGCGGGTAAGCAGCTTGAAGATGGCCGCACGTTGGCGGACTACAACATTCAAAAGGAGTCTACGCTCCACTTGGTGTTGCGTCTCCGCGGTGGTATCATCGAGCCGTCCCTTCTCGTGTTGGCGCGTAAGACCAACGTAGACCGTGCTGTGTGCCGCAAGTACGTCATTTTTTCTTATTCGAGCGACGACCGTGTTACTACTCGACTGGGTGGCGATCTCATTCACGACGATGACGGGTTTGGATTCGTCCAACGACAATGCGTTAACCGCGTCGAGCGTTTCCACCCGAAATCTGAATACCCGTCACTCCATTCACTTTGCCACCGATGGAAATCTACTACTCAACGGTGGTCATTCGCGTGTGATACATTCATTCAGTCGTGGTCAAGATTTTTTACTTTCGCGTTCTCGTGACTGACTGATTGTTTTTTTTTCCTGATATGTAGGTGCTATGCTCGCTTGCCTCCCAGAGCGAAGAACTGCAGAAAGAAGAGCTGCGGTCACTCTCCGTACTTGCGCTTGAAGAAGAAGCTCAAGTAATCGGGAACTCAATTGCGTCGAGAGCCGCCGCTGCGAAGTGGGCGCATCGAGTAGTTAGCAATACACGTACGTGTGTGGTTTTCATTTAGCCGAGTGACTTGTAATGGTGAACTATACACGTATATGGCACGAAAATTTCTCAGAAGATCAATGCGTTTTGTACTCGTCATCATCATGAAGAAGAAGTAAATATCTATTTCATATCTAGGAGCTGTCGTTGTTCCAATACCTACGGCGATGAGCCGCCGAATCGAATCGTCGCGGCTAACATGATGTGGTCGCTCGGCTCGGTTTCAGCCGGGAACGGACCCTTGACGTCGTCGCGGTGCGGAAGTTCGAGAACTTCGACGACATCGATATCGTCAGTGACGAAAATGTAATCCAACGTGTCGATGAAAGGCTCGTCATCCTTGATTTGCGCGTTGTTTGTAAAGTTTGGCTCTTCTCCGTTGACGCGCGCGTACGCGCTCTCCATCTTCTTTGCTGGCTTGACGTTGAAGGGTTCACCCTTGTACCCTTCGGGCATGATGGGATATGCCTCGTGAGATTCGTCTAAATCACCCGTGGTGATGAGCGTATGACCCGCATCGCCGGGTTTCAGATTAAAGTCGCCCATGAGGACGACTGGCAATCCGGCGCTCTGGTTGAGCGCGTACTGCGCGGCGATGCCAGCGTGAATCGTCATCACGCGACGATCAGCGGCGGTGCGAAACATACACGGCATATGATACGTACACACACCAAACTTTGCATTCGTCTTCTTACACGTCAACGTGGCGTACAAGATGGAATTGAAACGCCCGCGCGCCGTCTGCCATTCGTCGCTCGGCGGGCGATAATCCGTCAACTTGCGCCAAATCGACACCGGCATCTTCAACACGTTCACCACGGGGTTCAAAATCCCAAAATCCTTATCCTTTTTCTTCACTTGCGGAAACTTTACAGTGTCGCTCAAGCGCGAAATGTCGCTCGTCGTCACCTCGTACGCGTCCAGCGGCACCGCCAACCCGACGCCCATGTAATTATTAAACGGCTTACCATACAGCGACACCACGAAATGATAACCCTTCGCCGCAAAGTACGCGTGCAAAGGTCCCGCCCACGACATGCTCACCTCCTGTAACCCCACCACGGCGCGTCGCGCCGTCTCAGCGTCCAACTTGGCCATGACCCGCCCGAGCCGCACATCCGCATCCAAGTTCTCCGCGTCGCAGTGCGTGAAATACCCCGGATCCGCCAAGTGCGAGCTCAGCACGTTATATGTCACCACCCGCGCCATCGCCTGCTCCGCCGACGACGTCGACGCCGCCGTCATCACCCCTCGAACCGCCGCCGATGGCGATCGACGTTCAAACCGACCCCGCGAAAGCCGATGCTGCGGCGCCGCAACGCTCGCCACGCGCCGCGCACACCTCGCAGACGACGACGCAGACGACGCAGACACGCGCACCGCGCTCGTCGCCGCCACCGTCGTCGATGCGATCGCTCGGTGCGTCGCACGCGCGAGCATGGATGTGCCGCGCCACAGCGCGACGCACTCGCATTCGACATGTCCACCGACGCCTTCGACGTCCAACGTCGTCGGCGTCGGCGCCACCGGCGCGTCAGCGCGATATCACTGCGCGCGCGCGCGTTCGCCGTCGTCGCGTTCGCGCACTTGGCGGCGACGACGACGCGGACGACGTGGATGGGATCGTCGTGGGTAACACCCATGATTGGTGTTGACGCGAGCGACTACCACGCGACGGATTCACTGGCGCTGTCGAACGCGTTCGAGCGCGCGCACGAGCGGGCGACTCGGCGGGAGGTGTCAGTGCATGAGACGGCGCACGCGGAGGTGAGCGCGATCGGTGCGGGAGGGGTGTTGAGAGACGACGGGGCGAGGCGTGACGCCGCGCGCGGGGCGTTGACGCGGTTGGCGTCGAGAGCCAAGGCGCGTGCGGTGGCGCTGGAGAGTGATAGACATGATGGTGATGACGGTGATATCGTGATGCAGAGAGCGGCGGCGAGAGAGGAGTATGCGTTGTTGCATCGGGCGCTTATGTCGGTTGAGGTTGACGAGGAGGAGGTTGAGCGTTCACAGCGCGCGAGCTCGAGTCCCAGACGCGCGGCGTTGGGTGAACCACAAGAAAAAGCGTCGTCGTGGTTGGATTTTAGCGATGGATTATTAGAGTCTATCAAGGTGCATGGCTTGCCGGGTGGTGGCGGTCGCCCGGCGGTGGCGAGCAAAGACGAGGTTGACGAGGCGACTCAAATCGCGACGTGGAGAAATCGCGCTCGTCAATCGTCGACGATGAAGACACGAACGCACCGCGATGCGAAGGAACGTCTCGCACCGACCCGCGCGTGGTTTGCCGCCAAGCCGAAACAGCCTGATGTGTACTGGGATGTGGATTTAGAAAAGATTCAACGCGCGCGAGAAACCGTCGCCGCTCGAGCCGTCGAACAAGGCGGGACTAATTTCGATTTCGAAATCACAGACATGCCCATCGTGGCAAAGTCTTCGACGACATCGAAACGCGTCGCCGCGCTCGGAGCGGCGGCGGCGGAGACGACGACGACAGAGGATGACGACGAGAATACAGTAGCGAAAGAAGAAGAAGACGCGTCTGAAGCCGACACGGCAAATGGGACCGCGGTGTACACCTCTGAAGATGCGCTGGACAACGCCATCAAAGCCGACGACGGAACAATCCATAGCTTTTCTAATATGTTGGAAGAATGGACGAAGAAAGCGGTCGCGCACGTCGATAGGGTGGCGACCAAGGCGCGACAGACGGCGTCATACGTATCTGAAAAAGCCATCGCCGCCGAGGAGGATTTACTCATGAAGCACATTGACGTCAAATTCTACGTGGATTTCGCCGACCCTCGATCGCTAGAGGCTTTGCTTGGACCGTATGAACGTTTAAGTTCGAACAAACTCGGACCGGTGCGGTGGACGGTGGTCCCATTTGTCAACGTTGGACAAGGGCACAACGCCACGGTGAATTGCTTGTACAACGGCCACGCCAGACATTTGAGTTGCACCGCAAACGTGATCGCGGCGTGCGCGGCGCAAAACTTACACGAGTTTCCGGATGCCATGCGGGCGTTTACGAGTTGCTATGGCGTGCAATTGCTCAAGCTCGAAAGCCAACAAGCATTCACGTTTGGTCGACATGAAGCGGCGTTGAGCGACGCGCAGGGACAATGTTGTCGAGCGGTGACGAGTGCGTTAGACGCGCTTGATGCCAATGCAACGACGACGACAAAAAGTGGAGCTGAAATGTGCCAGGCGCAAAGTGAGTGCGCGATGCTTGGCTCTGGATACGATTTGCTCGTCGCGAACGGCATCCAGCTCGGTTCGGCGGAGCCGCGATACAAATTCCTCCCGTGGGTCACCATCGATGGTAAGCCGGCATGTAAGCACAAGTGCAATTTGCAGTCGACCCTGCGTAGGAAAATTTGTGCCATGCGCACGACATTACCTGCAGATTGTCCGAAATTCCCATGGGCGCAAGCGTGGTACGACGAGCCCGAGGTGTCGTTTGGAGGTTTAGCCGTGGTTTCCGCGGCGGTTATTTTCGTCACCGTTTCCGCGTTCGTGCTCATGCGCGAAGCGGGATTGAAACCATTGGGGCTATTCGGCGGTGAAAAGAAAACCGGCAGCGGTGGTACGAGCGGCGAACGCGCCGAGTTGCTGCCAAAGTAAGCGAGTACCAAAAGTAAAACAATAGCCTTGTATTTTTTATTCATTCAAAGTTTAGCTACACAACAAGATTACTAGTACAACACCCCTCCGGCCTCCTCGAACGCATTTTTGTGCTCGATTGGAACCAAATCACCAACCGTGATGAGTTCGAAGGGCGGGGAGGGCTCGTCTAAGACGCGTCGCCAGGCGTCGGCGTCGAATTGGCGTTGCGAAAACGCCGTGTCTAAAAAATCTCCATGTGCGTCTACGATGTCCTCAATCGGCCCACGCGAGACCGTAATCCAGTGCGTGTCGCCTCTAATTTCACTGGATTCTACTATAGGCGGGAACGCGTGCATATGAAACGACCAATCATCGCGCGGTTTCCCATCCAGCGTCACTCTCGCCGTCGACGTCGCTTCGTCAATGGTGAACTCGCATCGTCTCAAATCCATCGCTAATCCAACCCCAATCGCCTTCACCATTGCCTCCTTTAAACTCCAATGTCTACGAAATAAATCCTCACCCGCCCTTTCGCCATCGCGCGCAGTCTTGGCGCGAATCGCCGCAATCTCTCTATCAGTCAGCGTCATCGTAAACGTTCGTAACAACGCCTCCACGTCCCGCTCGGCGCGTCCATTACCCCCAATCGCACGTACCTGCCCAGGCGCGGCGACGTCAACTCCCA
>Ga0222714_10005501_pt1 | contig 12033 bp, 13 predicted proteins | sample C33_3DmetaG_FD_165048 | JGI IMG/M metagenome (GOLD analysis project Ga0222714, IMG submission 165048) | Estuarine water microbial communities from San Francisco Bay, California, United States - C33_3D | ecosystem: Environmental > Aquatic > Marine > Unclassified | place: USA: California... | reverse complement strand
AGAATAGGTGTTTCCTAAACATTTGATACAGGTTCGATTCCTGTCGGGGCTGCTTTTATAGTGTTTTTTACTATTAATTTATGTTCAGGGCCGTTCAATGGACGGCCCTGAAACATTTGATATTACTGCATTTAGGATTTATTTGTGTACATTTGGGTTCAGATGTGAAAATCAGAGAATTCTTCGATTTTCTGCACACATATCTGCAAAAATATATTGCCATGTACCCAAATAAAGGACCCCTAAGATGCTCTTTGAGCCCCCGAAAATCCACCCCAAACCACAGGGGTGAAGTGCCCATTATCCTGCATTTGATTCGCAGAAACGACTCTAGAATTCGAGTTTCAACAGGATATTGGATAAAACTTTCCAACTGGGATGAACAAAAAGAAAAGGCAAAACCATCAGCGATGGGGGCCATGGAGCTCAATATCCTACTCGGTCGAATCATAGAAAAAGCCCAACTTCTTTGTTTAAGAGCGAACGTTGAAGAGATTGAAATAACCCGTTCCATGGTGCAAGAGGAAGTTTTGGGGAAAGACCCTGGAGTACAAGAGGGTCAAATGCAACCCGTTGAATACATTGAATTTTTCATTCAAAAACAGCGAAGTACACTTTCGGAGGTTACTCTCAAGAATTACACAGCTCTTTCCAAACATCTTCAGAACTACTGCATGGCAAGAAACAAAAAGTTGAGGTTTGAGCTCTTTACCGTTGAGTTTGCTGAAGACTTTTTAAACTACTTGATTGGAAAAAACCTAGGGAACATTTCGGCCAACAAATACATCAAAAGGCTTAAAACAGTATTAAAGAGGGCCAGCTTGGATGGCTTTTTGGATAACCGGGATTATGAGCAATTTCCAAGTTATCCTGAACATGTAGACTTCGTTTATCTGACCTCCGAAGAGCTACAAAAATTGCAGGACTTAGATTTGACCAATAGCCCTGAATTGGAAAAAGCTCGAGATACATTTGTGTTTCAATGTGGATGCGGTTTGAGGTATGGCGATATCCAAGCATTGACCTGGGATGATGTAAAAAAAGACCACTTTATCATTACGACTCAAAAGACCCACCAGGAAATTCGTATTCCCATCAATACCATTACTCGTCCATTATTGGATAAATACAAAGGATTTGAAAGCCCAATACCTGCATATAGCAACCAAACTCAAAATCAATATTTAAAACAATTGGGCGCAATGGCAGGGTTATTTGATCGACATAACAAAGTCAGATTCTACGGAAAGAATCGCGTACAGAATAGATTGCATAAATGGGAATTATTGTCAACCCATACGGCAAGAAGAACCTTTGTCATCCTTGCACTCGAAAGGGGTATGCGGCCTGAGGTATTGATGCGAATTACAGGTCATAAGAAATTAAGCACACTACAGCAATACATCTCCATTACTGACAATGTGGTTGAACAAGAAATGAAAATGGCCTTTGGTTAAAAACATTTCCATACCCTCCATTGATAGCGTAACTTGAAGATATGAAATACGTTTTAACAAGTTATTGCTGCCTAATCTTCATTTTATCAGCATGCAATAATTCATCTTCAATCAACGCGGGCTCTAAACAAGCTTCGACAAATGACATATCCCAATCGGATGAACGAACTGCAAAATCAACAGAAGATGAAAATTGTGTTGGGGATATCAATTGTATCACTGAAGTACGAAAGTTGGTCAATGGCGCTGGTTGGGAGATCGCCAACGAAGAATATGCCGGAGAAGGGACTTTCTATATCTCCGCGTTTCAATATGGCCCAGGTGAACCCATTTCTATGACCTATGTAATGGATTGCGATTGCAAGCCATCAGATTTCAATTTGCACAACAGACGAAGCAACCAATCGAGCGAAAATCTACATCGTTGCGGCCGACGTTGGGACGGACATAGTCAATACTTAAATGGTCAATGGGGCGATTACTGTTCTATAGAATGCTACGCTGACTTATATCCCAATTAATGAAATTCGGAATTCGTATTCCATCCATTCGAAAGCGCGTTTCAGCCCGCACTTCACCTAAAAGATTTATCAGGCATAACTTGGGGCTAAAAGCTCCAAAAGGCTTGGGTTGGATAACCAATCCCAAAAAGGCCGCTTACAATAGGATTTACAACCGAACCTCGGTAGGTTGTATGATGACTTTGCTTTGGATTTCAATCGGATTAATTACCGCAGTAAAAATTATTTTCTAAAATAATTAAATACCAAATCCATATTGTATAAAATAATTTATTGAATGTCAATTATTTGATTAACCTAATCCAAGCCGATTATTACCACAAGAATAAGGCCTGAAAATCACCCATAATTGCGCCAAATAAAGTTTTTCAATTGTTGAACAATTGCTACAATTGTCAAACAATCATTGAATCTATAACCATGCCTCGAAAGCAAGAATCATCCAATAAACTTATTGATAAGCGATACCGCGATATATATGACTTTCCAATAGTATGGAAAGAAAAAGACCATCCTTCACCCATACATATACTTCAGAAATGGGCCAAGCAAATTAATAGTTTCAATGTATTCATATACCAATTTGACCAGGCACCCAATGGCAATGCTTATAAGCATGCACCCCAAAGCATCAAAGAACACACGCTCATCAACCCAAACAAGGTTTATTTCTCATTTCGAAATGCAAATAACTTTCATTCGGCATCAACCGAATTAAAAGAATTCCTTGATTATGTAATTGGTTATTATGGAAACAAACTATATGATTCGAATGATACAAATCATGCATATGTAACATCAGAAATCAAACGCTTTGTTTCGGCGATTGACCGTTTAAGACCACAAGAGGAAAATATCGAGTACAAATTTTTCCTGGTCAAGGATTCTGGTGCATTAACCCAACTTAATTCATCACAACTCACGAACAAGGCATATACTTCTGTAAATGATGAAAAGAAAGAATGGCTTTCCGCTTCATTAAACTTTTGGGAGAATCTGCAGGATATTCAAAATCAGGTTGAACATATATTTTTATCCAACACCGGTTTTGAATTAAAAAAGGGGCAACACAAGGAGTATCTATTGTGGCTTGAAGAAGGTCTCAATTACTTAAAGTGGAATAATCCGCGTTATTCACTATCTGATGAATCCAAAATCACTCTGTTAAACAGACTTATACGCGGAAAAAAACCAAAAACATGATTATTGGATAAACCAACTATCTGTATTTCAATTATTTGTGATTTCTTAGGGTCCTATTTTATTGATTTTCTTGCTGTGTTCTTTGCTATATGTCGATGTATGGCAAATACAAATGTGGACACCCAAAGCAATTAACAGATCATGGGAATCGTCAGCGATGTCCAGATTGTGCTTTGGAACATAAGCGTGATTACAATCGAGAGCGGCAGCAATTTCTAAAGGTCTATGGCCTTCACGGAATTATAAACCACCGCATCCTCATTGCTCTGTGGGATGATTCCAGCAACGGCAAGCTTGAAACGACATACTCTCATCTGAATGCAAAAGGATTCCTGTTTCACATTGGCACTATACGAGTGATTTGTGATATACAGGAAAGAGCCTATTACAAACATCAATTACAAGTTGGAGCATTCATATTGCTCTACAACGGAATCAATAAAGAAGAATCAATACTTATTATCAAATCAAACAACCATGACTACAAACAAAATTTATTACGCATCCTATCCAATCGAAATCGCTGAAAGGTATTTTCCAACGCCGAAAGGAGACATTATCCATCAACAAACACCTAAACCTTTGGTGGAATCAACATCGGTCAAAATGAAATTCCCATCAACTGGCCAGATTGTACTTATCCTTATTGGAGGCGTCTTGGTCGCCATGGCTATTTCTTCAATTGTAGAAAGTATTCGACAGCAAAATGCTCGTAAGGAGGAAACTCTATGAATGATCAACAGGAAATGGCCGTCCTCCTTTTGGATGCCTTGGGCAAAGCAGTTGAGCGTATAAATCAAAAGGAGGAAAGCTTAGGCATCGACCTAATTACCGATGAAGAACTTCAAAAACGCCTTCAAGTCAGTCGTACAACATTATACAATTGGAGAAAGGCCGGAATCATTCCATATCGCCGCATCGGCAACAAACTCCGGTATTCCTGGAAGGCTGTAATCGATGTTTTTGGTTAATGCACTGTCATATTCAATTTTGATCATTAAAAATCAAAGTCATCCAATTAGACCAAAATACCCTCGTAGCCCTTTGGCTGTCAATCATTACATTGATCTATAATCTGCGTTTTTTATATGGCTTTCCTCGATGAAAAATTATTTGAGAAGATTTAGCAGGCCTACTTTTAGGCAAATTAACATCTTCATTTTGCTCATTTATTAAATTCAATAATTCACCAGAGCTAATTAAACTGATGAATACAGATTTATTGAATAAAGTACATTGAAAATGACTTGCTTTCTTTGGCCTATATAACATAAAAACACAATTCAATCCCTTGTTATCGGAATCAAAGTCAAAGACCACAATGGTGTTACTATAAATCCAATCCTCAGAAAAGGATTTACTAGGCATTGGCACTAAATAAGTGTCCTTTACTGGGCTGATAATAAATTCCTTGAATCCCTCATTGAATCGAATCCAGTCTTTTTTTCTCCTATTCCCGTCCACAACCCAAATAATGTTTTTGTAAAAATTCTCACGAGCAAGTTTTTCTTTAGGGCTTATATGGGAATGCTGGAATTCAACTACAAGCCCATGTGGGGTTTTTAAATCCGCTATATGTTTCTCACCATTATCATCAAAATGAACAATTTCCTGCCATTCAGCCGGAAAATGATTTTTCCATCCCCGATGCCACTCAGTTTCAGACTCCCACCATCTATCGCAATGTAATTTCCCTTTGTGGGACCAATGATGGATTTTAATCTTGCCGCATCTTGCTATCATTTGCGCACCACACAATGGACAAAAACCAACCCGTCCCTTGATAGGTCTAACCTTGGAATTATCAATTATTGCATACTGCATCTGAATACATTTACCCCATTAAAAAGCTAAAACCGCATATATGTAAGGCTTATAATAAAATTCATAATATTAATTTAAACCTATTCGCAATAAAATTAATCAAATGAATAAAGCTCTATTCAAAGCGCTTAATCTTTGATATTAGCTGTAAAATATTCAAATAAATCTTTAGGACAACGGTGCACTAACTTCCAATGCACAGAAACGACATCTTTACCATCAATTTTGGCTTGTGTGAAACTCTCTATGCCCCTTAAGGGTTCAACTGGACCTAAAAAATAAAAGTCACTTTCGATTTTGCTCTTTTGTATAAAGAGCAAAACACGCCTTTGTTTATAGTTGTTTTGTATAAATGACTGAATATCCTTACTTCCCATATGTCTAGTATGCTTTGACATCCAATGAAAATTATCCTCATCAATGAAGTAATCTTCATATTGAATGGAATCAGAAATACTTAAGTCCTTTTTTAAAGTAACAAAAAGGGGAATACAATGGTCAAAAAGCATGTAACCATAGATAACAGACTCAATATTTGTTTCTAGATTTGAAACACGACAAAAATCCTTTCTTGAGTACTTTGAATAAAGATGTAACCCGCTGTATTGAACATTGTTTGACATTTGATTTTTAAAAGACCAAAGTCCGTATTCAATATTATCCCTTAAGAATGCTGCGAACTGTGAGTTTTCAAGAAGTCGATTTTTTAAAAACTCACTTAATACCACCTTGTTTTGACCTAAATCAACAAGCTCTTCTTTAATACCGTAATTTTTATTGTTAAAGAAAAAATTTAAATTTCTAACAGCCGAAGAGAGGTCGTCTTGATTTATTGGTGCAAATTTTAAAGAAACCTCATTAATAATTTGCGAATTCAAGCATTCAGTATTCTTAATCAGGTAATTCAACAAAAAGGATTCTATGACCCTTTTCCCATTATTAACCTCCGTTCCTAAATAGTCCAATATTTTGAGATCCAATTCAGATAAATCAGAGACTCTAACCTTATCGACATTGGCTAAATACGTTGGAAAGGATTTAAACTTCGATACATAAGCAAATGGATCTCTTTCATCTTCATTTATAAAGTCCATCATAAACGGAGGCCTACCCAACTTGCGTTTTAGATAGTTATAATCAGTATCCAATCCTTTTTTGGCATTCATACTCGCCGTATCAATTGACTTAAAAATGCGTTGCTTAGAGATTGCATCGAAGTTTACCGTGCAATTCAGAGGCGTATATCGATCAATTGAGACCATCATTTTCCTCAATTTGTCCCTATTAAAAGATCTATCTCCAAATAAGGCCATAGGAATGAAGAAATTATTCTCTTTATAGTTACCTATGAAATCAAGGACAGTTAAGAATTGCTTATTTCTTGCTCTTCTTAATCCACGACCAAGTTGTTGAACGAACACAATCGCAGACTGAGTAGGTCGTATCATGATAATCTGATTGACCTTTGGAATATCAATACCCTCATTTAGAACATCATATGCGAATAAATAATCCAAACGATCATTGGCATCACTTTCAAGTCTATCATAATAGGAATCACGATTTTCTTGTTTGGTATTACCATCAATTACTTTGACTTTATAGCCTCTTTTTTCAAAAGCGTTAGAAAGACCATAACAATTATCCAGACTAGAACAAAAGACCAGCCCTCTAGTTGGCCCTGCATCCACACCAAAATATGTCGATTTTTCAATCACTTTAGCAGCTTGAAAATCATAATCTAGCTTATTGAATTCGCTAAAATCAAGTTCATTTTGATCGTCTAAACCAAAATCTGAAATTCCGTAATAATGGAAATCACTTAGCAGACCAGCATCCATTGCTTGACTCAATCTAATCTCGGCTGCTACATTGTTATGAAATAACTTAAAAATATCAAACCCATCAGTCCTTTCTGGAGTTGCAGTCATTCCAAGTAAAAAATGAGGCTCAAAATAATTTATGATTTTTTGATAAGATTCTGCTCCAGATCTGTGTGTCTCATCTATAATTATATAATCAAAACTATTTTTCTCAAATCTATGAAGATGCTCTTCTCTGCCTATGGTTTGGATTGTTGAAAATAAGTAATCAGCAGTCTCATTTCGATTACTGCCGGAATACAACCCCATTCGTACTGAATTTTCTAATAATGATTGAAAAGTTTCCATAGCTTTTTTGGCTATTGAGTATCGATGAACAATAAACAAAACCCGCTTAGGTTTTACCTGTTGAACATCAAACGCAGATAAATAGGTCTTACCAGTACCAGTTGCTGAGATTAATAAAGCTCTCGATTTTCCATGGTGACGGAATAAAGACAGTCGTCCAAGCGCCTCAACTTGCATCGAATTTGGCTTGATCACCTTTTTGTAGTCTGGTGACTGATCATCGACTATGGGCCTAAATAATTTGGCTTTTTTGAACTGATTTCGATATTCCTCTAGTAAGCTAGGTGTTATTGCCTCTGCTATGTCCCATGCCTTTTGGAACTCTTGAAACACTTGCGAAACTATGTCTCCATTTGGCATGCTAGAAACATGAAGATTCCACTCAGAATTATACAACAAGGCAGACTGAGTTAAATTACTACTACCAATTATGATATCATAGATTCCCTTACTCTTAACAATATAACCTTTAGAATGAGAATTGTTATTTCTCGCCAACTTAATCTTTGCATTTTTTAATTTCAAAAGATTAGCAATCGCCTCTGGCTCAGAAAAATATTGATAACTCGATATAATGAGATTTCCTTTTACACCTTGGTTATCTAAATCTATCAACTTACCTCTTATATGAGCTAGTCCACCTTGCGTTAAAAATGCTACATTTATCCAATATTCAGAACAACCATTTAATATTTCCAATAGACTTGTTTTAAAACAAATTTTTTGTTCTTTCTGATTAGTTAATAGATTAGGTGACAATAAACCCTTCTGGTATGAAGCACCATCTAAATAGCCATGTAATAGAGATGAATTAACGGGCTGCATTTTGCTGTAAATAAAATAAAATTGGAACATCTGCAGCTGCCCAATCTAAATGCTCCATTTCTTCTATATTTAGCCACTTTGAATTGATATGTTCTTTTAAAACATGTTTATTAGTTGGCACTATACATAAAAATGCGTGCATAGTAAGGTAAAAATCTGGATAGGCATGCTCTACAGTAATCAATTCACTTTCAATGATTAATTCTTCAATTTCTAATTCCTCCCCAAGTTCCCTTATAAGCGCAGTTCTTCGATCCTCACCGAACTCAATTTTCCCCCCTGGAAACTCATATTTATGGTCTATGTAGGCATACTTATTTGGGCCCCTTTGAACACACAAATATTGCCCTAGTGAATTTTGAATTACTCCGGCAACAACTTCAACTTGCTTCATTCGCAGTCAAATTACAAACAGCCAAACTCTTTTCAAACTGAAGTTTGCTTACTAATGTGAAACGTTGGTTATTTCTGTAATTTTCAGAATAGAATTGTTCTTAATTACATTTGAAATATCTATGTCTAGAATTGATAGAATCACAGCCGCCTTATTGAAGTTTCGAGATGATCGTGATTGGGAACAATTTCACAACCCAAAAGACTTGGCTATTGCATTGAGTATTGAATCAAGTGAATTACTCGAGAACTTCCTATGGAAATCGGCCGATGAAGCCAATGAAGACAAGGTAAAGGAAGAATTGGCCGATGTGCTAGCCTACGCCCTACTGATAGCCAAACACTACAATTTCAATATTGAAGACATCGTTCTTGACAAAATCGCGAAAAATGCATTGAAGTATCCCGCTGAAAAAGCCAAGGGAAGTGCAAAAAAATACAATGAGTTATGATTGTATATCAGCAGAATTGCGAGGTCTTTATGAACGATGTTAGAGAAAGCAAAATCGATTATAAGATTCATCATCAATTCCAAAAAAAATACAATCACCGTACATCCGAAAGCGAGGTAAATAGCTGGCGAAATTCCATGCATTATATGAAAAATGTATTGGAAATAGCAGAAGTACCGGCAGATACCATGGTTACTATTGAATGCCAAATACCACAGACATCCAAACGAATTGACTTTATACTAACAGGATTTGATGCTTCTCACACTCGCAATGCGGTCATTGTCGAACTAAAACAATGGAGCGAGGCTGAGGCCACTGATAAAGATGCAATTGTTCTTACGTCCGTAGGAGGAAGAAAACGCGAGGTAAGTCATCCATCTTACCAAGCATGGTCATACGCTGACCTGTTAAAAAACTTTAATTGCTCTGTCGAAAAACATGACATTCGATTGTCTCCATGTGCATTTCTGCATAATTGCGAGAACCACACCTCTTTAACTCATCCATTTTATGAGCAACACCTATCTCGAGCTCCAATTTTTTTCAAACGTGATGTTCGAGCACTGGCAGATTTTATTAAACAATTTGTTAGATACGGCGATACAGAGAACATCATGGAAATCATCGAGAGCGGAGAAATTCGCCCCAGCAAGGCCCTCGCTGATTCTGTAGTCTCTTTGTTGAATGGAAATAAAGAATTCACCCTTATCGACGATCAAAAAGTAGTGTATGAGAATGCGCTGCACCTTGTGCAGAAAGCAACAAGCGAAAGAAAAAAACAAGTTCTAATTGTTGAAGGCGGCCCTGGTACAGGAAAAAGTGTTGTCGCCATTAACCTTTTGGCAAAACTAACCGGCGAACAAAAGCTGACTCATTATGTCAGTAAAAACAGCGCCCCTCGCAGTGTTTATGCCGAAAAACTCAAAGGGTACAGAACTAAATCAAGCATTGATAATTTATTCAAAGGTTCTGGTTCTTACATCAGAACACAACCCAATCAATTTGCTTGCTTGATTGTCGATGAAGCCCATCGATTGAATGAGAAAAGTGGGCTTTATGGCACCGATGGTGAGAACCAAATCCTAGAAATCATTCAAAGTGCTTGGTGTTCGATCTTCTTTGTTGATGAAAACCAAAGAGTAACACTCAAAGATATTGGGTCAAAAGCATCAATTCGTGAATGGGCAATCAAACAGGAAGCAGACGTTCAAGAAATGAAGCTTGAGAGCCAATTCAGATGTGGAGGAAGCGATGGTTACTTAGCGTGGTTAGATCTGACTTTACAAATTAGACCTACGGCCAACACTGACTTAAAAGATATTGTTTATGAATTTGGGGTTTGCAATTCTGCTAATGACTTGAAAGAATTCATTGAAGAAAAAAACAGACTAGACAACACCACTGCTCGCTTGGTTGCTGGTTATTGCTGGAAATGGGTTAGTCAGAAAGACCCTTCTGCTTACGACATCGAATTTCCTTCAGAGGGATTTCAAATGCAATGGAATTTGGCATCAGACAAGAGTTTGTGGATTGTAAAAGAAGAGTCCATCAATCAAATTGGTTGTATTCATACCTGTCAAGGGTTAGAGATTGATTATGTAGGCGTCATAATAGGACCAGACTTGATAATTCGGAACGGAAAAGTAATTACCGACCCCAGCAAAAGAGCAAGTTCAGACAAAAGTGTTTCCGGCTGGAAAAAACTCATGAAGGATGACCCTTCTAGAGCTCAAGTCGAATTAGATTTAATCATCAAGAACACGTACCGAACTCTTATGACAAGAGGCATGAAAGGATGTTATATCTATTCGGAAGACGAGGAGACAAGGGAGTGGTTTAGGGTATAAAAACCCGGACTCTAGGACTGCTAGATGACTTTTTCAATTGAATCAGAGATAGAAAGGAAGCCTTTCAAATTGACCCTTATTACATAAAAATTAATTAAATAATACCTGCCATTTTAAACTTTCATAGGCCAAGTTTTTATTATATTTGGCGGGTTAAAAAATCCGTTTGGTTTGTAATAAAAATTAATTTTAGGATTAAGTCCAATAAGTCCTTCAAAGAATAAATCGTATAGCGGTTTTTGAGCTCCGTCTATATTCTTTGAAATTTTGGTACCGCACCATACCAAGTGTATTGACTTGTCCTTTAATCTTTCGTCATTCAATAAATCTATTAGGCCCTTATTTGAATACCCTTTTCCGAATTCTTTTCTCCTCATTTGTGCATTTACAGCAGTTCCATGCCAACCAGGTACGAGGTCAATTATTAAATGTAAAACTCCATCTTTCGGAAGAGGCTTTGGTGGGGCACCTCCGTTTCTCAATACTTCTATAAAATCAGCACATTTTGTGGCTTTAACGTCCGGCTCATTAATCCCTAAATGATGTTTTAAGAATAGAAATACATATGACGACATTTTAATTCCCTCATAAGTTCCAAACATATAATTATTATGAAGTAACGTTTTTGAGTCAATAAGAAATTTACCCTCGGCGTTTATAATTGAAGGCGAAGCTTCGAATGCCCATATCACAACATTCTGAGAACGATTATCTTCTAATATATCATTCCATACTTCTTCTTCTCTTTCCTGGGTGGCTTTACGGTGTTCATCGAAAATTTTACCAATACTTTCGGTTGTAGTAATCAGATACTCTTCATTGATAAGCTCTGTTTTCTCTCTCATCACACCCCCAATTTAAACAGCTCGACCAACAATTCAGCGCTTTCGGGCTCAACATTTTCGCTGAGAAGCCCTTTCAGCTGAGCATACCGCTTCAGCTCGTGCCCATAGGTATTCAAAGCACTCGCAAACAACTCGTCTTCGACCTCGGCAAACTCCCTCCACCAAAAGGCCTTGCGCGCCGAATAGTCGTGTTCCCAGCGTCCAATCGCAAATGAAGGCCGGTTTATCGGGTTCAAAGCACAACGATGAGCAATCGATTCAACCAGCTTGGGGTCGCGATCATCTGGGGTTTCCAATTTTCGAAAGCGAGCGATAAACTCCTCCAGCAAGTCACTCTGAACGGTGCACCCTCTGAGGGTCAAATATGGCCCATCACCCGAGTGAAATTTGCTTGCCAAGGGGTAAACAAATTGCCCAAATTTTGGTCGCAGGTTCCTGATTGTTTCAACAGGCAATCTCATGGCTTTTCGGACTCATTAGGTAATGATAATT
>Ga0222714_10005499_pt1 | contig 12035 bp, 16 predicted proteins | sample C33_3DmetaG_FD_165048 | JGI IMG/M metagenome (GOLD analysis project Ga0222714, IMG submission 165048) | Estuarine water microbial communities from San Francisco Bay, California, United States - C33_3D | ecosystem: Environmental > Aquatic > Marine > Unclassified | place: USA: California... | reverse complement strand
TATATCTAATCCAGAAGGAATAATAACAGCATAAGGTCTTCCTGATTTAATTCTAATGGTTGCAATGTTATAATAAGTATTTGCTGTAGTTAAATTAACACCAGCATTTATTTGAGATGTACCTATCATTTTTCTAATACCTTCTGGTGAATAACCACCTTCAATCATAGTCGTAGAACAAACTTGTTGTAATGTATATGTACCTGAAGCTAATGTTGCAGCTGTTTCAATTTCATATCTTATTGGTAAGTTTGCAGTTTGCATATAAACTGTAGATAAATCATTTGCATTTTTAAATGTATGAGCAACTATAAATTTACCATCAATTACAAAACCAACTCTCACAGCTCCCATACCTAACCATTCAAAATCCATAAATAAAATAGTAGCTTTAGTTGGGTTTAATGTATAACCAGATGCACCTGTACCGTTTAACTTATCTCCATTCCAAGATGATTGTGATATTTCAGTATCTGCTGGTGAACCTGTTACATAAGTACGTCTAACTATTTTAAGTGTAGTACCATCAGCATAAAAGAATATTCCATTGTTAGCATCAAACATTCCAATCTTTTGTTTAAGATTAGCTGTCAATGTATTCATTACAAATGTATTTAAATTTAATAAAGATTTACCTGGTTGATAAGACATAACTCTTTTTGATTGTCTTATGACTTTATCACCTGAAACTTCTGTTACATTTAAATTAACTGTAGATTTATTTGATGAATATGTAACTCCACCTGATCCTGATAATGATTCATCAAATAATGTATTTTTTGACATTACGTTTTTAGAATCAAAAATAGTTAAAGGATTAGAAGTTCTTAATCTACCAAATGCATCATAAGCAGTAGAGCCATCGCCACCACCAATAACAACTGGTTCAACATTTACATTATTACAATTCATTAATTACCTCTAAACAAAAACCAATTTAATCTTTCTACTTCTTGTTTTAACTCTTCTTGAAAAGCAAAGTTTAATTGATCTTTCATTGTTGACAAAGACTGTATGATTTGTCTTTGGTTATCTGGTTGATAAACAGGTGTTGGTTCAGGTATGTATGCAGTTATTTTAGCCATTTGTTTTAGTCCAATCTAGATTATCTAAATCTATTCCTCTAAATTCTTTATAATCTAACTTCAATATTTCTTCAACAGTCATATCAGGGTGTTTTTTTCTATAATTTTCTACAACTATTTTTGGAATTTTATGTCCCCATCTACCAGTAGACATATGTCTAGTAATAACGTTTTCATTGTATGTTTCAGGTTCAACTTGATATTTAGTTTTATCTAAAATTTCTATTTTATATTCATCTTTCATTTTATGATACACATCAGATAACAAACCACATCCTGCTGACCATTGAATAAATCTATAAACTTCAGAATTTATACCAGTAACTATTGTTCCTATTCCTCTATCATAATCTTTTATTCTTCTAAAAGCTTCTGCTATTACTTCCCTCCAAAATAAACTTCTACCGTGTGATGCTAAAAAAGAATTTTGAACAAGTTCGTGTTCTTCTACTTGAGATGGTCCGATGTAAATAGTATCGCCTTTTAATTCATCATAAAAATACTTATAACAATAAGTATCCATATCAGAATAAATTCCACCAAATTCATACATTATTATGTAACGTGCAATATCTAACTTAACTATTTGAATTGGAAAATTATGCCATATCTCCCAATGATCAGTCCAATAGTTTTCAATATATGAATCAATTCTAACATCGTGCCACATATCAAATCTAAATTGTGGATCTTTATTTGCAAAAGCTTTTAACCAAGAATGATGACAAGGTACCCAAACAGGATGCCAGTCTTTTCTATCTGGCGCTAATTTGTGTATAATTCTTGGTATTACTAAATGCTTTCTATTATCTTCTTCCATCTGGTCTTGCATCTATTCTTAACGTTCCATATCTCCAAGTTTCACCTGCAGCATCGTTTGCTATTTTAATACTTATTAATCTTCCTCTAGCTCTGGTATCTATCTTATCAGTTGATGATGTAACTGTAAAGGGTCCAAGAGGTGAACTTGTTGACGTATTATTTGGGTAATCATTTAAGAAAATAGTTACTTTTGAATTACCCGTAATGTATTTATAATCAGGAACAAATCTACTAATTGATGAGAATACTTCTCCATCATCAATATCTAAATCACCAGATAATATGTATGCATTAATTGATGTTGTGCCTGAACTATTGACTTGATCCGTGCCTGTTTCGTGAGCATAATATGTAGATGCTCCTGCAGCATTAGTTATGCCTTGAATACTAAAGTTAGGTGTAGCTGTTGTTGAATACTCCGTTGCATAAGGTACACTAAATACACCTTGATCTGCGTAAGTTGTTCTAGCTAATGAAGATGTATACCAAACATTTTCTGCATAATTATAAGTCACACATCTATCAATTTGTTGTGATCCTGCTTTTGGATAAAACCAATTAATCTCTGTATATAAAGAATTATGTTCTGCATATGTTGTCTCAGCTGCATCATAATTAATACCTAAATTATCTCCATCTGATGTAAATACAAAATCTTCTACTAAACAAGGTATGGCTTTAACTGTACCATCATAAACAAAGAATCCACCTTCACCTGACATCCAAAATACAGTACCATTGGAATAACTTAATGCGTGTTGAGATATCAATCCACAGTTTGTACCAACTTGTCTAACTGAGAATGTAAATGGTGGTCCTACGAATTGAATTACATAAGCTGCAGTATCCGTTAATACAAATACATAATCTTTACCAGATACAGCTCCTACGATCTTGTTTCCCGCATCTAGCCTAAACGTACCCGCTGTATTTGTGGCTGTTGGCGCGTATGTATTATAGTCTTCTTGATTCGAGAATCTAATAAACATTGGATCTTGTGTTGATGGAGTTCCAATAGTTGTTTCAGTTCCAAAATGAAATAAATGTCTATCTCTATCTGATACTAAAGTTAATGTTGATGCGGTAGGCGCACCTGACATAACAGTTGCTCTTATACTTCTTGCTCCTGCAGCTCCTGCATCCCAAGTAAATGTTCTGCCATCTGTAATTGTTGCAATTAATATTTGACCAAAGTTATCAAGTGACCAGTTACCTGGAGATAGAATTACATCTGATATTGTTCTAGCTGTTCCCCAAGTTGAATCTCCAAATAAATATGTACCCCAACCATAACCAGGTGTTTGAAACGCTGGACCGACTGTAACGTATGGATTAACAGATACAGAACCTTGTGCAGACATTCCTGAACCTGTTTCGTTTGATGCCATTGTAACTGTAAATGAATTTGCATTTGGTACTGTAATGACTTCATATGCAATGTCATTAAAATCTGTTGTTGTATATCCTGTCTCTCCTCCACCAGGTAATGATGTTGAACTAAATGTAAAGTAGTCTCCCGCCTCTAGTCCGTGAGATGTTTTGTTAACAGTTAAAGTTGCTGATCCTGTTGTAGATGAAAATGTACAAGATGTAATGGCTGTATCTAATGGTGTAATGTCATAAAAGGCATCACCATAAAATAAGAATAATCCTTTGTGTGTTCCAATGGCTGCGTACTTCTCGCCACTAATTGCTGTCCACGTGTGCTGGGCACGAGCAACTCCAGGCAATGTTTTATCAGCAACAGTTAATTGTCTCCAACCACCTATTTTCTCAGGTAAGCCGTATCTAAAACGAACAAAATCACCATCGATCCATTCGCCTTCTGCTCCTGATGCTGTAGTTTGTTTATTGAATCCTGGTTTGAAACCTAGTTTTTTTAAAGCCATAATAAACCATTATACTAAGTTAATTTTAAAATCCAAGTTTAAAGTTTGTCTTAAACCTTTGTTTTGCGGGTAAGATCCGTGCCATAACCATATTGGAAAGATAAGTAAGTCGCCTTTTTTTGGTTTATGATAATAAGGCACAATTTCATTTTTTTGCCTAAAACAAAAATAAAAACAACCCTCTTCATTTGAAGATTTTTTAGGAACATTTAGGTATAAAACAGAAGCTATATGAATGTTTTCACAAGAATTGTGTCTATGTAATATATGATAACTACCTTTTTGTCCTAAGACGGTCCAAGCATTTAATAAATTTAAATTAATTTTATTATTAAAACGTTGATTAAAACTATTAATAATTGTTTTTTTTATACTTTTAATATTTTTGTTTTTTAAAAATTCAAATAAATTATATTGCTTAGATTGATTTCCTCTAGTGCTTCTCTCGGACACATCTATTTTTCTTAAATTAAGAATATGTTTATTTATTTCTTTTTCTAATTTAGGTATTTTTAAATTTTTAATGATTAACCAGTCTGTATAAAATTCTTTGTTCATTTTAAACATAGTTAGAATTAATTAATATCCTATTTTTATGTTGTTTTGGTGAACAACCTGTATGTAGTGTATTACCATCAAAAATAACTAACCTATTACCTTTTGGTTTAATTCTTTTCTGTGTATCTTTAATAATAGTATCACCATCTGAATCATTTACATAATAAACTGTTGCTATATTAGGTTGATTAAAATCTAAATGATAACCGTGCTCATAACCATTTTTAGAATATAAAGTCATATCGCTTCTACATCTAAGAACTTCTTTTGCGTTTAATAAATCTTTTACTTTTAAAATATAGGGTAATATTAAATAATAATAATTAGTAAATCTTGGACCATCTTTATCTATAAAAATATGAGAAAAACCAATTGACTCTAATTCGTTTATATCTTCTTTAGGATTAGCACGTGTTATAGTTGATTGATAATACCAAGGAAAATTTGAATTATTAAGTAAATCTAAAATTTCTTTATGATATGATTTAGTTAAAAAATTATCTATTATTTTTATTGACATTTAACTAGCATTAAAACTTAAAGCTACTCTATTATTTGTTTTATTTATTTCATTTCCTGAATCGTGAGTTAACCAAGCAGGAAAAATTAATAAATCTTTATTAGATGGTTTAACATAAACATAGCTATAATTAAAAAAAGTATCAAAATCATATTTATATATTTGTATAAAAGGATTAGGATTATTAAAATATATGATACTACTTTTTTCATCTACATTTAAATAAAACACGCCGCTTAATTTAGCTGGTAGATGTGAATGTTTTTTTAAACTACTACCTTTATTTTGTATAGTTATCCAAGAATTTTCTAATTTTAATTTATTAAAACCAAATTCCTTACTTAAACTGTCAATAACACCTTGAACATCTTTTTTTAAATTTCTACAACTAGGAATATTATCAGTAAAATATTCTATAATATTATTTCCATTTTTAAATTTACCAGTATTACGAAAATGAGATATTTTAAAATCTCCATAACAAACATCTCCAACTGACCCTAGTTTATTAAATAAATTTTTATTTATTTTTATATGTTTTAAAATATCGAGTCTTATCTCATCGCTTATAAAATCTTTTTTTAAATAAACAGGTATTGAGAATAAATCAATTTTTTGCATCTATGCCTATCCATTTTATAGAAAATCTAGGAATATCTTTTTCATTAAAAGCATTTGCTCTATGTTTATGAGAAGCTACAAAATGAATTAATCTTCCTTGTTTGAAAGGTATTTTTTTATTAGTTGGTTTGTATATAAACTCACCGCCTGTTACTTCTTTTTCAGGATAGTATAGCATTAATACAATACTATGATCATTATCATTTCCGTCTGAATGAAATGTTCCATCCATACCTTTAAATTGACAATTACCTGTAATTGAATCTAATCGTAAATCAGGTCTACCTATAATATGTCTTATATGTTCATTGTATGCGCTTATTAATGCATTATTCAAATGTACGTTCGGACCTGTTCCTTTAGAATGTAAAAACAACTGACCTAATATTCTATGTGTTCCCATTTGTTTATATGGCCAACCTTTTCTACAAGCTACATTATCTAAATCCCAACTTGAATTTAATAAATCAAAAGATAATTGATTAATCCAATGAGGATCAAATACATCATCATAAACTTTTATTGACATAAATATTCCAATCTAATTCTTTTATTAAGTTATCTATATGAAAAACTCTTCCTTTATTTTTTAAAACGTATTTTATTAATTCTTCTGCATCTAATATAACCCATTGTTTAGTAGTTTCAAATACTATTTTTTCTGCTTTACTTGCTGTATTTAAATTTTTTTGAAATAAACCATCATTTCTTAGGTTCATATCCCTAACATCAAATTTAAAAGTTTGATTTGAATTTTGTTTTAAAGTTCCTTTAATATTCCAACCTTGTTTTTTATCAGGATATTTAATATTAATTAAATGATCTCCAAATCTTTCAACTATAGATTTATTTAATTTTACATTAATTAACATTGAAAGAAAAACTTATTCTTGGTTTTTTAGATAAATTAGGTTCAACGTGATGATATAACCAGGATGGAAAAATATAGAGATAGTTTTCTAACGCAGGAAGATACCAAGAAGTAGAATTATAATTATTATAATCCTCGGTTAGATCGTTTAAAGGTAAAAAATTTTCTATTGGGGCAGGGTTTTTAAAAATAATACTTCCGCAATTTTTAGGTGTTGATACATAAAAAACACCTGAAACTTTATTATAAGAATGACAATGAGTAGTATTAAAATCTTTATAATAATTTATATTAAACCACATATGATTAAGTGTATAATTAGAAACATTGAGTAAATTATTTTTTAAAAATAAACCTGAATATTTTTTTATTTCATCTACTAATTCTTTTGTTTCTTTAAAATTAAGAACATCGTGACTTTGATAACCAGTTGGGTTACTTCTATTTCTTCCTTGATTATTTATTTGATAATCTAAACAAAATTGTTTTAATTTGTTTAGATCTAAATTTAATTTAATTTCTGCTACGCCTGTCTTAAATATATCTCTTACAATCATAATTTAGGATAACCTAGCATAGGTCTTCCATCATAAAGATTTGTTTCTCCATATGGTCCGTTTTTATCATTATAATGTAAAAAAACCTGTCCACATATTTTTCCTTCAAATTTTTCTCTCCAATGTTCTAATTTACAACCTGAATACAATAAAATATCTCCTGGTTCTAAATCAACTTTTATACCTTTATGCGCTGTTTTTTTAATTCTAGTTTTTTCTCCTTCACCATCGTGCCAAGTTTTAAGTACATTATTTTTGCCAGTAGGATCAATGTATATTGACCAGGGATCCCCACCTAAATTTAATGTTCCAGATATTTCACAACTAGGTCTATCTTTGTGTCGTGCTAGAGTTGACCCATATGTATAAAGCCTTGTGTATGAATAAGTAGGTATTAAATCCAATCCTGTGTATTTTTTTATAGGTGTAATGGTCATTGCTAACAAAGTATCCATAGCCCAATCTCCGTGTTTTGAATATACACCTTGAACTTGTGAGTCTGTAAATACACCTGTAAACAAACCTGGAGAAGCTATACGTTTATCATATAGATCTTTAACAGCTGCCGCTTGAACAATTAAATATTTGTAAACAAAATTACATATATCTTTACTTATAATACCTTTTACAACTTGATATTTTTGTTTTTTAAATATGTTTTTTACTGCCATAATTTACCTTTTTTCCAAACCACTAGTGTTTTTCTTTCTCCTGATAGTACAGGACTTACTTTATGTAACAAAAACGATGGAAATATTATCAAACTTCCTGGATTATTTAAAGCATCAAATTTAAAAATATCTCCTAACATTATAGCAAATTCTCCTCCTGTATATTTTTTTTCTGATACATTTACTAGTACAGTATATTTTAAATCATAAATATTATCTTTCATCATATCAATATGCCAATTATACTGTCCTTGATCTTTAGAAGAATATGTATTGTGATATATCCAATCGTTATCTTGATAATCATAGATATCAAATCCAAAATGAAAAGTATTAACTTCTTCAATTCTATTATGTAATTTTTTTACATATTGTTTTAAATAAACAGCATTAGTTATTTTAACTGTGCATTTTTTAACAGAGTCAGCAGGTGTATCTTTATAATTAGGATTATGGTGCTTGTTAACTAAAGTATTAATTTGTTTTATTTCTTTTTTAGAAAAAAAATTTTCTTCAATATACCAATTACATTTCATTTAAAATCAGGTCCACATATCCAAGCAACTAAAGAATACCTAGTTCCTTTGGTTACGGGTTGTACTTCGTGCAATACATAACTTGGAAATACATTAACCATTCCTTGTTCTTTACCACAAACATAAGGTTCTTCACCTACATATAAATTTAAATCACCACCTTTATAATCTTTTGGGTCTGATAATTGAACAGTTACAGATAATTTTCTAGCAACAGAACCAAGCGCTCTATCTACGTGTTTTCCATAGTGACCACCAGGAGCTTTGTATTCTGTAAATTGAATGTTTTCAAAAAAACCAGTTAATTCAAATTTAAAAAATTTTTGATTTAATTCATTAATTGTATCTGTTAATATTCTATAAACATCAGGTAATTGATGAGGATTTAAAAAAACAATTCTACTATCTCTAGTTTTTTTATCTGTTCTTGGTTTAATAACATCTACTCTTGCAGATTCTAATTTTTGTTTTTTTCCAAAAGCTATTATTTTTTTACATACTTCTGGTGTAAATACGTTTTTTTTCCAAGCAGCAAAATCAACTCTATCTGTGTTTAAAGCCCAAGCCATATTATTTATATTTAAATACAATTACATATTTATCAAAATTTCTAAAAGGATTTGACTTATACCAAACTCCTTTTGAAAAAACTATAAGTCTATGTTTTTTAGGAACAATACCTTGTATTAATGGGTCGTTAACAAACAGTGTTTCACCACCTAAATCTAAATTAGGATCATCAAAACCAACTACGTAATAGAGAAAAACCGTAGTTTCTTCACTATTTGAATTATAATAAGGATTTTCATTAGGAGATAATAAATCAACATATGCTTGATGTAATTTATTACCTTGTGGTATTAAATTTTGTTTTTTTAATTCTTTTGTAAAAGCTTTATAAATAAAAGAAGTTTTTTTAATTTGACAATTTTTACCTACGGAATCTGTATTTTTTCTTTCCGCTTTTGCTTTTTTAAATTTTAATTTAGTTATTTCTTTAATTATTTTTTCATTTTCATCACTTTTAAAAAATGAATCTATTACTTTTATGCTCATAATTTCTCCAAATTTCTTTATATCTGTATATCAATTATGTAAGTAAATTACAACTATTCCTAAACTTTAGGAGTCCAATCTACCCAACCTTTAGTATTATCTGATTGATATAGTTCTTCGTCCCATTGTTTTAAAAAACCATCTGGTTCATTTATTGGTTTTGCAATCGGTGGATCATATAAACCTGTTGTTGTATTTAATGTCCAAGAAGGAAATGGAGCTTCTTCTGGTCTAAAACCATCTAGTGTTTCATCATATACCCAACCAATACCTGGATAATTTAATCTAAACGCTTTGCTTTGATCTGCCGAAGGTTCTCCTAGTATAGGATCCCAGTGAACACCCGCTTTAGTATTATAACTACATTTTTTTGTTTTAATACCTGTTCTAGTAGTAATTTCATTTTCATCCATATGGTCAGGACCAACGTTTACTCTAACTACTCTATTATTTTTATCTAGTTCTGCAAAATGTGCCATCTATTATGCCTCTGTAAATGTTACCGTTTGACTACTATCTGAAGTAGCCGTTACGTTATAAATTCTGTGTGTTGGAGTTGTACTAGGTGATTGAGTAACTCCTGGACTGAATGTAGCAGTATAAGTAGTTGGAATTTTAATTACAACTACACCTGATCCACCATTTCCTCCTGGGAATTGTCCTTGGTTACTTCCAGTAGCTGGTCCTCCGCCTGCTCCTTGGTTTGTTCCTCCAGCGCCTCCTGCAGCTTGGTTATTCCAACTTCCACCGCCTCCTGGGCCTCCAGATCCTCCTGGTCCTTGGTCTTCTCGAGAACCACCGCCTCCGCCGCCACCTCTTGTGACAGGCGATCCTGTAATTGATGATGCTAAACCAGATCCTCCTGGTCCACCGTTTCCTGGTTGTGGTGATGCTCCTGGAGGTGGTCCTGGAGTTGCGTTATTTCCTGCTGAACCAACACCGCCCCCGCCTCCGCCTGGGAATGGGTTTGCGTCTTGTGTTCCTCCTAGTCCTCCTGGATAACCTTGGTTAGGTGTTCCTGGTCCTCTTAATGCTGGGTTTCCAGAATCTCCGTTTGATGAAAGTTTATTTGCATAAGATCCTACAGAATTTCCACCAGCAGATCCTCCTGGTAGTCCTCGTCCCTCTATTCCACCAAATGGTGTTGGTGAATAAGGTGCTACAGGTACACTTGGTGGTACTACTACAGTAGGTGCGTTTGCAGGTAATGTTGCTCCTGTTGTGTCAGGAGTAACTCCAAAATAAGGAAAGAATGGGTTAGTGTAATAAAAATCATTAGCTGGATTAGTTCCTGGATTTGGTCCTGGGTGACTGGCTCCACCGCCTCCGCCAATTGAAGTAATTGTTGCAAAAACAGAAGGACTTCCTGGATATGAATATGGGTATTCAACATTTGGACCTGCTGCTCCACCTGCTCCTACAATTAACGAATAAGGTTTGTTTAAGAAAAGATCAATAGCATCTTCTTGTAATCCTGGTGCATTATCTGGTCCACCAGATTTATCAGAAGGATTTGATGAATCAGCAAGACGATATCCGCCTGCTCCGCCTCCACCACCAAGGCTAGCTCCCCCGCCGCCTCCGCCAGCAAGTACTAAAAATGAAATACCTTCAATTTTTTTACCAGCCATAGTAAGGCCAAAACCTTTTCCAGAGCCTCCTGCGAACGATCCTAATATTGGCATCTTTCTTTAATCCTCCTATTATGCAAATTGCGTTTGCGCTGCTAACACTGTGAAAGTTGATCCTGCAGTTTTAATTGCAGTGTATGTATATGTATCATTTGATGAAACGTTTCCAGATGTAGGTGCAGATCCACCTGACCATATTGGAGTTACAACTGATCCATCAACTTTTACTGTTGTGTTATAGTACGCTGTTGCGTTTTGCTTAGAAATATATGCTACTGTAATTGATTCTCCAACATCCATACAAGCGTCTAATGAATTAGAACCATCACCTCTTAAATTAACAGTGAAGTTTGCTGTTGCGGCTGCTGTACTTAAAACAACACCTTGTGTTTGTGTGTCAAAGTCAACATCAGAATCAAATGAACCAGATACAGTTACTTTTTCTGCAAGTCCTTGAATTTTACCTGCACCATTAAATGTAACTTTACCTAATCCTTTTGGTGTTAAATTTAAATCAATATTTGTATCATCACCTGTAGCAGAAATATTTGGAGTTCCTGACGCTGCTGCGTTAGTAACCGATATTTCATTTACAGCTGTAGCTGTTTTAACAAATTTAATGTATTCGTTGTTTGAATCATCTTCAACTGCTCCACCATTATCTACAACAATATCATTACCATTTGTATCTAATACACCTGATAATGTTGGTGTGTAATCTGATGATAGTTTTGTGAAAGCTGTATCAACAACATCTGTACCATTTGAGTAAACCATTTTGATACCTTTGTCAGTTGTTCCCCAAGCAACACCTGAACCTGATGAAGTTTTAACAGTTACTGTGTACGCACCTGATGTTGCGTTTTCAATGATGTAAGTTTTTTCAACTGAATCAGGAATAACTACGTTTACGTTTCCTGTAATTGTTCCAGTTAATTTGATAACAGCATCTTTACCGTTTGATAAAGCACCGTTTGAATAAGTTAATGTAGCACCCGTAGTTGCGTTTAATGCAACAGAAGAGTAACCACCGATTGCTTGTTCTAGAATTAATAAGTTTGTGTTTGTAATTTGACCCCAAGTTCCTGAGTTTTCACCAGTCGCTTGTACAGTTAATTTTAAACTTGCTGACGTTGAATTTGCCATAAATTTTTATCCTCTTGTTTTGTTTTTATTAAATTTTGACAATACTGTCAAATATTATTTTTTGCTTATTTA
>Ga0222714_10005497_pt1 | contig 12038 bp, 8 predicted proteins | sample C33_3DmetaG_FD_165048 | JGI IMG/M metagenome (GOLD analysis project Ga0222714, IMG submission 165048) | Estuarine water microbial communities from San Francisco Bay, California, United States - C33_3D | ecosystem: Environmental > Aquatic > Marine > Unclassified | place: USA: California... | reverse complement strand
ATGACGGTTTGTAGAGTGTCACAACCACTTCATCGCCCACTTGCTTGACTTCCTTTACTTTATATCCTTCTGCCATCATATTCATATCGTGGTTGATGGTAGTCTTATATTGATGACATTCTTTACAAAGCAATTGACATTTATCCGCTTCTTCTAGCAGTTTTTCTAATGTATATCCCCAACATTTCCCTATTGTAAAACTCTTTTGTGCTCTATCAATATGATCAAACTGCAAATCTTCCGTTACTCCACACCCAATACATTTTCCTCCAAGATGTTCTAATAGTGTTTCTTTCTTTTTATTTTTAAGAGCTCTCACACTTTCATTTATTTTTTCTCTATTGTTTTTAGCATATTCTCTATGATATGCATTCTTTTCTTTTTTATTTTTATTATACCTCTCTCTTTCCTTTTCTTTTTTAGTCTCGTAATTTTTGTAAGGCATAATAAGGGCAAATACTACTATTATTTAGTAAATATCTGTCCTTATAGTCCTCATCGCGTATGGGACTATTATAGCACGGAGGGGACTCTACCGATGGGATCTGTGACAGTTCCCTAACTGGTCAGAAATAGTTAAAATTTATTACTACTCTTATCTTTTGGTTAGTGCATGTAGTTCCTGTATGCTCTTCTGTACAGTCAAATGTAACTAACCTATTCTCAACACTATCAACCTTAGTTCCATTACGAAACAAAGTATATCCATCATTAGTGTTCACATAGAATATAGAAGTCTTTGCTCCTTCATAGTCATAGTCAGTATGATATTGATGTTGTATTATCTTCTCAGTTCTTGTAGATAAGTTTGCCTTAACTCTTATCAATGATCTTGGTTTTATCTTATCAATAATAGGATAAAGTAACTTTATATAATCACTATTGACCGTATTATTACCGTAAAAGTTATGAATGAACTGATAGTTATCTAGATAGTCTTCACCTTCATTATAGAAATCAATGCATGTATTATAGTACCAATGCATTACACCCTCTAGCATACTGTTCTGTATTACAGAAAGTTCTAGAGGGTCTATAAAGTTATCATGAAGCTTCATAGTCCATCTCTTCAACCCGGACAAAGGTATTCTACTCAGTTTTTAGAGTCTTGTCAAGAGAGAGTAAATTGTGTTGATCCAACACCAGGAACTGTTATGCTCAGGATATTTCCACCACTAATGGAGAAGATAAACTGCTCTGAGTTCATTTCAATCGCACTCATTATTGCAGTACCAACACCATTTACTGAAAAGTTACCATTACCAATATTTAATTGACCAGCGTTTATTGTTCCAGATGCCTTGATAACACCAGTTGAACCAATACCAACACCAGTATCATCTGGATTTCCACCAACAATTAAGTCATAAGGATTATTTGGTGCTACTATAGTAACAATACCAATTTTTCCACCAATTAAAATATTGTTAGTAATTGTTGCCGTTGGAATTGTGACTCCAGAACCAACCGATAAAGTACCACCAACAAACAAGTTGCTGGTAATTGTAGAAGTTCCTACAACATGTAGATTGTGATCTGGATCCGTCTTACCTACACCTAACTTACCATCCCAAGTTAGAGACATTCTCTCAGTGAGGTTCTGACCATATATCCAACCCCATCTACCAGTGCTGATACCAGCATCTCCAGCATGGAGGTATTGGTTTATACTTCCAGTATCAAAATTGAATATATCTAGAGACTTGATATTACTAGCACTATATGATGTATTAGTATTACCAAACTGAATATGCCCGTAACTAGAACCAGAACCAGCAAGAACTTTTCCTAGAACAAGTCTAGATTCTTTTGTGGAACTAATCAGTTGTACCGAAGAAATTCCAGTGTTTCTTATCTCAATGTCAGATGCTGGTGCTGAAGTATTAACACCAATCTTTGCTCCATCTAGATGAAGTCTAGTGTGAACTGTGGCAATACCAGATGTTGAGAACCCAGCATTTACAGCAGTTATAGTTACGTTCGCATCAGATGTTAAATCTCTTGCTGTTGTCGCAATACCTACAACATCACCAGTCAGGTTTCCAATGAATCTAGATGCTGTAATAATACCAGTTACACTAATAGATTCTGGTAACCTATCGTTATCTAGATACCCACCAGAAATGGCAGTAGCAGCGTTTAGACCAGTTACGCCTATACCCCACCCATAGAACGTCGCAGCGGTAATAATGCCCGTTGCATTGATGTCTCCGGTGGAGTTTATACCAACGCCACTAGAGAAGTTACTTATATCAGTATTTCCACCAACTTGGAATGTATATCTTGGGTCATTCGTTGCTACGCCAACATTCCCAGCAGCGTAAATACTTGTATATCCTAGTCCAGCATCAATATCGATCCATTGAGAAGTTGGAAGACCTTGAAGGTATCTTCCATCTCCATAATATGTTACAATACCTGATGATGATGTTGCAGTAATTAAACCAGCATGAATAGATGTTACGCCAACTCTAAAGTCTAGAGCAGTTCCAATGGCAATAAATGCGTCTTGGATAGTAGCAAGTCCTACAACCTTAAGGTTACCTCTAACATCCAAAGACTCAGTTGGAATTGTGGTGCCAACTCCCACATTTCCAACCGAATTTACTACAAAATTATCATCATCAACCTGGACACCATTACGAAAATTAAATGACTTTCTATAATTTGCCATCTTATATGGTTTTTAGGTATTTATGAAGTTCTCATGATATAGCAAAGAGCATAATAAGGAGGTCTGTTTTCATGAGCAGAACCACTACCCTCAGTGCTGATAGTTGCGTTAATAGTAGCACTATCTACACCACCACCAGTACTCATATTATGGCAACTACCACTATCACCTCTGTTAGCACAAATACCACCACCATCTCTAATAGGAGTAAAATTCAAAGAGTGTGAGTGATTTGTATTGGATAGTGTGTGATTGTGAGCTGGCATTTCCGAAGTTGTTAAGGTAACACTGGTAGCGCCACCAGTATCACCAACAGAATAACCAGAACCAGTAACAGTGCTGTTATCACCACCAGCACCAACAACAAATCTTTCTCTCAAGTCTGGAGTTTGATATCCATTTACTGTAGAACCATTACATAGAGACCAACCATCAGGAATAGATCCTACTGAACCATACCAGAGGATAATAGAACCGATTGGGAATAAACCTGTTCCTTCAACAGTAATATTACCCTTAATATGAACATCACCGGTGATAGTTGTTCCACCACCAACGGTCAGGTTTTTAGCAATACCAGCACCACCTTGGACTTGGAAAGAACCAGAAGTAATAATTCCAAGCGTATTTTGTGTTGTATCTGATACTTTTAGTACCCCACCACTAAAGACATTGGAGTTAAAAGTGGAAACACCAACAAATGTTGATATTCCAGCAACATAAAGATCTTTACTAGATAGACCTGCGCCAACGTTTAGATTCTTTTCAATGCCAACACCACCATCAATAACAACAGCACCAGTATCTTTATCAGTCGATTGAGTCGTATTTGTAACTTCTAGCGTTGAAGTAATTCTAGTATCACCAGTAATAGTGACATTATCATTCATCTTCAACTCTTTGTTGAAGGTTACAGGACCATCAAACTGAGATAGAACTGTACCAGAGTTACCACCCTCAACAACTAGGCGCTGCTTGACAATAACCTCATCAAATACAACACTCAGACTTGAAGGATCTTCACCAGTTACTGTTGAAACTGGAATATCAAATACTTCTTCCTGACCAGTAGCAGAGTTAATCTTCTTGTTACCGATGAAGAAGTCACCAACGCTGTTCATACCAGTATAAACAACGATACCGCAAGACTTCTCTTGTGCTTGTGCGAGATAGTCTTCCTTATCACTCAGAGTTTTAACCTGAACTTGTGGAAGTGCGGTTGAATAGTTACCAGGACCATAACCAAGATATTCAAACGTATGACCAGAAGCACGTAGATAAGATGGTCTACGGAATTCAATAGCCTTAGGTGTAATCTTCTTGATGAGTGCTCCACCTGAGTGGTCTTGCTTGACTGTTCCTAAAGCACCACGAATAACGCTGATTTCATTGTTACCTGAACCAGCAAGAGTGCTGGTTGTGACTCTCATGATTTCATCATCAACTTGGATGTATGAACCTAGTTCAAATCTATTTGTGGTTGAGATACCAGAGTTAGTTGTCTTAATATGAAGTGTAGTCTGGTTGCTAATGTTTGACTGGAGAATAGCAGTTTCATTTCCGTAGAAGTAGAAACCTCTTGCTCCAAGGTTCTCACCATCAACATCAGAAGTCTTGTCATTACCAGATAACCCGTGCTTCAGCAGGTATGTTGGACCATGTACGGTAACTCCAATGCCAGTATTTGCTGTAACACTGGTTGTTGTAACTCCAGTAATGACGTATTCTCCAAGATTAGCATCGCTGGTATTCTTTATAGTAACTTTATTTCCAGCAACGAAACCATGTGGTTCTGTTGTAGTGAAAGTAGTAACACCAGTGTTTAACGTTGTTGATGCTGTGGAAACTGTAATTTCTGGACCGATATTGATGAGATATTGGTTTTGAATGATCTTTGGATCACTATTCGTAATAGCAATGGCAACCTGATTCTTAGCAGGAACACCAGTAATACGGAAGTATCCACCAGCAGTAGTTCCAATACCAGTGATTTGAACTGTGTTGCCAATGACTGTCGAAATACCAGCAGTTGTTATAGTTACACCTGCACCAGTTCCACCACCGATTGAAGAAGTATCAAAGTCTAGTTCTTCGTTATTTGTATAACCAGAACCACCAGCAATGATGTCAACTGCAGAAATAGAACCACCAGATACTACAACCTTGGCAGTAGCACCATCCCATGTTGATGTTCCATCATTGAATAGTTTTACGTTATGATAGGTTCCATTTGTATAACCAGAACCACCAGTGAATGAACTATAAGTTACAATGCCATTGAAACCATGCTCTCTAGCAAATGTAAGAGTTGCAACTCCAACTGTGGCAGATGTGAATGAGGTTGTTACTCCAGAAATTGTGAGACCAATGCCAAGAGTAGGAATCAAACCATCAACAGTTTCTCTTGTAAGACTCTTCTTGAGATCATCAGTTACAACATCTCCAACAGGTGATCTCTTAGCGTATGTTTTACTTGCGCTTGGGTTTTCATTTGGATTATCTCTATCCAACTGTGGATAGAGATCCTTAACATTCTGACTATAATAGTGACTTGTATACTCGGTTTCAATAGCATTACCAGAGTTCAGAATATACAAGTGGTAAACACCATCTTGAACATCCTTAATGAATGGTGTGATTACTTCATTTCTATAGACGTAGTAGTTGTCATTCCAGTCATTTCTTTCAAATCTTGGCAGAGAAGTTGTTCTGCTGCTTGTATCATTGGTAAATGTTCCTGTTGCATGAGTAATACCTTCAACGTCCTCGGTTGAGTGAGTGAATGTCTTATCATCAACAATAGAAGTAATAGTGAATACACCATTATATCCTTTGTTTGCTGTACCAGCAGTGTTTCCAGTGCTAGTTACATTTCTGACGATGATCTTTTCACCAACTCTTACATTATGTGGAAGTTCAGTGATAACAGTTACTGTAGAAGAACTTGTCGAACAAGTGCTGATAAATCTTGGGTTTCTGTTAAAGTCGTAGTCAGAAGTTGTGATACCAGTTGCTGTAAAGTCAGCAGCAGATCTTGCACCAGTTGTGCTAGACTCTTGAATGACAAAACCTTCTTCTGGATCTTTAGAGTTGTCTAGTTCCTTAGGAATAACAACTCTGAACTTATAGAGTTTCTCATCAAGACTTCTATCATCTTCCTTTCTCTTAAAGAATGCTGGAAGAGATGCAGAACCAAGTGTTCCAGTTCCTAGAGTATTGAAGGCATTGTAAATGTCATTGTTGTGTGCTGAATGAACAAACCAGTTGCCATTGCCAGCATCAAACTGAATAGGTGAACCAATTTCACCAGCAGCCTTATCAGTTACTCTACTGAGAACCTTCAGGTTAGAACCACCATAAAGAATAATATGAGAATTATTTTCTGCATTAGTCTTTGAGGATGCTATCTTGATTTCAGTCGCAGACTCATAGATGGCATAATAAATTGTATGTGGATTGAGGTTTTCTGGTAGGTCACCATCATCACTAATAACAAGAATCTTTTCTCCAGTTAGTAAACCATGAGTTCCAATGGTGAGAATATTTGATGCAACGTTTGTTACTCTATACTCTTTAACAGAACTTGATGTTCCAAATGCTGTAGTGAGTCCTGTTGTACTAACAGCATTATCAACCATTAAGACATTGGCACTATAGGTAGTCCCAGAACCAACGAATGAAATATTATCGTTCAGTTTAGCACCAACTCTATATCCTTGTACTAGAACTGGTGGTTCAATATTCTTATCATTGTATCCATAGAGATAAAGATGACTTGAAATACCAACAGAAGTTGTGAGTCCAACATCTAGTTGTACCCAGTCAATATTTTCTTCTGTAGAAGTAATTGCTTTAGGCGTGATGACAGAAGTGATATATGCTCTGTTGTCTTTGGCAAATGCTTCTGCTTTGAAACCTTGGGCATTCAGTGAAATTTGACCGAAGTTTGAGTTGGAGTTTGTGATACTGAAGTCAGCACCAGTTCTTCCATCAAAGTGATATGAGAAACCAATAGCAAAGACGGAAACGACCTGAATAAAGGAGTCGTTTGAACCTTTGATATGACTAGACTCCCATCCAGTTCTATAGATGGCATCAGAGTCTAGGTGATAAACTTTTGTAGAATCAATGGATGATGCACCATTTGAAAGTGCAGAACCTGTTACTTTCGAAACAGAGATACCTTCATATGCTCTAGAAGACTCATTATACTTAACAAATGCTCTGTCATCCTTCTGTAGTGAAACAGCAGTGAACTGAGCAACAACCATCGAACGGAAACCTGATGCTCTTGCACCATCAGCGTGTAAACCATTCATACCATAAACTGAACGCAAGGAGCAGTTGAAGATATAAGGAGAAGCACCACCAACTGTGTCAGTCTCAATAGTAACTGTTGCTCCAGAAGCACTTGGAGAAGCAGGAAGATTATTTCTTACGAATGGTAGTAGATAGGTAAATGTTGTTGAATTGTCTACACTTTGAACTGTGGTTGATACATTATAGTCATCAACACTTACACCTCTAATCTTAATTGGAGTTCCTGTTGTCAGTCCATGTGCAGAACTTGTTGTGACTGTGATAACACTGCCAGGAGTGAAACTATCACCAGAAATAATAGTTGAAATATTAACAGGGTCAGCAGCAAATGCACCAACAATTTCCCACTCAGAACGCTTCTTAGCGAAACCTAGACTATCAGCTGGCCACTTCTGGTCAATATTTCTACCAGTCTCAGAGTTGAAAGCGTTTGAAAGCTTACTATAATACATGTCAAGGTCGGTGATTCCATAACCAGTAGGAATGGTTACACCATCAGCATACTCAAAGCAAGTGAGTTTGTGGTGAGAGAATGTTGGTTTTGACTGGTTGCCAGTACCAAAGTTTGATGGGTCAGTATAAACTTCGCCAGTCTGGTCTCCATCAAAGATAGAAAACTGCCAGAAGTAGCAAGCACCAGTAATTCTAAAGATAGCAGACCCAGATACATTAGAGTCTGTTGGGTTTGGAACATACTTTGGACGAATCTTAGTCTTTCTAAGATCTAGACCAATAATTGAAGTACCTCTAGGTACAACAACACCACCATGAATACTATTAAACTTATAGAGGATGTTCTCTTGTTGAGTTAAGTCAAATACAGATGATGAAGAAAGTGTCAGTTCTGTTGATGCTACACTTTCTGAACCAGCAGGAGAAACAGCAGTCGCAGTTCCACTTACATCCTTAATAGCATATCCAGGTCTGTTATCAACAACGTGCTCACCAGGGAACAGAAGAACTGTTGTTTTTTCTACAATATCATTATCACTCCCTCTCACATAAGAGAATCTCGCTGCCTCTAGCAGTGCTCTCTGGATAGTCTTAAAAGGTTTCGTTAACGAATTACCTTGATTCTCGATAGCATCGGTAGCATCAAGGTAACTAGGGTTAACATAAAGAATACGTCCCTCAGTATTTTTAATAAAATTTTCTAATTTATTTAATGGCACGGGCTAGTGTCTCCCTACAGCATTCTTTCTATGTTTTATTTATCAACCCATAAAATCTTCCTCATCATATTGATATTCTATTTCATCCTGCGGCATATCTTCTGGATTTTCTAGTTCTACTGGAAATAGGCAAGGATGTGCTTCCTCATCTATAAGATAGAAAGAACTTCTGTATAGCTCCTCTGGTTCAAATGATCTTTCTTTATCTGCTAATCTTTTTAGTTCTTCGTCTTGTAGATGTCCATCAGGTAACTCATCAAAGGTGAAAGGAACCTGATTGATAAAGTACATCTTCACTATCATACTGCCATTATCATACCAGCAGTATGCTGTGTCTATTCTATAAGACATAACTGGTTCGTTTTGTCTTATTTATTTTTATAGGACGAGCGGGAATTGAACCCGCAAGGGCATACGCCCGACTGATTTTAAGTCAGTTATGTTTACCAATTTCATCACCGTCCCTTAGGTGCCCGTTGTCGGTTACGATCCGACCTGTGTCCGATTATGAGTCGGATGCTTTCACCAGATAGCTAAACGGGCGATAGGAGTACTGGGAGTTGAACCCAGACTACCCCGTTATAAGCAGGGCGCTCTAACCATTAAGCTATACTCCCAGATGATGAACTACTGAGCTTCGTTATTCTCTTCCGTATGTATTCGGACGAGTTCATCATCATAAGGCATCATAACTGCTGCTCTTCCTTCTTCATCTACAATACCAATGTGCTCTCCGTTTTCTACCCTTTCTAGAAGAGAATCAAAGTTCTCTTCCCATTCCTTAACTGAAAATACTTCCATCAATACTCCTCTCCCTGAATAGCAAGATCAGCATACTCAATCTGATGTGGTTCAAGGTTAGCAGTAACAACTTCCAACACATTCATAAACTCTTGTACAGTTTCGCACTCTACCATCTTCTCATTGCCTTCATCGCTCAGCAGAAGGAAGGAACGAGTACAGACATCAATGACGATGCCTTGGACGCATTCAGTGTTGCTCATCGTGTTTCGTTGAATACCCCAGTATTATAGGGCATCTGGGGTCAGGCGTCAAGCTTGATAAGCAATGATGACGATACCGGAACCACCTGCACCACTGACTATTGTTGATGGTCCAGGTATACTTCCACCTCCTCCTCCGCCGCCGCCAGTATTAGCAGTTCCAGGAGTTCCATTTGCTGGAAGAGAAGTAGGTTCACCGCCACCTGCACCACCACCTCCAGGACCACCTGCACCACCAGGATTATTATTATCATATGCTCCACCACCACCACCGCCACCAGCGTATGTTACGGATGTTCCTGTAATAGAAGATGCTTGTCCATTTCCGCCAGCACCGGCGACAGGTCCACCACCGTTACCACCAGCACCACCAGCTCCACCGCCACCTGAACAAGCATATGGTGGAGCACTGCCAGCAGCTCCACCAGCATTACCATAGTTTGTTAAGTTAGAAATACCAGGGTTTTGTGATGGTTGTGTTGCAGAACCTGGACTAGCTGAATATGAAGATCCTCCACCGCTGCCACCAGGTTTACCATTTCTAGGACCAGTCGCTTCACTCGCTCCACCACCTCCACCTTTTGCGGTTATTGTTGAAGTTAATGCGGCTACACTATCACTTCCGGGATTGGAATCAGATCCAGGACCGGTATCAGTTACAGATGCACCACCTGCACCAACAGTAATTGGATAACTACCAGAACTAATGGACATGCTACTTACAATAACCATTCCACCAGCTCCACCACCACCACCATAATCACCACCACCTCCGCCGCCTCCAGCAATAACTAGTACTTCCATACTAGCTGGTCCACCACTTACTTGAAAAGTTCCTGGTGAAGTAAATGTATGAACAGCATATCCACTTCTTGATGTTGTATCTTTTGTTCCACCAGTAGCAGAAAAAACATTAGAAAGTATATCCCAACTAGTACCATTATAAACCTGAACCACACTATCAGTACTATTATAAATCACAGCACCATTAGCAGTGCCCACCCCAGCGTTTCTAGCAGTCGTCGTAACACTATTTAAGTTAAGGTTACCAGCAAGTGTAATACTTCCATCATTGTTGAAAGTTGCGGTGCCTAACCCACTGCGGTTGGTTATACTGTTTACACGAACTTCTGACGCCATCTTATATCAGTTTTTTAGGTATTTATGTGGTTGGATAAGCAATGATGACGATACCTGAACCACCAGAATTTGCAGCTCCAGGGTTGACAGATCCAGCTCCTCCAGCACCACCACCAGTATTAGCAGAACCAGCAGTTCCTGTACCAGGACCACCGCCATTTCCGCCTCCACCTGGTCCACCAGAACCAGCACCAGCATTATATGATCCACCACCACCTCCACCAGCATATGTGGTAGAAGTTCCATTAATCGAATACGTCAGACCGGGACCACCATTTCCCGGTGATCCATTCGCTCCAGCACCACCAGCTCCACCGCCACCGCCCTGGATTCCAGAACCATTAGGTCCAGATCCTCCAGGGTTGCCCCATCCTGATGATGGAGAGGTGGAACCATTAGTTCCTCCTGGACTTGCATTAGATGGTTGTCCCGGTCTAGTGAGTGGATATCCTGCACCGCCGCCTCCAGATCCATCAGCTGCTGTCCATGGTGATGGACCACGTTGTGCCGTGCCTCCGCCGCCTCCACCACCAGCCGTAATGGTATCGAATGTAGATGATGTTCCTGGGTTAGAATCTGCTGTAGAAGTAGTTGAACTAGATCCCCCACCACCAATAGTAATTGGATATGAACCAACGTCCGTGGTCTTGGTTCCAAATTTCAATGCGCCAGCGCCAGCGCCTGCTCCACCATAATAACTATTACCAGACCATCCACCGCCACCGCCACCGCCGATGACAAGGTACTCAACAGTTCCTGGTGAACCAGTAATCGTAAAAGTTCCTGGTGAAGTAAATGTATGAACAATATATCCACTTCTAGATGATGTATCTTTAGTTCCACCAGTTGCTCCAAATCCTTCAGGTGAAAGGCTTACCCAGTCAGTTCCATTATAAACATTAACTCTACTATCAGTACTATTATAAATCAGAGTACCAGTAGCAGTGGAGACACCAGCATTGCGTCCCGTGGTGTCTGTAGTACCAATAGAAATACTAGTGTTCTTAATAACAGTATCACCAACAGTAATACTAGAAGTCGCAGAGATTGTACTGACGCCAGAAATACTATTAAAGTTTACAATAGCCATTACTTTATAATAAGACTTCTACTTTTTGATATTTATACTACGACCCATACACCATCAATAGTCAGAGAACCCTGAACATCGACGGGACCAGCCATAAGTCCATTAAAGGCAGTTCCAATGTAATGGTTTCCAGTCAGTTTGTTATCCATAATATACATTCCATTCGAAATATAAACACCCTGGAATGAGTTACCAATACCAACTAGTTCTGTGTTTGCTGCGAGTCCAGTGGTATTAACACCAAGTTGTGTAATAGTTGAGAGACCAACAGCATCTTGTGCCCATGGAGCAACACCATTAGCACCTTGAGCACCAACTACACCTTGGAAACCTTGAGCACCCTGAGCACCTTGGACACCAGCAGCACCTTGTCTTCCTTGGAAACCTTGAGCACCCTGGGCACCTTGAGATCCTACAGTACCAGCATCACCTTGAGCACCTACGGCACCCTGACGACCTTGGAAACCTTGAGCTCCTTGAGCACCCTGTGCTCCAACGGCACCTTGGACACCTTGGTTTCCTTGTGCTCCATCAGAACCCTGAGCACCAGTAGCACCTTGGCGACCTTGAGCACCCTGAACACCTTGAGCACCTTGGGCACCAACACCACCAGCATCACCAGCAGTACCTTGTACACC
>Ga0222714_10005495_pt1 | contig 12041 bp, 9 predicted proteins | sample C33_3DmetaG_FD_165048 | JGI IMG/M metagenome (GOLD analysis project Ga0222714, IMG submission 165048) | Estuarine water microbial communities from San Francisco Bay, California, United States - C33_3D | ecosystem: Environmental > Aquatic > Marine > Unclassified | place: USA: California... | reverse complement strand
CCTCGAACCCTCACCCTCGTCGCTGGCCGACGTCCCTGACAGCGACGTCCAGGCCGCGCTTGCCGAGCGCATGGAGTCGTCGCGCGAGCGCGAAGTGGCGGCCGCCATGACACTGGCCGGCCCGCACCGCGACGACGTCTTCGTGGGCCAGCGACGAGGCGACGACACCGTGGACCTTCGCCGGGTGGGTAGCCAGGGAGAGCAGCGCACGGCCGTGCTCGCAATGCTGATGGCCCACCGCGCCCACCTCGGCGCACGCGCCGGCCTGCCGATCCTCGTTCTCGATGACGTGCTCTCGGAGCTCGACCCCCAGCGTCGCGGGCGCCTCCTCGATGCGGTGGTGGGCGAGGGGCAGTGCATCCTCACCACGGCGGATCCCGCGTCGGCGCAGGCGGCCGCCGATCGCGGGGCACGGGTGCTCGTCGTGCGGGAGGGCCTGCTTGCGGCGTAGGAGGCGCCAGGACCCGGTGGGCGTGGGGGACCTCCTCGGCCGCGCCACCCGCAGGTTCACCCGGCCGGGCGACTCGGTGCTGGCCTCGGTGCGCGCGGCCTGGCTCGAGGCCACCGGCTCCGGCACGGTGAACCACGCGTATCCCGTCCGGCGCAGCAGGGCCGGGGTGGTCACCGTGGCCTGTGCCGATGCCGTGTGGGCACAGGAACTCGATGCCCGAGGGGAGGAGATCGAGGCCCGACTGGCGGAGATCATCGGCGACCCCGCCGCGGTCGCGGGGCTGCGGTTCGTGGTGGCCGACCACGCGCTTCCCGCACCCAGCCCCGGCCCGGGCGCGCGGGATCCCCTTCCTCCACCGGACCCCGGGGCCGTGCAGCGCGCGGAGCAGGCCACACGCGATATCGAGGATCCTGTGCTTCGCGATCTGGTCACACGTGCTGCAGCACGCGCGCTGGAGCGTGACAACGGGTCCTGAGGGGCCCGCCCAGAACTTTTCCGTGGGACCTGCTGGTAGGTTTATCCCTGCAAATCCGAGGCGTCGGGGCATCCCCGCCCTACGCGCCGCGCCGGCCCGGAGCGACCCCTGAGGAGGGGCGGCATGGGACGGCCGAACTCGAGGAGACAGGTGACCGAACCGGGCTTCGACGCCACCACCGACGCGGGCTCTTACGACGCCGGCGCCATCACCGTCCTGGAGGGCCTCGAGGCCGTCCGCAAGCGACCCGGCATGTACATCGGGTCCACAGGGCCGAGGGGCCTGCACCACCTGGTGTACGAGGTCGTCGACAACTCCGTCGACGAGGCCATGGCGGGCCACTGCGACAACGTCGAGGTGGTCCTGCACCCCGACGGCTCGTGCTCGGTCACCGACGACGGCCGTGGTATCCCCGTGGCGGCAATGGAGGACCAGGATGGCAAGAGCGCCCTCGAGGTGGTGCTCACCGTCCTGCACGCCGGCGGCAAGTTCGGCGGCGAGGGCTACAAGGTGTCCGGCGGCCTGCACGGCGTGGGCGTCTCGGTGGTCAACGCGCTGTCGGAGATCCTCACGGCCGAGGTGCGCCGCGAGGGGCGCCTGTGGGTGCAGAGCTACCAACGCGGCGCGCCCGAGGGGCCCATCACGGACGCCGGCTCGGCGGATAGCACCGGCACATGCATCCGGTTCAAGCCCGACCCGGAGATCTTCGAGGAGACCGACTTCGACTACGACACGCTGGCCACGCGCTTCCGCGAGACGGCGTTCCTCACGCCGGGCCTGCGCATCACCCTCACCGACGAGCGCGGCGAGCGACGCGAGGACTCATTCCACTACGAGGGCGGCCTCGTCGACTTCGTCAAGCACCTCAACGCCACGAAGGATCCCCTGCATGGGGACATCATCGCCATCTCGGCCGAGGGGGAGGAAGGCCAGGTGGACATCGCGATGCAGTGGACCACCGGCTTCACCGAGTCGGTGTTCACGTTCGCGAACAACATCAACACCCACGAGGGCGGCACGCACCTCACCGGCTTCCGGACGGCGCTCACCCGTTGCATCAACGACTACGCCCGCGCCAAGGGGCTGCTGAAGGAGAAGGACGACAACCTCGAGGGCAATGACACCCGCGAGGGCCTCACGGCCATCGTGTCGGTGAAGCTGCGCGAGCCGCAGTTCGAGGGCCAGACGAAGACGAAGCTCGGCAACAGCGAGTTCGCCGGCTTCGTGGCCACGATCGTCAACCAGAAGCTCGCGGAATTCCTGGAGGAGAACCCGCAGACGGCCAAGGCCATCTGCACCAAGGCCTCCCACGCCGCGCAGGCCCGCCTGGCCGCGCGAAAGGCGCGCGACCTCGCCCGGCGCAAGGGGGTGATGGACTCCACAAGCCTGCCCGGCAAGCTGGCCGACTGCTCCGACCGCGACCCCGAGAACACCGAGATCTTCCTCGTGGAGGGAGACTCCGCGGGGGGCTCCGCCGTGCGCGCCCGCCAGTCGTCGTTCCAGGCGATCCTGCCCCTTCGCGGCAAGATCATCAACGTCGAGAAGGCCCGCATCGACAAGGTGCTCAGCAACACCGAGATCCAGGCCATGATCACCGCGATGGGCACCGGCATCGGGGGCGACTTCGACCTCACGAAGGCCCGCTACCACAAGCTCATCATCATGACCGACGCCGACGTGGACGGCGCGCACATCCGCACGCTCATCCTCACGTTCCTGTTCCGGCACATGCCCGAGATCGTGGACGCCGGATACGTGTACATCGCGCAGCCGCCGCTCTACAAGGTGAAGCAGGGCAGCACCGAGCAGTACATCGAAAAGGAGTCCGACCTCGAGGACTGGCTGCTCGAGCGCAACATCGGCGACATGATGCTGCTCACCGGAACCGGTGAGGAGTCGGCGCTCACCAAGGCGCGGTTCCAGCGCTATGCACGTGCGCTGCGCGAGCACGATGGCTGGTCATCGGCGCTCAGGGCGGTGCACGGAAACGAGCTCATGGAGTTCCTCCAGGTGAATGGCCTGGTGGAGGCTGAGCCTGCCGATCTGAAGGCGCTCGAGAAGGCCGTGACCGCAGCGTCCGGCGATGCGGCTGATCTCACCGTGCTCGACACCGACGCTGCATCACGCACGCTGCGTGCCCGGTCGGTGGAGGCCCGCACCGGCGAGGCGCGCACGGTGGTCATCCCGATGTCGCTGTACGAGGCCCCAGAGCTGGCGTCATTCCGTGCCGCGCGCGCCAAGCTGCGCGAGCTGGTGGGCGACGCCCCGTTCACGGTCACCAGGGGCTCGCGCCGCCGCGAGGCGGCTACCTACGACGCCCTGCGCGGGGCCATCATGGAGCTTGCGCGCGAGGGCATCTCGCTGAGCCGCTTCAAGGGTCTTGGCGAGATGAACGCCGAGCAGCTGTGGGAGACGACGATGGACCCCGAGCGACGAATTCTGCAGCGCGTCACCATGGACGACGCCGCTGCCGCCGACCTGCTCTTCTCGATGCTGATGGGCGACAAGGTCGAGCCGCGCCGCGACTTCATCGAGCGCAACGCGCGCTCCGTCGAGTTCCTGGACGTCTGAGATGGCGATCGACCGACACGGGAGGATCGAGCCGCGGGAGCTGGCCGAGGAGATGCGCTCCTCGTACCTCGACTACGCCATGAGCGTGATCGTGGGTCGTGCGCTGCCGGATGTGCGCGATGGCCTCAAGCCAGTGCACCGCCGCGTGCTGTTCGCCATGCACGACCGCGGGCTGCAGCCCGACCGCGGCTACGTGAAGAGCGCCAACATCGTCGGAACAGTGATGGGCGAGTACCACCCTCACGGCGATTCGGCGATCTACGACGCCCTCGTGCGCCTCGCCCAGGACTTCAACAGCCGCTACCCCACGGTGGACGGCCAGGGCAACTTCGGCTCGCAGGAGTTCGCCGCCGCGGCCATGCGCTACACCGAGGCCCGCCTCTCGCGCTATGCCACCGAGATGCTGCGGGACATCGACGAGGACACCGTCGACACCATCGCCACCTACGACGACCGGCGGCGCGAGCCCACGGTGCTGCCGTCGCGGGTGCCAAACCTGCTGGTCAACGGCTCGGCGGGCATCGCGGTGGGCATGGCCACCAACATCCCACCGCACAACCTCGGCGAGGTGGTGGATGCCTGCCTCGCGATGATCGATGACCCATCGATCGACTCCGATGGGCTCATGCAGTTCGTGAAGGCGCCGGACTTCCCCACAGCCGGCCAGATCGTGGGCATCTCGGGCGTGCGCGATGCCTACCGCACCGGCCGCGGTCGCGTGGTGGTGCGCGGACTCGCGCACAACGAGCCGCTCAAGCACGGGCGCAACGCCATCGTGTTCACGGAGCTGCCGTACCAGGTGAACAAGTCGGAGATGCTCCGCAAGATGGCCGAGCTCGCCAACGACGGCGTGCTCAAGGAAATCGCCGACCTGCGCGATGAGAGCGGCCGCGACGGCATCCGCGTGGTCATCGAACTACGCCGCGACGCCGTGCCAAAGGTGGTGCTGAACAAGCTCTACAAGCACACCCAGGCGCAGACCACCTTCGGCGTCAATGCCATCGCGCTGGTGGACGGCGTGCCGCGCACGCTGTCGCTGCGCGACATGATCCGGTTCTACCTCGACCATCAGCGAGACGTCATCCGACGCCGGTCGAGGTTCCGCCTGGACCGCGCCGAGACCCGCGCCCACGTGCTCGAGGGGCTGCTCATCGCCCTCAAGGACATCGATGCGGTCATCGCGCTCATCCGTGCTGCGGCCGACCCCGACGAGGCCCGCTCAGGCCTCATGAGCACGTTCGACCTCAGTGAACTGCAGGCACGGGCCATCCTCGACCTGCGCCTCCAGCGCCTCACCCAGCTCGAGGCCGGCAAGATCGAGGGCGAGTACGCCGAGCTCCAGGCCGAGATCGCCGAGCTGCGGGCGATTCTCGGCGACGAGGCCCGGGTGTACCAGGTGATCCGCGACGAACTCGCCGAGGTGCGGTCGAAGTACGCCGATGAGCGGCGCACCGAGGTGATCCCGGCCGAGGGCGAGATCGACCTCGAGGACCTCATCGCGGAGGAGGAGATGGTCATCTCCATCACCGCGGGCGGGTACATCAAGCGCCTGCCGGTCACCACCTACCGCGCGCAGCGGCGCGGCGGCAAGGGCCTGCGCGGCGCGAAGCTCAAGGACGAGGACCGGGTCGACCACCTGTTCATCGCATCCACGCACGACTTCCTGCTCTTCTTCACGAACCAGGGGCGGGTCTACCGCCAGAAGGTGCACGAGATCCCGCAGGCAGCCCGCGATGCGCGTGGTCGTCACATCGCCAACGTGCTGGCCCTGCTGCCCGACGAGGAGATCCGCCAGGTCTTCAACACGCGTGACTACGGGGAGGGCAAGTACCTCGTGCTGGCCACGCGCGACGGCATGGTGAAGAAGACCGAGTTCACGGCGTACAACACCGTGCTCAAGGAGGCCGGCATCATCGCGATCCGGCTCTCCGACGGCGACGAACTGGTGGGGGTGCAGCTCACCGACGGCGGCGCCGATCTTCTCATCGTCTCGGCACGCGGCCAGGCGGCCCGCTTCAGCGAGGAGAAGGTGCGCGCCACCGGTCGCGGCACCCAGGGCGTGCGCGCGATGAACCTCGACGAGGGCGACCGCGTGCTGGCAGTGGGTGTCGCGGATGACGAGCACGACCTGCTGGTGGTCACGGGCAACGGCTACGGCAAGCGCACCGCGCTCACCGAGTATCCGAGCAAGGGCCGTCCCACCAAGGGCGTGCGAACCATCAAGGTGAGCGACCGGAAGGGCGAGCTCATCACCGCCCGCATCGTCCGCGCCGGCCAGCAGTTGTTGCTCGTGTCCAAGAACGGCCAGGTCATCCGCATCGAGGTCGACGCTGTCAAGCGCATGGGCCGTAGCACGGAGGGCGTGCGCCTGATGGACGTCGGCGATGAGGACCAGGTCGTCACGTGTGCCCCGGTGGACGAGCAGGAGCCCACGGACGATGAGGTGATCGAGGTCGAGTCCACGCCGGATGGCGATGAGGCTGCGACGGACGGCGCAGAGCCGGAGAGCGCAGGGACAGAGGCGTAAGACCAGGGTGCGTGACAGTCACCCTTCGGGTGACTGTCACTGCCCTATTTGGCCGCCCGTGCCACGGCCAGCAACCCGTCGCCCTGGCCGATGAGCCCGAGCCCCCACTCCAGGGGGTAGGCGAGCAACCTCACGGGCAGGGCGTCGCCCCAGCCGCGCTGGCGCCCGCCGCCCGCGGTGCGGGCGTCGATGGACCCCGGCAGCACGCCCATCAGCGGCGTGGTGCGCATGGAGGCGACGCGGAACCCTGCGAGGGCAAGCACCCAGCGCAGCGAGTCGCGGTCGTAGTGCACGAGGTGCCGCGGCATCTCCAGGCCATCCCATGAGCCGCGCGTGGCACGCGCGATGAGTGAGCGGATGTTGGGCACGCCCACGATGAGGCGCCCACCGGGGGCGAGCAGGTTGCGAACGGCGCCGAGGGTGGCGAGCGGATCCGGCACGTGCTCGAGGACCTGCGACATTCGGACGATGTCCCACGGACCATCGGGCAGCGATCCATCGTGCAGCAGGACGTCCAGCGAGCCCTCCAGTACCCACGTGTTGCCCCGCTCGCGCGCTACCTCCACGGCGCGCGCCGATGGCTCCACGCCCCACGCCGCATGGCCGGCCTCGCGGAAGGCCATCACGGCGCTCCCGGTGCCGGCGCCGACGTCGAGCACCCTCATGCCCGCGCGCATGGGTCCCCCGGTCTCGGCCTCGGGAATCGCCACGCCGAGCGCTCGCGCCATGTGATCGCCGGACCTCCCCGCGCGCGCAAGGGCCATGCGCGATGCCCGGGCGGTCACCGACTCACCCCCGGAGTGCTGCGGGTACTCATCCGGGTACCACGCGGCAGGGTCATCGGGCCATGGATCGGTGCGGCACAGGCGGCACGATGTGCATTCCAGCACCCGGAATTCACCGGGCATGCCACGGCGATGATCGCGTGCGCGAAGCACCTCGGCACCACCGGCGGATCCGCAGATGGGGCAGGTCGACGGATGGGTGGCACGCGATCCGGGCACGCGGGGGAGGATAGGGCCCCGAAACCAGTAGCCTTGCGAGAACGTGACCATTCTTCCGGACCCCAAGGACGTGCTCCCCCACCGGGATCCGTTCCTCTTCATCGACGAGGTGCTGGAACTGGTTCCCGGCGAGTCGGCGCGCGCGCGATGGACCCTGCGCCCTGACACGCCGTTCCTCGCCGGCCACTTCCCGGGCGAGCCCATCATGCCCGGGGTCATCATCGTCGAGGCGCTTGCCCAGACGGGAGCCCTCGCGGCCCTGTCCACCGATGACGGCAAGGGCAAGCTGGCGCTGTTCGCCGGTGTCGACAAGTGCCGCTTCAAGCGTCCGGTGCGCCCGGGTGACGTGCTCGAGTTCGCCACGCGGGTCACCCGCGTGCGCGGCCCCATCGGCGAGGCCGAGGCCGTGGCCACTGTGGACGGCCAGGTTGCCTGCCAGGCCACCCTCAAGTTCGCGATCGTCGATCGCGACCAGATGGACCGCCCGTGAGCCTCGTTGCCGCCACAGGCCGCACCCGACCGCGAGCCCGGCTCACCGGCGTGGGCACCTACGTTCCCGAACGCGTGCTCACCAACGCCGAACTCGAGGAGATGGTGGACACCAGCGACGAGTGGATCGTGTCGCGCACGGGAATCCGCCAGCGCCACATCGCCGCCCCTGAGCAGGCCACGACCGACCTCGCCGCAGAAGCCGTGAACGACCTTCTTGCTCGAACCGGTACCAACCCGACCGACGTCGACCTGCTCATCGTCGCCACCACCACGCCCGATTACGTGTTTCCCCCATGTGCGCCGATCGTGGGAACCAAGTGCGGCATGGACCACGTGGCGGCGTACGACACCAACGCCGTGTGCTCGGGCTTCATGTACGGCATCGCGCAGGCCACCGGCATGATCGAGAGTGGCATCGCCCGTCGCGCGGTGGTGGTGGGTGCAGAGACCCTGTCGCGCATCATCGACTGGACCGACCGCGCCACATGCGTGCTGTTCGCCGATGGCGCCGGCGCCGTGATGCTCGAGGCTGATGACGGGGAGCAGGGCAGCGGCGTGATGGGCGTGGAGCTGGGATCGGACGGCAGCAGCCCGGCCGATCTCTGGGTTCCCGCCGGTGGCACGCGCACTCCGCGGTCGGAAGACACCCCGCTCGCCGACACCTGCATCCAGATGAACGGCCGCGAGGTGTTCCGGTTCGCAACCCGCATCCTGGTGGAAAGCAGCCAGCGCCTGCTCGACGAGGCCGGCATGACCATGGACGATGTCGACCTGCTGGTGGCCCATCAGGCCAACGAGCGCATCCTCGACCACGCGTCCGAGCGCATGGGCATCGCCCGCGAGAAGGTGGTGATGAACCTCGACCGGGTGGGCAACACCTCGTCGGCGAGCATCCCCCTGGCCATGGCCGATGCCCGCGACCGGGGCCTGCTGGACGCCGGCGCCGTGGTGCTGATGGTCGGGTTCGGCGCGGGCCTCACATGGGGAAGCGTGCTGGTGCGCTGGGAGCCGCGCGCATGATCGCGCTGCTCTTCCCGGGCCAGGGCGCCCAGCAGGTGGGAATGGGGCGCGACCTCGCCGCGGCCTTCCCCGCCGCCGCCGCCGCCTTCGCCGAGGCCAATGAGGCCTTGGGCTACGACATCACGAAGATCATCTTCGAGGGCCCGGAGAACGACCTCGTGCGCACCGACGTGTGCCAGCCGGCGATCCTGGCGATGAGCGTGGCATGCCTGCGCGTGGCCACCGACCACGGCCTGCGCGCCGACCTCGCGATGGGCCACTCGCTGGGCGAGTTCTCAGCGCTCGTGGCCTGCGGGTCGATCGGCTTCGGCGATGCGCTGCGCCTGGTGGGCGAGCGCGGCGCCGCCATGCAGGCCGCCGGCGAGGCCCGCCCGGGCACGATGGCGGCGATCCTCGGGCTCTCCGACGGCGAGGCCGAGTCGCTCTGCGCCGAGGCCGGCGACGTGTGGCCCGCCAACTACAACTGCCCAGGCCAGGTGGTGGCATCGGGATCGGTGGACGGCATCGGGCGCCTTCTGGCCATCACGGCCGAGCGCGGCATCAAGGCCACGCAGCTGAAGGTGGGCGGCGCCTTCCACAGTCCGCTGATGGAGCCGGCGTCCGAGCGCCTGGCGCCGGCGCTCGAGGCCTGGGACCCCCAGCCGCCCTCACCGCAGTTCCTGTCCACCACCACGGCGCAGGTGGAGCCCGCGGATCGCATGCGGCCCGTGCTGCTTGAACAGCTCACATCGCCGGTGCGCTTTGGGCACGCCGTTGAGACCGCGGTGGCGATGGGCGCCGACACCTTCGTGGAGCTCGGTCCCGGCCGGGTGCTCTCGGGCCTGGTGAAGCGCATCAAGCGCGATGCCACGCTGCACCAGGTGTCGGGGCCCGAGGGCCTCGAGGGCCTGGCAGGGGTTCTGGCGTGAGCACGGCCCTCGTGACCGGCGCGAGCCGCGGAATCGGCGCCGCATGCGCGGTGGCCCTCGCGTACGGCGGCCATGACGTGGCCGTGGGCTATGTGAACGACCTCGCCGGCGCCGAGGCGACAGCCACCGCCGTGGAGGCCGCCGGCGCGAAGGCGGCCGTGGTGCAGGGTGACATCGCCGATTCCGCAGCCGCCGAGGCAGTGGTGACCGGAGCCGAGGATGCCCTCGGCCCGCTCAGCGCGCTGGTGCTCAACGCCGGCATCACCCGCGACGGGCTGATGATGCGCATGAGCGACGACGACTGGCGCGCGGTGATCGACACCAACCTGTCGGGTTCCTTCTACTGCGCCCGCGCGGCCCTGCGCGGCATGATGAAGCGTCGCGAGGGCTCGATCGTGGCGGTGTCGTCGGTGGTGGGTCTCATGGGCAATGCGGGGCAGGTGAATTACGCTGCTGCGAAGGCCGGACTTATCGGCATGACGAAATCGCTCGCGAAGGAAGCGGGATCCCGCGGAGTGAGGGCCAACGCCATCGCGCCGGGGTACATCAGCACCGACATGACCGATGTGCTGTCGGATGACATCAAGGAGCAGTTGATCGGCCATACCCCGCTCGGGAGATTGGGAACACCGGAGGATGTCGCGGGTCTCGTGGCATTCCTCTGCTCGGACGCCGCGTCGTTCATCACCGGGACCGTCATCCCGGTGGACGGCGGGCTGGGGATGTAGGCAGGAGTCGCGATGGGTACCACGCTGATAGACGGGAAGGGCCTGCGCCGCGTGGTGATCACCGGTCTGGGGCTGGTGTCGCCGCTGGGAATCGGCGCGAAGGATTCCTGGGACGCCGCCAAGGCCGGCACCTCCACCGCGGCGGTGATCCGCCAGTTCGATCCCACGGAGTGCGACACGCACTTCGCATGCGAAGTGCCCGAGGGCTTCGACATCGAGCAGTTCCTCGACCGCAAGACCGCCCGCCGCATGGACCGCTTCTCGCACCTGGGCGTTGCGGCGGCGATGCTCGGCTACGAGGACTCAGGGATCAAGGGCACGGTCACGCCGGACCGCATGGGCGTGATCATCGGGTCTGGCATCGGCGGCATCCAGACCTGGCACGAGCAGACCGTGCGCCTGCGCGACCTCGGCCCCACGCGCCTGAGCCCGCTGTTCATCCCCACGATCATCGCCAACATGGGCGCTGCCCAGGCGTCGATGGAGATCGGCCTGCAGGGCCCGCTGTCGTGCTCCACCACCGCGTGCGCGTCGGCCAACCACGCCATCGGGGATGCCTTCGACCACATCCGGCTCGGCCGTGCCGATGCCATGCTGGCCGGGGGCACCGAGGGCGCCGTGGCCCTGGTGGGCATCGCGGGCTTCAACGCCATGAAGGCGCTCTCCACGCGCAACGACGACCCCGGCACCGCCAGCCGCCCCTTCGACATCGGGCGTGATGGGTTCGTGATGGGGGAGGCCGGCGCGGTGCTGGTGCTCGAGGAGCTCGGCCACGCACTCGACCGCGGTGCCGACATCATCTGCGAGCTCGCGGGCTACGGCCTGTCGGGCGACGCCCACCACATCACCGAGCCCGACCCCACCGCGGTGGGACCGGCGCTGGCGATGACCATGGCCCTCGCCGACGCCGGGCTGGAGTCGTCCGAGGTGGACTACGTGAACGCCCACGGCACCTCAACGCCCGTGGGCGACCCGTCGGAGATCCGCGTGATCCGCCGTGCGCTGGGCGAGGAGAAGGCCGCAGCCACCATGGTGAGCAGCACCAAGTCGATGCACGGCCATACGCTCGGCGCCGCGGGTGGACTCGAGGCGGCCCTCACGGCCCTTGCCGTGCGCGATGGCATCGTGCCGCCCACCATCAACGTCACGGAGCTCGACCCGGAGTGCGCGGGCGTTGACCACGTGCTCGACGTCGCACGCGAGGCCGATGTGCGCGTGGCGCTGTCGAACGTGTTCGGCTTCGGCGGTCACAACGCCACGCTGGCGTTCCGCCGCATGGAGGACTGATGGCGAAGGCGGGGCACGCCGGAGGCCACTATCCCGGCAGGCTGCGCGTGGCCCTCACGCCCATCCGCGACGCGTGGTTTCGCTTGGCGACCAAGGTCTACGGACCGGGCACGCGCACTCGGCCCTGGACCTGGATCGGCGATGAGCGCATCGCCATCGGCAGCGTCCCCACGCCTGAGAGCCTGCAGTTGCTGGCCCGGGATGGCGTGACCCACGTGGTCAACTGCCGAGCGCGCCTGCAGACGCACTTCAGTCAGGACCTCTCGGCAGAGCGCCAGGTGTTCGGCGATCGCAACGTGGCCGTGGCCCCCATGTGGGACCATGGGCGCCACCAGCCGCCCGAGAAGTGGGCACGCGCGGCCGAGATCGCCGCCGGATGGCTCGACGATGACCCCGACGCGCGCGTGCTGATCCACTGCCAGAGAGGCCGTCGCCGCTCGCTGTTCGTCGCGTACGCGGTGCTGCGCCTGCGCGGGCGCTCGCCCGAGGTGGCGGCCCGCGACCTGCTGGAGTTCCGACACGAGGCGCGCCTGGTGCCCACGTACCGGAAGGCCGTTGAGGACTGGCTCGCCTCCGGT
>Ga0222714_10005493_pt1 | contig 12044 bp, 8 predicted proteins | sample C33_3DmetaG_FD_165048 | JGI IMG/M metagenome (GOLD analysis project Ga0222714, IMG submission 165048) | Estuarine water microbial communities from San Francisco Bay, California, United States - C33_3D | ecosystem: Environmental > Aquatic > Marine > Unclassified | place: USA: California... | reverse complement strand
GACTCTTCGTTGACTTCGGCCATCTGACGGCCCATGAAGCGCTTGATGGAGTAAACCGTGTTCGACGGGTTGGTAACGGCCTGGCGCTTTGCGGCCTGACCAACCAGGCGCTCACCACCCTTGGTAAAGCCTACGATGGATGGAGTCGTCCGACCGCCTTCACTATTAGCGATCACGACCGGTGAGGTGCCTTCCATCACGGCAACCACGGAGTTCGTTGTTCCGAGGTCGATTCCGATAATTTTTCCCATTGGTATTCCTTTCGGGTTCAAATGTTCGTTTTTTGGGTACGGAAATGATGTCTCGGAAAACCGTGCCAAACATCAAATGCTGCCATTCTGGCATGTGCAACGTCTGGAATGCGCCATCTAGGGCAAGATGACATGTCATGTTGGCAGCCTACGGGAGGCTACGGGAGGCTACGGGAGGCGGCGGGCACCCAGATACCTCTGCTGCCAGTATCGCTCGGTCAGCATCGAGGTGATGACGCCACGAGATGTGGAGGCATGGATGAACCGATCATCGCCGAGGTAGATGCCAACGTGGGATACCGATCGACCGTTTGTGTTGAAGAACACGAGATCCCCCGGACGAAGACCATCAATCACTCGCTCACCGATGGCATACAATTCTGACGTGGTTCGGGGCAGTGACAGCCCGAACTTCTGGTAGCAGTGAGTGACGAACCCTGAACAGTCAAAGCAGTCCGTGGTTGCCCCACCATAGCAGTACGGTGTGCCATCTAGTTCGCTGGCATAGCTCAACAATGGTGTCGACGCTGAACTCGACGCTGAACTCGAAGCTGAACTCGAAGCAGATGCACAGCTTGAGAGAACTGCGATACAAACAGCAGCAACCAGCGCTAGCAACGGCTGAACATGTAGATTCGCTGTGTTCACATCACAAAGGTAGGTGGTATGTCGAAGTATCGGTCGCTCCGTCAGTGGACGTACGTAATGTTGGATGAGCGGAGTCCAGCTATCTCTGCACTCTTGGTTCGGTGGACGCTGATCACCGTCATTGTTGCCTCGGTAGCAGTGGTCATCGTGGGATCGATACCTGAGATTCGCCAGTCCTATGGCTCGTGGCTCGTGCGCATCGATCTCCTTGTTGTGGTGGTCTTCGTTGCGGAGTACTTGCTGCGTCTGTGGTCCTGTGTTGAAGATCCCCGCTATGATCATCCGGTACTGGGCAGACTGCGTTACGTTACCACGCCAATGGCAGTCATCGATGTGTTGGCAATTCTGCCATCGGTGGTGCCGTTCTTCGGATACTCTCTCCGCACTCTTCGGCTGGCCCGTCTGTTGCGGCTGACGCGACTGCTCAAACTCTCGCGATATGTTCAAGCACTGCAGATGATTCGTGAGGTGGTTGTTGCCAAGCGACATCCACTGGTAAGCTCAGTGTTCTTTATCTCGTTTCTTCTGGTACTGTCGTCGGCGCTGATGTACGACGCCGAGAGTGTCGCTCAACCGGACAAGTTTCACAGTATCCCTGCCACGATGTGGTGGTCGGCCATGACAATTACCACCGTGGGATATGGCGACGTCTATCCCGTGACCACGTTCGGTAAGGTACTGGGTGCACTGACAGCGGTTCTCGGTCTAGGCTTGTTTGCCATTCCAACGGGTATTCTCGTGAGTGGTTTCGCCGAACTCGTCTGGAAAAAGCCCCCTACGGATGCTGATCATCCGAGGTGTCCGCATTGTGGTCGCTAGCCGGGAACATGATCGAGGCCACAATGGAGATGGCTAGGATCACGGCAATGGTACCGAGGGCATACTCCACGGGAATGTGGTACCAGTTGCTGATGAACATCTTTACGCCGATAAAACTCAGGATCAGACTCAGTCCGTACTTCAGGTAGTGGAACAGGTTCATCACACCCGATACGGCAAAGAACATTGATCGCAAGCCCATCACCGCAAAGATGTTCGACGTGAACACGATGAAGGTGTCGTCGGTAATGGCGAAGATGGCCGGGATGGAGTCGACGGCAAAGATCAGGTCCGTAAACTCGATCGTAAGCAGCACGACGAAGAGGGGTGTAAAGTACCGCACGCCATCCTTCATTACGGAAAACTGATCCTGATGGTACTCGTTGGTAATCCGAAGGAACCGGCGGGACAGCTTTACGGCCGTGTTGTTTTCCATGTCGGCCGCCTCCTCGGAAGAGAAGGCCATCTTGATCCCGGTGAAGATCAGGAAAGCGCCAAACACGTAGAAGATCCAGTCGAAGGCATGAATCAGCGCCGCACCCACGCCGATCATCACGCCGCGCATGACAACGGCACCAATGATTCCCCAGAACAGCACCTTGTGGTGATACTGCGGGGCTACCTTGAAGTATCGCAGAATCAAGATGATCACGAAGATGTTGTCCACGGACAGCGACTGTTCCAATAGGTAGCCGGCAAAGAACTCCGTGGCGGCCTCCGGTCCGCGCGAGTAGTACACGTAGCCGTTGAAGGCCAGCGCCAGACTTACCCATACTACAACCCAGCCTAGTGCTTCGCTGAGCTTCACCACGTGGGGTGTTCGATTGAACACACCAAGGTCCAGCGCCAGTAAGATGGTGACTACCAGAAGGAAGCCCGCCCAGGGCAGGAGCTCAGCAAGTTCGATCACAATTCCTCACGCAAATGCATGAGCAAATGTACGACCTCCCTAACTTGAGCCATGCCTGGACCTCTCATCCTGATTGATGGTTTTTCGCTGGTGTTTCGCGCCTATCACGCTCTGCAGCGTACGGGAATGAAGTCGGCGACGGGTGAACCAACGTTCGCCGTGTTTGCCTTTGCAAACATTCTGACGTCCCTGCTGGACAAGCATGATCCCGATGCGATTGCCGTGGTGTTCGATACGGCTCAGCCAACCTTTCGGCACGAATTGTATCCAGAGTACAAAGCTCACCGTGACGCCTTTCCGGATGACCTTGTTCCCCAATTGGCACGCATCAAGAGTTTGATTACCGCCATGGGGCTGGAGCAGGTGGAGCTGCCAGGGTTCGAGGCCGACGACATCATCGGTACGATTGCACGGCGAGAGTCGCACGACGGCCACAAGATTTTGTGTGTCACATCGGATAAAGACTACTTCCAGCTGGTCACCGATAAGGTGTCAATCCTTCGTCCGGGTAAGAACGTAGGAGAGTACGATGTGTACACGGCCTCGGAGGTGCGTGCGAAGTTTGGCGTTGGTCCCGAGCACGTTATCGACGTTCTGGCTCTCATCGGAGATGCCTCCGATAATGTACCTGGGGTAAAGGGTGTTGGAGAAAAAACCGCCATTCCGCTGATTGAGCAGTTTGGGTCTCTCGAGAAGGTCTATGAGCATCTAGACCAGGTGGAGAAAGCCTCGCTCAAGTCGAAGCTGGAGGCCTCCCGCGAGATGGCCTTCCTCTCCAAACAGCTGGTAACGATCCACACAGATGTACCTATCGATGCAAAGCGAGTAGCCCTGACCCGCAAGGTTATGGACTACACGGCACTGGATCAGCTCTGTCAGGAACTCGACTTCCATTCCCTACGCCGGAAATTCGCCGATTACGCCCAGCACTCGGGTGTGGACATCGGTATCGACGCTACGAATGGAAACCAGCTGCGGACACTCTCCGATGTGGATCACGACTACACCCTGGTTGATACGCCCGGTGCGTTGCACGACGTCCTCGAACACATCAAGGGATGTACCGAGCTGAGTGTGGATCTCGAAACCACTGGTTTGGATGCCATGCGCTGCGAGATTGTAGGCGTGGCCCTGAGCGATCGTCCGGGACGCGCTTGGTACATCGACGTCGACGACAATTCCACGGGTGATGCTGCGGCCAGCCTGTTTGGCAATGACGACCGCCACGGTCTACCGGTGCACGAAGTGATTCATGCGCTGAAGCCACTGCTCGAGGATCCATCCATCGGCAAGGTAGGCCAGAACCTGAAGTACGATGCTCTGGTCCTGCGTCGGTATGATGTTGATCTCTGCCCTATTGTTTTTGATACGATGCTGGCCAGCTACCTGCTCGATCCCGACCAGAAGCACAACCTGGATGCACTGGCTGAGCGTTGGCTGCAGTATCGACCGATTTCCATCACGTCGCTCATTGGTGAAAAGCGTAGTGAGCAGATCTCGATGCGCGAGGTTGATCCGAGTGTGGTCACCGAGTACGCCGGCGAGGACGCCGACGTTGCTCTTCAACTGACACATGCTCTGCGGCCGGAGCTGGAGCGTGCAGCTCTCGTAGAGTTGGCACAGCAGATTGAGTTTCCGGCAGTATCGGTGCTGGTGACCATGGAGTACAACGGGATCTGTGTCGACCCGGAAGCCTTGGGGACCATCGCTGACTTCACGCGATCGGAGGCACGAAGACTCGAGCAAGAAATCTGGCACGAAGCGGGTGAGGAGTTTACGATTTCGTCGCCGAAGCAGCTGGGTACCATCCTGTTCGACAAGATGATGCTGCCAGCTGCGAAGAAAACCAAGACGGGATACTCCACCGATAGTAGTGTGCTGAACGAGCTGGCCGAGACCTTTCCCATTGCCCGCATGGTTCTGGACTATCGCCAGGTGGAGAAGATCCGATCGACGTACGTTGAAGCACTTCCTCGCATGATCCACCCGCACACTGGGCGTGTGCACACGACCTTCAACCAGACTGTAGCGGCAACGGGGCGACTGTCCAGCACAGAGCCGAATCTCCAGAACATCCCCGTTCGCACCGAGCTCGGTCAGCAGATCCGCAAGGCCTTCGTGCCTCAGCGTGAGGGATGGTGCATTCTCTCGGCAGACTACTCCCAGATCGAGCTGCGTATCATGGCCTCGATGTCTGGTGACGCCAGTTTGTTGGAGGCATTCGCTCAGGGTGCCGACGTGCATGCTGCCACTGCGGCAACGCTGTTTGACGTGCCAATGCATGAGGTGTCGAGTGACCAACGCCGGATTGCCAAAACGGTCAATTTCGGCATCATGTATGGGCAGGGGGCTTTCGGCTTGGCGCAACAGTTGGGCTTGCCACGTCACGAAGCACAGCAGATTATTGCACAGTACTTCGAGAAGTATCCTGGGATCAAGAACTACATCGATACCACCATTGCCACAACCCGCGATCGCGGATATGCTACTACGTTGCGTGGTCGACGCCGACTATTCCCACTCATTAATAGTCAGAACCGACAGTTACAAGCAGCCGCGGAGCGCGCAGCCGTAAACATGCCGATTCAGGGTACCGCAGCCGACATGATGAAGATCGCCATGATCAACGTGGATCGGCGCATGCGTCGCGAGCAGGTGCAGGCGCTGCTGATGCTGCAGGTGCATGATGAGCTCCTGCTGGAAGTTCCTCAACATGAGCGTGAGCAGGTCACCACGCTCGTGAGAGAAGAGATGGAGCGTGCACTGCCGTTGGAAGGTGTGCCGATTGTTGTGGATACGGGTTGGGGACAATCGTGGTATGAGGCACACTAACCTATGACTATGCTTGTTGCCATCGTGCTTGGCGTGATCCAGGGATTATCGGAGTTCATCCCGATTTCCAGTACTGCCCACCTGACGCTTGCAGCCGCCTGGCTTGACGTGATCGATCCGGCACATCCTGAACGGTGGACTGCCTTTATGGCCACCATCCAGCTCGGGACACTTCTGGCAGTTCTTGTTTTCTTCCGCAGGGATATCACTTCGATTCTCCGTGCATTTGTAGGCGAGAATGTTGGCTCGGGCCGAAAGCCTATTTCAAAGCAAGGTACGGATGCCCGGATGGGATGGTTCATACTTGTCGGTACAATCCCAATTGTGGTGGTAGGCCTTGCATTGAAGGATGTGATCGAAGGGTCGGTGACCAAGGAAATGTCCGTGATTGCAACGGGACTGATTGGTGTAGGTGCCCTTCTCTGGTGGGCCGATAGTACAGCCAAGTTCACAAAGACGTCCTCGCAGATGACGGTGGTGGATGCCATCCTGATCGGCTGTGCCCAAGTGCTGGCCTTGGTGCCGGGATCGTCTCGCAGTGGCACAACGATCATGGCTGGACTGTTCAGGGGGCTTACCAGGGAGCATGCGGCACGGTTTTCGTTTTTGATGTCGATCCCGGCCATAGGCGGTGCAGGTCTGTTGGAGTTCATTGGCGAGCTCGACCATCTTCAATGGGATCGTGGAGGGGCCGAGCTGCTAGCAGCTACCGTTGCAGCCGGCGTGAGTGGCTACTGGTCGATTGCCTTTCTGCTGCGATACCTGCGCAACCATAGCTTGAAGTCGTTCGTGCTGTACCGCGTAGCCTTGGGTGCGGTGATTCTCCTCACGTCGTGTTCTCCACAGTCAGAGACGCCGTCACCGTCTGGCGGCGACAGCGTCGTAAAGGAACAGGTCCAGCCGCCGGCCATCAACGAAGCACTCGAGATCACCAACGATCATCTTGCCGACATTACGGACGAGGTGGTTGTGCGGACGTCGATGGGATCCTTTTCGATCGGTTTGTATGGAACGGACGCACCGAACACCGTAGAGAACTTTCTGGGTCTTGTTGCCAAGAAGTACTACGACGGTATCCTGATTCACCGTGTAGCGCATCATTTCGTGATTCAGATGGGAGACCGCAAGACGCGGGAGCGGAAGGCACGCCGGGAGTGGGGGCGAGGTGGGCAAACCGCATCGGGTGAGCCCCTTGCCGAAGAACTCGATCCCGAAACGAAATCGGCCAAGATGGGTTATGTGCATGGCGTTGTAGCCATGGCTCGCAAGCCGGCGCCAGGTACCGGCACGAGTCAGTTCTTCGTGTGCTTGGATTCGGCAGCCACACTTCCGCTACAATACACGATCTTTGGGCGCGTGATCGACGGACTGGATGTGGTGGATGCCATTGGCAGCGTAGATGTCGAACCCGGTGTTCTGGGAGATGGCGATGGGCTGCCCAAGCGTCCTATCCGTGTATACTCGATACGAAAGCAGTAGTCTTCCATTTATAGTCAACAGGAGTTGTGAGCGATGCGCATAGTGTATATGCTGGCATGGTCGGTTCTCTTCACGATGGTACAGGCAGGGTCCCTGTACGGTCAGACGTCCCAAACAACCAAGAAGAAAACAACAGGTAGTGCAACGATGACATCAGAATACATGTACGTGATCAAGGTGGTGCAAGGCAATACTGAGCTCGGAGAAATGGTGATCAAGCTTTGGCAAGAGGTCGCTCCCAAGCATTGTGCCTTCTTTGACGCTCGTGTGGCAGAAGGCTATTACAACAAGACGGCCTTCCACCGTGTCATCCCCAACTTCATGATTCAGGGCGGCGATCCAAACTCTAAGGACCGTCCTCGTGAGGTATGGGGCTCTGGCGGATACCCCGAGAAGGTTGATGCGGAGTTCAACGATCGCAAGCATGCCCGTGGCGTGATTTCGGCCGCCCGCACCAACGACCCCAACAGCTTTGGCGGTCAGTTCTTCATCTGCGTGGCCGACTCACCTTGGCTGGACAATCAGTACACGGCCTTCGGTGAAGTGATCAGTGGAATGGAAGTTGCCGATGCCATCGTGAACAGTCCTCGTGACGGTCGCGACAATCCACTGGAGAAGATCGAGATGACGATCACGAAGAAGTAATTCCGCATGAAGCACCTCGCTCTGGTTATCCTGTTGTGCGCAGCTTCCGTAGCTGCGCACGCCCAACCCGAGAATCTCGGGCCTGCCGTGAACAGTCAGTATGACGACATCCTTCCGGTGATTTCACCAGATGGGAAAACCTTGTACTTCTGCCGCAGCCACGCGCCTGAAAACTTCGGTGGGGGGCGTCAGGATATCTGGTTGAGCGAGTTGCAGGCTGATGGCACCTGGGGCGAGGCGGTGAACATCGGAATTCCCCTGAACAACCGGGACAACAACTACCTGTGTTCAATCACACCGGACGGGAACACCGCACTGGTGGGGGATGGGTATAGCGATGGTCGGTCCAAGCCCCGAAGTGTAGCCATGGCCTACCGCACGGCATCCGGGTGGAGCACGCCACAGCCCCTTACCATCAAGAACTTTTACAACAACGACCGCTACGGAGAGTTTGCCCTGAGCAACGATGGCAAGACTCTGGTGATGACCGTTGATCGAGAGGATTCCAAGGGTGCCAAGGATTTGTACGTGTCGTTTGTTCAGAGTGATGGCACATGGTCGGAGCCCCTCAACATGGGAGCGGCGGTAAACTCCAGCGGAAGTGAGGTAACGCCGTTTCTTGCCTCTGATAACACCTCACTCTACTTTGCCTCGGACGGCCACGGAGGTTTTGGAGCCTTCGACGTCTTCGTCACCCGACGTCTCGATTCCACGTGGACGAATTGGAGCACGCCGGAAAACCTTGGTCCAACGATCAACACGTCCGGTTGGGACCTGTACTACACCATTCCTGCTGATGGCGCCTATGCCTACTATGTGTCGTACACCAACACGTACGGTGCCGGTGACATCTTCCGCATCAAGCTTCCGGAAGTGGCCCGCCCACGACCGGTGACGATGGTGTCGGGCAGGGTGTTGAACAAAGTCACCGGTAAACCAGTTGAAGCAACGATCTCCTACGAACTCTTGCCAAAAGGCAAGGAAGTAGGCACCGCTCGTTCAACGCCAACCACCGGTGCGTACAAGATTGCACTGCCGTCCGGAGAGCGGTATGGCTTCCGAGCAACGGCCGAAGGCTATCTCTCGGTGAACGAGAACCTAGACCTTACGGACGTCACAGAGTTCAATGAACGTACGCAGGATCTCTACCTCGTGCCGATTGAACAGGGTGCCGTGGTGCAGCTTAACAACATCTTCTTCGACCGCAACGAGTTTCAGTTGCGTCCGGAGTCCTATCCTGAACTCGACCGTCTTGCCCAAGCCATGACCACTACGCCTACAATGCGCGTAGAGATTGCCGGTCATACCGACGCCCGTGGCAATGATGCCTTGAACGAGCGCCTCTCAAGGCAGAGAGCTGAAGCTGTGCGAACCTACCTCGTAGAGATGCGCCGCATCAACGAAGAGCGACTGCTGGCTAAGGGCTACGGCAAGAGCAAACCCATCGCCACAAACGACACCGACGAAGGTCGTCAGATGAATCGTCGGGTGGAGTTTGTCATTATCAGTAAGTGATCAGCGCATGATTCTCGTTACCTGTCCGCGGGAGCTTCCGCACCTGCTCGCCGAAGAAGTGCGCGCCCTTGGCTATACCGTCACGTCGGTGCTTCCGGCCGGCGTAGAGATCGACGCTCCATATGAGGCATGCTATCACCTTAACCTCTGGCTGCGCACGGCGCATCGGGTGTTATGGCGTGTAGGGTCGTTTCCTGCACGTACAGCGCAGGAGATGTACGATGCCGTCCACACGGTTGCATGGGAAGAGTGGATTCCCGTAGATGGCTACCTGAGCGTGATCAGCAGTATCCGCACACCCAGCATTACCAACACCGCATTTGCGAACCTCAAGTGCAAGGATGCCGTTGTCGATCGCCTGCGTGATGTGCACGGAAGTCGTCCGGATGCCGGCCCTCGAACCGATCGCAGCGTGGTGTTTCTCTACTGGCATGATGACACCTGCATGGTGTACGTGGACACATCTGGTACGCCGCTATCCGATCGTGGCTACCGAAAGCATCCTGGTAAAGCCCCACTTCGCGAGTCGCTGGCATCAGCGGTCCTGATGAGTACGGTATGGAAGGGGGCTGGCCACGTGATCAATCCCATGTGTGGTAGCGGTACACTTGCCATCGAGGCTGCACTGATGGCGCGGAACATTGCCCCAGGTACCCTACGCAGCAACTTCGGATTGTTGCACCTTCTCCCGACGGATGTCAAGGCATGGAACGAGGCCCGTATGCAGGCCCGCAAGCAGGCCCACCAGCGGTTGCCCGAGGGTATGCAGATTGTTGCCAGCGATAACGATGGCTGGGTAGTGGATAAGGCCAAACAGAATGCGATTGCGGCAGGTGTGGGACGCGATGTGCGCTTCACGGTGTGCGACTTTCGCGAAAGCCCCCTACCACGACTTCCTAAGCAGCCGAGCGGCCACGACATCGTGATCCTCAACCCCGAGTACGGTATGCGTCTGGGCGTCGAGTCGGAGTTGGTAGAAACCTATGCAGCCATTGGAGACTGGTTCAAGCAGGCCTGCACGGGCTATACCGGATACATCTTCACTGGTAATCTGCAGCTGGCAAAGAAGGTTGGATTGGCTTCCTCGAAGAAGACGCCGTTCTGGTCGGCCGATGTTGAATGCCGTCTCTTCGAATACGAGTTGTATTCGGGGACGAGAAGAGCCGAGGCTGAAGCGCCAGGGCTTCCGTAACTTTGCACATGATTTCGATTACGCTTCCCAATGGCGACGTGCGGCAGTACCCTGCTGGGGTTACGGGCATGCAGGTCGCTACCGACATTTCCGAAGGCCTGGCGCGCAACGCTCTGGGTATCATGGTGAACGACGCTCCATACGACCTGTCGCGGCCCATACAGTCCGACGCTCGCGTGCGCATCGTGACCTTCTCCGATGATGAAGGCAAGGAGATCTTTTGGCACTCGTCGGCCCACTTGATGGCCGAGGCTCTGGAAGGGCTCTATCCCGGCATCAAGTTTGGTATAGGCCCGCCCATCGAGACCGGCTTCTACTATGACGTCGACCTTCCCGGTGATACTCGTATCAGTGTGGACGACCTGCCGGCCATCGAAGAGAAGATGAAGGAGTTGGCCAAGCGTGAGTCGGCCTACGAGCGGATTGAGATCACTTGGCAGGACGCTGTGAACTACTTTACCGAAAAAGGTGATGAGTATAAGCTGGAGCTCCTCGATGGACTGAAGGGCCAGGAGGTAACGTTTTACCGACAAGGAGACTTCACCGACCTATGCCGCGGAACGCACGTGCCACATACGGGACACTTGAAGTTTCCGAAACTTCTTAGTGTGGCTGGCGCCTACTGGCGTGGTGATGTATCGCGCAAGCAGCTCACGCGCATCTACGGCGTAACCTTCCCCAAGAAGCAAATGCTGGAAGAGTTTCTGCATCAGCGTGAGGAGGCCGAAAAGCGGGATCACCGCAAGCTGGGCAAGGAGCTGGAAATCTATACCATCACGCCAATGGTGGGAGGGGGCTTGCCCGTGTGGTTGCCGAATGGAACCACCTTGCGCCGTCGCCTTGAAGCCTTCCTCCGTGATGAACAGAAGAAGCGTGGTTATCAGGAAGTGATCACTCCGCACATCGGTAATCTGGAACTGTACAAGACATCGGGCCACTATCCATACTACGCCGACTCTCAGTACGATCCCATCACGGTGGAAGACGAGCAGTACCTGCTCAAGCCGATGAACTGTCCGCACCACCACCAGATCTATGCCAACAAGCCCCATTCCTACCGCGATCTGCCAGTGCGACTGGCGGAGTTTGGCACCGTGTATCGGTATGAGCAGTCGGGTGAGTTGAACGGACTGAGTCGTGTGCGGGGATTCACGCAGGACGATGCCCACATTTACTGCACGCAAGATCAGCTCAAGGAAGAGATCAAGAATGTGGTGGAGCTCACGCAGCTGGTGTTCCGCACCTTCAACATGGACGTTTCCACGCGATTGAGTTTCCGTGACGACAATTCCGAAAAATATGGTGGCGATTTGGCTCTCTGGGAGCGCTCCCAACGCGAGATCAAGGAAGTTGCCGACGAGATGGGATTGGAGTACTTTATCGGTGAGGGCGAAGCAGCATTCTATGGTCCAAAGATCGACTTCATCGTCCGTGATGCGATTGGCCGTAAATGGCAACTAGGAACTGTGCAGGTAGACTACGTCATGCCCGAGCGGTTCAACCTGGAGTACATGGGCGCCGACAACCAGAAACATCGCCCAGTGATCATCCACCGCGCTCCGTTTGGATCGATGGAGCGCTTCATCTCGATCCTGATTGAGCACTATGCCGGGAACTTCCCGTTCTGGTTGGCACCGGTGCAGGTATCGATCCTGCCGATTGCAGATGCTCATCGGTCCTTTGCACAGGACATTGCTGCAGAGTTCGAGGCAAAGGGGCTGCGCGTGCACGTGGATCTTCGCAACGAGAAGAT
>Ga0222714_10005492_pt1 | contig 12047 bp, 13 predicted proteins | sample C33_3DmetaG_FD_165048 | JGI IMG/M metagenome (GOLD analysis project Ga0222714, IMG submission 165048) | Estuarine water microbial communities from San Francisco Bay, California, United States - C33_3D | ecosystem: Environmental > Aquatic > Marine > Unclassified | place: USA: California... | reverse complement strand
AGCGCGCGCGCGCGCGCGCATCACAAGGTGACGTCACCAAGTCGAGCACGAACGACGCATCACACGCACCAGAGTGAATGTTCTCGATGGCAATTTGGAAGCCATAGAACGCACGAGCCTGATTTCGGGGCGTAAACACGCGCAATGTCAGTCACTGTATCAATCCAGGCACCTCGCTCGAGCGCGCGCGTGGCGAGCGAAAACGACGCACCTCTGGGATTTGCACCTCCTTCATGAAGCGAACACCCAAGTTTTCGAGGACAATACCGTCCGAAGCGGCAAAAAACGCCAACACATGAGACACAAAGTGCTTCTCGTCCTTCGTCAACGTCTCCCAGTGCTTCATGTCGTCAGAAAGATCAACTTCCTCGGCTGCGCGGTTTGAACAACGAGTGGTGAGTGTTTGAATCGAGACGTCATCGTTTTCGAGCACACATCGACGATAAACACCGCGCGCGACCGCGCCAACGCCGCGAAAAACCACGCACCAGTCCAGAAAGACGCCTCAGCCTTCTTGTACATTTCCCAAATCCCGTCGTACTTGATCGGAAACATGGTAAACCTGCGTCGAAGCCGAACGCACGCGCCGCACAACGGTCAGTTTCGCGACCACGCGCCACGCCAACACATCCACATCCACACCGTCGCCGTCGACGCCCGCGCGTCGCCATCGAATCGCAAACGCGGTGTCATAAAATACCCTTCACACCGCGCGCGCGCTCGAGCGCCAGTCGCGCCATCGCCTCGCCCGCGCCGCCGCGCCATCGCATCGATTCAAACGCAACGTTTGAATCCCGACCCGCGCGTCACCGTCGCATCGCATCGCGTACCTGTTGTCGTTTTCATCGAGCAATGGCTCGGGAAGTCGCTGCGGCGCCATGGTATAATTTAAATGCGTGCGTGCTGTGCGCTGTGCGCGTGGATGTGCGGCCGTGCGGAACGCGCGTCGCGAGACAGAGTGTGACGACGCGCGCCGCGAATTTCAAAACGTTGGGTCCGGTGTTTGAACATTGCGGGCACCGACGCGCGACGAACTCGGACCCGTGGCGTGTTCGCGTACTCGTAATGCGTACCCTTCGAGTGGTATGAATTTCAAACTCGGGGTTCTTTATCACGCTGGTGCGTACTGTGACGTCGATTGGCCTATAGATGTGCGGGTGATGTGATGTGTACACCGGTATGCCGTGGACCGCCGACGCCCGAGGTCGGGACGGATGCGCGCGCGCGCGCGCGAGGACGTCACTATCACACGATAACATGGGCAAGGTTCACGGTTCTTTAGCTCGCGCGGGGAAGGTACGTCGTGGACATTGATTGCGCGCGCGTGTCGTTCGTGCCGCGCGTCGCGCGTGGCGGTGATCGCGAGAGTGGTGGTGCGCGTGCGTGGATGGTGAAGATGATTTAGGGTTTCGCTCGGCGATCGTCGGTCGCGGCGCGTCGAGCGTCGAGCGCGCGAGCGACGTTCGGTTCGCGCGCCGCGGCGTCGCGCTCGTATATGGATAAGGACTGACCGTCGTGTTCTTCGCGTGTCGCGTTCGCGCTCGATAGGTTCGTGGCCAAACCCCCAAGGTCGCCAAGCAAGAAAAGAAGAAGCAACCCAAGGGTCGCGCGTTCCAACGCATCAAGTACAACCGCCGCTTCGTCAACGTCGTCGTCGGTATCGGTAAGAAGCGCTCGCCGAACTCCAACCAAGCGTAATTCGTCGCGTTCTTTGAATTTACTTTGAAAATGATTAGACGAGGGACGACGACGGCGATGAGAGGCGGAGGGTTGATGATGAGATTTAGGGCGATGGCACTGGGGAGCGGTGAACATTTTAGTAGCGGGGCGCCGAGCGCGGCGGCGACGAGCGGCGTTCGTGGAGGCATGATGACTATTGACGGTACTATTAATCGTCAATACGTGTCCTTTACGACGTCCTCGTCGCGAGCTGCGCGCGGTGGCGATGATGAGAGGTTGAGTCGTTTCGACGCGTCGAGCGACATCAAACCCGACCTCGTAAAGCGGTATCTGAGCGAGACGAATGCGTCGCGCGCCGAGGCGAATAAACGCGCACTTGCCAATGAGCGAGCCGCGTTTGCGCGCAACGAGCACGACACTGGGTCTAGCGAAGTACAAATTGCCAATTTAACGCAGCGCATCAAGTTTATGACGGAGCACTTGCGCGTTCACACCAAGGACGCGCACAGCCGTCACGGCTTGATGGCGATGCTCGAGCGACGCAAAAAACTGTTAAAGTATTTACGTCGCACCGATGGCGACAAGTACGCGGATACCATTTTACGATTAGGCTTGAAGGATCGATCTTTTGTCGACGACAAGTACGCGCAGTAAACACCAATATTAGTTTATATTGTAATCTCCACGCGTATTCGTCTTCACAGAGCTCAAAAAAACCGTTTGACGTTCTCACCGCGTCCGCACACCTCGTCGCGTTCGCATCGCATGTACGCCTTCACGACGCGCGCCGCGCGATTCGTGGCGTCAAAAACACCTCGCACCGCGTCGTCGCGCGCCGTCTCGCCCGCCCGCGCGCCCGTGCGACGCGTACACGACGCCAAACGCGCCGCGCGCGCGCGCATCCACGGCGCCGCGGGCGCTTCGCTCGAGCGCGCCGACGACGCATGGATCGTGGTCGGATGCGACTCAGACGCGCACGGCGCGCTGTGCGTGATCCGTGGACCGCGTCGGGGCGTGGTGTCGTCGGTGAAAGTGATCGATAACCCGGTGAGCACGGTGATGATTAACGGCAAGCCGCGCGTGCGGTTGGACCCGGACGCGATGCGCGAATGCGCGGCGGCGTTGGGCGTACCTAAACGCACGCGCGTGTACCTCGAGGAGGGAGGGGTTGAGTTTGGGTTTAGTGCACAGACAGCGTTCGTACAGGGGTATAATTTTGGGCTGTGGCGAGGGATTTTAGCGGCGCAAGAGTTTGACGTGGCGGTGGTGAAGCCGCAGGCGTGGAAGGCGGCGCTCGGGTTGAAATTTAAAGGGAGCACGAAGGATGATTCGATTGCGATGGCGAAGATGTTGTTTCCAGAAATAGTGCATGAGTTGTCAAGGAAGCGTGACCATGGACGCGCGGAATCGTTGTTGATTGCGGCGTATGGACACGTGGCGAACGGCGCGGCGGCGGCGGAGGATGACGACGCGCTGTGCGCGCGCGTTCGAGACGTCTTAGCCGACCGTGGGTTAGTACGCGAAGAGGGCGCGCCGTTACCGTACTTTGGACCGTATTTTGGTATGACTGGGGAAGAGTTGAAGAAGGAACTCAAGGCGCGCGCGTTGAAAGTGTCCGGGACAAAGTCTGAGTTGATTCTACGGTTGGAGGACGACGACGTCGCGCGAACGAGCCGCCAAGCGAAGTCCGCCACCGCGTGAGCGAGCGAGCGAGAGAGAGCCCACATACGATGACTCAAGGAATGTTGTACACTACTATATTGCAATGCTACTAGTATTACTCACACGCACGGTGCGCGTCCTTCTCAAGATTTTGCATTTGTGTCGCCTCGAGCCTCGCGGAGCGCCTCCTCGAGAAAAAATATCTTCTTCTCTTGCTCGCGCGCCTTTTTTGCCACGACTAACAACGGGACGAATATAAATAGCGACGCGACGATCGAGGGAGCGGCGATGGGCGTGTAATGCGTCCCGAACGTCACGCAAATGTTCCCCCACTGCGCGCAACTTGTCAATACATCCTCTCGCGTGAGCAGTTCTTCGAGCGCTTCCGTCGCGTCCACCGCGCGCGGCGCGCGCACCACGCCGCGGCAACGTCGCCGACTTCCACTTTTACGTCGAATACCATTCGCGCCGATCGTCGCGCGCGCGCACGTGACGGACGGCATGCGTCAAAGTGACGACGTCAAAGTGAGGCGCGCGACGTTCCGCGGAAGTCACGGAACCATGAACGTGAACGCGTGGTGCATGGGCGCGCGCCGTCGAGGCGCGGTCGGTGGCGCGCACGATGAGCACGACCCATCGTCGTTGACGTCGACGTCGTCGAGCGCGCATAACGCGTCGTCGACGGCGACGTCGCCTAAAGATGGGCATCATCAACAACATCAAGACGTGTTGCACGCAAGGATTGATCGCGAAATGGCCCTCCGCAGGGGAACGCGACGGGCGAGAGTGTGTTTAGTGATCACGTGTATACTTTTATTCACGCTCGCGATGACGCGGCCGCTGTATGGGCCATATATCGACGTGTTTGGGCCGCGAGAGGAGCAGGCGTTGAACGCCACGCTCGCAGCCGCGGGACCGTCGGAAACCGCCAAGCTCGCCGCCGCCAAGGCGTTTGAAGAACGATTGAGACGAAAAGCGTCGCGTAAGAGTATCACCGATAAGAAGCGGCAGCAGAGTAAGGTGTTGAAGAGGAAGATTATCGGCTAATAAAGGTAGACAGAGGCAAAGATGACTAGAGAGAGAGAGATTCACATAGCAAGAGCATTTTTATTGTAGTATCAGAGCAAGCATAGCGCACGTGCGTCCGCGTTTACGCGCATCATCATCGTCTTTATCGCGCACGCGCAGTGGTAAAGATTAAAGTTAATTACATTGGAGCTACTGTCGTCTCGAGGCGTCTCAAGCCGTGTTTGCCATCACCGCCTTGGCCGCGCAGTCGTCGATGCACTTGTACATGTCGAAATATTGACCCTGTATTCGCAAACAATCGAGCACGACGAGACGATCGGTTAGTCATTCATGATCTCGACGCATCCGTGGCCGTTGTCCCAGTCGACAGGCGCGTGCGAACGAATCAACGCGCGCGCGCGACGTATACTCACCGTGCAGTGCGCCTCGCCAGTCTCATCCCCAGCAATTCTCTCCACGCACGCCTCGTAAAGTTCCAAAAACTTCTGACACTTTGGCTTACACTTCTCCTCCTCGATCGGCTTGTGATCCACCGGCTCGTCGTCTTCCAATTGCAAGCCCGCCCTGAACGTTTATACGAATTCACGCGAGGTCAGTCATCATCGTCTTTCGTCAACACACTTGAAACAATCGTCGTCGCGGTCGTCGCGGTCGCGCGGCGTCCACGCGCGCGATGCATCGCACGCCACGCCTCGCGCGCGTTCCGCGCGATCGCGCTCGCCGTCACCGTCGTCATACGTACATCGTGTGCGTCGCTCGCGTCGCGCTCTGTCGATAGGAAACGATCGCGCGCGTTCGCTACGCGCCACTCGTCGTCGTGCGACGCAATCGAGCGCACGCTCACGCACGGTGCGCGCGCGAGATAAACCGTTCGAGCGATTCGCCTCGCGTCCAACGCCGTCGCCGTCGTTCGTCGCCGCCGTTTCGCGTCGCGTAACGTAGTCGCGCGAGGTCCGTTGCGATGACGGAAGTGGTCACGCGCGGCGTCGCGGGGCTCAAGTCCGTCGCGGACTTGCCCGTGATCCAGGTGCGTCGAATGTAGAACGACGCCGCGCATGCGATTACGCGTTTGAGTGCGCGCGATGGGCGTCGCGCGCCGCGTCGTCGGGCGCGATCGCTCCACGCGCGGGTGCAATGAACCCTAAGACACTACTATGAGAGACTCGACTGACTGACGACGACGCATCGCGTGTTCCGCACAGGATGGCCCGCCGCCTGGTGGATACTCTTCTGTGCGTTACGGTCGGCGCATTCCGAGCACCGGCCCCACGGGCGCGGCGCTGCTCGCGGTGTACGCCGGGATGTTTACGTATGGTTTTTATCAAATTGGACAAGGCAACAAGGCGCGACGGGCGACAAAGGAGGAGAAGATCACCGCTCGGTCAGTGATCGTGCCGTTTTTACAAGCAGATGAGGATCGTCGGTATGTGAAGGCGTGGCGAGAGAAAGTGGCGAATGAGGCGGCGATTATGTCCAACGTCGCGGGATGGGACGCCGAGTCCAAGCGTAAAAGCGCCTCGGGTAGCTGGTTTCCCCCAGGGGCGACCACGCGTCCGAAGATGCTCTAGTCCAATTTTAGTCTTTCGACGTTTGCGTGGCGTCGGCATGTATTAGCACAACACCAATGTATTTCACAATTCGCTGAATTGATTCTCGAGTCGCTCGAAACCAAAATCGTCGTCGCGAGACGCGTCACTTCGCGACGCGCGGACGACCGATTCTTCGCCGCACCGCGCGTCATGCGTCGTCGCGCTGGCGTCGGTGGTATCGCACATAATGATGCGCTCACGGCGAAGATGCGCGCGCTCGGCGCGGAGCGTCAACTCGAGCTCCGCGAAGACGCCGCGCGACAGTTGGCCAAGTTTTCCAGCGCGCTCGAAACTTTTGCGCAATCGCACCGCGCGGCGATTAAGGCGGACCCAGAGTTTCGTGCGGCGTTCCATGCGATGTGCGCGACGACGGGCGTAGACCCTTTGGCGTCGCGTAAGAGCGCCTGGGGGCAGATTTTGGGGTTGTCCGAGTGGTACGCCGAACTCGCGGTGAGCGTCGCGGACCGTTGCCTCGCGTCCCGCGCGCACGACGGCGGGGTGTGCGCGCTCGACGCGCTCGTCGAACGCGTAAACGCATCGAGAGGGCGCGCGGCGGGAGTAGTGAGCGCAGACGACGTCGAACGCGCGATTGAGGCGTTGAGCTCGCTCGGAGGTGGTTGGAGCGTCGAAACGACGACGTCGTCGTCGTCGTCGTCGTCGTCGACGTCGTCCAAAGGTACGAAGCTTGTCCGAAGCGTGCCCATGGAACTTAGCGACGACGTCAACACAACTCTCTCTCGCGCGCGCGACGCCGAACGCGGATGCCTCAACGCGTCCTCGCTCGCGAGCGTCGAACGCTGGACGTTGAACCGAGCGACGGACGCGCTCGCCGCCGCCGTCAAGCTCGGCGTCGCCCTCATCGACGACCAAGCACGCGACATTGGCGAACGCGTGTATTGGTTCCCAGCGTTCGCCGACATCGACTTGGCGTCCTAATCAAGCGTAGCTCGCGCGTAGCTCGCGCGTAGCTCGCGCGTAGCTCGCGCGCCTAGCCCAAACGCCCGCGCCTCGCCGTCGTCGCGAATAGACGAATAGATCACCCATATAGCTCCTAGTCACTGTATCATAGACACACGCGCACACGCACGCGCGACGCACGCGCCGCCATCCACGCGCCGCGTCCACGGCGCGCTGGAATCATCAGAAGCTTTTCGAAGTCCACCATCTTGTACGGGTAAACAGTATGCGAACCAAAGCGTCACCCACGGCACCACGCGTTCCGCGCCGCCGTCGACGCGCCACTCCCCGCCGCGCGCCCGTCCGCACGCCTCGTCGCCATGTCCGCCACCGCGCGCACGATCCTTCACATCTCCACGAGCGCGCGCTCGACCGGCAGCGCGTCGCGCGCGCTGTCCCACGCGCTCGTCGATCGCGTCAAGGCGCACGCGCCCGAACGCATCGTCGTGCGCGACCGCGACGTCGGCGGCGAGCGCGCGCCGTCGCACGTCACCGAGGCGTGGATCGGCGCCTCGTTCACGCCCGACGAGAATCGCACCGCGGCGCAGCGCGAGGCGCTCAAGGAGAGCGATGCGTTGATCGATGAGCTCAAGGGGAGCGATGTGTTGGTGATCGGAGCCGCCATGTGTGCGTAGTCGTTTTGCGCGTCGAGACGCGCGCGCGTGCGTCGCGTTCGATCTTAGCGAGAGAAGTGATATGGGTGCTACGCATCGATGCGTCGCGACGGCGTACTGACGACATGCTGTGTGCTGTGTGACGCGTGCAGATAACTTTGGCGTGCCCTCGACGCTCAAGGCGTACTTTGACCAAGTCGCGCGCGCGGGCGTGACGTTCAAGTACAACGACCAGGGCGTTCCGGAAGGGTTGTTGACGAATAAAAAGGCGTATGTTGTGGTGTCCAGTGGTGGCGTGCCCATGAACGCGCCTGGGATGGATTTTCTGACGCCGCACGTGAAGACGTTTCTCGGGTTGCTCGGCATCTCCGACGTCACGTTCATCGACGCTACTGGGCAAATGAAGCGCGAGGACGCCAACGAGAGCGCAACGGCGGTGATTAACGACATCGATATCGACGCCATGCTCGCATAAGAGGCTCTCGCCCCGTGCGTAGAGGCTCTCACTCAGAGGCTTAGAAGCGAACGCTTTATTTATCAAAACTTTCTCTTCACATTTTTATCACCTACTACTACCTACTCCAGCCGCCGCCCAACACGCGCCGACGCACCGTCCCACCCCTCAACTACGTTCACCGCCTCGACGCAATCACAAAAACTGCTCGACGAGCGCTATCAAATCCTCAACCTCATCCGCGCTCAACCTCGACGCGCACCGCTCCACGACGGCGTGCACCACCGCCGCGCTCCTCGGCTTAATATTAATCACCTGCAACACCTCCGCGGGCATCAGCGCGATGGGTTCGATCGCTTCAATAAACCTTGCCACGTTCGCCCTGTCCTGCTCGCCCGCGCACGATCGTCGAAGCGCGTCGTAGCACTGCATTTCCGTCGGGAATGGGTCGTGCGGCTGCGGGTACGTCGGCGCGCACCCGGGCTCCGCCGTGCGCTCGCGCAGCAAGTCCAGGGTTTCGTAGTTCGTGAGCAAGCCGTCGCATTGGGAGAGCACGCGCATCGTTCGCGGCGGCGGATCGTTCGCGGCGGCGCGCGCGCGCGCGGCGTGCAGTGCGGCGGCGGCGACACGAAAACACTTGCTCAACGACTGTGGTCGCGTCTTGACACGCCGACGCGCGGCGCATACGCGCGCACGTGCGCGGCGGCGGTGGCGACGCGAACGTTTTGAACGGTGCGTGGTGATTCGTCGGCGGCGACGTGGGCGCGCGCGACGAGAGTTGGTTGATTCATTCGCGTGTTCATTCATTTTCAGGCTGCTGGTACGGTTGTTGACGTGACGAAAGATTAACGATGACGGGCGATGACGACGGGGCGCTGCGCGCGGAATTCTCGCGGTGGACCGACGCGCAGATGGTTGATTTCATCGCCGCGCGCGAAGACGCCGATGAGGCGATGGAGGCGGCGAGAGTTGGGCGCGAAGGATTGCTTCGCGCGTGCGTGGCTTTGGAATCAAAGATTCAAACGCACGGCGACGCCGCGGCTGATGACGACGACGATGGCGACGTCGATCCTCTCGATGCGTTTATGGCGTCGTTAGCGCCTGACGAGCCGTCGTCGCGCGCGCCGAGACGCGCTGAGGCGGATGAAGACGACGACGGTTTCGCGCTCGCGCTCGAGCGCGCGACGGCGGCGCCCGAGGCTCGACAACGACGCGATGACGTCGATGATGAGGATATGGTCGCGTCTGCGGCTGGGTATGAAGACGAGTATGACGATACGCGCCGGCGACAGGCACCGAGTGAGCTCCCGCTGCCTTTGGTGTCGACGTCGTACGAGCCGTTTGAGCGCGTCGCGTACGCTCCGCCAAAGGAGCTCGCGGATTTGGCGCCTGAAGACGTTAAAATGCGTCGCGAGGCGCTCGATATTCGAGTTGATGGGTGCGATTCGATTGCACCAATCGAGCGGTTCGGTCAGGGTGGATTTGACGTCGACACATTAAAGGCGTTGAAGCGGTGTGGATTTGAGAAACCGACGCCGATTCAAGCGCAAGGCGTGCCGACGACGCTCGCCGGATGTAATGTGTTGGCCATGGCGAAGACTGGGAGTGGTAAAACGTTGGCATTTATTCTCCCAGCCTTGTCGCACGTTGCTCGCCAGCGCGCGTTGAGCAAGCACGAAGGGCCCATCGCACTCGTGCTCGCGCCGACGCGAGAGCTCGCGCGGCAGATTTCAAACGAAGCGAATAAGATTTGTAAGCATTTGCGCCCACGGTGCTGCGCGATTTATGGAGGCGTGAGTAAGACGGAGCAGTTCAAGGCACTTCGCGGTGGCGCTGAGATTGTCGTCGCCACACCTGGGCGTTTAATAGATGTCTTAACGATGAAGAATTGTACAAATTTGAGTCGCGTGACGTACGTGGCGTTGGATGAGGCGGATAGAATGCTCGACATGGGATTTGAGAAAGCCGTGCGTTCGATTTGTCGAGCCATTCGTCCAGACCGGCAATGCGTGTTGTTTAGTGCGACGATGCCACCGAGCGTGAAGAGGCTGTGTCGCGATTTACTAGGGGATACGTTTGTGACTATTTGCGTCGGCGACGTCGGCGCGGCGAATGCAGACGTGCAACAAGTCGCCCGCGTCTTCGTCGACGACGCCGCTCGAGCGCAATGGTTTTTCTCAACGCTTCCACAGTTCATCGACGCTGGTCAGGTGCTGGTATTCGTGACGCATAAAAACTCTGTCGATGAATTGGTGCATGATTTAACGACGAAAGGCGTGCGCGCTGTGGGCTTGCACGGAGATTTAGAACAGCACGACCGTCACGCGGCGATGAAGGCGTTCAAATCTGAAAGCGTGCACGTGCTCGTGGCCACGGACGTCGCCGCGCGTGGATTGGACGTAAATTCCATCAAAACCGTGATCAATTACCACGCTGCGCGTGATATTGACACGCACGTCCATCGCATCGGGCGCACTGGTCGAGCCGGGGCGTTGGATGGATGCGCGTACACGTTGCTCACGGCGATGGATTCGATGCGGTTCGCGCAGCAATTAGCCGCTAATTTCGAAGCCGCAGGTCAAAACGTACCCGAAGATCTCAAGGCACTAGCTCGTGGTGGTTATAAACGGTCGCGCGATGAGTTCCAGCGCGACGAAGGGCGCCGCGCGCCGTTTGGCGGTCGAGGCCGAGGCCGAGGCGGGCTAGGATTTTCAGGCGCCGCTTCACCGTCTTCGTTTGGCAGTCGAGCTCCGCCGGCGCCCCGCCGAGAGTCGAATGCGAATTATAGTGCCGTGCCACCGCCATCGATGACGACAGCCCGCGTCCCGCCTCCGCCTTCGCAAGCGGAGGTCGACGATATGCTGGCGCGCGCGCGCGCGAAGGCAGAGGCCCTCGCCGCGACATTGCAGAAGCCCACAACGTCCACGTCAGATGCTGCAACGGCTGCAGTCGCCGCCGCGCAAGCCATAGCCGCACGATTACTCGGGCGAAACGACGAGAAATGTAACGATAACTAGGAGACTATAGAACTTACAACGCAACCGCGACTAGTGTTTACGATGTTTGTCTTCGCGGGCCTTCTTTTCGTTTACGTGCGCGTCGACGCTTCTAAATTCAATACCCTTCAACGTCGGCTCGATGCGCGTTTTCGGTTCGGTGCCGCGAAAGAAATTATACTTTGGATTGTGCGAACTCATCTCTCGCACAACGGCGCCCGTGTGCACGTTTTGTGACGTATCGGTCCGCGCGTACTTTCTAAACAAGTCTGCAAACAATTTGGCTCGTCGACCATCAGCGGAGTTTTCCGCGCCTCGCGTCGCCTCTAGATTCGCCTGCACGCGCTTGGCGATGCTTTGATCGGATTCGCGCCGCAACGAAATGATTTCCTTCAATATAAACTCTTGGTCTTTTTCGACGTCACAAATTTCAGCGCCAGCCACGGGGACGTAGTGCGACACTCCGTCGTCTTCGTACGCATCGTCGCCATCAATAACATTGCGAGAAGTGGCGGCGATAGCGGCGGCGTCTTCTTCCTCGCCGTCGTAAAAATCAGCCAAATCGTCCTCGTCGGCGACGGCGTCTGTTAACTCATCAGACTGCGCGTCAAACGTCCCGCCGCCGTCGTCGTTATCATCGTACTCATCATCGCTCGCCGCCCCGAGCCAGCCATCAATAGCAACGCTCCGCATGCGTCTTAACACATCATCATCACCGCGCATCGACGCTTCGTCATCGACAGCTCTATACCTCTTTTTCAACGCTCGCGTCGCTCGCGCAATCGCCGCGTCGCACCGGCTCCCAATAAACCTCGCAAGCAACCCATCGCCGTGCAACACCTCGTGCGCCTCATCCTCTGCGATCGATCCCGCGGTGCACAACATACCGTCCCGATGCAACGCGCGCATGTGCGCCGCGATACCATTCTCCAAAGCCACGCGCGCGGCTTCGGTTGGCGGGCGTAACGCCGGCGAGCGACTCAAAAACCGCGTAACCTCCGCCAACGTGATGACATCCGCGCGCGCGTCGAGCGCCGAGCCGCGCACGATGGCGCCATACAGCTTT
>Ga0222714_10005491_pt1 | contig 12049 bp, 8 predicted proteins | sample C33_3DmetaG_FD_165048 | JGI IMG/M metagenome (GOLD analysis project Ga0222714, IMG submission 165048) | Estuarine water microbial communities from San Francisco Bay, California, United States - C33_3D | ecosystem: Environmental > Aquatic > Marine > Unclassified | place: USA: California... | reverse complement strand
TCAAGATGGCAGAATGCTCGCAGCTTGGACCTATTTTCAACGCATTCAGCGCCAATTTGGAAACCCTGCTGATGTTCAAAAATTGCACGAGCGCCTGGCCAAGCAAGATTTTGAAATTCGCTATAAAGGCACCAAAATCGGGTATGCTCAAGTCAATGGCATCAAAACCCCGCAGACGGGCTGGAATGGCTACAGCAAGCACTGCATAGCGGGCAACATGCCCGACAGCACCGTTCAACGCATCGAAACCCGCTTGAATTACTTTCGTCAAAATGCTGGCGTTTTGGCCCCTGTCTCCTACTCGCCCAGCCGCGCATCGGCTTGCCAGCAGGCGGCTATTTTGTTTGCCCCTGTCGGCATGTTCACCCGTGAGCCCCGACCCGAAACTCACGGTTGCTACACCGAAGAAGCGGCCTATGCGGCAGCTATGGGCCATGCCGTCATGGAGCCCAACCCAGCCATTGCCTTGACCGTGCTGATCGAAGACCAAAAAAGCGAAGAACTGTTCAACCGACAAATGCTCCTGAATCCTTCTAGCTATGCCTTTGGATTTGGATCTGCTGAAAACAACAGCGTTTTCTGGGTTGTCGACGATGGTGAGGTCTGGGTAGACAGCGCTTCTTATGCCAAGCGATTTATCAGCTGGCCTCCCAATGGCTATGCTCCTGCCTTGTTGACCTTTGAGACCTGGTCTTTTTCGAGCACGGAATCGCTGATGGATGCTGAAGTTGAAATCAACAGCGAAAAGTTAGGCCCACTCGAAGCCCAAGTGAAATTGGTTGAAAACAGTTTCCTACCCATGAATACCTTGGTCATCGAACACGGCAAACGCAAATCAGATTGGCAAGCTGGCGATACGGTGCGCATGAAAATCAAACTCAAAAACGGGCAGATGTATCAAACCGAAACCCACTTGTTTTAAGTTGGAAAATCAGGTTACTGGAAGTACATTTGCACCCGCAATTGCCTCAGGGTATTCGCCTGAAGTTTTGCAACAAGATCCTTTTGCACGCGTGGCGTAATTGGTAGCCGCACCAGACTTAGGATCTGGCGCCGAGAGGCGTGTGGGTTCGAGTCCCTCCGCGTGCACCATTTTCGCAGCCGCCTTGCGGCTGCTTATTTCATCACAATGAAGGTTCAACTCCACACCCACGACGCCCTGAATGCCAGCGTCACGATTGATCTGACCAGCGAAGATTACCAAGAAAAAGTTCAAGCCGAAATGAAGCGCTTGCAGCGCACAGCCAACGTCAAGGGCTTTCGCCCCGGCAAGGCTCCCGCTGGAATGATTCAAAAGCTTTATGGAAAAGCCGTTTTGGCCGAGGTATTGCAAAACCTCGCCAGCGATACCATGAACGATTACGTTCAAAAGGAAAACTTGGACATCTTGGGTTACCCCATTTCCTCAACGGTTATGGAGAGCGACATCGACATCGAAAACAAAACCGAGTTTCGCTTTGCCTTTGATTTGGGTCTCGCCCCTCAGTTTGACCTCAATCTGAGCAGCAAAGACAAGTTGGAGAAATTCGAAATTGAGGTGGGAGATTCTGAAATCGACAAGGACATTGAATACGCACGTCAACGCCAAGGCGGCATGGAAAACACAGAAGTTTCTGCCGAAGCCGATGTCGTATACCTGAACCTCACTGAATTGGACGAAAAGGGCAAAAGCCCACTCGAAGGCGGGGTTGAAAACAAGCCTGTAAGCGTGGTACCTGAAATGATTCAGGATGCCAAATTGAAAAAAGCTTTGATTGGCTTGAAAGCAGGCGACACCCTGACCCTAAGTTTGGCTGCGTTGTTCAACAACAACGAAACCGTCATGTCCAGCAGCTTGGGGCTGCCCAAAGAGGGCTTGGCTGATTTGAATGACAAGTTCCAAGCGCAAGTGAGCGAGATCAAGCGCCGCACCTTGGCTGAATTGAACGAAGAATACTTCAAGCAAATGTTTGGGGCTGAAGATCACCCCAAAACCGAAGCCGAATACCGCGAGCGCATCAAAACCAACTTGGAGCGCTACTACGCCAACGAAGCCGACCTTTGGTTGGATCATCAAATTGGCCATTTGTTGCTCGAGAAGCACGATTTGGCTTTGCCCGACGAATTCTTGAAGCGCTGGTTGATGGCCAACAAGCCCGACGATTACAACGCCGAAAACATCGAAGAAAAATACGCCCAAGAACGCAGCGCCTTGCAGCGCCGTTTGGTGATTGACAAAATTTCAGCCGAAGCCAAAATCGAGGCCAGCGCCGAAGACATCATGGAAGAAGCCAAAGTGTACTACGCTGGCATGTACCGTCAATACGGCATGAACATCGACTTGGGAGACGCCTTCTTGACTGAAACAGTTCAAAAGCGCATGTCTGACCGCGAATTCGTGAGCCAAATGGCCGACCGCGTGGTTTACCGCAAGGCCTATGACCACGTAAAGACTTTGGTGGCTTATAAGAGCAAGAAGTTGTCTGTAGAGCAATACTTCGAGCACGTGAATAAACACAAACACGAACACGGCGAATAATCCTTTCTCGCTTACATTTGTTTCTCAACTATGGACTACGGAAAAGAATTTGCCAAATACGCCACCAAACACCTGGGCATTTCTAGCTTGCGTTTGGATGAGTATCAGAAATTAACAGCTCAAGCTCCAGGCTTTTACAATTTGACCCCTAACATCATTGAGGAGCGTCAAATGAATGCTGTAGCCATGGATATCTTTTCGCGTTTGATGATGGACCGCATCATCTTCTTGGGAGTTCCCATTTATGAAGATGTAGCCAACATCATCATGGGTCAGTTGTTGTTCTTGGAGAGCACCAACGCCAACCGCGACATCCAGATATACATCAACAGCCCCGGTGGTAGCGTTTATGCCGGTTTGGCCATCTACGATACCATGCAATACATTTCTTCTGACGTAGCCACCATTTGCACAGGCATGGCTGCAAGCATGGGAGCGGTATTGATGTGTGCGGGCCATGCAGGAAAGCGCACGGCTCTGCCCCACTCGCGCATCATGATTCACCAGCCATTGGGTGGTGCTCAGGGCCAAGCCAGCGACATCGAGATTACCTACAAGGAAATCTCCAAGTTGAAGAAGGAGTTGTACGACATCATCGCCAAGCACAGTGGCCAGGATTACGACAAAGTAGAAAAAGACTCTGATCGCGATTACTGGATGACGGCTGAAGAAGCCAAAGCTTATGGCATGATTGACGAGGTGCTCGGCCACCGCAAATAACCATGTCGGCCAAGACCAAAGAACCGGTTTGCTCCTTCTGCGGGCGCAAAAAAAGTGAAACCGTGATGCTCATTTCGGGCGTGGAAGGTCACATTTGCGAAAACTGCGCTGAGCAAGCCCATACCATCGTTCGCAAGGAACTGGGCATGGATAAGAAAATCGAAACCGGGGATCCGGTTAATTTCGATGAGCCCCAGAAACTCCCAACCCCCTCGGAAATCAAGGAACACTTGGACCAGTATGTCATTGGCCAAGATGAAGCCAAGCGCACGCTAGCCGTTGCGGTTTACAACCATTACAAGCGCACCGGTCAAAAAGACCGAAGCGATATCGAGGTTGAAAAGAGCAACGTATTGTTGATTGGCGAAACCGGCACGGGTAAAACCTATTTAGCCCGAACACTCGCCAAGTTTTTGAACGTTCCCTTCTGCATTGCCGACGCAACGGTATTAACCGAAGCAGGTTATGTGGGAGAAGACGTAGAGAGCATTCTGAGCCGACTGCTTCAAGTCTCAGGCTACAAACCTGAATTGGCTGAAAAAGGCATCATTTACATCGATGAGATCGACAAGATCAGCCGCAAGAGCGACAACCCCTCTATCACCCGTGACGTGAGCGGAGAAGGCGTCCAACAAGCCCTGTTGAAGATATTGGAAGGCACGGTGGCCAACGTTGCACCTGAAGGTGGCCGCAAGCATCCCGATCAAAAATACATCAAGGTAGACACATCGAACATTTTGTTCATTTGTGGGGGTGCCTTTGATGGCATTGAAAAAGTGGTATCGCGTCGAATGGTCAACTCAGCTGTGGGTTTCAAAAGCAGCACCAATCGCAAAATTGACGAGGCCAAATTGCTCTTGCAAACCACTCCCGCTGACTTGAAGAATTTTGGCCTGATCCCAGAATTGATTGGCCGTTTGCCCATCATCGCCGCCCTCATTCCATTGGACAAAGAGGCTTTGCGCCGCATTCTCACCGAGCCCAAAAACGCCTTGATGAAGCAATACCAATATCTGTTCAATTTGGAAGGTGTTGCCCTGTCTTTTAGCACAGAAGCCTTAGAATTCATTGTAGAATTGGCTTATAACAACAGCCTAGGCGCCCGCGGACTTCGCGGCATCTGCGAAACCATCTTGAAGCGTTTCATGTTTGAAATCCCCTCTGAGTCCAAAAAGAAAAAGAGTTTGGAAATCACACGCGAAATGGCTGAAGCTGAGTGGAATCACTTGGACAGCCTCAAATACCAGGATCAGTAAGGTCCTACTTTTCTGCCACTCAAGAGGCTACCCGATTCCCTGATTGTGCTATATTGCGCTCTTCGATGAGCCAAGAATTGAACAACCCCAAGGTCTTGCGCGCCTGGACCTTTTACGATTGGGCCAACAGCGTTTATTCCCTGTCCATTGCCTCAGCCATTTTCCCAGCCTTCTACGAAGAGTTCACTCCCAAGCAGGTAGACATTTTGGGTTTCAGCATCAAGAATACAGCCCTGTACAGCTATGGTTTGTCGCTGGCCTTTTTGATCATCGTGGCCATTGTTCCCCTGCTATCAGGCATTGCCGATAGTCGCGGCGTTAAAAAGCCTTATATGCGGTTTTTTGTGGCCTTGGGCAGCTTGGGTTGCAGCGCTCTTTTTTGGTTCAACGGCAGCAATATTTTCTTCGGATTGGCCTGTTTCATGCTGGCCACCATTGGTTGGGGAGCCTCTTTGGTATTCTACAACGCCTACCTTCCTGAAATTGCGAGTCCCGATCGATTCGATCGCTTGTCTGCACGCGGGTACACCATGGGCTACATAGGCAGCGTGCTGCTTCTGATCTTGAATTTGATGTTCATCATGAAACCCGATTGGTTTGGATTGCCCAGCCCCAAAGAGAGCAGCCTGGCATTTCGCATTGGATTTCTGACCGTTGGCATCTGGTGGATGGGATGGTCCTTGTACCCCCTTTGGGTTTTGCCCAAAGACAAAAAAAACAACACCCAGACCCCCTTGTGGAAGGGCTACCATGAACTCAAGCAGGTATTTTTAAACTTGAAACAAATGCCTCAAACCCAGCGTTATTTGGCCGCCTTCTTCGTTTATACCATGGGCGTTCAAACCGTTATATACGTCGCTGCCTTATTCGGTAAAAATGTATTGGAACTCGAATCCAAAGACATGATCATTACCATTTTGTTGATTCAGTTGATCGGCATCGCAGGGGCCTATTTCTTTGCTTGGCTTGCCGATAAAAAAGGCAACCGTTTCAGCCTCAGTGCCTCCCTGTTTGTTTGGGTACTGGTGTGCATTCTGGCCTATTTCTTGGAACCCCGTAAACCCCTGCAGTTCTTCGGATTGGCCTGCTTGGTGGGTACGGTCATGGGCGGAGTTCAAAGTTTATCAAGGGCTACTTATGCCAAACTCATTCCCGGCGACAAAGACAACACTTCTTATTTCAGCTTCTATGAAGTGGCCGAAAAATTGGCCATCGTATTGGGCACCCTCTGTTGGGGCTTGATCGACAACATCAGTGGGGATATGCGCAACAGCATTCTCCTGCTCATGGTCTTTTTCTTAGTGGGAATTGTGTTGATGAGACGGGTCAACAGCCCCAAGCTGGCACCCAAACACTAAAACTCAAAGAAATCTTTGATGTGCTTCCAGGCCAATTTCTTATGGTCCACTTGACCCATAACCGAAGCAAAAGCAGGCAATCGAAGCACAGGAATTCCATCCCAATCATCGCATTGGTGCAGAGCCGGCACCCTCTCTAAATTGGTCTGATTGGCCCAAATGACAATGTAACGAGGCTTGAAGCTCAATGCCCATTCCCGTATGCCGTGGCGATCGGTGAACACAAAGGGATTCAATACCTGCACCCGGTCCATGGAAAGCGATTCCCCATTTACCTTCACCGCTTGCATCAAGGCCGTTAAGGGCGCCTTGAATTCATCGGGCCAATGCTTTTTATTCTCGTCAACCCAGACGTTCAAGACCCAAAGCGAGGCTGACTCCATGCTGCTTGTGTTCACCGCTGAACCGGGCTCTGCCGCTGATGTGGACTCCACTTGGGCAACGGGCTGGTCTTGGTGAGCCTGGACTGCGGTTGATACCATTGTTTCTCGGGGTGCCAGGGCCGCTTGAACCGCTGGCTCAGCAGATGCTGAAGAGACTGGTTTGGTGGCTTCGGGTTCGAGTGAAGAGTTCAAGGCCGTGACCGGGTCCTGTTTGGAAAAATGCTCATCGGGCAACAGAGCCATGCCTTCAAACAAAGGCAGGAGTTCCAGCGGATTTTCCACAATCATCCCTTTTTCAGCCATGGTCCCAACAGGTTTTGTATTTTTGATACAATGAGTTTCGAAATTAAGGTTGAGCGTACAGAAAACAGTAGACTTTCCCAATTGGATCCTGAAAATATTGGATTCGGCAAAGTATTCTCTGACCACATGTTCTTAGCCAATTTCAAAGACGGCGAATGGAAAAATGCGCGCATTGTACCCTATGGTCCCTTGTCCATGAGTCCCGCCACCAGCGCCATACATTACGGCCAATCCATATTTGAAGGCATGAAAGCCGTGGCGCACCAGAGCAGCGACGAGGCCATCGCCCTGTTCAGGCCCGAAGAAAACGCCAAACGATTCAACCGTTCTGCCAAACGCATGGCCATGCCTGAAGTGCCCGAAGAATTGTTCATGAGTGGTCTTCAGGCCTTGTTGGAACTCGATCGCCATTGGGTTCCACGTTCGGCCGGCGGGGCCCTGTACATACGGCCCTACATGTTTGCCACTGACGATTACATCGGTGTTAAACCCAGCGACACCTATTGCTTTGCGATTTTCACTTGCCCGGTTGGGCCTTATTACACCAAGGCCTTGCGGGTAAAAGTTGAGGAAGAATATAGCCGTGCAGCTCCCGGGGGAGTTGGATTCACCAAGTGCGCGGGAAATTATGCCGGTGCCTTATACCCAACGGCACTGGCTCAAAAAGAAGGCTTTGACCAGGTATTGTGGACTGACCCCCTCTCTCATGAGTGGGTGGAAGAAACGGGAACCACCAATTTCTTTGCCGTTTACTCCGATCGAATCGTGACCCCAGCCTTGAGCCAAACGCTGTTAGCGGGCATTACCCGCGACAGCGTCATACAGGCATTGCGCCATCTTGGCCATGAGGTAGAAGAGCGTCCTTTATCGGTTCAAGAACTCAAAGACAGCTTGTCCCAGGGTCAATTGGCTGAGCTATTCATTACCGGCACGGCCGCAACTTTGGTGAATTTAGACGGCTTTGGCCACCGGGGAGAATACCACTCGGTCATGGAGCAAGGCAACCAACAGGTTTCGCGCGAGGTCAAACATTTCCTCGATGAATTGCGCTGCGGAGCCACCCAAGATCCATTCGGCTGGGTGCAGGTGCTCTAATTATTGCAGATATCTGAGCGACGGCAGAGTCTTACAACTTCCCTACCATGCTCACACCGAAACCGCTGAACAATTTGGTTCGGCTTTGTTTGCTTTGACCCTCCACGAAGCTCTGCGCAAACAGATTGGGCTCCAACACCAAAGTCCAAACGCGGTTGATGGGCAGTGAAGGCCCGAATGCCAAACGAGCATCAAAGGTGAACTGACGTTGGGTGCTCAAGGGCAAGAACTCGGTACGAGAAAAGTACTCACCTGAGGTTCGAGTCGTCATTCCAGGGCTGGCTTGCATAGCTAAACGCCAAACTGTCTTACCCAAAGGCAGGTATTGACGGTAGGCCAAGGGTATGCTCACCTTGCTCATTTTATAACTCAGGGTTCCCGTGGTTTCGCTCCATTCAGACATCGTTGTGGTATCCAATACCTCAACCGTTTGCACGGGATTGCCAGGAATGACCACCACCACGTGATAGGTATCACTTTGGGTATAAGTCTCGTAAGTGCGGTTGCGGTATTGACCGTTCCCTACCCACTCACCGTATGAAACACCCAATCCTGCCATGTGGCCATTGCCCAAATCTTTCAAAATGACGCCTTGGTAATGCGCATGGTATTGGGTTCCCAATACGCTCAGCTCATCGCGATTATCGAAATTGATGCTGTTGTGACTGCCTGTGAAAGCCGTGATCTCGGCATAATAGTGGGGCTTGAATCGATTGGAAAAATCGGTTTCTGCGAGCAAACGATCATCGAAATAGGCCTCTTTCAAACCGAATGGATCCAACCATTCAGCAAAAGAAGGCGTCAGGCCCAAGGAGTAGAGCGCTTCGTAGGGGTTAACAAACAAGGGAGCTAACCATTCCTGATGGGTTGTTTCACTGCTTGATGCAAACAGCTGAGCGGGATTCAAAGTCTGTACGTCTTTTTGGAGACGATTCTCAGTTTGTTCGCTTTTCCCTGCTGAAACAAAGGTTTGTTCTTTGATTTCCAGGTTGGGCTTGGCCTGCTTTTGCTTCGTAGAAGCTTTCGCAGCATTCATGAGAGAGGGATTTAGTTCCATCTCTGCGGTTGATACGCTGTTTTGTTTTGCCCTTTTTGGTTCGCTTTCGGCTGCAACTTGAGCAGAAGACGATGAGGCTGCTATTCGAGCAGAAGATGCTGAGGGCTCAAGGACCGCCATGGGAGGTGTGGCCTTAGAATGGGTGCTCCAAACATAGGCACCTGCTGTACCTAAGAACAACAGACCTAAGCTACTGAACCACCAGAAAATGACGCGGCGCTTGCGCTTTTCTTCGCGCATTTCCATGACTTTTTCAAAACTCACTCGCGAGGAATAAGTCCATTCTGCGTCTTGGAATTTCTGCCAATTCATTTCATTCATGACTGCCCTCCTTCCAATTTCGCCAGCATGGATTGCAAAGCCTTGCGAGCCTTGGCAAACTGAGATCGGCTTGTACCTTCATCAATGCCCATGGTCTCGGCGATTTCTTTGTGCGAATAACCTTCAATGGCATAGAGGTTGAAAACAGCCCGGTAACCCACCGGCAACAATCCAACCAATTTCAGCAATTGCTCCAAATGCAGGTTATCTAAAGAATGATCTTGACTGGGAAGCTCAATCGCATGATCATCGATGGAATCAAACATCATTTTTCGCGCTCTGATTTTGTTGATGCATACATTCACCGTGACGCGGCGCATCCAGGTTTCCAAACTGCTTTGGAACCGAAACTTACCCAAGTGATTGTATATCTTCACAAACGCTTCCATCAATGCGTCTTCAGCTTCTTCTTGATTCTGACAATACCGCATGGCCAATGCGAATAGCTTTTGAGAATAGCGTTTCCAAAGCATTTCCTGGCAAACGCGGTTCTCTTTTATGCATCCTTCTACCAGCTCCTGATCGGTCATTGAACATCCTCATAGTAACTCTGCCGTGGCCTACGAAAAACATAGACAACAGAAGGCATCGAAACGTGGCCTTTTCGACCACAATTTCAGCGTTTTTTTCCTTCGTTCCACGAGAGGTCCCAATTTTTCCACAGAGAAGGGACAGAATTTTAAAAAAACACGGGGGAGCCTTCGTTCATTTGCAAGCATGCGTTTGCGTGGGTCCATCATTTGCCTTTGCCTCGGCCTAGTGGCCTCATTGCAAGCGCAAACGGCCGAGGAAACTGCGGCTCACCACTGGGCAGACAGCCTTTTGCAACAGCTCTCCCTGCCCCGCATGGCAGCGCAGACTTTGATGATGGCCGCTTGGTCTCGCGACCGCGCTGTGCGCCCTGAACTCTTGCAGAACGTCGAAAAATACGGAATAGGCGGGATCATTTTTTTTCAAGGGCACCCCTTGGACCAGGCCTACCTCACCAATTTCTATCAACAACAAAGCGCTGTACCCTTGTTCATTGGCATGGATGCCGAATGGGGGCTTTCCATGCGGCTCTCAGACTTAGCCAAATTCCCATTTGCCATCAGCATGGGGGCCGCAGACGACCCCCTGTTGGCACGTGAATTGGGTCGATCCCTGGGGCGTGAATGCCAGCTACTAGGGGTGCACATCAGCTTTGGCCCAGTGGTCGATGTAAACACCAATCCCGACAACCCCATCATCGGATTTCGCAGTTTCGGGGAAAACCCAAACAAAGTAGCATCCATGGCGGTGGCCCAAATTCAAGGCATGCAAGAAGCCGGCATTTTGGCTTGCGCCAAACATTTCCCAGGGCACGGAAATACCGCAAGCGATTCGCACAAAGAGCTCCCCTTGGTCAGCGACAGCCGCAGTCAGCTTCAAAGCCACTTATCTCCCTTTCAATCTTGCATCGATGCCCATGTGGCCTCAATCATGGTGGCACACCTAGAGGTTCCCGCTTTGGAACCCCAGCGAGGATTGCCTAGCTCCTTGTCTAAAAACATAGTTCAGCATCTCTTGCGGGAAGAAATGGGCTTTCAAGGCCTGATCATCACCGACGCCCTGAACATGAAGGGCGTTTCGGGTCAGTTTCGCTCAGCCAATGCCTGTGTCATGGCCTTAGAAGCCGGCAATGACATCTTGCTATTTCCCGAGAATGCGGCAGAAGCCATCGACAGCATTGTTGCGGCCGTGCGCAGCGGTCGCATTGACAGTGTGGACCTGCGAAACCGTGTTTTTCGCATTTTGAAACAAAAATACCTGGCGGGCCTAGGCCAATGGAAACCCGTCAATACGGAGCATTTGATGGATAGTTTGTTGCTTGTTCATGATCAGTTCAAACAGATTTGGACAGATGCACATGAAAGTTACCCCGGGCTTTCGGTTTTGGACCCGGCACGAGTGCTTCCCTTGAAGCGGTTCAGCGACCAACATGGGGTATTGGTTCAATTGCTGCCCGAAGGCAAATTGCTGGGCGATGTTTTGGACTCTCTACTCTTAGATGGGCTCCTGCAAAACGGACATTGGGACGTCGTGCCCATGGCTGTTCAATGCCAAGCCGCCGAACTGGAACAGGCTTTACTACCCTTTGGTCCCGACGCCTTTGTGCTGTTGGCCCATACCGAAACCCAAACCTGGGGCAAAGCCAGCCGCGAGTTGCCCACCGGGATCGTACAGTGGTTGAAACAGCGAAACCCTCAATCTACCGCATTGCTGCACGCGGGCAATCCTTATGCGTTGCGAAGTGTGGACCCCAGGACCAATGTCCCCATCTTGTTGAGCTACGAGAGTGATTCCCGCAGTTTGGATTTTACGGCCCAAGCCTTGTACGGAGAAGTCTGCGGAGGGGCTCAATTACCGGCAACCTTGAGCACCCGTTTTCCCGCTGGCTATTGCCTCAAACACCCTACCCGTTCTGAGCCTTGGAAACAAGGAGAAATGGATTCAAAAGAGGCTCAACTGCAGGTGCCTTATCTGAACATGGCCCAACAATTGGACAAACGCATGCAACAAGCCTTGAACGAAGGTGATTTCAAAAGCAGCCAATGCGTGGTGATGCATCGCGGCAAAGTAGTTTACCAATCGAGCCTGGGCCAAATCGATGCTGACCCTGAATTGCACATTGGGCCCAGACCCCAATCTTTTGCCCATGTCTATGATTTAGCCAGTGTCACCAAAGTAGCGGCCACCACCTTGGCCGTCATGAAGTTGGTTGAAAGTCGACACTTGTCGGTGCAACAAGCCATTTACCAAACCTGGCCCGAAGCAGGCGAATCCCCTTGGGGACACTTGCCCCTGAGTGCCTTCCTAACCCATCAAACAGGCCTACCCGCTTTCTTATCTTTTTTCAAGACCATGAACGCTCAGGCAGCCAGTCACAGCGAAGCTCCTGACAGCCTGCACACCTTGGCCTTGAGCGATGCCTGCTACGTGGAAGCGCGTTGGGCTGATTCTGCCTGGCAGTGGATCAAGAACACCCTTCCCGCTACACCCACTGCTTACTTGTATAG
>Ga0222714_10005488_pt1 | contig 12051 bp, 13 predicted proteins | sample C33_3DmetaG_FD_165048 | JGI IMG/M metagenome (GOLD analysis project Ga0222714, IMG submission 165048) | Estuarine water microbial communities from San Francisco Bay, California, United States - C33_3D | ecosystem: Environmental > Aquatic > Marine > Unclassified | place: USA: California... | reverse complement strand
CTATTCGTAATAGCCATTGCTCAAATAGATGAAGGTTTTCTATTTTTTTGACGTGTCTACCAAAAATAAAAATATAGAATAATGTAGCATTCACGCATATAAGCAATGAAGCTATTTCATTTATTATCTGCATCAGTTCCATCTAATTTTTCTTTAAAGAATTTTTTCGTAAATGCCTCTACGCCTTTTAACCCAAGAAAACCTAAAATAAATGCAACACCATTTTGATAATTGGTATCTTCGATTCTAACCATATCACATACCACTGGTGTTATATAGTTAGCAGATGCAACTCCAGTAATTATAGCAAAAAATGTTTGTTTTATATTTTTGGCTGCACCTTTACCTACCAATAATAGACTTCCAAATAGCCCAGCTATGGATGTCATGATATTGATTCCAATTTCATCTAGGAATGTTTTCATGTGTTGCAATTTACACTATTCGGCATCTTCTTCTGTTACATTAAGTTGCTTTAATGCTTCGAGAATAACTTGTATCTCTTCAAGGTTGTAACACCCTTTTTGCATTGCCTTATCAATTGCTTGTAGTACTATTTCAAATGGTTTCATCTTTAGTAAAATTTAATTCGTTTAATGCCCAATCAATAACGTAAGTATCATCTTCACCCCATCCATCATAAACATCTTGGCTCATTGATAGGTTGCCTTCTAATAACATTTGTCCAGGAAAACCTTCTTCGTCTGTTTGTTCAGCAAAGATTGCCCAATAAGTAGAGATTCCATCCGTTGGTGTTACATCAAATGATAATGCTCTAACGATAAAATAATGTGCCTCTCCCTTTGTAGGAACTTGCACCGGTTTAATTTTTATATATTCCATGTTTTCAAATTTAATATACATTGGTTATTATTCCACCATTTACATCTACATTGATTGGTGGTAATGGTGCTGGTTGTTGTATGGTGAATGTTCCAGTATAACCCTGCGTTCCATTAGCATAATAATCTCCACTTGCGTTTATGTTACCTGACACATCAAGTTCTTGCGCTGGGCTAGTTGTCCCAATACCCACATAACCTCCTGAGTCTTGTATTACAACCTTACCACTAGACGTAGCCGATCTTATGTACCAATCTCCTTCTGTTCCGTAATGTATATGCGACTGGTTTGTGCCTTTGGTAGACTTAATACGCATTGTTCCGTCAACAGACGAGTCACCTTGTATTTGCATCTTACCATTAACATCGAATTTGTACCCAGCGTCTGTTGTTGTACCAATTAGGACGTTGCCACCATTGGTAATACGCATTCTTGTGTTCCAAGTCAATGAAGCATCCTCTGTTCCAGAAGTAGCGTTATTAAAGTCTATATTCCCCCCTGAAAAAATTATTGTTTCTGCCTCATCACTAGTCAAATATTTGTAAGATGCGTCACTTGCAAAATAAAAGTTTCTTCCAATGTTAAATCCAAAAGTATTTGTAGACGTATGAAAAAATAAATTTGCCGTTTTCCCTAATCTTAAGTTGTTCCAATTAGAAAAAGAGCTTAATCCAAAATCGGTAGTACCAATACCTACGTTGCCATTAGATAGTATGGTTACTCTATCACTTTCACCACCAGTTTTAAATGTAGTTTTTCCATCAGATTGTAATACTAAATTATCTCCAGAGTCATTATACTGTATGTAGGCTCTTTCTATGTCATTTTGATATAATCCAAAATATGGGCTTCCAGTAGAACTATCATTAACTCTAATAGAACCAAAACCTTTTATTACACCTGCAACATCAAGCTTTTTACCAGGACTAGTAGTACCAATACCTACAGCACCCGAAGTTAGTACTGTTATATTAGTAGCGTCTCCATTTGAGCTTGTTCCAAAAAATGCTTTACCTGCTTCTGCTACTACATAGGCATTTGAATCATTATCTGCAACTCTTAGCTTTGCTCTGTTTGTTCTTGATTGTACAGTTAAACCTACTTCACCACCACCTTCACTATTGAAGATTGCAAGTTGAGTTTGTCCTAGTGTAGAGTTGCCTAACTGTAAACCAACTGTAGGAGTATCAGTTCCAATACCTACGTTGCCACCATTGGTAATACGCATTCTTTCTGTTTGAGAGCCAACTCCAGCAGTAGAAGAATAGAATATAATTCCATTATAACCACTTGCCTTAAAATACGAACCACCAAAATCTAATCCAGCAGAATTAGATGCTGAACCAGTATATATTTTGTATGAAGTCCCAATGCTTATATTACCAGCAACATTTAATTTATCCCCACTATCAGTAGTAGTGCCAATTAGGACGTTGCCACCATTGGTGATGCGCATACGTTCAGTATTGTTGGTATTAAATAACATAGGGGCGTTTTCTCTTAATAAGAAATACGCAGCAGTACCAACCATGCCTAATCGTAGTCCATCTGCCGTAGTTGTTCCGGTACTTGTATTAGTTAGGTGAATTATTGTATCTGAACTAGAACTATTTATAGACAGAATATCACTAGGATTACTAGTACCAATACCTACGTTGCCAGATGTTCCATCAACATACATTCTGTTTGTACCAACAGAATCACTAGCGGTAGCTCCGGTATTAAAAAATATGTTCGTATTAGAGCCAAGTACAATATTTTCTCCGGTAGAAGACAACAATAAAAGATTGTCATAGGTTTCTTGGTTTCCTATAAAATGTGAATCACCAACAATAATATTACCACTTACTTGTAGTTTTTCTCCGCTATCGGTTGTTGTGCCAATTAGGACGTTGCCTCCGCTGGTAATGCGCATGAGTTCTGTTCCAGCATACATGAATCTATGATGACCGCCAGTGTTATAGCCCATATATCCATAGTTTCCACCACCTCTAATTTCATAAGCGGTATTTGTACCCCAATATACAATTGATTGGTTGGTAGCCGTGGTGCTTAGTGTTAATGCTGAACTGTTTATTTTTAATCTTTCACTACCACTTGTGTGTACTTTAAAATTATCGCCTTCAGTACCTATAAGTATCTGTCCAGTAGTATTAGCATCTTCTAATTCTATGTACGAGGTGGTTTGATCTGATTCAAATCTTGCTACTTCATTATCACCAGCCTTCTTCACGTGTAGAGACCTAGCTGGACTAGTAGTACCTATACCTACCCGATTATTGGTAGAATCTACATACAACGTACCACTATCCACGTTTAACCCACCTACCTCAATATCGTTAGTAGTAGTATTCCCAGCAGTAGTAACTTCATCTAATGTTGGTATAGTACCTATGGCATTTTCATCTAACACAGATACCCTTACGGCTAACACTCCATTACTTGCAGATTCAACTACAAACGCTACCGCTAACGCTAAATTACTTCCAGTTGGTTGTGTAGATGTCAATGCACCGGCAGTACTCGAACTAACCCATAATACATCACCAGCAATATAACTGCTCGTATCTATCTGTCTAATTTTACCTTGAGTAATTACCTTGCCATCATCACCATTAGTAATATCTTCAACAGTTATACCCAAGAAATATTTAGCCTCAATCGTACCATTGGCAATCATTGGAGATATTAATATCCTACCACTTGCCCCTAAAGTACCACTTGCATATACTGCTGTACCTTTTGTAATTGTTGAACCAGTTTGGTTTTTAGCAACCCAATACAACCCTTGACCAATCTCATAGTTTAATCCGTTAACTTGAACCGCAGCAGTTTCCTCATCAACATCCCAATATATCATCCCTTGCGTTGGAGTTGCTGCTGGTGTTAGATCTAATTGCAATGCACCTACACCTACTGTATTTTCTGTAGTGTTACCTCTTGTAGTGACATCGTTTAAATCGTCTTTGCCGTATTCCGATTTAACTACATACTCCAACCCATTACTAACCAATACTACTGATTCATTTTCGTAATCTAATAAATAACTACCTCCACCATCAATAGTACCGGTTACAGTTATAGTATTTAATGGATGTGTTTTCTTTACTAAATATTCACGACCTTTAACATCTGATGGTGTTGGCAGCGTTAAGTTGATTGAACCTAATGCTGTATCAACTTCAAATATTTGTATTGATGTATCTGTTACTGTTTCATCCGAACTGACTGTTACTGCTTTACCAAGTTCTTGAACATTCCAATTTAAAACGTCATCTGTTGGATTATAGCTTATTTTTACTCCAAATTCAGTTATTTGTGATGGTGCTGTTGATGGTGCATCATCACTTTTATCCATTACATCGTATGCTAAATTACCGGAATAATCAGTAAAACTTTCTCCAGTATCATTCCAAACTTGTTTACCTACTTGTAATTGTAACTTATCTTGCTCGTTCCCATCTTGAATATCATCTTCTCCTCCTATTGTAATCCCAGTAGCATCATCATCAATACAAAGCCATTCACCCTCATATATATCATAATAAGTAAGATAAGTACCTCCATTAAACAACCATGTTTTATTATCAAATACAATAGATTTCTTAATATCAAATGATCCATTATCTATCCAATTCCCTTGTATAACTGGAACAGCCTTATTGTATATTGACATTAGATTATTAGAAAATACTTCGGCTAATGTACCTATCTTACCATTAAATGATACCCAATTACCAGGCTCTACAAATGAAGTACCATTATTTACATTTATTCGATAAACTGACTCTGCAAATGCAGTATCCCAATATGGGATAGTTATTTCTTCCTTTTTGGATGCTAATGGAGATAATGAAGTATTGGTAGTTTTAACTTCAATTGGAAATAATTTCTCTTGAATAATTCTTACATAACCTCCAAAATCCAATGCTAAATAGGCATTGTTCCAAATCTTTGCATGATAGTAAATTTCAAACTCTGCATATATTGTATATCCACTTAAACTACCTGAAACCCCAACGGCAGATGTATATGTTTGATCAAACTCTGCACTATATTGTAATCTATTATAGTTTTTTTGTACCGGTGCTGCAACGCTTTTATATCTCCATCCATTATTAGGAGGATTTGGATCACTAAATTTATTTGCTTCCCAATCCCAAAATAAAGCACTTGTACCATTCCAAGCAAATACTCTATATTTAATTTTAATTTCTGAATAATTAGGGTTGGTTAAATTTTGACTTAAATTTCTTGCATCAATTTCAAAATTGGCTAATACTCTGATATCACCTCCACCAACATTAAACTCAAACTCATCAACACTCATCTGTGCTGTGCTTTTGTTTACTTGATAATCCCTAAAACTATATTTAAATGCTAATGGGTTATTTAATTTTGCTTGTAATTCTCTAATTGCTGGTTGAGCAGTTATAATTGGGAAATCATTCCATTGAGGTCTATCATTAGTAGTTGCTATTTGAACTGCATGAGGAAATGAAGAATTAGATGATGTTAATGTACCACTTGTATTATAAATATCATATACAATAGATGAACCAGCACTATAACTTTGTGGTTGTACTATATGGTACATTCCATCAGTTAAAAACATTCTTGCATTAAATACAGTTAATATATTTATTAATGCTTGTTTACAGTTAATATCAACTTGAAAATCAGGATAAACTTGATTTGTTAATGAAGATAAATTTTCATAAAATGACAAATAATTAAATTCATAATTTGCTAAATGATATGCACTACCACTTGTTTGATTATATGTAAATAATGCATCTGCTATATAATTACTAGCCCCTATTTGAGTCCAAAACGCATCTAATCCGCTAACTTTTAGAATTTCTGTAATTAAATTAATACCGGTTATTTTATTATTCGTAAACCAATTTTGGCTAATATTATATTGATCAAGAAATGATAATGTATCCGTAGCAACTACTTCAAATGTTGTATTTATTAACGGTTCTCTATTAAATTGATGTATATCGGGAAGTATTCTCCCTATCCAATATAAATTATTATTTTTATATATTACAATAGCATAATCACCTTCATTTTGTAATGATAACTCTTCAAAAAAGGTTTCATCAGTAGTATTATCTACATTAAAAAAAACACTTACAGAACTTTCTCTAATAGGGTTAGTATAAAATTCATCACCATCACCATCATATTTGAATACTATACCATCGTTGGTAAGTATTAATTCAGTACCAGTAGTTATAACACCACTATCATTTCTTAATTCTGCCTTCCAAGTATCCCCATTTTGGGATGAAAGACTACCATAATATAGTAAACTCATTATATTCTTTTTGCGTCTTTATTATAACGATTTAAAACTATTGCTAAATCTCTTCCACTTACTCTTGTTTCTGCTATATATCCACCTTCACCTCCACCATTCATATCAAGCATCCCCTTTAATTTATTTAATGGTGCAATAACTTCGGGATTTGTTGATGCGCCAGGATATTCCCCAACTAAACCTAATGTTGGTGCTGATACAATACCTCCTTCAGCAAATGCTACACCTTTATCAATAGTTGCTTTAAGGGCAGCACCGGCAGCAATAGCCGCCAATCCTATGGGTATAGCTGCGGCTGGATTAACTGCTAATGTTTTTTGGAATGCTTCTACAGCAGTAGCAGTTGCTATTAAACCAGCCCCAATATTTTGCAGAAACCCTCCAATAGCAATTAATATGCTATTAAAAAATGCTTGTAACCCACTTTTACCTGAAACAGCTGCGGCTACACCTTCACTAATTGCATCTCCTAATGCTTTTGCTAATTGATTAAAAGATTGTTGTACTACGCGTGTTAATCTTTTAGCATCATTTGCTATTTCTTTATTAGCATTCTGATTAATTTTTATTCTTAAATCAGCTATTTGATTTTCTATATCAGTTACATCTAAACCAAAAGCTTTATATATTGCTAATCGAGCTAATAATTTTTCTAATGTTAATTGATTTAATTCATCTAAATATTGATTTTCATCTGTTACTCCATCAATATATCTTTGTTTTATCGCAACCTCTTCTTTTGAATAAAAATCATCATATTTTTTTAAAGTACCATCCAATGATTCTTGGATGGCAATCCCTCTATTTTTTTCAGCTTCTGCTGCATCTAATATCCCTTTCTCCTTGATTTTTAATAATTGATCGTTTAAATTGTTTTCATTAATCAATCTTTGCTGATTAATACCATCTATAGTAGTTTGATATTTTAGTTGTTCAGATGCATCATTAGAATTTAATGATAATCTCTCTTCAGCAAATTGTTCTTGTATATCTAATAACCTATTTTGAGTTATAAATTGGCTTCTTATTCTTTCTTCATCTGTTTTCTTTAATGCTAAATTTTTTTCTCCTTGTAATTTTACTTCTGCTTCTTGTTGTTTTTCTTGCAAACCTAAAAGTTTGTATTGATTTGCAATTAATTTATCTTGTAATTTTTTCTTATCTTTTGCACTTGAATTTGAAGTATCAACTATTTCACTTTCAACTTGTAAAGTTTCTCGAAGTACATTGTTATATTCTTCTTGTAATTTTTTCTTTTCTTCTTCTAATTTAGTTAATTCTTCTGAACGCTCTTTAGCCTTTGTTATTACTATAATTTGTTCAGGAGATAATAATACTCCATTCTTTATGGCATCAAATTGTGTCTTTAATCCTTTAAATGCTGCACCAAAATCACTTAATATACCTCTTTCTTCTTCTTCTAGTTGATTTCTTTTTTTAAATATTTCTAATTCTTTTGCTGCAATAGCCTCACTAAAAGCATTTGTTAATGCTCGTTTTTGTATTGCTTCTGTTTGTTTGTTTATTGCAGTTGTTAATACACCAGTTGCTATTGCTTCATCATATGTATAGCCGGCTAATTCCGGTACTAATTTTTGTAATTCTTTATATGCTTGATTTTTTACAGATAAAAATTCATTATTATTATTTATAATACGCGATAATGCTTCTATACTATTTTTTTCTTTGGTATAATTACTCATAGCATCAGCTTGAACATTACCAAAAAGTTTTAAAGTTGCCATCTGCCTTCCATAAGCAGTATTTAAATTATCACTTGCTGATATTAAAGCAACTATTGCAGTTATGGCTAATCCCAATCCAACACCAACAATTGCCGTTTTAAAAGTACCTAACGATTTAACCGTATTTTTAATGGAAAAATTTAATAATGATTGTAATTTTGCATTTTCTCTTAATTTTAAATTTTGGAACGCAACAGTAGCATTTACAATAGCCATTATAACCCTTAAACCTCTCATTGAACTTCTTAAACCTTCACTCCCATCATCCAATAATAAAAGAGAACCAGTTAATGCAGTAGTTACCCTAGACATTGCTTCCATTGCAGAAGAATTATCTTCAGCAGCAAGTCTAGATGCAGCAAGATTGGTTTTTGATTCTCTTAAATTAGTATTTAAATTATTTAATTGTAACCCAGCTTGTTTAATTTCTCCCTTTACTCTATTGATTTCATTACCTAATTTTTTAGTTTCTACACTATCTTTACCAGTTTCTCTTGATACTTTTTTATACTGTTTTTCTAATTCTATTAATTCAGTTTTATAATCAACTATTAATAGTTTAACTTCATTTATCTCATTATTATATATTTGTATATTTTTTCTAAAATTCCCACCAAAAGCCGTATTAAAACTATTATTTATTTTTTTGGCAGAACTATCAATTTTATTTGATGCAGTTTGAGTTACTTTAACAGCATCATCTAATCCTTTTTTCAGCCCCCCAACAGATGCCGATATTCTAACTAATAAGTCTTTAATCATTGCTGTATTGTATTAAATAATCTTGAACAACTAAAAATTCTCCTTGTTCACCGGCAGAATCATCAGTTAATGTTACTTCACCAGCAAATTCTATATTTTGGACATAAACACTATTATAAGTATTCGGTAATTCTGCCCTCATAACTGTTCTTACTAATTCTGCTAAATCATATGCTGAAGTTGCAGATTCAGCTACTATCGAAACTTGAATACGAGAAACATCACTTTTACTGTATTCCTTTTTTGTGTCGTTTGCCACTCTAGATATTTGGTTTAAAACTATTGCTGGTAGCGCAACGCCTTCAGGTATACGTTGAGGATATATACTGGCTGTTATCGTTGCGGCATTTGAAAGTAAATTGTATAATGCCTTTATTGGCTTCATGATGGACGCAATTTATCGAATATATCTTTATACTTCGTTACAACTTCAACAACATTTAAATCTTTTTTCTCCCACTCAAAGGTTATCAAGTCTTTAGGTTTAATTGGTCTACCCTTTTTACCATGTGGACTTAACATAACTGTAGCCAACCATCTTGTGCGTTCCCATTCATTTCTAAACTGTTGGGTTTGGGCATTCCTTATCCCCTCCAATTTTATTCGGAAATATTCAGGATGATAGCGTTCTAAATCTTCAGGAGTAAATCCTAACTCACCGAATGCTATCTGTTTAATCTTGAGCCAGGTTAATGGCTCGGAAGCATCATCTACTTTTTCTTTGCTTCCTTCTGCTGAAAAAAACCACTAACCGATTCTGAAAATGCTTGAATAGCCGGTTGTAATTCTTCAAAATTTTCAACTATTTCTGCAATCTCTTCAGATGAATGAAATGGGCTTTTTTTACCCTCTTTTTTTAATCCAGCAGCAATACCAAAAAATGCACAATCACGCGCAAATTTCATTGATCCGCTAATGTCTTGATTCGATTCTAATGCACTAAAATCCATCATTTTGTTAGCTTTCATTACTGACTCCAATGTTAACATTGAGAAAAACAAAGGATACGTTTTTCCATTAAGTTTTATTTCCATGATTGCAAATATAATAAAAAAAGGGAAGCATAAGCCTCCCTAATTCTATGAATTACAGAAACAATTACTTATACTGTGCTAACTGTTAAAGCACCACTACCTTGTAAAGAACAAGAAAAAGTAGCTACATCGTTTACTGGGGCATTCCAAGCAAAAGATGTCATTACAGCAGAACCTTCCAATTTTAAATCACCAGTACTATTAGATGTCATTACTACAGTAATAGCATCACCAGCAATCATGTCATCCAATAAATCTTTTGGAGAAAAGTTAGTTGTAGAACTATCTTCCTCAAAAATACCTTCGCAAGACATTGTCCAGTTAGATAAACCAACTAAAAATTCTTTGTAGTTAGAACCATCTTTGTTTGTTGCATCGATAGTATCTTTAGTTAATTCAAAATCGGTACTTGTCAAGTTCGCGATTTTTGTTAATGTACCGCTTACATCTTTATATAATGCAATCAGCGTTCCGTTTACTAATCCAGTAGTAGCCATATTATATTGTATTTAATTTCTTTTCTACAAGTTTACTCATTGCGTTTATAACATTTGTTACAATTTGATTTCTATTTAAGTCCACAGTTGGGCGAAAAAATGGTGCTGGTGTTAATCGTCCAGTAAATTTACCTTTTTTTGTGTATCTATCAACTGTACCATATTCAAATGCATACGCTAAATTAGCAGCATAACTCCCAGTAGCATAGTTCAATCCAACTGCAACAGATAATGGGTATCTAGAAGGTTTAGAAATAGTGCCAATACTAATACGAATAAATGTTGCTGGTGCAGCAGCTCTTAATTGATCTGTTAACAAATCAGCAGCCGGTAGCAAAGCCATTTCACGAATTTCATTATTCGTTATATTATTTTTTAGCTTTTGAAAATCTCTTGCTAATTCTTTTAAATCGTTTCTTGGCATTGTAATTTTAAATACATTCTTCTATCAATCTCGGATATAGCTATTACATTATAATATAAATCACCATGCTTAACTCTATCTTTTACAGTTAAATCATCCGTATATCTCATCATTATAGTAATAGCTTGTTTATTTTGCCATTGTTCCCCTTTTACGCTTTCAGTACCATTTAAATAGTCTATACGAGCATAATTATCAGTTAACTTTGTCCAAGTCTTTACAGCCTCTCCATAATCGTTAGATGCTGACGTATAACGCCATATTTCTATCAATGTATCAAATCTTCCAGCGTTCATTAAGCAAATGTGCTAATTTTATACTTATCTAATAAATATTCTGCGCCTTTAGGCATTTCTTGAGCATTTACTCCTACCATAATATTTTGCCTATTGTCATAATATTGAGCAATCATAAGCAAACAAGACATTTTTAAACTTGCACTAAAATCAGGGATGCTGAATCCTTCAGTAACCTCAACTACATATTTAGTTTCAGTTTCAGTTAAATCAGGAGGTAATGAGTTTAAAAATAAATTGATGCCAAAATCAGATAATGGTTCAGGCTCATCAATCCAATCAGTAAAGGTAGTTAATACATTTGATTCATTAACGTAATAAACTCCTTCAACATCAATAACCCTTGAAGGCACACGCAAATAATTACCAGTTAGCAATGGACTTCCATTTAATGGGTTTACAGTTGCCGGTTGACCAACTAACTCTTGAAACCCATAACGAACAACCGATTCTCTAACTTCAAATCCAACGTAATGTGAAGCCATATCTAACGCTGCACTAATTAGAGTTGAAATATATGTATCATCAGTTGTAGATGTTACCCTTAAATGTACTTTTGCATCATCTACAGATATATAATCTGTATCAACATTTGTACGCGATACTATGCGTTTCCCGGTAATCATTTCTTTTTAGTTGTCTTTTTTGCAACTGGCTTTTTTACTTCTTCTGCATAACCATTCTCAACCAAAAAATTGGCTCTTTGATCATCCAAATCAACTTCATCTCCAACTGCATTTACTATATTCAATGCAATAGGATTTTTTACAAATTTGATTTTCATAATTTAGCTCCTATGGGGAACAATCAAGCCCCCATAGGCACACGATTTATAGACTTCGTGCAGTCTTATTAAGCGTCGATATCCTTACAAACTGATAACGCTTCGGGCTGAAGCAAGTTAACGTCCATGTAAGCATTTAACACCATGTTAGTCAATCCAGCAGTTGCACCGCTAAATGGATCAACAGTTAATTCCATTCCACCCCAAGATGCAATAGCCAACTTACTGAAATCACCATAAATCATAGCAGATAGGTTAGTTCCAGTACCTTTAGAAAGGTTAGAAGGTACGTTAGTAGTAACCGCCATTGGGTAACCGTTTAACTCACCAGCACCTG
>Ga0222714_10005486_pt1 | contig 12052 bp, 13 predicted proteins | sample C33_3DmetaG_FD_165048 | JGI IMG/M metagenome (GOLD analysis project Ga0222714, IMG submission 165048) | Estuarine water microbial communities from San Francisco Bay, California, United States - C33_3D | ecosystem: Environmental > Aquatic > Marine > Unclassified | place: USA: California... | reverse complement strand
GGCGTCGGCCTGCTTCGACAGGTCGTCGTACACGCACAGCGCGTGCTGGCCGTTGTAGAGGAAGTACTCGGCCATGGCGGCACCCGAGTACGGCGCGAGGTACTTGAGCGGGGCGCTCGCGGACGCGCTGGCCACGACGACGGTCGTGTACTCCATGGCGCCGGCCTCGCGCAGGCGCTCCACCACCTGGGCCACGGTGGATGCCTTCTGGCCGATGGCCACGTAGAAGCACTTCACGCCCTGGCCACGCTGGTTGATGATCGTGTCGATGGCGATCGTCGTCTTGCCGGTCTGGCGGTCGCCGATGATCAGCTCGCGCTGGCCACGGCCGATCGGGATCAGCGCGTCGATGGCCTTGATGCCGGTCTGCAGCGGCTCCGTCACCGGCTGGCGCTGCACCACGCCGGGGGCCTTGAACTCCACCGGGCGGAACTCGGTCGACTGGATCGGCCCGCGGCCGTCGAGCGGGGCGCCAAGCGGGTCGACCACGCGACCCAGCAGGGCCTCGCCCACCGGCACCTGGATGACCTTGCCGGTGCGGCGCACCGGGTCGCCCTCCTTGATGAGGGTGTCCTCGCCGAGGAGCACGACGCCCACGTTGTCCTCCTCGAGGTTCAGCGCGAGGCCGGTGACCCCGTGCGGCAGCTCGAGGGTCTCGAGTGACAGCACCGAGGGGAGTCCGTGCACGCGGGCGATTCCGTCACCCACCTGGAGGACGGTCCCGACCTCGTCGGCCTCGGCGACGCCCTCGTACTGCTCGATCTGGGCGCGGAGAACCTTGGTGATCTCGTCGGGGCGGAGCTTCATCGTGCGGTGAATACCTTTCTCGGTTGATGCGGCGGAGCCGCGCGTCAGGCCTCGACGGCGGTGGACAGATCGATGGGCGCCGTCTCCAGCGAACGGCGCATCTCCTCGAGGCGCGTGCGCAGCGAGGCGTCGACGACGACGTCGCCGACGCGGAGCACGAGGCCGCCGATGATCGACGGATCCACGGTCTCCTCCAGTTCGGCGTCACGGCCGGTCTGGGCGCGGACCTTCTCCCGGATCTTCTCGCGCAGCTCCGGGGTGAGCGGGATTGCGGTGATGGCCGTCACCACGACGCGGCCCTCGGCCGTGTCGACGCGGCGGCCGTACGCGGCCACGGCCTCATCGATCTCGCCGATGCGACCACGGTCGATGAGCACCTGCACGAACCCGAGGGACACCGGGTGGGAGCCCTCCATGATCTCCGAGACGGCCGCCCTCTTGGACGCCTCGTCGATCTCCGGGCTCGTGAGCGCCTCACGCAGTTCCGATCCCGGGGCCATGGCCTCGGCGAACTCATTGAGCTCGCCACGGACCTGATCCACCGCGGACTGCGCGTAGGCGGCCTCGTACAGGGCCTCGGCGTATGTGGCCGCGACGCTCATCAGGCCTTCTGCAGCCCGCTGAGGTCGGCGTCGGCGAGAGCCTCCTCGACCAGCTTGCGGTGATCGTCGTCGGACAGGGACTTCTTCGTCACCTTCTCGGCGGCGGTGATCGCGAGCACCACGACATCGTCGCGGATGCCCGCCACGGCCGCCTGGGCCTGGGCGTCGATCTGCGTCTGCGTGTCGCTCACGATGCGCTCCCGCTGCTCCTGGGCCTGGCCGACGATCTCCGTCTTCTGCCGCTCGCCCTCACGGCGACCGGACTCGCGGAGCTCATCGGCCTCGCGACGGGCCTCGGCCAACTTGGCCTTGTACTCGTCGAGGAGCCTCACGGCCTCATCGCGGCTGCTCTCGGCCTCTTCGATGGAGGCGGAGATGGACGCGCGCCGCTTCTCGATCGCCTGGCCAACCGGGCCGAAGACGAACTTCTTCATGATGAGAAGCGTGAGAAGGAAGACGACGATCGTCCAGATCATCAGACCCGGACTGACCTGGAGGAGCGGATTCGCTCCTACGGGATCGACGCCTGAAAGGGGACCCATGGTCTAGACCAGGAAGAAGGCGACGAAGCCCATGAGCAGGGCATAGAACGTGATCGCCTCGGTCAGGGCCAGTCCGAGGAAGGTGATCGAGAGAAGATCACTCCGGAGCTCGGGCTGGCGGGCGACCGACTCGACGGTCTTGCCGAAGATGTAGCCCACGCCGATACCCGGGCCGATTGCGCCCAGGCCGGTCGCGAGACCGAGCGTCAGGGCCTTGGATGCGTCGACGATGCTGCCTTCGAGAGCCACGTGGCCTCCTGTGTGGTGAATTGCCTTCTAGTGCTCGGACTGCGCGGCGTAGCCGATGTAGATGCCGGACAGCAGGGCGAAGATGAACGCCTGCAGACCGGCCACCAGCAGCCACTCGAACACGTAGAAGAAGAGGGCGAAAGGGATCCCCAGGACGCCGAGAAGGCTTCCGACGAGGATCGAGAAGCCCGCGGCCATGATGATGAGAAGGTGGCCGGCGAGCATGTTTGCGAAAAGTCGCACCGAGAGGCTGACGAGGCGAAGCACCTGCGACAGCAGCTCGAGGGCGAAGATGAAGGGCGTGATGCCCTTGCTGGAACCCGGCGGGATCAGCGTCTTGAAGTAGCCGATGAAACCGTGGGTGGTGAAGCCTTCGTACAGGAAGGCAACGAACGTCATGAGCGCCAGGGCGATGGTCACGCTGATGTTGGCCGTGGCGGCGTACAGCCCGAGGTCGCCGACCACCTGGAAGGTGTCGGTGTGCGGGGCCGTGGGCAGGGGGATGAATGAGATGATGTTGTTCACCGCGATGAAGAGGAAGAGCGTGGCCAGGTAGGGGAACCACTTGGTGAACACGCGCTGCGGGAGGGTGGCGCCCGCGATCTGCTCCTCAGCGAACTCGTACGTGATCTCGAGCACGTTCTGCGCCTTGTTGGGCTTCATCTTCAGCCCGCCGCGCACCACGAAGACGCCGAACAGGATGATGATCGCGCTCGAGGCCAGCATGTAGAAGACGGCCTTGTTGATGCTGAGGTCGACGAACCCGAGGTTGAGGTCCACCCATGCGGACGTCTCGAACTCCTCGGCCGGGTCGAACTCCTCTGCGGCCGACGCAAGGGCAGGCGCGGCGAGCAGCAGGCCGAAGGTGGCGATGAGCCACCACTTGAGGCGGGTCAGCGACGCCCTCACTCCTCGTCCTCCCCCGCCGCGGCGGCAGCCTTGGCGTCGGCGATGGCCTTCTCGCGCGTGCCGAACGCGATCGCGCGGCCCAGCAGGTCGAATGTGAAGGCCACGATGAACACCGCGGCGGCCACGAGTGCGACGGTCTCGTTGAAGCGGAGCGCCGTGATGAACAGCACGCCGGCCACGGTCCAGGCACGGATGATGAATGACAGCCCCGTGACGCCCACGGCGGCCGACTGCCCCATCCTCATCGCGTACTTCGCCGTGGCCAGTTGCACGGCCCAGTTGGCAACCCAGAGCGCGGTGCCCAGCACCCAGCCGTTCAGCGGGCCGCCGAGGGCCAGCACGATCGGCAGGGCCACGATGCAGGAGGCGATGCTCGCGGCGGTCGCGAACACGAGCGCACGACGCGGGACTTCCGTTGAGGCGGGCACAGGCATTATCTGTTTTGCAGCCTGGCCAGGGGCGGCTGAGGTGATGCTCTTCCCTCCGGGCGTGAAACCTCGCCGCGACGGTCCGCGGCAACGGGCGGGAGCATACCCATCCGCCCGTGGCATGCGATGGGAACCGCGCCTCGTTATGGGGTGACAGGCGTCCCGCGTTCCTGGGCGGAAGGCCCTACCGCTTGTTCGCGGCCACCTCGTTGCCCGCCGCGCGGCGCCGGCGGACGATCTGCACAACCGGCTCGCTGCGCCACTTCAGGATCTCCAGCACGTACACCAGGTACACCGCGCCTGCCAGGCCGATGGCGGCGATCGCCGCCAGCAGGGCCGTCCAGCCGGGGTTCCAGTCGCCCGGGGAGTCCATGTAGGGCACGAAGCGCATGGCAAGGGCGAGGATCGCCATGAGGCCGGTCCATGCGTAGATCGCCAGCACCGTGCGCCGCTGGCTCCAGCCAATCGCCAGGAACCGGTGGTGGAAGTGGCTCTTGTCGGCGGAGTACACGGGGTTGCCGTGCTTGAGGCGCTTGAGGATCACGAACGAGGTGTCGAGGATCGGGATCGCCAGCACGATGAGCGGCAGCACGATGGCGATGGCCGCGGCGCTCTTCATCACCCCGCTGATGGCGATGCCGGCGAGCATGAACCCGAGGAACATCGAGCCGCCATCGCCCATGAACGTGCGGGCCGGGTGGAAGTTGAAGCGCAGGAACGCCGCGCAGGCACCGGCGAGGGCTGCCGCGAGGATCGCCGCGTCGGCGCGGCCGAGGGAGGCGGCGATGATCGCGAATGTGGTGGAGCCGATGGCGACCACCCCCGCGGCGAGGCCGTCCATGCCGTCGGTGAAGTTGATGATGTTCACGATCGCCACGAACCAGAGCACCGTGAGCGGGTACTGGGCGCCACCCAGGTCAATGGCGCCGAGGAAGGGCAGCGTGAGGTGGTCGATCGTGAGGCCGGCCGCCACGGGGATGCACGCGCAGGCCACCTGCGCGGCGAACTTCACGGCGGGCTGCATTCCGAGGATGTCGTCCGCGATCCCGAGCAGGGCGATGAGCACCGCGCCCGCGATGAGCCCGCGCGCGCCGGGCTCGATCGGCAGGAACCACAGCGCGGGCACGAGGAAGCCTATGAGGATCGCCACGCCGCCGAGGCGGGGGATCGGCCGGTCGTGGATGCGCCGGGCCGATGGCTGGTCGACGGCCCCGACGCGGCGGGCCAGGGCCATGGTCGCGGGCGTGAGGACGAGCACGACGACTGCCGCGGCGAAAGCGCTGAGTATGGGGATCAGCGTCGTGGTCATGGTGTCGCGGAGGCCGTCATGGCCTCCTGGGGGTCATTCTACGAGTGACCTGCGGGTACCTGCGACGTTCCGGGCCCCGCGGGCCACCTGCCCGGCCGTCAGTGCCCCGGCCGGTGGTAGATGCCAGCACCCCACGCCGAGATGGCCTCGCCCAGCAGCGCGGTGAGCGGCATCGTGATGGGTGCGAGAGGCCCGCTGGCCACCACCGGGTTGCGTCGGCGGCGGTTGAGAACCCGGATCACCCGCGCGGCCACCGATCCCGCCGACTCCGTGGGCATGAGCCTCGGCAGGTCCTTCCCCCACCCCAGGCGATGGAACGCGGTGCGCACGGGCCCCGGACAGATCGCGAAGGCGCGCACGCCGGTGCCGCGCAGTTCCTGGTCGAGGCCGCGCACGAAGCGCATCTCGAAGGCCTTGGTGGCGGCATACGTGGACATGTACGGGATCGCCTGCGATGCCGCGGCGGATGACATGACCACGAGGTCACCCCGCCGGTTGGCCACCATGCCCGGCAGCACCTGCGCGGCCATGTCCACAACGGCCACGCAATTGAGGCGCACCTCGCGCACCTCCCTCTCGCGGTCGAGCTCGACAAACGACCCCTGCGTGCCGATGCCGGCGTTCAGCACCGCCACCTCGAGCGGCCCGCGCAGTTGTTCCACGACCCCGCGCACCGCGGCGCGGCCATCCTCGCGCGAGAGGTCGGCGGCCACGCCGCGCACCTCCACGCCGTGCTCGCGCCGCGCCTGCTCGGCGAGCGCAGCCAGCCGGTCGCCGCGGCGCGCGACGATCACGAGCGGATGCCCGCGCCGCGCGAGCCGAAGCGCCACCTCGGCCCCGATCCCGGCACTGGCCCCTGTTACGAGCGCCCACCCCCGCCGGTCGCTAGGCACGCTGGCGCGCCTCCATGCTGCGGGGGGATCGGCAACGGGAAGCACCGGGGCATTGCCTACGGTCGCGACGCGCAGGGAACACCCCGCCCCGCCGGACCGTCACGCAGCGCAGAGCGCAGGCGATCACACGCGGGCGGTTTCCGCGATGAGCTGGGGGTAGAGCGGAAAACGGTCGCCCAGCGCCTTGCTGCGCTGGCGAAGGGCGTCGAGGTCGGCGTCGGTGGTCTCAGGCGTGAGGGCCTCGGCGATGATGGCGCCCACCTCGCGCAGCTCGTCCGGGCCCATGCCGCGGGTCGTGAGCGCGGCGGTGCCGATGCGCACGCCCGACGTGACCGTGGGCGGGCGCTCGTCGAACGGCACGCCGTTCTTGTTCACCGTGATGCCCGCTCGGTCGAGGCGCTCCTCGCCGTCCACGCCGGTGAGAGGCGTTCCGGAGAGGTTGACGAGCACCAGGTGGTTGTCGGTGCCGCCGGTGACCAGGTTGATGCCGTTGGCCATGAGCACCTCCGCCATGGCGTGGCAGTTGTCCACGGTGCGCTGCTGGCGCTCGCGGAACTCGGGCGTGAGGCACTGCCCGAAGGCGATGGCCTTGCCGGCGATCACGTGCATGAGCGGGCCGCCCTGCAGCCCCGGGAACACCGCGCGATCGATCGCGCTGCCGAACTCCTCGTCGCACATGATGAACCCGGCACGCGGGCCGCCGAGGGTCTTGTGCATGGTGGAGGTGACCACGTGCGCGATGCCCACCGGGCTCGGATGCACGCCGCCGGCCACCAGCCCCGAGATGTGGGCCATGTCCACCATCAGCTTCGCCCCGACCTCGTCGGCGATCTCACGGAAGGCGGGGAAGTCGAGCGTGCGCGGGTACGCGCTGGCACCCGCCACGATGAGCTTGGGCCGCACCTCGAGGGCCTGCGCGCGGATGTCCTCCATCTCGAGACGGTGCGACTCGGGGTTCACCCCATAGCCGTGGAACGCGTACATGCGGCCCGAGAAGTTGACCTTGAGGCCGTGGGTGAGGTGTCCACCGTGGGCGAGCGACATGCCCATCACCGTGTCGCCGGGCTCGAGGAGCACGCTGTAGGCCGCCTCGTTGGCCGTGCTGCCCGAGTGCGGCTGCACGTTGACGTGGTCGCACCCGAAGAGCTCCTTGGCGCGCGCGATGGCGAGGTCCTCGACCTCGTCCACCACCTCGCACCCGCCGTAGTAGCGCTTGTGCGGCAGCCCCTCGGCGTACTTGTTGGTGAGCACCGAGCCCACGGCCTGCAGGATCGAGATGCTCGTGAAGTTCTCGCTGGCGATCATCTCGAGCGTCTCGGCCTGGCGCTCGAGCTCGCGCCTGAGCAGCGCGGCGACCGCCGGATCGGCATCCGACACGTCCTGGGACAGCTGGCTCTCGGGATCGAAGAAGCTCACGCGCGCGCTCCGGCTTTCGACGTCTGGCGAACGAGCCAAGGATAAATCACGAGGCGGGGGAGTCGGGGGCCCCCGGCTGGGCCGAACGGCCCCAGATCGCCCGGGGGATCCCGGCCAGGTCGGCGCGCGTCGACACGTCGCGGAATCCGGCGCCGGTGAGGATGTCCGTCGCGGCAGCGGCCTGCCCCTCGCCGATCTCCATCACGAGCCAGCCGCCCGGCTCCAGCACGCCCGACGCCTCAACGGCAACGCGCGCGTGGTCCTCGGTGCCCACCGGGCCCGCCACGAGGGCCTGCTCGGGCTCATGGCGCAGCGCGGGGTAGCGGTCGAGATCCGCCGGCACGAGGTAGGGCGGATTGCTCACGACGACATCGAACCGCTCACCTGCCACCGCCGCCATGCCGTCGCTCCCGAGCAGGCGCACGCGATCGTCCAGCTCGGGGTGGGCATCGAGGTTGCGCTGCGCCACGGCCAGCGCGGCAGGGCTCCGCTCGAGGCCCGTCACTGTCACATCGGGCCGCAGGTCGGCCACCGAGAGCGCGATTGCCCCCGACCCCGTGCCCCAATCGACGATGCGCGCTCCGTGGGGTGCCAGCTCCACCACCACGTCGACCACCACCTCCGTGTCCGGGCGGGGCACCAGCACGTCGGGCGTCACCTCGAGGTCGAGCCTCCCGAATGCCCGGCGTCCGGTGATGTGCGCCACGGGCTCCAGCTCGCCCCGCCGCGCGATGAGGGCCCTGCACTCCGCCAGCTCATCCTCGTTGAGCGGTCGGTCGGCCTCGGTGTAGAGCTCGATGCGCTGGAGCCCGAGCGCATGCCCGATGAGCACCTCGGCATCGAGCCGCGGCGTGTCAGACCCCTTCCCACCGAGCCACTCCGTGGACTTCTGAAGCACCTCAGAGAGCTTCACGCCTCACAGCATGCCACCGCCGCCCCGAAAGGGGTGGAACCTGTCCGCACCCGCATCAGCAACCGTGCGGAGCGGGACCGAAGGCAGGAGGACAGGCGGCTCTATGCCGCCCCGAAAGGGGTGGAACCTGTCCGCACCCGCATCAGCAACCGTGCGGAGCGGGACCGAAGGCAGGAGGACAGGCGGCTCTATGTCACCTGCGCCTCGAGCAGCAGGCGGCGCTCCTCGGCCTGGAGGGCATCGGTGAGCGACGCGAGCTGGCCCTGCAGCACCTGCTCCTTGAGGGGCACGGTCACGCCGATGCGGTGGTCGGTCACGCGGTTCTGCGGGTAGTTGTAGGTGCGGATCTTCTCGGAGCGGTCGCCGCTGCCCACATGTGCGCGGCGGGTGTCGCGCATCTCGGCCTCCTGCTCCGCCTGGGCCTTCTCCAGGAGGCGCGAGCGCAGCACGCGCATCGCGCGCTCCTTGTTCTGGAGCTGGCTCTTCTCGTCCTGCATCGAGACGACCACGCCCGTGGGGATGTGCGTGATGCGCACCGCGGAGTCGGTGGTGTTGACGCTCTGGCCGCCCGGGCCGCTGGACCGGTAGACGTCGATCTTGAGGTCGTTCTGGTCGATCTGCACGTCGACCTCCTCGGCCTCGGGCATCACGGCCACGGTGGCGGTCGAGGTGTGGATGCGGCCCTGGCTCTCGGTGGCCGGCACGCGCTGCACGCGATGCACGCCGCCCTCGTGCTTGAACACGCTGAACGCCCCGGAGCCCTTCACCGCGAAGGTGGCCTCCTTGAGCCCACCGGCGTCGGCGTCGCTCACATCGAGGAGCTCCACCTTGTAGCCGCGCGCGGTGGCATAGCGCTGGTAGATGTCGAGCAGGTCGCGCGCGAAGAGCGCGGCCTCCTCCCCACCCGCGCCCGCGCGCACCTCCACGATGACGTCGCGGGAGTCGTTGGGGTCGGGTTCCACCATGGCCTCGCGGATGAGGGGCTCGAGCTCCTCGATCTCGGCCTCGGCCTCCTTGAGCAGCGCGCGGATATCCGGGTCGTCGTCCTCGGCCAGCATCTCGCGGGCCTCGTCGGCCTGCTGGCTGGCATCACGCCAGCGCGCCGCGAGCGCCGCGGCCTCCTCGAGGCCGGAATACCGACGCGTGAGGTCGGCGTAGCGCGTGCGATCGGACGCCGCGTCCGGGTCGGACAGGGCGTCCGACAGCTCGGAGCGCGTGCGCTCGATCTGCTCGACGAGGGGGGCGACCCCGCTCATGCCGTGGAGGCGCCCTGGGGCGCTACTGGGCCTTCTGGCGCTTCTTGTTGAAGCGCTCGATGCGCCCGCCGGTGTCCACGATCTTCTGCTTGCCGGTGTAGAAGGGGTGGCACTCGGAGCAGATCTCGACGCGGATCTCGGGCTGCGTCGAGCGGGTCGTGAAGTGGTTCCCGCAGGTGCAGGTGACATCGCAGACGACGTACTCGGGGTGGATCTCTGCCTTCACGTTCCCTCTCGATTCCCTCGGTGTGCGTGGCCCGGTCGGTGCCACGGGGGCGGCATGATAGCGCGGCCGGGGGGGTCCCCGGCCGCGCGGTGATTCATGACCGCTCGGGCGCTAGCCCTTGCGCTGGTTGATGAGCTCCGTGAGCTGAGGGACGATCTCGAAGAGGTCCCCCACCACGCCGAAGTCGGCGAACTGGAAGATCGGGGCCTCCTCATCCTTGTTGATCGCCACGATCACATCGGACGTCTGCATTCCCACCTTGTGCTGCACCGCGCCGGAGATACCGCACGCGATGTAGAGGTTCGGCGACACGGTCTTGCCGGTCTGCCCCACCTGGTTGGGGTGCGGGTACCAGCCGGCGTCCACCGCGGCGCGCGAGGCACCGACGGCCGCGCCGAGCGAGGCGGCGAGCGCCTCGACCACCGCGAAGTTCTCGGGCGCGCCGAGGCCTCGGCCGCCGGACACGATGATGCTGGCCTCCTCGAGGCTGATCTTGCCCTCCTCGGCCGGCTTGCGAGCCGTCACCTTGGCGCGCAGTGCGTCGTCGGAGATGGCCGGCGTGACCGCCACCACCTCAGCCGAGCCACCGCTCTCCGAGGCCTGGAACGAGTTTGGGCGCACCAGCGCGATCTGCGGGCCGCCGGTCCACGTGCTCTGCACGAGGTTCTGGCCGCCGAATGCCGGACGGGTGGCCTGCAGGCCGCTGCCGCCGGGCGCGAGGTCGGTGGAGTCGCTGTTGAGGCCCGCGCCGAGGCGCGCCGCGAGGGCGGCCGCGGTGTCGCGGCCCTGCGAGGTGCCGCCGAAGAGAATGGCCGAGAAATCGTTCTCGGCCTGCAGCTGCGCGAGCACGTCCACGTGCGGGGCGGCCAGGCCGGAGCCCAGCGCCTCGTGATCGGCCACGAACACCTTCTCGGCGCCATATGAGCCGAGCTGCGCGGCCTGGTCGGCCACTCCTGAGCCACCGACGTAGGCCGCGAGCGGCCCGCCGGTGGAGTCCTTGAGCTCGCGTGCCTTCGAGAGGATCTCGAGGCCTACGCGACGGAAGCCGCTGCCCTGGGGCTCGGCGACGACGAGGATGCCTGCCATGTCGTTAAGTCCTTTCGGTTCCGAGTCCGGGTTCAGACGATCTTCTTCTCGATCAGGAAGTCCAGGATCTGCTGGGCGCCGTTGCCCTCGTCCTTGACGACCTGACCTGCCTGGCGAGCAGGCGGGGTCTCGACCGACAGCACCTTGGTGCCCGCGCCGGCCTCTCCGACCTTGGAGGCGTCGATGCCGGCGTCCGCCAGCGACTTGACCTCCTGCGGCTTCTTCTTGGCGCCCATGATCCCCTTGAGCGACGGATACCGCGGCTCGTTGATGGCCTTGGTCACCGAGACCACGGCCGGCAGGGGAAGCTCGACGGTGTCCACTCCGTCGTCGCTCTGGCGGTCCACCGTGACGCTGCCGCCGCTCACGGCCAGCGAGTTGGCGGCGGTCACCCAGGCGCGGCCCGAGACCTCGCCGAGCGCTGCGGCCATCACGCCCGAGCGGGCGTCGGTGGCCTCGCTGCCCAGCAGCACCAGCTCAGCCCCGGAATCGTCGAGCACCTTGGCAAGCGCGTTCGCCGTGCCCAGGTAGTCGGAGCCGGCGGCGGCCGGGTCGCTCACGAGCACGAGGCTGTCGGCGCCCATGGCGAGGGCCTGGCGCAGCGACTCCACGGCCTTCTCGGGGCCAAGCGAGATGAGGATCACCTCGTCGGCCGCGCCGGCCTCCTTGAGGCGCACGGCCTCCTCGACGGCGTACTTGTCGAACTCATTCAGCATGCGGTCGCCCTCGTCACGGACGAGGCGGCCGGTGCCCGGGTCGATCCGCTTCTCAGCGGTCGTGTCCGGCACCTCTTTGACGCATACGGCGATCTTCACGAAGACGGGCTCCTGGGAGTTGACAAGGGCGCGCGAGAGGGAGAAAGGCGCAGCCCTGCGAACGGCGGCGAGCATACCAACGGCGCGCAGCCCCGATGCGGACGTACGGAGACCTCGGGCCGTCTGTCAGGCGGCTAGCCCGCCCAGGACGGCGGGCGCTTCTCGAGGAAGGCGGTCATGCCCTCAAGGCGCTCGGGGTGAGCGAACTGCTGCGCGAAGGCCTCGGCCTCGGCGGCGAGCAGGTCCTCACGCGGCCCGAGGGCCCCGTGGATGAGGCGCTTCGACAGCGCCACGGCCGCAGGCGACTTCTGCGCGATCTCCTCCCCCATCGCCACCGCGGCGTCCAGCAGGTCGTCTGCCGGGTGCACGGCGGACACCAGGCCCGTGGCCAGTGCCTCGTCCGGACCGATCATGGCGCCGGTGAGGATCATGCGCTTCGCGAAGCCCTCGCCGCAGATGCGCGGCAGGCGCTGCGAACCGCCCCATCCGGGCGGGATGCCCAGCGCCACCTCGGGCTGGGACATCTTGGCGGCGTCGGATGCCAGGCGGATGTCGGATGCCAGGGCCACCTCGCAGCCCCCGCCCAGCGCGAACCCGTTGA
>Ga0222714_10005485_pt1 | contig 12054 bp, 11 predicted proteins | sample C33_3DmetaG_FD_165048 | JGI IMG/M metagenome (GOLD analysis project Ga0222714, IMG submission 165048) | Estuarine water microbial communities from San Francisco Bay, California, United States - C33_3D | ecosystem: Environmental > Aquatic > Marine > Unclassified | place: USA: California... | reverse complement strand
CGTCTTGACCTTCTCGTTAGCGGAGCTCGCGGTGTCGATGAGTTGAGTAACCACTTTCGGGTCTAAGCGTGTCGCGAGCGCCTCGTATTTCTGGATGGGCGCATTGAGTAGCGGCTGGTCAATTTCATCGAAGCGGCTGAGCGGAACCCCCAAGAATTGGCTTGCTTTCGCGCTCATCGCAGGCAGCACCGGCGCCAGATAGATCATCAGTACGCGAAACAGATTGATGCCCTGTGTAGCAATGGCTTTGACAGCCTCGTCCTGCGTCGGGTCTTTAGCAAGCGCCCATGGCTTTTGGCTATCGACGTACTGATTGGCCCGATCTGCTAGCTGCATGATTTCACGGATGGCTAGCGAGTAATCACGCGCGGTATAGGCGCTTTGCAAACGAGGTCGCGCGGCAATGAACTCTTGGTAAAGCGCCTCATCCGGTAGAGTCGCCGAGAGCTGGCCACCGCCTCGCGCGATAAAACCTGCGCAGCGGCTTGCGATGTTGACCAATTTACCGACGAGATCTGAGTTGACTCGCGAGACAAAATCTTCGAGCGACAGATCAATATCGTCAACGCCGGGGCCAAGCTTTGCGGCAAAGTAATAGCGTAAAGCCTCGGCGGGTAACAGCTCGAGGTAGCGTCGTGCGGTAATAAACGTCCCGCGCGACTTAGACATCTTTTGACCATTGATCGTTAAAAACCCATGGACATGCACGGCAGTGGGGCGACGGAACCCCGACCCGTGTAGGACGGCTGGCCAAAACAAAGTGTGGAAATAACTGATGTCTTTGCCAATGAAATGGTGCATCTCGACCGAGCTGTCCGGATTAAGGTAGTGCTCAACCGATTTGCCATGACGTTCGCACCAGGCTTTCAGGCTACCGAGGTAGCCGATGGGTGCATCGAACCATACATAAAAGAATTTACCCGAATGACCGGGGATCTCGAACCCGAAGTAGGGGGCATCGCGCGAGATATCCCAATCTTGGAGACCCGCTTCGAACCATTCATCCAGTTTGGCGCGGACACTGGTTTGTAACGCACCGCTCGCGACCCACTCGCGTAGCATGTCGGCAAAGTTGCCGAGCGCGAAAAACAAATGCTCCGAGTCACGCCAGATAGGCGTGGTGCCCGAGATGGTTGAGCTTGGATTTTTCAGATCCGCAGGCGAATAGGTGGCCCCACAGGCCTCGCAGCTATCACCATATTGGTCGAGTGCCCCGCAGCGCGGGCAGGTACCGCGCACGTAGCGATCCGGTAAGAACATCCCCGCTTGCTCATCGTAGGCTTGGCGGACGCTACGCTGCGCAATGTGTCCGGCTGCCTCCAGTCGGGTGAACATGAGATCCGTAAAGTGTCGATTCTCTGCCGAGTGGGTGCTGTGGAAATGATCGTGGCCGATTAAAAAGCCTTGGTAGTCCGCTTGATGTTCTGCGGCCACCTTCGCAATGAGCGCTTCGGGCGCAAGGCCTTCGGCTTGCGCCTTAATCATGACCGGGGTGCCATGGGTGTCTTCCGCACACACGTACAGACACTGGTGGCCCTGCATTTTCTGGAAGCGTACCCAGATGTCCGTTTGCACCGCTTCAATGATGTGTCCCAGGTGCAAAGGTCCGTTGGCATACGGGAGGGCGCTGGTGACGAGAATCTCGCGTGTCATGGCGACGATTATCGCATAGCAGTCGTCAAGCCCTAAGCGAAGATGCGGAGGTTTGGTCACGCGAGCCATGCGAGGCGGCGCGATAGGTTCTAGAATGGTGCTATGTCACAGTCGACGAATGCCGCGGCGCTGCGAGCTGCTTTGGAGCGCTATTACGAACCCCATCTGCGTCAGACATTGGGTGACGCGCGAGCGATAGAGGTCTGTGAGCTCGACGGTATGGATTTACGCGTGCATGTGCGCTTCGGCTTTCCCGTGGGCGGCTATCAGGCGCCGTTATCGCAGGCTTTGCGCCAACACCTGGCCGAAGAGGGGTATCAGGTGGGCTTGAGTCTGACGCTCGATGCAGAGATCGAGGCGCACTCGGTGCAGCGAGGACTGTCACCCTTACCGGGCATTGCCAATGTGGTGGCCGTGGCCTCCGGCAAGGGTGGTGTGGGTAAGTCGACGGTTGCGGTGAATCTCGCACTGGCGTGGGCGGCGCAGGGGGCGCGCGTCGGCCTGCTGGATGCCGACATTTACGGTCCGAGCCAGCCCATCATGCTCGGTATGCAGGGTGAGCGCCCAGGCTCGCGCGATGGTAAACGGTTGATTCCGATCGCCGCTCATGGAGTGGTGGCGATGTCGATCGGGTTTTTGGTCGATGTGGAGCAGCCGATGGTGTGGCGCGGGCCGATGGTGACCTCGGCGCTCAATCAACTGATGGCCGAGACAGATTGGGGCACGCTCGATTACTTAGTGATCGATATGCCGCCCGGGACCGGTGATATTCAACTGACCCTGTCACAGCGAGTCCCTGTGGCCGGTGCTGTGATTGTGACGACACCGCAAGACATTTCTTTGGCCGATGCACGCAAGGGTTTACGGATGTTTGAGAAGGTCAATGTCCCAGTGCTCGGTATCGTCGAGAATATGAGTTTGCACACCTGCTCGCAGTGTGGGCATGTGGAGCCGATATTTGGGCAGGGTGGGGGCTCAAAGATGGCGCAGCAGTATGGGGTTCAGTTACTCGGTGAGCTGCCTCTCGATGCGCGTATTCGCGAAGAAGCCGATGGTGGCTGCCCAACTGTTGTGGCGGCGGCTGACTCGACGCGCGCCAAGGCGTATTTCGATTTGGCACGACGCACGGCCGGCGAACTCGCCCGTCGAGCGCGCGACCGTTCACTCACATTTCCTAAGATCGTGGTTGAGGATACATGAGCATCAAGTCAGATCAGTGGATTCGTCGGATGGCCGAAAACGAGGGGATGATCGAGCCCTTTGAACCGGGTCAGGTACGTGAAGTGCAAGGACGTAAGATCGTCTCCTATGGCACATCAAGCTATGGTTACGATGTACGTTGCGCGCGCGAATTTAAAGTTTTCACCAATATCAACTCCACGATCGTGGATCCCAAAAGTTTTGATGAGAAGAGTTTCGTTGATGTGCACGCCGATGTGTGCATTATCCCGCCAAACTCCTTTGCGCTAGCGCGGACCGTTGAATATTTTCGGATTCCGCGCAGTGTGTTGACGATTTGTTTGGGAAAGTCGACCTATGCGCGCTGCGGCATCATTGTGAACGTGACGCCACTCGAACCCGAGTGGGAGGGGCATGTCACCCTGGAGTTTTCGAACACGACGCCTTTGCCAGCGCGTATTTATGCCAATGAAGGCGTTGCGCAGATGCTATTTCTTGAAAGTGATGAGGTCTGCTCAACCTCGTATCGCGATCGCGGGGGTAAGTATCAAGGTCAGCGTGGCGTTACCTTGCCGCGGACTTAATCTGCGATCTCACGATGCTCGAGCGAATAACGCTCCGCTTGCATCGTCCACTCGACCCGCTCGCCGCGGCGCCGTTCTGCGCGTAGCGGAATCCAGCTGAGATCTTTGGCGTACCAGACGCGCGTGACACGGTCCGAGCCTTCTCGATGACTTGACCAGATCACGGTTTGGATAGCTTCACCTGCGACGGTGAGTGTTTCGCGACCCTCTGCGCGATATAGATAGCGCTTCAATTGGCGCTTATCTGCCAGCCAGTAATGATCAGGAGATTGTCCTGCTTGCAGGGCCCACATGAGTGCGAGTTGCACGGACATCGGATCCTGCGGATCTTCGGGGCCGAGGTTGATCTCCACGGGTTCATCTTCAGCGAGCCCAGAAACCTTTCTTTGATTCCAGTCAAATTGGAGCGCGATATCGCGAGCGGTGTCCTCACTGCCATCATCGGCGACATATCGAAGCGGTTGTATCCCGCGCGCACCTAGTTGCAGCTCGCTGTATTGCTCAATGTCATCAGGGAAGGCCAATCGAAATAAGCCGCGCGCACGATTGGTCGAGCTATAGCGCCACCGACCTTCAGAGAGAGGCTCCAAGCGGAGCTCACTTTTGCCGGCGCGGATCCCCCGATAAGTCACCGAGAGCACCACGGAGAACGGCTGGAGGGTTTTATTTGCCGCAGGGGCTGGTGACGAGAGAGCAAGGGCGCCCAGCGTCGCCAATGTGAGAAATCGAAAAACACTCATGTAGTGGATATTCCTTGCTCGGCAAAGAAATCCTCATCAAAAAATCGGTTCACCGGTGCGTGTAACGCTTTGCCATCGAGAGTCGAGATGCCGTCTTGCCATCTTAGTCGAGCATCGATCAGCCAGCCGGCCGCCTCGGGATAAATCTGATGCTCGCAGGCCTGTACCTTGCGGCGCAGACGCACCTCATCATCGTGAGGCTGGATGGCAAATCGCGCCTGTAGCACAGGGGGGCCACCATCAAGCTCTGGGGTGACGAAATGCACGGTCGTCCCGTGCTCGGGGTCGCCTGCTTCTAGCACCCGACGATGAGTATGTAGGCCTTTGTGGCGCGGCAATAACGAGGGGTGGATGTTCAGCATACGTCCCGTCCACTCGGTTACAAATGATGCGGTCAGGATGCGCATGTACCCCGCGAGAATCACCCATTCAATACCCATATCGCGTAGCGCCGCGAGCACGGCCGCATCGTGGGTCTCGCGATCCGGAGATTCCGAGGCGAGCACACAGCGGGTGGGGATGTTTAGGCTTTGCGCAACCTCGAGGCCCGCGGCATCGCGATCCGCGAGCACGAGTGCGACCTGCGCGGCGATATCGCCACGCTGGGTAGCGTGGATCAGCGCCTGCATGTTGCTACCTGCGCCTGAGATCAAAATAGCGATACGACTCATACGTCGATCAGGATGTCAGTCGATAGCGACTTCGCCAGCGCCTTCTGTTACACGGCCGATGCGGTAGACCGACTCGCCCTGCGCCGCTAAAAGTTGTTGGGCTTGGTCGGCATCGTCAGCACTGACGATTGCGACCATACCGATCCCACAATTGAAGGTTCGATACATCTCCGCATCGGCAATCTGGCCTTGAGTTTGTAGCCACTCAAAGAGCGGATCTCGCGGCCAGCGCTCGCGCTCGAGCGCAACCGCCGTCCCCGCCGTGAGTACGCGAGGAATGTTATCGGTCAGCCCGCCGCCGGTAATGTGCGCAAAGCCTTTCACTGGGACCTTGGCTGCGAGTGCCAGCATGGATTTGACGTAAATACGAGTGGGGGCGAGCAAGCGCTCGATGAGCGAGCGCCCAGCAAGATCCATTTCAAGGTCCGCTTGCGAGATTTCCAGAATACGCCGAATCAAAGAATAACCATTCGAGTGAGCGCCCGAAGAGCTCAAGCCCAGCACCACATCCCCAGGGGCAATCTGGCGACCATCGATGATTACGGACTTTTCCACTACGCCGACGCAAAAACCAGCGAGGTCATAGTCACCTTGCTGGTACATGCCGGGCATCTCGGCGGTTTCGCCGCCCACCAGCGCGCAACCGGCAAGAACGCAGCCTTCTGCGATACCCGCCACGACGCTCTCGGCGACGCTGACGTCGAGCCGTCCGGTCGCGTAGTAGTCTAAGAAGAATAAGGGTTCAGCACCTTGAACGGCGACGTCGTTCACACACATGCCGACCAGATCGACTCCGATACTGCCGTGTCGACCTGTTTCAATCGCCAAGCGCAGCTTTGTCCCCACGCCATCGGTACCCGACACCAGCACCGGCTGCTTCCATCGCGACAGCGGCAGTTCCACTAGTGCTCCAAAGCCCCCCACACCCGCCAACACCTCCGGGCGCAGACTGCGTTTGACATGCGGTTTGATTCGTTCGACCAATGCTTCGCCCGCGTCGATGTCGACACCTGCATCGCGATATGTCAGTCCGGTAGTGGGGGGAGTTGAAGGCATCTCAGCGCACCAGTCAGTTTGCGTCGCTGTGGTATTGTACGCGCAACTTGTCATGACCACTTCAATGCTTGACCGCCGCTCATGGCGCTGCGTGCTTGCTTGGGTCAGTCTGCTGGCCTCAAGCGCACTTGTTGCGGCGACCCGAACCGTAGATCTCGGCACAGTGCAGGTGCAGGCCTCTGAGCCGGCCGAAGCCTATGGCGAGGCGATGCAGTGGGTGCTCGTGCGGCTCACCGGTCGACGCGCAGCTCTGTCAGATCCTGCCTTGCGGTCTTTGGTACAGCAGTCCGAGCGCTACGTGCAGATTTTTCAGCCTGCGGGCGATCAACGTCCTGCGCAAGTTACCTTGGATGATCTCGCTATCGAGCGCGTGCTGGATGAGCTCGGCGAGCCTGTTTGGCCGCGCGAGCGACCAGTGGTGTTGGGGGTGATCCTCTCCGCACCATTGGGCGCCGACCCTCAGGGGGTGCGCGAAGCGTTGACGCGGGCAGCAGCCGAACGCGGCTTACCCATCGAGTTGTCATCGGCGAGCGCGGCGGGTCTTACCGCGGGTCGGGCAACCAGTGCTGGGGAAGCACTCGCGGCTGCAAGGCGGCTTGGAGCCAGTGCCGCGCTGGTCGCCGAGTCGGCGGGCAGTCAGTGGCGATGGACGTTTTATCAAGCCACCACCGGGGTTAGCCCCTTGCGATTTGAGGGGGACGTCACGGCGGGCATTGAGGGGGCGGCTGACGCCTTCGCGCTTGGCTCGCAAGCCTTATCGGTGCAGCCCGTGAGTGAAGTTGAGCTGATCGTCAGTGGCGTCTCTGATCTTGCGGCCCACGGCGCGGTACGACGAGCACTGACCGATCGCGTGGCAATCAAAAATATCGATTTGCTTGAGATCGCTGCCTCACAGGTACGCTTTCGGTTACAGGTGAGCGGTGGTCAGCGCGGTTTGGTGTCGGCACTTGATGGTGATAGCAACTGGCAGCGTGACAAGGTAGACGGTCCGCTGCGGTACCGGTTCAAGACCAACGGGTCGGGGCCATGAGCTTGCTCCGACATTTGCCCAATGCGATTTGTATCGCGCGCATCGCGATGGTGTGGCCAACCGTGAAAGCGATTGAGAGTGGTCAAAATACGTTGGCGCTGGCGCTCTTCACGCTGGCCGCGCTGTCAGACGGGCTCGATGGGTTTTTAGCTAAGCGGTTTGGATGGACTTCGGATCTCGGTCGTTTTCTGGATCCTTTGGCGGACAAGTTACTGCTTGTATGCGTCTTTCTCGCCTTGACTTGGGCAGGTTGGGTACCAGAGTGGTTAGCGGTCGCGGCCATCGCTCGGGATTTAATGATCGGGGGTGGTGCGCTGGTCTTTCGCGTGTGGTTTGGGAAGTTGCGCGGTCATCCCACGCTAATTTCAAAATTCAATACCGCCTTGCAAATTTTGGTACTCATTTCCGCATTGTTACAAGCCATCGGCGGTTGGGTTCCGCTTGCATTTTTTGATGCGCTCGTTTTACTGACTTTATTTACGACCATCGGCTCGGGATTGGATTATTTGGGTCGTTATTTTTGGCGCGCTTGGCGAGCGACTGCCAACGGCTTGGTTTGACCCATGCAGCAACTACCCTTGGGCGTGCGTCTACGTGAGCGTGCGACCTTCTCTAACTTTGTCGTGACAGCAGCGCCGGAAGCGATTCGGCGACTGCAAACGCTGGCCATCTCTCCCGGCGGCATGATTTGGTTATGGGGTCCCGCCGGAACGGGTAAGAGTCATTTGCTACAAGCGGTGTGCGCAGCGGCGCCGCAGCGTGTTCGAGCCTTGTATTTGCCGCTAGCTGATCTGGCTCTGACAGCGGTGGAACTGCTGGAGGGCGCGGATCAACTCGACATTCTGTGTCTAGATGATGTGCAGCAGTCGGTGGGTTCGCGAGACTTTGAACGGGCCGTGTTCACGGCCTATCGGGGGTTAGAGGAGCGGGGAGCGAGCTTAGTGGTCAGTGCAGATCGACCGCCCGCGGCGCTCACCTGGGCGCTTGCCGATATCGGCTCGCGACTCGGGGCGAGCGAGGTTTTCCAAATCCAATACTTAGACGAAAACGGACAGTGTGAGGCCTTGCGTCGGCATGCGACGGGAAGAGGTCTCGACTTACCGCTCGAGACAGCCCGTTATCTTTGTACGCGTTTACCGCGCGATCTCTCTCACCTGATCGAAGTACTCGAGGAAATCGATGAGGCGAGTTTGACCGCGCAACGTCGACTTACGATCCCGTTTATGCGTGAGGTGCTGGGCGAGTCTTAAGCGAGAGCGCGACCTCTGCGACTCGTTTTCCGTGCGCGATCGCAATGTTTTTTTCATCTTCAGTTAACGAGGTCGATTGGCCATGAGGCGTAAAGTGACTGGCGCCATAAGGCGTTCCGCCCGAGCGGGTCCGTGCCAATTCGCTCGCTGAGTAGGGAACACCGACAATCAACATGCCGTGATGCAGTAAGGGCAGCATCATGCTGAGCAGCGTGGTCTCCTGACCGCCATGCAAGCTGCTACTGCCGGTGAAGACACCCGCGGGTTTTCCGCTGAGTGCTCCGCTTGCCCATAGGCCGCTGCTGCCATCCAAGAAATATTTCAGTGCAGCCGCCATGTTGCCGAATCGGGTAGGTGAGCCGAGTAATAAGCCATCGCAGTTTGCAAGCTCATCATGGGTGGCAAAGGGTGCGCCCTCAGTGGGTACTTGAACGACCGGCCGTTCGTTGATGGCCGATAGCGAGGGAACCGTGCGCAGTCGCGCTTTAGCGCCCGCGACCGATTCCACGCCACGACAAAGGAATCGAGCCAGCTCAGCGGTGGACCCGTGCGTCGAATAGAAAAGCACCAGAATCTCGGCGCTGGGTTTCAGATCGGTTGTGGTCATGATGAGGTCTTTTCCGATTGGTTTAGCAGCGACTGTAAGCGGGGTAGCGCCTCATCGAGCGGCCAATTTTCATTGGTCTCAGCTGCGCGATGACGATACTCGATCGTACCCGCATCGAGACCTCGCTCAGAAATCACCACACGATGTGGAATACCGAGCAGTTCCGCATCCGCAAATTTGACACCGGGGCGCGCATCGCGATCATCCAGCAAGACTTCAATACCGGTTGCCTCAAGCGCTTGATATAGCTTTTCGGCTTGATCGCACACCGCTGCGGATTTACCGGCGTTTAAGGGCACGACAACGACCGTAAAGGGAGCTAAGGCTCGTGGCCAAATAATCCCAGCGGCATCGTGATTTTGTTCGATCGCGGCCGCGACGATTCGTGTGACGCCAATACCGTAGCACCCCATGAACATCGTGACAGGCTTGCCGCTGTCATCCAATACGCTTGCCTGCATCGCTTCGCTATATTTGCAGCCGAGCTGGAAGATATGGCCCACCTCGATTCCGCGACGAACGCGCAAGTGTCCGGCACCGCCCGGGCTGGGATCGCCATCGACTACATTGCGCAGGTCCGCAGGCGTTGGCTCAGCGACGTCGCGTCCCCAGTTCACACCAGTGAGATGATGATCGATTTCATTGGCGCCACAGACAAAGTCCGCAAGGGCGAGCGCAGCGTGATCGGCATAGAGCGGGCAGGTCAAACCGACCGGCCCCAAGTAGCCGCTTTCACAACCCGTGGCCTCTGAGATCTGTTCGGCCGTAGCGAGGGTGATCGGCTGCGCGATACCCGGCAGCTTTTGGGCCTTGATCAGGTTGAGCTCATGATCACCACGCAGGGCGAGCGCGACGACTCGGGTTTCGGTGCCTTGTACTAATAATATTTTGAGCGTTTGCTGTGCTGGTACCTTGAGATACTCGGACACCTCTTCAATCGTTTTTCGGTTCGGTGTCGCTACTTTCTTAAGTGCGATAGACGGCGCTGGGCGACTTTGCGTTGGGGGTAGCGCGGGCGCGAGCTCTAAGTTCGCGGCATAATTATCGGGCCCATCGGACACCGCGATGGCGTCTTCGCCTGAGTCGGCCAGCACCTGAAATTCCTCTGAGGCCGTGCCCCCGATCGAGCCGGTATCGGCTTTGACCGGTCGAAATTCCAAGCCCATGCGCGTGAACATGCGCACGTACGCTTCGCGCATGATGCCGTAACCTTGCTGCAAGCACTCGGGCGATGCATGAAACGAGTAGGCATCTTTCATGATGAACTCTCGACCCCGCATGACGCCAAACCGCGGTCGAATCTCATCGCGAAACTTCACTTGAATTTGATAGAAATTCACGGGCAATTGGCGATAACTTTTCAGTTCACGGCGGGCGAGGTCTGTGATCACTTCCTCATGGGTGGGTCCAATCACAAAATCCCGCTGATGCCGATCTTTGAGTCGCAGTAACTCTGGCCCGTATTGCTCCCAGCGACCGGATTCTTGCCATAGCTCTGCGGGTTGGACCGCAGGCATCAGAACCTCTAGGGCGCCCGCGCGATCCATCTCCTCGCGGATGATCTGCTCGACTTTACGCAGACTGCGCAGGCCGAAGGGGGTCCAGGTGTAAATACCGGCTGCCAGTCGTCGGATGAGTCCCGCGCGCAGCATGAGCTTATGAGAAATCACCTCGGCTTCGGCCGGGGTTTCCTTAACGGTTTGAATGGGATATCGGGACCAACGCATGGATATGGGCTCACCGCAGTCTGGGAAAGAGAAAGGTGCGCCATGTTACGGCCAGTTGTCGCCTGCGCAAAGTCGCGACGCTCGCCTGAGCGGGCTCCGTGTGGTGATCGATTGTGGTGATCCGCGTAGGGGCCTATCATCTCAGCCCGTGAAAAGTCGGGCCTTTTGTCCCGGGCGGAGTCTGAGCTTGTGAGTACCAGCGTCCCTACCAGTGACCCACCGCCGAGGAGGGGAATCTATCTCCTGCCGAATCTCTTAACGACGGCCTGTCTCGCCTGCGGGTTTTTCGCGATCGTGGCGGCGATTCATGGCGATTTCGTGCGCGCGGGGAGTGCCATCTTTCTTGCCATGATTTTTGATGGCTTAGATGGTCGAGTGGCGCGATGGACGCGCTCGGAGAGTGTGTTTGGCAAGGAATACGACAGCCTTGCTGACATGGTGTCGTTTGGGGTCGCACCGGCTTTGGTGGCCTACCAATGGGGCGTCGAGGCGATCGCTGAATACGGACACGCGTGGGAGCGTTTCGGCTGGATTTCGGCGTTTTTCTATGCCGTCTGTGCGGCGCTGCGCTTGGCGCGCTTTAATTCCCGTGCCGCGACAGTGGATAAGCGATTCTTTGAGGGATTACCGAGCCCGTCGGCGGCGGGTCTGGTCGCGGCCTTTGTATGGTTTTCGAGTGAGTGGCGTGAGCCGGGGTTGCCGGGTTTGGCGTTAACCTTTTCGGTAACGGCGATTGCGGGGGCTTTGATGGTATCGAGCATACCGTATCCCAGTATCAAGCAAATCGACTGGACGGCTCGCGTCAAGTTTTTTTACTTTGTGATCGTTCCGATTTCTTTGGCATTAGTGGCGGCCGAGCCGCCTGGTATGCTGTTGCTGCTGTTTACCATTTACGTCTCTTTGGCCCCCTTGCTTTGGATGCTACGCAAACTACGCAAGGGTGGAGCGCCGGCGGATCGGGTCGTTACAGCGGAGCCGACCGGCGCCTCAAAGCATCACTCGGAGTCAGGGCCGAATGCGGATTGATTCCCTGGCGACGCGTGCTCGAGCGCTAGCGGCGCTCGGTATTGAGTCCTGGCAGTTGCGTTCGCGGCGGGGTGAGCCATCCGAATCATTGCCGCAGAGCTCAAGCGACCAGCGCCCAAGTGTGCAAAGCCCACGTGTGCAACGCTCGATCGTCGAAGTTCCAGAGCCGCTGACGATTGAGGCGCCTATCGTCGAAGCGCCACTTGTTGCGGGCGACTGGGATGCTTTGCGTCAGCAGGTCGCATCCTGCACGCGCTGCGGTTTGCATGCGGAGCGCACCCAGGCCGTGTTCGGTGTGGGCGATATCAAGGCGCAGTGGATGGTGGTGGGTGAGGCACCCGGGAGTGAAGAAGATAAACGCGGAGAGCCCTTCGTGGGCGCTGCAGGGCAGTTGCTGACGGCGATGCTAGCGGCGATTGATTTACCTCGCGAGAGTGTATTCATTGCTAATATTTTGAAATGCCGTCCACCTGAGAATCGCGATCCCAAGCCCGCCGAGGTCGTGCAGTGCTTACCGTACCTGCGACGTCA
>Ga0222714_10005484_pt1 | contig 12055 bp, 10 predicted proteins | sample C33_3DmetaG_FD_165048 | JGI IMG/M metagenome (GOLD analysis project Ga0222714, IMG submission 165048) | Estuarine water microbial communities from San Francisco Bay, California, United States - C33_3D | ecosystem: Environmental > Aquatic > Marine > Unclassified | place: USA: California... | reverse complement strand
CGGAGGGCGCCTTGGGCTCGCTGCCGCCATGGGCGAGCGCGGCCTCGACAAAGGCATCGACCGCGGCGCGGCTCTCGCGCGAAAGCGCGATGAGTGCGGCCGCGCTCGTGCGGGGGTCGGCGACGGGCACCGGCGCGAAGCTTGCGAAGAACCCGGTCTGCAGTGTCATGAGGTAGATCGTCTCGGATACGACGACGCAATTGGCATTGGCGTCGGAGAACTTCGGGTTGATGGCGAAACCCACCCCCTCGTAAAAGGCGCGCGCACGCGCAACATCGGCGACGGGAAGGTTGACGAAAATCATCTGGGGCATGGCATCCTTCGCAGGCTGTGTCTGACGTCAGCGCCCATAGTACAGTTTAGGCATATTGTGGAACGGATGGTTTTCAGCTCATCGCAGCCTTTATGGAGCGAAGATGAGCAAGAACAGAAGGATCGCGCAAGCGAAACCCGTGACAACAAAGCCGGATGCTGTCCCATGGAGTGGTGTAGCTGGCGCTGATCGTCACCGTGATGTTCGGCGCGGCCCTACTTGATCAGGCTGCCGCTGCGGACCAGCCGTCGTTGGCCCTCGCACGATCCCGAACAACACTGCTGCCCGAACGCCCCCCAATGAGTTTCCTGCCCCTTCGCGACCGCCGCCGAAAAAAGAGTTTGGAAGCCCGGGCACTTGGCCATTAGCCTGCTCGTCTAGGCCTCTGTCGTCGGGAACAGGTCCGGAATGACATCAGATAAATCCTCTGCTGCAATGCGCCCGAATGTCATCCTGATCCTCGCAGATGACATGGGGTTTTCGGACATGGGCTGCTTCGGGTCCGAGATCCGCACACCCAACATCGACCGGATGGCGCGCGAGGGTGCGGCGCTGTCGGCCATGTACAATTGCGCCCGCTGCTGTCCGACGCGCGCCTCGCTTCTGACAGGACTCTATCCGCACCGGGCGGGCATCGGTCACATGGGCGCAAATCTCGGATCGCGGGCCTACCAAGGCTATCTGTCCAACAACTCCGTCACCATCGCCGAGGTGCTGCGCCTGTCGGGCTACCGCACGCTGATGTCGGGCAAATGGCATGTCGGCGGCGATTTCGACGCACGGGAAATCGACAGCTGGCGCATCGGCGACCTGGGCCATCCCACGCCCCGGCAGCGCGGTTTTGACGAATTCTATGGCATGGTCGATGGGGCAGCCTCGTTCTTTTCGCCGCATTGCATCCTGCGCAACGATGGCCGCGTGGAAATCACGCAAGCCGACTTTCACTTTACCGATGCCATCACCGATGCCGCCATCGGAATGATCGAGAAAGCCGCCCAGGACGCGCAACCCTTTTTCCTCTATCTCGCCTACACGGCACCGCACTGGCCGCTTCATGCGCACGAAGAGGACATTGCGGCCTATGACTCGGTTTATATGTCGGGCTGGGATCACATTCGTACCGCCCGGCACGAGGACCTGAACAGCCGGAAACTGCTCCGCAAGCCCTGGGATATTTCGCCGCGCGATGCCGGTGCGCCACCCTGGGCAGCCATCACCCATCGCGATTGGGAGGCCCGCCGTATGCAGACCTACGCGGCCATGGTCGAGCAGATGGATCGCGGCATCGGCAAGGTACTGGCGCGGCTTGAGACGCTTGGGATGGGCGACAATACGCTGGTGATGTTCCTGTCGGACAATGGCGGTTGTGCCGAGCTGATGGAGGAGGAAGGCTGGGCCCAATACTATCCGCGGGTGAACCACGACGGCTCGATCGTTCGGCCGGGCAACCGGACCGACCTGCCGGCTGGCGGCAAGGATACGTTCATGAGCTATGATCTGCCCTGGGCCAATGTGTCGAACGCGCCGTTCCGGCTGTTCAAGCACTGGGTCCATGAGGGCGGCATATCGACCCCACTGATCGCGCGCTGGCCGGCTGGCATCCGCGCCCCCGTCGTGGCGCATGAGCCCACCCATGTCGTCGACATCCTTCCCACGATCCTTGACGTGACGGGCGCGGCGTACCCGGCCGACTTCGGCGGCCATGCCGTGCACCCGATGGAGGGTGAAAGCATCCTGCCGATGCTGCAAGGCGCAGATTGGCAGCGTGAACAGCCGATCTTCTGGGAGCACGAGGGCAACGCGGCGCTGCGGTTCGGCCCATGGAAGCTGGTGCGTCGTCATGGGCAGGACTGGGAGCTTTACGAGATGGACGAGGACCGCACCGAGTTGCACGACCTTGCTGCGCTCGATCCCGTCCGCGTTCGACAGATGGCGCGCGAATGGAAGGGCTGGGCCGACGGCATCGGCGTGCGCGACTGGAATGATCTGAGGCGAACTCTGGCCCGGCTTTGGGGCATGGAGTCGACAGAGTGATCGGTGCGCAGCCTTGCGGCTCGATGTTGCCCAGGCAGCTAGCCCACCTTGCAATATTCGGATAGCGGGCAGAAACGGTATCACAAAGGTGGAGTGGGTTCAGCGTCAGGACCATGCTCACCGATTGTTGATTTAAGAACGTTTCATGCGCGGCCTTCTGAATTGGGCGGGGTTGGGTCTGCTTGCGCACGATCGCGCACGGCCCGCAGGGGGGGCGCAGGTGGCAGCAAGGCACGGATGTCGGCGAAGGGATAAACCGGGTCGTGACGCACCGCCTCGGCAAAGCCTGCGTGGCCGCATTGGGCTGCGCGAAACTCGGCCTGCAGTCTTGCCTGGCGCACAAAGCGCGCGGGGTCCTGACTGCTGTGGCACAAGATCGCGCGCTCTTTCAAATCCTGCCATGGGGTGATGTCGATGTAGTGGGTGGGCGTGAATCCAACCCCCATGATCGGATCAATGGCCACCACCGGCACCCGAAACGACGCCGCCTGACCAACCGCCACCGCCAAGGCGCGGTGATCGGCGTGATAGTCTTGGGTGGGGTGTGTCACCACCAGATCGGGGGCCAAAGCGGCAAGGCGGCCGCCAAGTTCAGAGACAAGGCTTGTGCTGCCTGCCAAAGCCCCATCAGGGTAGCCACAAAGCATCAGATCAGCGCCCAACAGGCTTGCCGCCGTGCGCGCCTCGTCTGCCCTGCGCGCAGCAAGGGCCTTTGCATCACCCCGACCGCCCCGACTGCCATCTGTGGCGATCACGATTGTGATCAGCGCGCCAAGGCTGCGCCACGCCCCGATCAGGCCCCCCGCCGCGATCTCCGCATCGTCGGGGTGCGCCATCACCAGCGCAATTTGCATCTTAGGCTGCCTTGAGGAATTCGATGACCATCGCCGCCGTCCAAGTAAAGCTGGCACCACCGCAGGGCGTGCCATCAAGCGGATCGTAATACTCGGCAAAGCCGCTGTCATGGATCAATTCAAGGCTGCTGCGCGTGATCTGGGCCGCCACTTCGCCCTCGCCCTGCGCGGCCAGCCCATCGGCGATCATGTAATTCACAATCAGCCACACCGGCCCGCGCCAATAGCGGCGCGCGTCAAACCGGTGATCTTGCTGATCATGGCTGGGCACAAGAAAGCGGGTGCCGTTTGCAAGCGCACGCACCCGTTGGGCAAGTGCAGCCGCGCGCGCCCGCGGGATCGGCGCAAAGGCCGCCAAGATGCCCGCGACCGAGGGGCTGTCGACCAGTTGCCCCGTCACCCGGTCAAGACAGAGATACTGGCCGCGTGCGTCGCTCCAGAGGGATTCAAGGGCGATGGCGCCATGGTCGGCGCGCGCCCCGGCCGCGGTTGCAATCGCAGGCTCGCCCAAGGCTTCGGCCAAAGTGGCAAGGTCGGCGCAGGCGCGCAGCAAGATGCCGTTAAAGCCTGGATCGACCAGTTGGAACGGCGAGGCATCATGTAGGCGGCTGTTGTCCCAGCCAAGATCGCGGAAACGCTGGACCAGCCAGATATAGCGTTCGTATTGCGCCTGTGTCGGACGATGTTCGGGATTGGCATGTTGGGTGTCGCGCCGGGTGAAGGGCATCACGCCTTCGGTCGGCACCCGCTCGAACGCCTCGTCCCAGTCAACCGAATTGTCTCGCCCGGTTTCCCATGGATGGATCACCGCGACAAGGCCGGTTCCCTTGGGGTCGCGGCAGCGAAAGAACCATTCGTGCCACGCATGCACCTTGGGCAGCAGCGCACGTGCCTTTTGCTCGGCCAGCGCACGGTCGCGCGCCCGCTGGAAAAGGCGTGCCACGGCAAATCCCGCGACCGGCGGCTGAGTGATGCCCGATGTGGGCACCACGCGGCCTGTCGACCAGACGTCGGGGCCGGGAAAATACCCCTCGTCTTGTTTGTGAAAGACGATGTGCGGTACCATGCCATCGTCCCACTGATGTTCAAACAGGGTCTCGATCTCGCGCCAGGCGCGCGCCTCGTCCAGATGGCCTTGGCCAAGCGCGGTCAGGCAGGAATCCCAGTTCCACTGGAACGGATACAACCCATGCGTGGGCACGGTGTAATTGCCCAGATCATTCAGGGACAGGATGCGGGTGGCTTCGTCGATCAGGGTTGCGGTCATGGCAGCCTCTTCGAGGGGGGATGTTTCAGGCAATGGCAAGGGTGGTGTCAGGGTCAAACCAGCGGATACGCTCGGGCAGCGGGGCAAGGGTCAGCACATCGCCGGGGCGCACCACCAGATCGCTGTCAAGAACGGCGCGGAACAAATGGCCTGCCACATCGCAGGTGACCAAAAGATGGGCGCCCAGCGGCTCAACAACCTTTGCGGTGGCTTGCAGGCCCTGATCGGCGGGCCGAAGGTCTTCGGGGCGGATTGCGAATTTCAGGGTGGCACGATCGGCCGTTGGGCCGGCCATCGGAACCCCCGCAACCGTCCAAACGCCCGCGCCGGCCGTGGTGGCGGGCAGGAAGTTCATCGGCGGGTTGCCGATAAAGCCCGCCACAAACTCAGCCGCCGGGTTGCGATACACCTCGATCGGGGCGGCTGCCTGCACGATGCGCCCGCCGTGCATGACGCTGATCCTGTCGGCAAGGCTCATTGCTTCTACCTGATCGTGGGTGACGTAGATCGCCGTGGTGCGCGATGCCGCCAGAACACCCTTCAATTCAGCCCGCATCTCAAGGCGCAACAGCGCGTCAAGGTTTGACAGCGGCTCGTCCATCAAGATCACGTCGGGCTCCATCGCCAGCGCGCGCGCCACGGCCACGCGCTGGCGCTGCCCGCCCGACAATTCACCCGAATAGCGCCCCAGCAGCCCCTCGATATGCATCAGCGCGGCCGTCCGCTCGACCCGCTCGCGCACCTCGGCCTGCGGCAGTTTCTTCATCCGAAGACCAAAGCCAATATTTTCAAACACCGTCAGATGGGGAAAGACCGCGTAATTTTGAAAAACCATCGCAATCCCGCGTTCGCGGGGGGGCAGGTGATCAACGCGCCGCCCGCCGATCCAGACCTCACCCTCCGAGGCGGTCTCAAGCCCTGCGATGATCCGCAAAAGCGTGGTCTTGCCGCAGCCCGACGCCCCCAGAAGAACCATGAATTCCTGATCCGCGACCGTTAGATTGATGTCCGACAGGGCGGTGTAGGTTCCAAAGGTTTTGGCGGCGTAGGTGATCCGGATCTCGGCCATGGCGTTTTTTTCCTGTCTGACAAGCCGCTTAGCGGTTGGCGATGCCCCACATGGCGAAAAGGTATTTCCGCACGGCGAAGATGAAGACCAGTGCCGGCACCACAAGGATAAAGCCACCCGCGAATTTCAGATGCAGGGGCGACGTATCAAGGTTTTGCAGCAAGAACGCGGTCAGGGTGCGGTTTTCGATGGTCAAGACGGCGGCGGCAAACACCTCATTCCACGAGATGACGAAGGCAAAGATCGCGCTTGCGGTGATGCCCGGCAGGATCAGCGGCAACACAACCTTGATAAAGGCCGAAAGCCGGGTGCATCCCAGCGTCCATGCGGACTCTTCCAACTCGATCGGGATGCCCGAGAAAAGCGAGAAGGTGATCAGCACGGCAAAGGGCAGCGCCAGCGTGGTATGCACAAGCGCCAGTCCGAAAATGGTGTCATCAAGCCCGGTCTGAATGAACATCACCGCCAGCGGCAGCGCCAACAGTGGCAGCGGAAAGGCACGTGTCAGCATGACCAAAAGCCGAAATGCCGCCTTGCCGGGAAAATCGAAACGCGACAGCGCATAACCTGCCGGCGCGCCGATCAGGATCGACATCACCATCGTCAGCGCAGCCACCAGAACCGAGTTCGTCAGCGCCTTCAGCATCCCCGCAAACTGCGCAAAGAAGGTCAGGCTTGCGAGATCGAACTCGGGCCAGAAGGCCTTTGGAAAGTTGTTCACCGCCTCTGGCGACGATAGCGTGTTGACCAACAGAAAGTAGATCGGCACTAGCACCCACGCACACAGCAGGCCAACGACGGCAAGATAGACCAGCCGTCCGGCGCGCCGGGCGTCTGAGGCAGGGCGGCCTGCAGGGGTGGCGGCGGTCATATCGTTGCCCCCTTCGGCACGCGCAGCACCCGCAGGATCACCAGCGTTGCGGCAATTGAGATGGCAAGGATGATCAGCGCCACCGCCGCCGCCGCCCCGCCATTCAGCAACTCAAACTGATAGGCGTAGGTTTGGCTCATCAACACCGGGAACAAGGTGCCGCCCAATGCCGCCACCACGGCAAACACCTCAAACGCAAGGATGACGCGCAAGATCAGCGCGGTTTGCAGCGAAGGGCGCAAAAGCGGCAGCGTGATGCGGATGAACCGCTGCCAAGGCGAGGCACCGAAAACCTCGGCGGCCTCATAATATTCTTTGGGGATCAGCCCGATCCCGGCCACAAGGATCACCAGCATGATGGCGGTTGCACGCCAAATCTCGGCCAGGGCGATGGCCAGAAACGCCAGCCCAAGATTTTGATAGCTGAGCAGGTTCATGGGCCGGTCGATCAGGCCAAGACCGCTCATCATCGAATTCAGAAAACCTGACTGTTCAAAGATCGCAAGCCAGATGATGCCGGCTGCAAGATCGGAGATGCCCAGCGGGATCGTCCAGATGTAAAGGACCAGATCGCGGCCCTTCTGCATCCGCGTAACCATGGTTGCCATCAAGAGCGCCAAGGCAAGCTGCACCGGCACAACGGCGGCTGCCAGCAGCAAGGTATTGCGGAGCGAAATCGGGAATTTCCAATAGTCCACAACTTCTTGGAAATTCTCAAGGCTGAAGCGCCCGCCGCCGTCAAAGGCCTGCATCGCAACCAGGACGAACGGATAAAGAAAGAAGAGCCCCAAAAACAGGGTGACCGGCAGGATCAGCAGATAGGGCAGGTAACGCGGTGTCATCGGGGTGCTGGTCCGGAGGGGGGAAGGGGGTCCGGGGCGCGGACGGATGCGCCCCGGAGATGTGCAAGCTTTACGCCGAGTGCCTCTTACTCGACAGGGCAGGGGCCTGCCGAGGGGGCATCGGGTGCCCAGCAGGGGGCGCCAGACTCGGTCATGATACGGGAAAGCGTCTTTTTCTGATCGTTCAGCACCGTGCGGATGTCCTGGCCACCCAGCACGATCCGCTCGAAGCTGTCCACGAAGACGCGATTGAAATCGCCGCCCTTGTCGCCAAGCCCTGCGGGCAGAAGGCCGGGGTTGGCATCGGGGGCGCCGCTCATTTTCGCGATGGCAGCACCCGAGGCCTTCACGGCCGGGGGCAGATCATTGGGCAGCGCCACATCGACCACCGGGAAGAAGTTGGTGGCACGCAGGGTGGCGATCTGCGTCTCCGGCTTCAGCATATGGGCAACCAGCGCCTTCGCCGCGTCCATGTCGGGAGCGGTGCGCGGAATTGCGATCCCCGCAAGCACCGGCATGAAGCCGCGCCCGGCAGGGCCTGCAGGGGCCGGGAAGGCCACGAAATCATCGGGCCGCTCATTGAAGGCCTGTGCAAGACGCGCGGTGTGGTCAAACACGATCCACGCATCGCCCGATAGCAGCTGCTCTTGCATAAACGAGAAGTTCGTTGAGGCGGGATTGGTATGCGCCCAAAGCTCGCGGAACTTTTCCCAACCGGTCACGGCCGCGTCCGAGGCAAAGGTTCGCACCACGCCATCGGTGAAGGAGGGGTAGAGATACCCTTGGAAGAAGCGGTGCTTCAGCCCCTGCGGACCTGCCGGAAAGCCGAACTTCGGCTCGCCCACTGCCTTGTGGACATTGGCCGCCCATTCGATCAGCTGATCATAGCTCAGCGCATTCAGATCGGCCCCCGCGGGCAGATGCTCAAGCGCCTTGCGGTTGGCGGCCATGATGTAGGTGGCCTGCATCCACGGCACATACTGCATCTCGCCGGTGCCAAGCTTCGAGAGGTCGTTGAACGTCGCGCTGGCCGAAGAAACGCCAAGGCTGCTAAGGTCAACCAGATCGGCCGGGTTCATGGCCGAAAAATCACCATGCAGCCCCCCCAGAACGCCGATGGCGCCCGATCCGGCCTGCAGTTCTGCATTCAGACGCGTCAGCCACGGGCCGCCATCATTGGGCTGATAGTCAACCCCACCGGCAAAACCTGCCAGAACCTGCGTGCGCATGGCCTGCGCCTCTTCAACAGGCTTGGCCTGCGTTGACCAGAACAGCACATCTGCGTGCGCCGCAACGGCCGAAACCAGCAGCGCAAGGCCCGAGACGGCGCCTGCGATCTTTGTTTGGTAAGACATCTTCTTCTCCTCCATTGGTGTTCGTGCCGCTGTCCGGCATCGACCTCGATCGGCGTAAACTACGCCGGACACCGCGAAAAACCCGGCCAAATCCCCCGAGTCGCCTACGGTATTGGGCAGATTTGATATAACGATATATCTTGTGTCAACCCAGTGTAGCGTCGCTATTTTGACGCAGGAAACGCTGCAATCGCCAAAACGATTGATTTGCTGCGCTTCTTGCTGCACGTGTAGGCGTGTAACGTTCAAAGACCCGCAACACGACGATGGACCAAAAGCCGAAACTTGCCACAGTTGCCGAAGCCGCCGGGGTCTCTACCGCCACCGCCAGTCAGGTTCTGCGCGGAACCGGGCGCATCTCGGAGACCACCCGAAAGAAGGTTCTTGCTGCCGCCAAGCGGCTGCATTATGTCCGAGATGGGCGTGCGGCCTCGATGCGGTCGGGCGAGAACCGCGAGATCGGCTTTGTCATCCATCAAATCGCCAACCCCTTCAACGCCGAGGTCATCAGCGGTGTAACGGATTTGCTGGAGACCGAAAACTACCTTGTTTCGGTGCTGGACAGCCGCGACAACGCCGCCCGGCAGAGCAGCACGCTAGAGGCGTTTATCCGCTCGTCCCGCGGGGGGATCTTGTGGGTTCCGGCCGAGAATACCGACGCACAAACCCACGATCTGTTGCAAACCCACGCGATCCCGACAGTTACATTTCTCCGTCGCACCGACCGGGGCGGGTTTGATCATGTCGGCATAGAAAACGCCGCCGCCATTGCACAGGCCGTTGGCCATTTAGCGGGACTTGGGCACAGGCATATCGCGTTTTTTGGCGGCAACGCGCGCTTTGGCGTGCGAACCGAGCGGATTGAGGGGTATCATCAGGCAATGGCCCGGCTGGGGCTGGCCACGCCGTTGGTTTGGGACTGCCCGGATGAAAAGGCGGCGGGCCTGTCGGCCGTGAACGCCTTGCTGGATACCCACCCCGAGGTTACCGCGATCGTGTCAAACGGCGATATGGTGGCAATCGGAGCCACGCTGGGGGTTCTGCGGCGCGGACTGCAGCCGGGGCGCGATATCTCGATCGTGGGGTTTGACGATATTGCCGATGCAGCCTTTGCAGTGCCGCCGCTGACCACGCTTGCGGTTTCGCCCTATCAGTTGGGCCGCAGGCTTGCGCGCGTGATGTTGGACCGGATCAATGATCCCGACATGCCGGTCACAATCTCGCTGGTGCCTGCTGAACTGGTGGTGCGCGAAACCACTGGCCCGTGCCCGCCGGGGCGCTGATCTGGAGTGCCCCCACTGAAGTGGTCCAGCAACTGGGGTGGTCCTGTCAGAGGAACCCGACTTGAGATGCGGGCAGATGGCCAATAGCGTCCGGCCATGACCAAACGCTCCCCCTTCCGTTACTTCAAGACGTCGCCCGAGGTGATCCGCCTAGCGGTAATGATGTACATCCGCTTCCCGCTGTCGCTGCGCAATGTCGAAGACTTGCTGCACGAACGCGGCATCGACATCAGCCATGAAACCGTGCGGTTCTGGTGGGGCAGGTTTGGCCCGATGTTCGCCGCCGAGATCCGGCGCCGACGCGTTGACCGCATCCGAACGGGACATCAATGGCGGTGGCATTTGGACGAGGTCTTCGTGAAAACCAAAGGCGAGCGCCACTACCTCTGGTGGGCCGTCGATCATGAAGGCGAAATTCTGGAAAACTACGTTACAAAACGGCGCGACAAGAAGGCCGCATTGAAATTCCTCAGAAAATTGTTACGACGCCATAGTTCGGCCCAAGAGTTTGTCACCGACAGGTTGCACTCCTACGGCGCTGCTTTGAAGGAGCTCGGCATCAGTGATCGCCAACAAACGGGTCGCTGGGCCAACAACAGACCTGAAAACTCGCATCTGCCGTTTCGAAGGCGGGAGCGGGCCATGCTGCGGTTTCGCCGATTGCTGAGCCTGCAGAAGTTCTCCTCGGTCCGCGCTTCAGTTTTCAACCACTTCAACCACTTCAACCAAGAACGCGCCCTCTACAGCCGACAGAGTTTCAAGCCAAATCGCGCCGCCGCTCTGGCTGAGTGGCGCGCCCTTTTTTCAGCCTGACGGAGAGCGCAGGCGGGGCTAACAGAGACGAGTTCGCATTCGTCTGACACCACCAAACTGGGTGCTGCAAGAGACTTGAGCCCACTTCGTCCCAAGGTACGCGCGACCTCTTGTAAGGAATACGAACGGGGGATGAGCCCGACCTTTTGGATTCGTGCCTTCACAAGGTGTTGGTTGCCTTCCGGAGCAGGGTCGGCGCGTCCGGGTTGCGGCCAAGGCCTACCGAAAGCCTTTCGACAAAGGAATAGAAGGCGGCAAGTTGCAGGATCGGATCGAGCAGGCCGTGGCTGGCGCGTATGCCAGGTAACGCCACGGCGCCTTCGTACCCTGCCTCTGTGTCTATCAACCAGACCCGCGATCCGGCTGACAGGAGCCGAACGGTCGCCTCGTGGACGCTCGCGGCGGCGGCACCTCTGGGCATGAAGATCAGCGCGCCATGCCCGTCTCCAGCCAGCGCAAGCGGGCCATGGATCATTTCAGCAGCGCTGAAGCTCTGTGCGTGAAGTCCACAGGTTTCCTTGAGTTTCAGTGCGGCTTCGTTGGCGGCGGCCAACCCTGCCCCGCGGGATACCGTGAAGAGCGCGCCGAGCCCGACGAAATCAGCGCAGGCGCCTGTCCAATCGAGCGCTATGGCGTGGTCGATCTGTTCCGGCAGGTCGGCCAGGGCGGACAGAAGCCGGGCGTCCCCGGCCCATTCCGCCGCGATTGCGACCAGAGCGATCATCGAGGCGATGACGCTCTTCGTGGCAGCCACCGCGAGCTCCGGGCCCGCCCCGATGTCCAACACGGCCTCGGCGTGCTGCGTCAGCGGCGATCCGGGTGTATTGGTCAGCGCGAACCTCTGTGCGCCGGTACGGCCCGCGGCCTGCATGAACCGGCACAGGTCGGCACTTCCACCGGATTGAGAAATGGCGAGAACCGGAACACCCCTCAGCGCGAGAGGGGCGTCGAGAATGGAACCAAGGGAGGGCGGCATCGACGCGACGGGCACGCCGGTCAGCATCTGCACGACATAGCTGAAATAGGTTGCCGAATGGTCCGAACTGCCGCGGGCGCAGGTTGCCACCAGCGCAGGCTTCAGGGCGCGGATCGCCCGACCGGTGTCCCGATAGTCGGAGAGATGGCGATCGAGCTGCCTTGCCGTCACCTGGGGAAGGGACAGGATCTCCTCGCGCATGCGTGTCATCGGCGTCTCCGTCAGATGTCCGTCGCTTCCGCTATTGGCCCGGCCGACGAACCTTGCGGCCCTGGTCCGTGGGCCAGCATGGCGGCGGCGTGAGCTTCCCATCCGGCATTTCGCACGTCGATTGGCCTGCACCCATCGGGTGTTCCGGTTTCAATCTTAGTGCATTGT
>Ga0222714_10005483_pt1 | contig 12055 bp, 11 predicted proteins | sample C33_3DmetaG_FD_165048 | JGI IMG/M metagenome (GOLD analysis project Ga0222714, IMG submission 165048) | Estuarine water microbial communities from San Francisco Bay, California, United States - C33_3D | ecosystem: Environmental > Aquatic > Marine > Unclassified | place: USA: California... | reverse complement strand
CGCCGCGGCGCCGTCGTGACCCTCCGTCCGGGCGAGCTCGACACCCGGCGCGTGCTCGCCGCGCTCGAGGAGGACGGCGTGGTCGCGGCCTCCCGCGGCGGCGAAGACCGCCCCGGAATCCGCTTCTCGCCGCACTTCTACAACACGGAAGCCGACGTGGAGCGTGGAGTCGAGGCGATCGGCCGCTACATGCGCTCGGGGCTGTAGTCCCCTCCCCCGGCGTCGTGCGATCGCGCCACACTCGCTGACCGACACTGCCCTGCCCGTGCCCTGGAAGGTGCGCCGGCCCTGCCGGACTCAGGAGAACGACTCATGACGCCCCCGCTTCGCACTCGAGGATTCCACCACATCACCATGGTGTCCACCGACGCCCGGCGGACGCTCGCGTTCTACGGCGACCTTCTGGGCCTCGGGCTGGTGAAGAAGACAGTCAACTTCGACGATCCCGGAGCCTACCACCTGTACTTCGGCGACGAGCGCGGCCGGCCGGGCACCATCCTGACCTTCTTCGAGTGGAAGAACGCGCGGCCGGGCCAGTGGGGCGTCGGAAGCGTGCACCATCTCGCCCTCGGCGTGGCCACCCCGGAGGCCCAGCTCCGCTGGAAGCGCCGCCTGACGGATGCGGGCGTGAGGGTCACGGGTCCGCTCGACCGCGGCTACTTCCGCAGCCTCTACTTCTCCGACCCCGACGGGCAGATCCTGGAGATCGCGACCGCGGGCCCCGGCTACGCGATCGACGAGCCCGCCGAAGCGCTGGGCAGGGAACTGCTGGTGCCGCCCGTGGAACGCCTTCCCGAAGGCCGCGACACGGCTGTCATCGAGGCGTCGACGCACCCGGAGCCGGTCCCCCGGATCACGCCGGACATGCGCCTGCAGGGGATCCACCACATCAGCGGGATCACGGACGACCTCGCGCGGGCCGGTGACTTCTACGAAGGGGCCCTGGGCCTGTCCCTCGTCAAGAAGACGTACAATCAGGACGACGCCGCTACGAAGCACTACTTCTGGGCGCACTACGAGGAGGGCGAGGTGGCGCCCCACTCCGCCATGACCCTCGTCGGGTGGGAGGGGAGCGACTTCTTCGCCCGGCCCGGGGCGGGCCTCACCCACCACGTCGCGTTCCGGGCCGACGACGCCGACCAGCAGCGCGCATGGAGGGAACACCTCCTCACGCTGGACCTCGACGTGAGTCCAGTCATGGACCGCTCGTACTTCCAGAGCATCTACTTTCGGGCGCCGGACGGACTCCTCGTCGAGATCGCGACCGACGGTCCGGGCTTCGCCATCGACGAAGACGAGGACGCCCTCGGTGGCCGGCTCACGCTGCCCGCCTGGCTGGAGCCCCGTCGCGAGACCATCGAGCGCACGCTGACGGTTCTCCCCTGAGTCGCGGACACCGGGACGGGCACCGTGCCGCGCTCGCCCCCCGTCCGGCCGCGGCGCCGAAACGCCCGGCCCGACCTCAGCGGCCCGACCTCAGCGGCCCGACCTCAGCGGCCCGCGCCCGCGTATCCGGTCAGTTCCACGTACCCTCGTCCCGTCACGGCCTCGCCCCCTTCACCCTTCCCGGACACGCGCACGGAGCCCTCCCAGTAGCGAAACGCGACGCGCAGCTCCTGGTCGAGGACGGCCGGCTCGACGGCCAGGTCCCAGCCCCGCTGCGGCACGCGTACGCGCCACCCCGAGGGGTACACCGATCCGTCGACCGGTGACGCCCAGGTGCCGGTGGGCTGGACCTCCACGTCCGTCCCCCATGACAGCGCGACGCGGCGGCCCTCCGGATCAACGAGCACGCCATCGCTGAACACGTCGGCGGTCCCGTCCGAGCGCCGCAGCTGGTACACCATCACCTCCCATCCGTCGTCGAGCTGAAGAGCGAACCAGTCCCAGCCGACCTGCCCTTCCGACAGCGCGGATGTCGACCACTCGCGGTCGAGCCACGCCAGGCCCGCGACGGCGACCGTGTCCCCATCCTTCACGATCCGCCCCGAAGCGGGCATGCGCGTGTGTGCGTAGTAATGGGAAGCGTTTCCGGGCTCCGGTCCCTTCCGGCTGAGCCCGGCGTCACCCTGTCGCACGTGGAGTTTCCCCGCTTCGAGCACGAGCTCGAGCTCGACGCCGTCCTGGTCGGCCGAGAGCCGGAGGGGAAACACGCCGGCCGCCGGATCCCGACCCGCCCCCCGGTCGGCTCGAAGAGGGGCGCGCTCCGCGTCCCCGGATTCCACCGACTCCAGGCGCCAGTCTTCCAGCCACACCCTGAACGGTCGGGCCGACGCGCCGGCGAGGCCACCGCCGCCCCGAGCGAAGATCTCCGCGGCCCGGAAGTCTTCGCCGTCGACGTCGGTGAGCGCGAAGTGTCCCATGTACGCCTGGTTGGTGGCCCACGACGAGGGGCCACCAGGCGGCGTGGGCGCGAGCGCGCTCCGGAAGATGGTGAACTGGAAGCCGAACGGGCGCCCGTCGTCCGTCTCGAGATTCCCCGTGACGTACCACCACTCGGTTCGGAACGCCTCGTGCGGACCGTGGTCCTCGGGGAAGACGAAGTCGCGCACGGCGAGCGCGCGCGCGTATCCTGCCGTGTCGAGTCCGCCCAGGGTCTCGACCAGCGAGAGCGTCCTCTCCGCGTCGGATTCTTCCGCCCCCTGTTCCACCACGCCCCCGCACGCGGAGGCCGCCGCGAGGAGCGCGACGAACGGCCATCGTCCCCCGAGGCCGTGACGGCGTCCGATCACCTTTGCGATGGGCCGCACCGTCACTCCCCCCTGAGCGCGAGGGCCGGCGCGGCACGCGCCATCCGCCAGGCGGGCCACAGCCCGGCGAGAAGCGCACCCACCACGGCGAGCGCCACGGCCTGAATCAGCACGTCGGGCCCCACCTGCATGTGCAGCGTCCATCCGAACGAGCGCTTGTTCACCACGAAGATCATGACCGTCGACAGAACGAGACCCATGGGGATCGCGAGGACGCCCGACGCGAGCCCGATGAGACCCGTCTGCGCGAGCACAAGCCGCCAGAGCTGCCCCGGCGTCAGCCCCTGGGCGCGCATGAGCGCCAGCTCCCTCGCCTTTTCCAGCTGTAGCGCCGCGAGGGCGCTCAGCACCCCGACGAACGCGACGATGAAGGCGAGAAGCCTCAGGACGGCGGTCACGCGGAAGGTCCGGTCGAACACTTCCAGGGAAGCCGAACGAAGCGTGTCGTTCGTGCGGACGATCACGGCACGTCCGGGCGGAACGAGGGCGAGAAGTTCCTCCACCACGGCCTCCGAATCGGCGCCCGGGTCGAGAAAGAGTCCGAGCGAGGTGATGCCTGGATCGTCGAAGAGTCGATCGTAGGCGACACGCGCCATCATCACGGTCCCTTGCTCCGACCCGTAATCGTAGAAGACTCCGGCGATCGGCACCGCCGAGGGTCCGTCACGGCCGGTGACCACGATGTCGTCACCGGACTCGAGCCCCCGCCGGTACGCGTATGGCTCCGAGACGATCACCCCGTCTCCGTTCCGAAAGGCGGCCATGATCTCCTCGGGGCGTCCATCGAGGAAGTCGAATGCGGATTCGCCACGGGGATCCAGGTCGAGCGCGACCAGCCGGAAGGCGTCTCCACCCCGCACGACGTCGAAGCCCCGGTACGTGCTGTGGCCGGTGACGGCGGGATGGGCGACGAAGGCGTCGACCACCTCCGGCCAGAGGGTACCCGAAGCCCGCGACGCCGTCGGGCCGGGAAGCGAGACGTACACGTCGGCCCGCAGCGTTCCGTCGAGCCAGCGTGTGAGCGTGCCCCGAAAGCTTTGGATCATCACGCCGAGGCCCACCGTCACGGAGACCGCGACCACGAGCGCGGCGACGGCCGGCGCGGTGCGGCTGAGGGAGCTGCCGACGGCACGGCCGGCCATTACCCCGAGCGTACCACCGAGCGCGCGCAGGACCGGCCGGAGGATGGACATGACCAGGAGGGTCCCGGCCGGGGTGACCAGGGCCATGCCGGTGATGACGAAGAAAAGCGCCGTGAAGCTGACCAGGAGGGAGCGCGTCGGCGCGAGCAGGATCAAACCCCCGGCCAGGCACAGCCCGACGCCCACGAGGGCCGCGAGCGGAACGAGCCGACGGACGCGATCCTCGACCTCCGAGCGGAGTGCGGCCACGCGCGGGTTGGCGCCGGCGGCCTCCAGGGCGGGCGGCAGTGCCGCGAGGAGTGTCGCGCCCAGTCCGAGCGCCGCCGCCTTCACGACGAGCGCGGGTTCGATGTCGACGCTGCTCACCGACACGGAGAAATACAGGTCGTTGATGGTGCGCGAGACCATGCCTACGAGTCCCCGCGCGAGCACGAGCCCCGCCGCGACCCCGAGCACCGCCCCCGCCGTGCCGATCCAGAAGGCCTCCCGGAGGATCATGCCGACCACTTCTCCCCGGGTCACGCCAAGCGCCCGAAGGCGCCCGAGGATCCCCCGCCTCTGGACGACGGAAAACGTCACCGAGTTGTAGATGAGGAACATCCCGAAGATGAGCGCCAGCAGGCTGAGCGCCGTCAGGTTCACGTCGAAGGCGGCGATCATCCCCGTCATCGTCTCCGACCGCGTCCCGACGGCCTCGACTCCGACCCCGGCGGGGATCGCAGAACGGACCCGTTCGAGCGTCACGTCGGACGCCTCGCCCTCCTCGATCCGCAGTTCGATTCGCGAGAGGAGACCGGGCATGCGAAGGACCTCCTGGCCTCCCGCGATGTCCATCAGCACGACGTCCGACAGCCCCGCACGGGCCAGGTCATCGCCCGGGGCGATCAGGCCAACCACCGGGAGGAACCACGACTCGCCTTCGACGAGCAAGGGGAGCGTGTCACCGACGGCCAGCCCCGCGCGATCGGCGACCGGCGAAGAGAGCACGACACCGGTGCGCACGGCGATGATGCCCCCGACGTCGAGTCCGGAGTCACCACCAGCCACCCAGGGGCGGAACGGTCCTTCGGAGAAGGGGTCGACCCCGAGGATTCGGAGTGCGCGGCCCGGTACGAGGGGCGATTGCGCGTACCCCTCCACCACCGGGGCCGCCGCCGACACGTCCTCGTCGATCCGGAGCTTCAGAAGCACAGCCTCGTCGAGGGTGCCGATGTCGCTTACCACGACGTGGGTGGCGCGGCCAGACACGGTCTCCGCCGAAATCCGGAAGCCGGTCTGCGCGCTCCTGATGGCGATGTCGATGGAGAGCACGACGGCCACGCCGAGCGCCACGCCGAGCACGGCGAGCACGAGCTGCAGCCTGTGCTGCGTCAGGTAGCGCAGGCTCGCCAGGGGAAGAAGTCGCACGCGCTAGACCTCGACGAGCTTCCCGTGATCCACTGTCAGGATCCGGTCCATGCGGCCGGCGAGCTCGCGCGAGTGGGTCACCACCATGAGCGTCGCTCCCGCATCCCGTACGAGCGCCTCGAGGAGTTCCACGACCCGCTCGCCGGTGTCCTGATCCAGGTTGCCGGTCGGCTCGTCTGCGAGCAGCAGATCGGGTCCGTGAATGAGCGCACGCGCGATCGCCACCCGCTGCTGCTCTCCGCCGGACAGGCGGTCGGGGAAGGCGGCGGCACGATCCTCCAGTCCGACCGAGGCGAGCAGCGCCAGCGCGCGTTCACGGCCACGCTCCGAGCCCGTCAGCTCGAGTGGCAGGAGGAGGTTCTCCAGCACCGTGAGCGTTGGGAGGAGATTGAAGAACTGGAAGACGAAGCCGACGTGCGAACGCCGAAAGAGCGTCCGGTCGCGTTCCGACAGGGTCGCAAGGTCTCTACCGCCGACGCGGATCGTGCCCGAATCGGGTAGGTCGATTCCGGACACGAGGTTGAGCAGCGTGGACTTCCCGGAGCCGGAGGGTCCGAGGATGGCGACGCGCTCTCCCGCGCGGACCACGGCCGAGGCGCCGCGCAGGACGGCGTGCGTCCGCTCCCCTTCCCGGTAGCTCTTGTCGACGTCGATCAATTCGATCGACGGTCCCTTCGGATTCAAGCGGGGAGCGTCTCCCGGTCCTCAGCCCCCCTTGCCCTCCAGCTGCTGCGGAAGGGTCGAAAGCTCGAGTACCCTGTACCGGCGTTCCCCGACGGGCAACTGAATGCCCACCTCTTCGCCTTCCCTGGCGCCGAGGAGGCCCCGCCCGATCGGCGACGCGAGTGAAACCTGACCCGCGTCGAGGTCGATGAAATCGCCGGCCGTGATCGTGAAGGTGAAGTCCTCTTCCATGCCGAGGTCGCGGATCTTCACCCTGGAGCCGAAGCCTACCCGGTCGTAGGGCATTTCGTTCACGTCGATCTTGGACAGCTCCGTCATTCTCGACGTGAGATGATTCAGGCGCGCCTCGACGAAGCCCTGGCGCTCTTTCGCGGCCTTGAACTCGGCGTTCTCACGGAGGTCGCCGTGCTCCATGGCGGTCTTGATCCGGGCGGGAAGCTCGACGTTGAGTTCCTGCATGAGATTCTCGATCTCGGCCTCAATCTTCTCTCGGATTTCCTGGAGCATGGGAGCACCTCGGTGCCTGGGGGCGCCACCGGACGTCGGTCACGGGCGGGTCGGGGACGGAAAGCGAGCGCCGCCCCAGAGGTCTGGGACGGCGCACGGGACCAAGGATATGCGCTGCGGCACCGCCGCGGTAGCGCCACGCGCATGCCGCGGTCAGCTCAGGGCCCTGACTCGGGCAGAACGCTCGACCGGACTCGAGGGTGCGATGCAGGTGGAGCGTGCCCGACGGACGCAAGAAAGGGAGGGAGACACGGCAACGCCCCTCGCCCTCGGACAGGGCCCGCCCCACGGTCGGTCAGCTGCGTGGGTCTGACTCCGCGAGCACCTTGTCCCGCCGGTCGTCACGGTCGGCCTTCACGGCGGCGCGCACCTGCGGATACTTAAGGCCGAGAATCTGCCCGGCACAGATGGCGGCGTTGACAGCACCGTGCTTGCCGATGGCGAACGTCGCGACCGGAATACCGCTGGGCATCTGGACCGTCGAGAGCAGCGAGTCGAGGCCGTCGAGCGACCAGCCCTTCACAGGCACCGCGAGAATCGGGAGTGTGGTCTTCGAAGCGAGCACGCCGGCGAGGTGCGCTGCGCCGCCGGCAGCCGCAATGATGAGCTCCAGACCCCGCTCTTCAGCGGACCGCGAGAACTCGATCGCCACGTCGGGCGTGCGGTGGGCAGACATGACACGGACCTCGGAATCGATACCGAGCGCATCCAGCGTCGCTACCGTGTGCTGCATCGTATCCCAGTCGGACTTCGATCCCATGACTACACCGACCACCGGCCTGGACATCTTTTGCTTCTCCCGTTTCCCGAGCGAGTGTGATCCTGCAGTGCGAAACTGCCGCGGGACGTTGCCTGAAGATTGGACGAGGGTCAAGGGATCACGGGTGGTGGTCGCGAGGAGCGGTGAGCCAGGCGGTCGAGCAGGGTCACCCTGAACGAACGCCGACGTCACGACGCTTCTGCCGCGGGTCGCCGAGGCCGGGCACTCAGTGGTCCCCACGCGGGCCGAAATCCGAGTCGTGCATCGGCGCCGCGCGCCGGCGGCACACCCGCCCCGCGACCGTGCCTGCCCACGACGCTTCGGTTTATAAACTTTAATACTTGTATTTTTAGCGCGACGGGGGACATCTTGCTACGTGGTCGCCCCAGAGGCGGAATGGCGGCACGCTCCGCAATTCCTCGTGTTCGAATTGCCGTGACATTAACGGGGAGCGCATGGTGCGCCCCCGCATGGTCGAAGGAGATTCCATGGTTCGCAGGAGCCTGATTGCAGCAGCACTCTTCTCGGTCGCCGCACCGTTGGCCGCCCAAAGTCCGGTGGCGCAGCCGGGCGAGTGGACGTGGTCGCTGAATCGTCCGGATGCCCTCGCGCCCATCGGAGTCTTCGGCGCCCGGGCCATGGAGAAGGGCGAGTTCCAGGTCTCGTACCGCTACCAGCAGTCGAACTGGCAGGGCGTGTACTTCAACACGGATTCGCTGTCTCTTCTCGACGTCCTCGTCCTCTACGACGACGCACCGCAGACGCGTCGAGACCTGCGTCACCGGGTTCGCTTCGAGTACGGGGTCTCGGAGCGTCTGACGCTCGTGGCTCGTGGCGAGTACGCGGTGATCCAGCGGCAGACCTTCGCGAACAACGCCCCCTTCCGCTATGGCATCGAGGCCCTCGGAGATGTCGAAGTGGGTGCGCTCCTGCAGGCGTACGCGCAGGGACCGTACCGTATGATCCTGCAGGGTGGCGCGATCATCCCGACAGGAAAGGCGGCTACGTACGCGGACACGACCCGGGCCAAGACCGGTACCGAGGTCGCCCTCCCCTATGACATGCGTCCGGGCTCCGGGACCTTCGCCGCGATCGGCGGCGTCACGGGCACCGTTCAGAACGAGGTCGGCTCTCTCGGCGTGCAGTTCCGGATCCGTGCCGACTTCGGCTTCAACGATTTCGACTACCGCCTCGGCCAGCAGTACGAGGCCAACGGCTGGGCGGCGTACAAGATCAACTCGGTCTTCAGCGTTTCGGGCGGCGTCCGGTGGGAGAACTTCCGCCCGATCGAGGGTCGGGACACACGCCTCTACACCTTCGGCGACCCGCAGAACTGGGCCTCCCAGCTGTCGGGCCAGCGGGCGCACATGCCGCTCGGAGTGAACATGCTCATGCCCGCAGGCAGCCCGCTCGCCGGGCACCGGTTTGCGGCCGAGATGGTATATACGCTGCACCACAACTACGACGCCCCCCAGATGGGCATGGACTGGGGCTTCAACCTCGGGTACTTCGTGTCGTTCTGAACGTTGCCGACCAGAAACGCAAAGGGGTCCGGGGCTGACGCCCCGGACCCCTTCGTTCTGCCCCCTGCCTCCGACCGAGCGGAGGTGGCTCAGCGCACGACCGCGACCAGGTGGTAGCTCTTCTTTCCCTTCCTCAGGAGAACGAAGCGCCCCTCGATGGCATCGTCGACGGTGATGGCGCGGGCAGCGTCGTCGACCCGCGCGTTGTTTACGTACACCCCTCCGCCTTCGATGGCGCGTCGCGCGTCACCCTTGGAAGAAGCCAGCCCGGTTTCGGCGAGTAGCTCGACCAGGGGCCGCCCCTCGCCTGCGAGACCCGTGGCCGGCACCTCCGACGACGGCACGTCCGCGAAGACGTCGGCGATCTCGTCCGCGGCCAGCCCCTCGATGTCGCCGCTGAACAGCGCCCGCGTCGCTCGCTCCGCCGCGGCCAGGCCCGTCTCGCCATGCAGCCGACGCGTCACGTCCTCGGCGAGCGCGCGCTGCGCCGCGCGCCGTTGCGGCTCGGCGGCCAGTGACTCGGCCAGTTCCGTCACACGCGCCGCGGGCAGGAGGGTGAAATACCGGAGGTATCGGACCGCATCCTCGTCCTGGACGTTGATCCAGTACTGGTAGAATCGGAACGGCGATGTCAGCTCGGGATCGAGCCATACGTTGCCCGCCTCGGACTTGCCGAACTTCGTTCCCGAGGCGTTGGTCACGAGCGGAAAGACGACACCGAACGCCCGACCTCCCTCCACCCGCCGGACGAGGTCGATACCGGCCGTGATGTTGCCCCACTGATCGCTCCCACCCATCTGGACGGTGCACCCCTCGCGCCGGTAGAGCTCCAGGAAGTCGTACGACTGGAGCAGCGCGTAGGAGAACTCCGTGTAAGAAATCCCGCTGTCCTCGTTTGCGAGGCGTCGCTTCACCGATTCCTTGGCCATGAGCTGGTTGACCGAGAAGTGCTTGCCGATGTCGCGAAGGAAGTCGACCAGGCTCAGACTTCCCAGCCAGTCGAGGTTGTTGCGCATGCGAGCGGGGTTCGTCTTGACCTCGAAGTCGAGAAAGTGCTCGAGCTGGCGGCGGATCCCGTCGGCGTTCTCCGCGGCCATCTCCCGGGTCAGCAGCTGGCGTTCGGCGGTCTTGCCCGAGGGATCCCCGATGAGCCCCGTGCCCCCGCCGACCAGCGCGAGCGGCGTGTGGCCGGCTCTCTGGGCGTGCACGAGCCCCATGATCGGCACCAGGCTGCCGAGGTGGAGGCTCGCGGCGGTCGGGTCGAACCCGATGTAGATCGTGCGGGGAGCGCCGGCGAGATGCTCGGCCACTCCCTCGGTCGCGTCCTGGAGCAGGTCGCGGGCCCGGAACTCGTCGAGGAGTGAAGTCATGTCGGGAAGGCTACGCCAGGCGGCGGACGGGTCAACCCTCCGGGGCGGCTCACCACCCCATGCGCCGGCGCAGCGTGATGACGTGCCCCTCGTGGTGAACGCAGTGCCAGCCGTAGACCTCGAGGAGTCGGTCCACCGTCACCGCCCCCAGTTCGGGATGGTCGACGGTCCGGGCAAAGGCCTCCGGCGGCAGCGAACGAAGGAAGTGGACCCACCGGGCATGCAAGCCATCCAGAACCCCGAGCGACGGCTCGACCGGGCCCGTGCGGGCGTCCTCCAGCTCGGCCCAGGCGTCCTGGTCGTAGGTGCAGATCCGGGGATGCTCCTCGGTGACCGCCAGGCGAAAGCGGAGGTAGGAATTCAGGTGCGAGTCCGCCAGGTGGTGCACCAGCTGCCGCACCGTCCACCCTCCGTCGCGGTAGCACGTGTCGAGCTGGCCGTCGTCGAGCCCGGTCACCGCCCCGCGGATTCGGGCCGGATGCGCGGCGAGCATCTCGATGCGCTCCGAACGTTCGTCGGCGGAGAGCGGTCGGCCGACGCTCCTGAACCGGCCCACTGGGTAGCTGAGATCATCGCTCATGACGTTTGCCTCCGAAGGAATGGATTTGCGTCCCGCGGGCCTGTGAACGACGATGCCGGACATGAAGAGCCACGCGCGCATTCTCGCCGCTGTGCGACGGATCCCGCCCGGGCGCGTCTCCACCTATGGGCGGGTCGCCCGAGTCGCCGGACTCGCCAGCGGAGCGCGGCAGGTAGGGTACGCGCTCGCGGCGCTGCCCGACGACTCGGACGTCCCCTGGCACCGTGTGGTGAACGCCCGCGGCGAGATCAGCCGACGGTCGCACGGCGCCGCGATCGAGCGCGTGCAGCACGCCATGCTGGAGGGCGAGGGCATCTGCTTCGGTCCCGGAGACCGAATCGACCTGGAACGGTTCGGCTGGCCATGACCCGACCCGTGCCGCGCCCTGGCGCTGCCCATCTGGCAATGCCGTAACCGCCATCAATTGTTTAACAGGTTGTATTGCAACGTAACTGTCTTTATACATTTTCAATGGATACTCGCAAACTCGAGAGCCGTTCGGAGGTGCCAGGCTCGCTCGCTCTGGCGTTCGCGAACACCCTGCCCGGGTCCCCCTCGGCCGGGCCCGACCCGTTCGCGACACCGTCCGACGCCGTCCGCTGGATTTCGGAAAACGTCCCAAGCGAAGCAGGCGTCCCTCGGCCGGGGACCCCCTGGGCCCCACCCATCGCGCGCGAACTGCACGGCGAGGCACTCCGCCTGCGCGACGCGATCCACAACCTCTTCTGCCTCGTCACGACACACCAGCCCCTCACCTCCGCGGCCCTCGACGAAATCAACCGCGTCGTAGGAGCGGCGACCTGGTCTCGTCGCATCGTCATCGAAGGCGACACCCTGCGCCTCCACGAAACGACGCTCGCGCTCCGTCCCCCGGGGGCCCTCGCCCCGGTCGGCTGCGCCGCCGCAGAACTCGCCACCACGGCCGACCCGACACGACTCCGGAGATGTGCCGCCCCGGCCTGCTCCCGATGGTTCGTGGACACGAGCAAGGGAGGCCGGCGGAGGTGGTGCTCGATGGCCACGTGCGGAAACCGGGCGAAGGCAGCCCGGTGGCGGGACCGGCACCCGTCCTGACCCGCAACGGTCCATACGGATCGAATGGACGCGGCGGTCACTTAGGGGCGACCCGCCCGCTTAGGGCAGCCCCAACGAAACAGCCCGCCCCCGGTGGACCTCACCGGGGACGGGCTGTTTCGAACACCACCGCCGGCGCACCCTGAAAAAGGGTGGCCGGCGGCCTCCATCAGGTACCCGAGGCAGGTACGTTCGGGTTGGAGTCGCGCTCGGAGTCCGGAATATCCAGACAGTACGAGCGAGGATTGGCCTTAAAAA
>Ga0222714_10005482_pt1 | contig 12056 bp, 8 predicted proteins | sample C33_3DmetaG_FD_165048 | JGI IMG/M metagenome (GOLD analysis project Ga0222714, IMG submission 165048) | Estuarine water microbial communities from San Francisco Bay, California, United States - C33_3D | ecosystem: Environmental > Aquatic > Marine > Unclassified | place: USA: California... | reverse complement strand
CCTAAACCCTAAACCCTAAACCCTAAACCCTAAACCCTAAACCCTAAACCCTAAACCCTAAACCCTAAACCCTAAACCCTAAACCCTAAACCCTAAAAACTAAAAACCCTAAACACTTCCCTGACAAAAGTACGTGAAGAAAGATTCGAGGGCAGGTGCGACACCGCATGACGCAGAGGTAACACGCTAGGCACGCAGGTAACTGCGCCAGGAATCCAGCGCAGGTAACAGCAGCAGGCGCGGGCGGTGACAACGCAGGTAACAACGCAGGTAACAACAAAAGGGAGAAGGGTCCAGCAACGCCGGTGACATCGCAGGTAACAACCAACATAGCGGCGCGGGTACAACACGCATGCGATGCGCTCCGGCGCAGGCAACACCGCAGCCGGGAACAACTCCCAGAGCAAACGGCACAGCGGCGGTAACACGCACACAGCACACGCAGGTAACAACACAGGTAACAACAAAAGGGACAAGGGTCCAGCTGCACCGGTGAAATCGCAGGTAACAACCAACATAGCGGCGCGGGTACAACACGCATACGACGCAGCCCGGGGCAGGCAACATCGCGACCGGTAACAACCACCAGAGCCAACGGCGGTAACACGCACACAGCACACACAGGTAACAACGCAGGTAAGAACAAAACGGCGAAGGGTCCAGCCGCGCCGGTGACATCGCAGGTAACAACCAACATAGCGGCGCGGGCACAACAAGATGCGAAGCGAAGCGTCGCAGGCACAGGCAACATCGCAGCCGGGAACAACTCCCAGAGCCAACAAAATGCACAAGGGTCCAGCCGCGCCGGTGACATCGCAGGTAACAACCAACATGGCGGCGCGGGCACAACATGATGCGAAGCGTCGCAGGCAACAAGGCAACATCGCGACCGGTAACAACCAAGCGAGGCAACGACACAGCGACATCTCAGCGAGTTTCACGACATTCCAAGCACTTTTAAGACCTTTTGGTGGTCAGATGTGCGTGCAAAAAGCCCTAGTGTGCAAAATAACGCCACGCGTCGGAGGACGAACCCGCATGTCCGAATATACGTAAACCCTAGGTAGGTTTTAGTGTAGACCCTAGGTAGGGTTTAACGACGCCATGTGTCCGACTGCGTCACGTGTCCGAATACGCCATGACGCCACCAGTGTAAGCTCGACACCGTGACGCCACTAGTGTAAGCTCGACACCGTGACGCCACCAGTGTAAGCTCGACACTGTGACGCCACTAGTGTAAAACTCGACACTGTGACGCCACTAGTGTAAACTTGACGCCATGACGCCACTAGTGTAAAACTCGATGCACCGAACCCTAGACTCCCGCGCGCGCGCGTACGCGAGCATTCGTTTTCGCATGATGGCGATGGCAATCGATGGCAATGTGGTGACGACGACCAAACTCAGATAGCATGTACAGGTACCACTCACTACACCAGGGACTTTTACACCTAAAATCGCGACGATGCCCACCATGCGAGATATGACTGTTCGTATCTCCAGTCGGTAATATGTTACAAAAGAAAGAATGTACCTAAATTGCCGTGTCTATGTTGCGGGTGTGTTGGTTGTGGCGAAAATCAAAATGTATCATCCATTCAAGCTGCCGCAGGCGCGCGCCAAGGCGCCGCGCGCTCGTCTATGTCGTCGTCTAATTTGTCGTCGCGCGCGCGCTTCAAGATGTATCCGATGCGCTTCGCCGCTTCTATCGTCAGTTCCTTAAGTGTGTCCGGCGACACGTTTGGCATCATTTGACGCAAATGATTGAATTGCGCGTCGGTGATAGGCCGCCCCGTTCCCAAGTGCGATACTGTCATTTTCGCCAAAACATTCAGGTCGAGTGTCGCGATGTTCAGGTCGCCCGCATCATTCACGTGCAGATAACGCTCGATGTCTTCACGGACTGAATGCGACGGGCGCAAAATGCGATGAATCGTCAGCGCCGCCAGTTGACGCAGGATGCCGCGTGCGCCCTCTATACCCGATACCAAAGACATTTCCGACACGCCACTCGCAATTTGGCTATATCGGTCGATATCGTTAACGTCGGTCACGCGCAGCGTGTACTTTGTCGCGAGCTGACACGCGAATCGGATTATGCGAAGCGCTAGACGCGGCGCGTCACTCGCATCAGCGCGCATCATCGTCTCGAACGCCTCGCGTGCGGTCGATTCACACTGCTCGAGCGCGCGGTGGATGTGCGGCAGCGTTCGCAGCGCTAACGCGCCCGGCGTGATTTCGCGCATTTCGCACAGCGCACCCAACGCGTGCAACAACTCGCGCACGTTGACACGCGTCTCCTCGTGATGTGCGCCACGCACTAATGCGGACCGCCACGCGCACGCGCCGTTGTACAACAACTGCGCCGGCGTCGATAATACGGACACGTCCAAGCCTACCATCTCTTCCCACGCGTCCGCCGTCGCCAGTTGCTCGATGAGCTCTGCCGTCGCGTCCTGTTCCGCTGCGTCGAGCCGCATGAGCGTCGAAAACGCCGCGTCGAAGGTGAGTTCATGATCGCGCAGCGCAGCGACGACGTCCTGGATGAGGTGGTCCATGGCGTCACGCAATGGGGGCGGTGAAACATCGAAAAGCGAGGCCGTGCCATGAAAACGACGCGACGCCAGCGCCGTATACCTCGCCGCCAGCGACGATGTGATGGCCAAAAGTGTATTTTTCATCGAAATCCGTTGGCGATGGTACCATGTTCCTGTACGAAATCGCGCGCGCTGTCGCGATTTGCGTCATTCGCGCCCGCGGCGCGTCATCGCCCGCGCGGCGATTTCGCGTCACGTCGACGTCGGTCGCGCGCGCACACGCGCGCACGCCGTCGAAACCGTTCAGGTGAAGTATTTTGCGTTCGCTCGCGCCCCTCGTAGGGCTTGAGCGCGCGCGCGCGCGCGCGGTACGTCGGCACAATCGCCGTCGCTCGCGTGCCATGGCGACACAAAACGCGCCCTTGACGCGTCGACATCGCGTTATTCGACAGCGCGTCGCGACGAGAGTGTGCAAATGACATTTTGCATCGTTCCTACTCCGTCGCAGGTGCGCGATGGGGCGTCCGTCTCGAGCGAAGCGGTCTGCGCGCATCAACGCCGCGAGCAAGAAACGCATCGCCGGCGACGAGCTCTGCTCGCCTTGCGAGCCGGACGCGCGCGAACGATTCAGTGTCACACACGCCGCGTCGACGTCGTCGCACTGCGCTCAGGAGGACGCGTGCGCGTCGACGGGCATGGGTTGTAGATGTCGCATCGACGCGCGCACCGGCGCGTGCGACGCGTCGAACGCGTATCGCTGCCCGGAACGTTCCGCCGCATTTGAACGCGCAAAAATTGGTGGGGGGAATAGTCATAGGAGTGGTCAAGCGTACGTGGCTGGCGCGTTTCTCTCGCGCACGCCGCACCAAGCCGAGCGTTTGCTGACGTTGCGCGTGTTCTACGCATGTCCTCGACGCCATGGCGTCGAGCGCGTACGCGACGTCTTTGCCGTCGATTTCCTCTCGCGCCAATCGAGACTAGCGAACAGCAAGGTACGTTGCCGCGCAATGCATGCGCGAACGTCGTACAAGTCGCGATTTGAGCTCGTGCGTAGCGCCACAGCGCGGTATTTGGTCGATGGCGGCGCGTTTGCGTACGCGGCGCGCAATCCGAATACCAATTTCCTCGTCACGGGCGTCGACACGTCGTTGACCATGAAGCCGCTGATTCCGTACATGGTCAGTTGGAAGGATGGCGACACAGAATCATGCATGGATGGAGAATTGATCGAGCGCCTCGACGCCGTGGAAGCCGGACGCGACTTTTTCGATACTACGCGAAAGCGCAAATGGACTTTAGAGACCTGCCTGCGATCGGCGGATGCGCTTACGAATGCACCAACAACCGCGTACGAGTTATTCGCTGGGACCGGGGAAGTTGCGGTGAAGATTGCGAACACGTTTCCGTGGCTCAAGGAGGTGTACGCTTTTGAAATCGACGCTCGCATGGTGTGCAAAGCGGCGCGAGATCATGCGCGCGTCTTCGTTGTCAAGTGCGACTTGCGCACGCTGCGGTATCTTCACATACCGCGAGGTGCGTTTGTGTGGTGCTCGCCTCCATGTACCATGTATTCTCCGCAGAAGAGGTCGCATTACGCCATACTCGGTCCAGAATACAAAACGCGCGCCTTGCTCGACGCGGATACGTACGTCGCTATGTGTCTCGATTTCGTGCGCGCTGCTCGAGCGACGAGTTGGGTCATCGAGAATCCTTTTGGTGAGTTACGACTTAGGGACGACCTATGGCGCGGCATCGACCACGTCGTGCGCACGACGTCGTATTGCAAGTACGGCGCAAAATATCGAAAAGTGACAGATTTTTTCATGTCTGTCGAGCTTGGCGATATTCTCGACCGCAACGGTGGATTGCGCGCAAAATGCACGCCGTGTGCGTCACCATGTGTGCATCTGCGCAACGCCGCGGGTACGTGTCAGCATCCCGAACGCGCCGCAGGTCGTTCGGCGCGCGAATTAGCGCGCGTCCCGACGGCGCTCGTCGGACGCATCCTCCGCGCGGGCGTGTCCAACGTCTTGAGTATCGAGCACGGCGTGAGTAGATGAGTGCGTGAACTGCATGAAATGGATTGATTCATATGTGTACACTACTAGGAGTAGGAGTAGGAGTAATGTGTAATTGCACGCGAACATGAATATTCAATGATTGCTTGTCTCATTTTGTGCAACAATCAACACTTGAAGCGGCGATGAAATTTATCTGAGATGCCATGTAAATCGACGCGCTTGGGTGGAGCAGGGTACACGACGGCGTTTGCTGGTACAACGCGCTGCTTACCTCGCAAGTTTCGACCGAGGTACGCGTGTAGGCGCGCATTGTCGGCGCCGACCCATTCGCCGCCCGCGTGATATGCATGTCCCGCAAACATCAGCAAGTCGCCTTTATCAAGAACAAGCGTGGACGTAATGTCGTAAGTTTGCGAATCCTCACAAGCGTGGAAAATCACATCCGTCCCGAGCGCCACCATTAACGACATCGAGTTGCCAAAGCTCGGTTCACCGCGCGTTCCGCGTCCGCCGTAGTCGCTGTGAACGAATTGTCTTTGACACCCTTCCTCGCTCCATATGAAAGTTGCGCTACCGCTATTTTCGGCGTGAAACGCGTGTGGGATAATTTTCAACGCTTTCAGGTGCTCGAGCAACTCGACGAGGCGCGCGCGACCGCGCGCGTCGGCATCCGCGCTCGCCGTGCGGCGCCGCGATGCCCGGATATGCGGCTCCGCCGCGTCCCATTCAATAGGCTGGCCGTCAGTATTTAGGGTGTTTATAATACCGCGATGCGAGCGTGCGTGATGTTTGGACAAAGCACGCTTGGCTCGCTCGCACCACGGCGTCACGAACTTGTCCGCATCATCCCACACGCTACGTTTGACCACTAAGAATAGTTGTTCGCGCGGATCAAACATCCCACCCGTCGCAAGATCTTGGGCATTGCGTATAACTCGCACACACCCACGACCAAAGTTAGCGCTCCACTCGACGTCCACCGTCGCCGCTCTCGCCGCGTCCGCGCGCGACGCCGCGTCGCGGCGTCCGAGCGCGCGGTACATCCGCCTACGCGTCTTTCTACCGAGCGGGTTGAATCGCGTACTGACGCCCGGCGCACGTACCGTCACTATTAACGCCTTTTCCAGCGCGCGCGCGCGTACGCCGGCGTACTCCGGCGCCATAAAGTCGAACGTGTGACAGGAGCGCGCGAGCTCGGCGAAGGTCTCGTCGGCGAGTTTCTCAAAAAACGCATCCGTTTCGGCACCGTATCGCTCATCGTCTGCGCGCGCCGACGTGGGTGCGTGCCCAGGAAGTTCCACGTCGCTCATGTTGATCCGCGTGAGTGACGCCAGACTCGATCACAGGTGACTGGCGCGCGTGCGCGCAATGATGCGCATCCGTGGATGCGCGCGCACACACGCGTCGTGGGAGACGAAGCGGCGTCGCGGGTGTCGCTGATGCCGAGGGGCACTCGTACAGCACGGTGATATTCGCTAAATGATTTCACACGTGAAAACTCGTGTGTGTTATCCATATGGGGTTAGATTATACGAGTGCCCCTCGTTTCGCCACCGCGCGTCTCGACGACGCACGACGACGGGAGCCAGTCGTCGACGCGACGCCGCGGTCGTGCCGCAAGGCGACGAGGCGTGTGCGATACATTACGCTGCGCGCGGCCGCGCCGCGAGACGACCTTAACGGGTGCGCGGCGACGCGAGTACGGGCTTCATGGCGCCCATGGTGCGCGCATCGTCGGGACAAATAAAAAAACGCTCGATTGCGCCATTCTGTGCCTCGATGCGTGTCCGAGACAACGTACAGCTCCGGGAAGCTCGGGACGCCCTCGAACGAATGCTTCGCGAGCGAAGAGTCGCTATAAACTCGTAGCCCGTGGAGAAGCGCGCGTCGTTCGAACGAATTCTGGTCTGGGCGCGACGCGTCAAACACGCCGACGTTGTGGCGCGTCTGACGCGCGCGCTCGAGCGCGAGCTTGAGCGCCCGCCGCCTATGCCGCGGCGCGGCGCGGGGGGGCGACAACGTGCACGACACCGTCCACTTCGACACATGGCGTATCCTCCATGGGAATGCACTCGGTGCCGCAACATCAACCCGCACAATACGGGACAGTGCGAGTCTTGTCGCGCGCTGCGCGCCATTGACCATGCCGAAGGCTGGATTTGCGCCAACTGTTATGCGTATCTTTTCAACATGCGCACGCATTGTCGCTCATGCCACACGCCGCGACCACGCCCGTAGTTATCTTGTAATATGAAACTCGTTCACATGGCGCCGTTAATCCCGAGACATGAACAGTCATGTCGCGCGCGTTGACTCGACGCTCGCTACGCGTGGTCCTCATTTCGCGCCGCGAGTAGAAAGATACCGCGGTTTGCACACGAAACAAAACGCACACGTTTGTTTTGTTTGGTTGGAATTGGTTCTGGTTGTTTTGGCTGTTTTATTATGGATGACGTGTTTTTCACGCGGATGGTGAGCGCGACGTGTCGCGATTGTCTCAGAGCCTTCGAGACACAGCATGTCGTCCTGGACGCCGAGGACGGATACGACGTTGACGTTGATGAGGGTGTCGCGGCGTTTGCCATCATTCGGATGCCAAATGATGCATGGATTACGTGCGGCAGCGCCGACGATTGGGATAGACTTGCCTTGGGAGACGACATTGAGGTCTTCGTGGCGTCGTATATCTCCGTTTGGTTCGCACCAACGAGCCCTCATGGGCGCGGACTCGTGGCACATGGCGATGCGCACGCGACGACGACGTCCAATTTCATCGATTTCGTCGCCAGTCCAATTGTACACTGCGCCACGAATGACATCGTCTCGCAAACTCCTTGTATTTTTATCACAGCAAACGCATTTCCGAGTGCGGGTCTGCACCCCGCGCACGCCACTCACGGTGCGCGCGTTGCCATGCATAACGCGTTCGATGTCGATGATGCAAATACGACACTCGGACGTGTTCGGCACGACGATGCGGTGCGCATCATGGAGGAGCGAATAGTGGCATTGTCACGGGCCACGCAAGACATCGCCGAACACGTGGCACGCGCACGCTTGATCATTTTCAGCGCCAAGGTGCAGCGGCTGGTCGTACGCGCCGACGAGGACGTTCGACGAAGCGTTGCGTGGATGGGTCATCACCCGTCCGTCTTGGAAGGCACGGCGCGCGAACTTCTTGACACCGTCGCGATGTCGCACGGTGATGTGGAAATGCGAGATTTAGAGCCGAATGGTCTGTTTGCCCCCGTCGAAGCGTCAGAGCATGTACAAGCCGAACGACGCGCACGCCACGCCGCCAGTGACGCAATCTACGTCGACGGCGCTCTCAATGCCAGGCAACTCCCGGTCGCGACGGATGTGCGCAATCGATGGCTCACAAACCGCGGTGTATTCGTTCACGCGCCGACGGGATGGGGCAAATCGTTCATAGTAGTACGCCTCATTGCATGGGCTGCGCAAGTTGACCCCGATGCGCAGATAGTGCTCATCACCACCCACAAGCCGAGCGCCACGTTCAAGGACGCGTTCGAACCCGTCCTGCGCGAAATCCAAGGCTTAGATAATCGTGCCATTCTTGCCATTCTTGATCGCGTGTACGTCAGTTCGCACGACGCGAAACCAGAAAATCTCACGTCGCTTTCGGGCGCTCGGGCGGTTGATTGGGAGAGGTTGCGATTCGTGTTTCACGACGAAGTGCACTTGGATTATCGGGCGTGGAATATGTGGATGCAAACTCACGCAAACACGGACGAAACGTTTCGCGTCACGATGACGGCGACGCCGTTGACGCGTTCTCTATACGACACCGTCCGGATCGCGAGATCGAGTGGTATTCCTCTACAGCGATCCGAAAGGGAAGCTGAGCGTTTTTTTGAGGATTTGGCAGAGGCCATCGGTAGCGGCGAGCTCGAGTCACCCGTGCAAATTGCTTTCCGCGCGTGGTTACGAAGCTGGTGCATCTGGCCTGCACCTGAAGACATCCAGACGCCGATTCATACGCGTGTCATCGTCATGCGATTAGACGACACCCAACTCGCCGTTCGACGCGCTATAGACAACATCGCCGATGTCGAAGGCGAGGACGCAGAAGGCGAGGACGTGAACGATGATGCTGTGCCGCGCGCGATGAGCAGGCAACGCAAGCGCGCTCTAATGGGCCAATCAGAGGTGTCGCCCGCGCTGTTACAGAATGTGCTTCCCGAGATTGAAATTCCAGCGCATTCTCCCGTCATCAGCGTTATTTGGCCGCATATCGAGCGTGTTCTACGTGAGCCTCGACAAACGATTGCAATCTTCGTGCCCAGCGACATCGCAGCGTCCGTGAAGGTCTTCTTCATGGAGCTCTCCTGGCGCATCGGCAATCCTATCGTTCTCGGGTTTGTAGATGGCAACGTGCGTCTTCGAGCCAGGGACAAGCTCTTCGAGCGGTTCAATAATGATAACGACCCCTTGCGACTCTTGGTCGTCACGTCTCGAACATCGGGCATAGCCATCGACATGCCACGGTGCAAACACGCGATATTCATCACCACGGGTTGGACGAGCGCCGAATACGTGCAGTGCGTAGGGCGATTGTTGCGAACGTCGTCTCCGCTCTTCGAGCCACTTCGCCCGATTCACGTGACGACTGTCATTTTGATGGATCAGACGCCCGTGATCGCCTCCGCGCGCTTCGTGCGCACGACACTGAGACATCAATACCTCGGGCGCCGCGCGGGTTTTGAATGTCCACTCGCGGATCTGGTGGGACCGCTCGCGCAGGCACTTGCGCAGCAGCCAGTCTTCAAATTGCCTCGATCATGGACCAACTCCGGCCACGCAGACCGCGCGTCTTTTGTGAACGATTTCGGCAATCATTTCGGCGATGCGTTGATCGATCGTCTTCATGCTCTTGATCCCGACGCGCCGCGCGGCAACGCAAACGATTGGATTGAAGTCGATCCGGGCATTCTGCTTCGAGCCCTGCGCGACATTCTCGTGGACGCACAGGTTGGTGAATTGGGTGGCGCAGCGCCAAAGTTTATCTGGCAACGCACCGGTCGGAATCTTCAGGAGAGGCGCCGCGGAGCTGAAGCCGGTGGGGATGTCAACGACGACGACCTTCACGACGATGACGACGGTATCAATGAAGATTTGCAAGGCGAATTGCGAGGCGATGGCGACAACAATCGCGACGCGGACAACAACGGCGATGCCAACGATGGTGCAGCGAGACGCCCCGAATACGTTATGCCGACCAACTGGCTTTGTGCAATCAGTGCTGAATATTGTGATGGATTTCTGCGCGCGTTTGCACCATTGCATCCAAGTATTTTCGCGATGATGGACGATATCGCACACGCCGAGGCGCACTTCGCAGATGTGAATGTGGATCGCGATGTGATCGCGTTTAATTTCGTCCCGAAAAATGTCGCTTCCCGCTTGCGAGTGCATCGCGTTTTTGCGTCACTCGCAAGCGGGAAGTTCGGTTGTGGACCCGGACGTTATTTCGCTCCCGCCACACCTCTCGAGCTCGAACAATATGAGCGAGGTCGTGTGGGACGCGCCGATCGCATTCAGTACGGCATCGATAACGAACCACGCGCTCTCGCGCATTTCGAAGCGCGTTTTGGTGGCCTGATTCGCGCCGGGGTCGAAGTCGAGGATGCGCACGGCGCAGTCATTCGCGGTTTGGACGTCTACAATTGGACTCGATTTGTCGACACCGAGCCGCGCATTCTCGCCGGCACTCCGGATAGCATCACGTTTTCAGGCATCATTGTCGAGGTGAAGTGCGTCCTCGACTTTGCAGAATTTGAAGCGAGGCTCGGCGTCAACAGCAATCATCGGCGCGGGTTGATGGCTGGCAGCTTTAAAGATGTCGGAACGTGGTACGCTGATCAGGCGCAGGCGCTCATGGTGTGCTGGAATCTCCCAGCCGCCATCGTCTACATCTATCATAACTCCGATGCGGGTGAGTTTGCCTTTCCAATGCTCATCATACGCGACCCATCTTGGTGGAACGAGGAACGACGTGCGCGATTTCAAATTTCGATCAACATGCGCTTGGCATCACTAGGTGATGCGATGTAATACTCAACATATATACTGTTATCTCTAAGGGGCACTCGTATATTAGTAAATATTAGTACGTATCAATATTATGTTTACTAATTATTATCGCCATGTTCGTTATGTCACATAGAGCAATATAGTACTAGATAATACGAGTGTCCCTCGCACGATAATACGATCCGGCGCGCGTTTTTGGAAACGCTCCGAAAACGGCCGAAAACGGCGCTTCGTCGCGTGTGTATGCGTGTCTCGGATACCACTTCATTCCGCGACGCGTATACACACGCACGCGGTCACGCAGAGATATCCCTCGCACGTGCGACGTGGGTGTTAACGCACTGTACGCGTGACACGTACGCACGTGCGAGGGGAACGTGTCGGTGACGCGCGGGTTGAGTTCGAGGGTGGCCCGTTGCGTCGCGGTCGCCAGCCGCGTTCGTGCGACGGATCTCGCTTTGGATTCCGTAGCTGGACGAGCACCGACACGCGTTAGACCATCCAGAGGCGAGAGCGATAAAGACGGCGTCGATTCGAAGTGAAGAGGTCCGCATTGATTTCTTTGCGACGGTCGGCGCTGGCAGCAACCTCGGGGAGGATGGTCTTGTCACGGCTTGGGCCGGTGACCCGCAGTCAAACGGGCGGCAAGCGCAAGAGGGACGACGACGAGCACGGGGACGAGCACGAGGATTGCATCATCACACCCGTTGCAGACCAAGACAAAGTCGCACGTCGTCCGAGACGTGGCGTGTGTTGTATGTGTTGCCGCACTTTGTCGTCCGGGTCGTTGAGCGTTGTCGCCGTGTGGACATGGAAGAAAAATATTCTAATATCGCATGCCATCTTCGCTGCGAACGTTGACGTCTCGGTTTTTGCAGGCACGGCGCCTGCCGACGACGTCGCGTTTCGCCAGGGCGACAAGTTATGCAAAAGATGCGCCACGTTTTCTCCGGCTTTTTTGGAAAAGAATAACGTGCGTTGCTGGGGACCTGGGCCTGTCGGTAAAGCCTGTGATGGTCAGGTCAAGCGCAGCAGCACTGGCCGAAGGATAATGTATCAGGGTCGATCCTACTGTGACGATTGCTACCGAGCCGTAGGCAAGTGCGGGGTATGTACGAAAGTCATTGGCCCAAAGTCTGCCCGGTTCATCTCGAAGGACAAATCCTTGTGTTGGCAATATATTTGCCACAGCTGCTATAACAAGGAGCGCGATTCGTTTACGTGCGCGAAGTGCGATCGATCCCAGCCTCAAGGTAGCGATCGGTACAGATCAAAGCTCGATACATTGCGTGGCAGACACATTTGCATCAACTGCTATAGCAAGGAGCGTGATTCGTTTACGTGCGCGAAGTGCGATCGATCCCAGCCTCAAGGGACCTATCGGTACAGATCAAAGCTCGATACATTGCGTGGCGAACACATTTGCCACAGCTGCTATAGCAAG
>Ga0222714_10005481_pt1 | contig 12056 bp, 17 predicted proteins | sample C33_3DmetaG_FD_165048 | JGI IMG/M metagenome (GOLD analysis project Ga0222714, IMG submission 165048) | Estuarine water microbial communities from San Francisco Bay, California, United States - C33_3D | ecosystem: Environmental > Aquatic > Marine > Unclassified | place: USA: California... | reverse complement strand
AAGCAAAAGAAGTGGTTGAAGCCGGCGTATGAACATCTGCGGGAGTTTGATACGCAGTATTCGAAGGAGCGGGAGTTCCCGACGAGTGTGAAGCTCACGACCTGTAAGCCGAGTGGCACGTTGTCGTTGCTGCCGGGCGTGACGCCTGGTTGTCACCCAGGCTATGCGCAATACATGATTCGTCGTATTTCGATGGCATCCAACCATCCGTTGGTAGAGGTGTGCCGCGCGCACGGCTATGACATTGAGTATCGCTTGAACTTTGATGGGTCGCAGGATTACAGCACCGTCGTGGTCTCGTTCCCGTTCTCCTTCCCCGATGGCACCGTGCTGGCGAAGGATATGACCGCACTTCAGCAACTCAAGGTGGTCAAGGAGCTTCAGCAGAACTGGAGCGATAATGCGGTATCATGCACAATCTACTACCGCAAAGAAGAACTGCCGGAAATCAAGAAGTATTTGGCAAAGCATTTTTCGGTAACATACAAGTCGCTCTCATTCTTGTTACACTCCGAGCATGGTTTCCTTCAGGCACCGTACGAAGAGATTACCAAGAAGCAGTATGATGCGATGGTCGCCAAAACCAAACTGATTACGACAATTGATCAGGCAAATATCGGTCTCGACGATGCCGACTGTGCCGGAGGAGTTTGTCCTGTGCGATAGTTATTGTTTAGGGGCGACGGCTTCTTTTTGAAGCCGTCGTTTCAACCAATACATTTTTCTTGCTTCACTCATTTTCGCTCGTGTCTCGGTCGAAAGAGTCTTGCCATAGTTCGGGCTATTTTCCCCCGTCTTACCATACATCGGGTTATTCTCTCCCGACAGGGCCACACTCAGTTTCGCTCGGTGTTCGGCCGAGTGGTGCTTACCATAGTTCGGGTTGTTCTCTCCCGACTTAGACACACTGATATTCACTCGTGTCGCGGACGAGCGAGTCTTGCCATACATATGGTTTTTCTCTCCCTTTTTACCATACATCGGGTTATTCTCTCCCGACAGGGCCACACTCAGTTTTGCTCGGTGTTCGGCCGAGAGTTTCTTGCCCCTATTAGCCGCACCGATCTTCGTCCGCCATTCTTCATCTGGCACCCATCCTCTCGTGCCCTCTCCTCCATCCGTCATATTGTAGCCGTGCTCCCGCGTCTTCAGTTCGGCTATCCAGTAGATTTCGCGGGCATTTACATCCTCTATGGTCGTGTGTTCCAATATCTCATGAGTAAAGGCATCTGGGCCGTATTTCCGGATGGCTTTATGGAGAAGATAACCAGCACCACGGTTTGCAGACCAACAATGGTACCACCATCGTTCATCCAGCCCACGAATGGTCTGGCCGACATATTGCTTCCCGTTGATAATATTTGTGAGTAAATAAATAATAGCCATGCTGGCGCTCTCCTTTAGCGTTAGAGTAGGTGGGGACGGCAATCCCGCGACCTACATCTATTTAGCATATTTCTATGCTATACTACCGTGTGTCGGTGGGGTGTGCCCCGTCCGTTAGTACGTCGTAAGTCCCGTAAACTGTAAGTCAACAAAAAAGGAGTCCCTATGGATGTCGTATATCTCGTGTATAGTAATATCGTTCTACTCGTCATTGTGTTGCTCACCATCAAAGGCACGTCGGTCTATCATAAACGTCGGCAGCAGATTGATGAGGAGTTTCGGCGGATTGATGAGATCATCAGTCACACTCACACACGCATCGATACTGTGGAAACGGACATCTACCGTCGCATCGATGAGGTACAGCAAGAACTCATTCGCGAGAATGCGTCCATTCTCAAGACCGTGAAGTCACGGTAATCATACACACCCCACCGACACATACGTTTGAAGGAGTATAATATGCCAACGATTGATGTTTTGTATTTTTCGGCGCCGTGGTGCGCCCCGTGTAAGCGTCTCGCGCCTGTGATGGACAAGTTAGCCCACGAGTTTCCCGCGATCACGTTCAAGAAAATCAACGTGGACGATGAACGCGAGGCCGTCGAGCAGCATCAAATTCGCGGCGTGCCGACGTTAGTGGTGCTTCGTGATGGGGCGAAGGTTGACACCATTGTGGGGCCCGAATCCGAATCAGAACTTCGTGCTACGTTCACTGCGTTCGTCGAGTCCTAAATATGGAGTATGAAACATGGGTGGCTCGGCATTGATTATTCCGTAACCTGTCCCGCACTCTGTGTGACGGATGGCACCACGCATCGGTGGTGGGTCAATTACAAACTCCACGGGAAACCCTATAAGGAACTCCCGAACGTGGAGTGGTCGCCTTCAACAACCGACGGCGAACTCCCGCGTTTTCTGGAACTCGCGGAGTGGGTCTCGCGAGTCGTGCGTGAAACACACCCACAGCACATCATTCTAGAAGACTATGCGTTCAGTCGTGCGGGTCGGTTGACGCAATTGGGTGAAAACGGCGGCATTCTCAAAGCGGAACTCTATCGTCAGCATCCGACGATTCCCCTCCATGTGGTCGCCCCGACGTCCATGAAAAAGTTTGCGACCGGCAAAGGGATTGCGACCAAAGAGGATGTGTGGGCGGCGTTTATCAAACACGAACCCCACGCAGAACCGTGGGCGAAAATCTGTCATCCAAAGTCCGAGAAGATTACCAGCCCCGTCGCAGATATCGCGGATTCATATTTTCTGGCGCAGTATGGCCGCGCTCAATGGAGTTAGATAATGGCAAAAACAATTTGGCGTGAACCGACCCCCGACGATCCTCGTCGCCGTATTACTCGCACCGAAGAAGAAAAGCGGGTGTGTGTGATGTATTTCCGCGTGAGTCGCCGCGAACTGGACGATATGTTTCGCTACGCACGATCACGGAAAGCCACGATGTCCTATTTTATTCGTGAAGCTCTGATCGAAAAGTATCCCGAGATTTTTGCGGATATGAATCGTCATATCAAGAAGCCGCGCAAGAAGCCGCTAGAGGTTGAAAAGCCGGCGCGGATTCTCAAGTCGCTTGCGGACGGCAACGTCAAAGTCGTCGATTCCGACACCTAGTTGTGTATTATGTGCTTGATTTTATAGTAACACTGGGAGCCAGTATTCGTTTCATGCGCGAATGCAGCTTACGAGTTCTCACTCTCTTTGCAATAGTTTCAGAGGAAAATGTTTTGCCTTTCATTGCTGCGCTTATTTTGGCTCTCGCTTCTTCAGTAAGCGGTCTCCCGTATTGTGGATTTTTTTCACCAGATAAAGCTGCGCTCAACTTGGCTCGAAATTCGTCTGAAAATTTTTTGCCATAATTAGGGGCCTTTTTTCCCGTCTTACCGTGCATTGGGTTATTCTCTCCCGACTTGGCCGCACGCAACTTCGCTCGTGTCTCTTCACTCGGCACCCATCCTCTCATGCCCTCTCCACCTTCCGTCATATTATAGCCATGTTCCAATGTCTTCAGTTCCGATATCCAATAGATTTCGCGGACATTCACATCCTCGACGGTCGTGTGTTCCAATATCTCGCGGGTAAAGGCATCGGGTCCGTATTTACGGATGGCACGACACAGGTATTGGGGGTTCCCACGTCGAGCATACCGGCAATGCCGTCTCCACCGCTCATCCAGCCCGACACTGGTTTGACCGACGTATTGTTTTCCGTTGATGGTGTTGGTGAGGAGATAAATAATAGCAGACATAACGGCCTCCTTACAAGGTTGTTAGCGTTTAGGGCAAGTATGGGCTGGTACCCGTGCTTGCCCGTTCTACTATTATTTAGTATTTTACGTCTCGCAAAAAACCTGATATACTATTGTCAATTTGGGATGTGGTGTAACGGTAGCACAGAAGCCTTTGAAGCTTTTTGTTGGGGTTCGAATCCCTGCGTCCCAGCCAATTTTGCCCGCGTGGTGGAATGGCATACACGGTGGACTCAAAATCCACTGACGGCAACGTCATACTGGTTCAAGTCCAGTCGCGGGCACCACTAAATATTGAATATGAAACTGAGTATGAAGCACAATAATGTAATTGCAGAGGAACAGCCGGCGTGGTGCTGTGATCCGTGTGGAAAACAGTATGGTCGGTGGTGGATTGATGAGCGGTATCAGGGGCCCGAACCCCATACCGCGACGTATCATATCGGTGTGTGTGACGTTTGCTTGAGACCCGACACCGCAGTTACGGAACCGAGGGACTTCGGATATTTACGGCGAGCATGGAATAAAAAAATTCGATATGCACTTGGACGTGTCTAACTACTAGGAGTTGCATATGCGAGTACATCTCAAGAAGGTGATGCAGTCGGCCGTCGAGCAAGGCGTCGTCGTCGGCTATCATCGCATCGATAAGCTCCCCAAAAATAAACGCGCGAATACGGATGTGATGGTTGACACCATGCTCATGAGTATTTGGGAATCATTGGATGGCATCATTGATTTTACAGATGACGGCGAGGAGACCGAATCCCAGAAAAAAATGATCGGGTTTCAGGCGGACGCCGTTAGTATGATTCCTGCCATTTCCGAGGACGAGGCCGAGGCCGACGATGACGAGGACGACGATATCGTCCCGTTAGATACCCTGTATCGGGTGCATCGCCGGAAATAAGTATGGGTCGTCGAATCTGTATACTCCTATTCGTGTTCCTGTTCGGCGCATCGACGACCGTATTCGCGCAGAGCGGCGATCCCAGTTGGGGCGTGTATCAAGTCACGGAGAACACTACCACGCCGTTATTGACCAACCGACCGGAAAGAGTTCGTCCTATCGCGAGTATCACAAAACTCATGACAGGGTGGATCACTCTGACGTCACAACCCACCCTGTCACAACTCGTCACCATCACAACGCAAGACACCCGCGACGCTTCGACCACCGTTCTTCGCAGCCGCGACCGTGTGTCGATAGAAACCCTCATCTATTTGATGTTGGTGAGTTCCGATAATGTGGCCGCACGGGCGCTCGCGCGTACCGTCGAAGGCACGCGTGACGCATTTGTTGCTCGAATGAATCGCACCGCCGAACAATTATACATGGTGGATACCCACTATGCCGATCCCGCCGGTCTTCTTGCGGGTAATGTATCGACGGTCACTGACATCATACGATTACTCGGGGCCGTGACCTCGACACCGCTGCTGTCGGACGCGTTTCACACACAAACATATACCGCAACAATCCAGCGCAATACTCGAACACACCGACTGACCGTTCGCAACACCAATCGATTACTCGATGATTCGATGCATATTTCTAAAACTGGGTTTACCAGTGCGGCGGGATATTGCTTGGTGCAGTGGATTACCGCTCCCGAGCGTTCGTACGTGACCGTTGTGCTTGGGGCCCCATCAAAAGATTATCGTCTTGGATTGATGCAGGCACTTATGCAATTCATTCAACCCCGATACTAACCTATGCATACCACGATTCATCATGGTGCGATTGTCCATGCGGCGTTCGACACACACAAAGAACTGATTCTCACCCTCTGTCGTCCGGCGGAATTTTATGAGTGTGCCAGTACGCGACTCCGCAATCGAGCGTTCTCGTTCGAGCAGTTGGTCGATTACTACATGCACGACGATGCCACACTCGACTATTACTGGTCGGGGTTCAATATTCCAAGTGCGTCCTTAGAACGGTTCTTTACGATGTTTGACTTGACGCCACGAGAACAACAGCTACGACAAATCACACACCCGCTGTCCGCGCGCCCCTATTATCTGATTGCAACCCGCACACACGATCGCGCGACGCTTCGACATGAATTGGCCCACGCCCATTTCAGTTTAAACCCGACCTATCGCAAGCACGCCACCGCATTGGTGCGGACGCTTCCACCACGCATTCATCACGCGATTACCCGTGAATTGAAAGCCTGGGGCTATGCATCCTCGGTCATGACCGACGAAGTGAATGCCTACATGGCCACGAGTGGCGTGCGATGGTTGCAGTCGCAGTTTAGTAGGCAAATTACTGCCACACGCGTCGCACCGTTTGTAACATTATTCAAATCTATTTCCAATATAGATACCTCATACGTGTGATATAATACTTCACAGACTACGTTCTTTGCCAAACAAATATTATGCTGAATGGACGTGGCCGCACGTAGCTCAATGGTAGAGCAGCACGTTTACACCGTGCCTATGGGAGTTCAATTCTCTCCGTGCGGACCAGTAATGCCGGATTGGTGGAATGGCATACACACCTGTTTTAGAGGCAGGCGCCGCAAGGCATACAGGTTCAAGTCCTGTATCCGGCACCAGAATAGTTGGGGTTGTAGTTCAGTTGGTTAGAACGCCTGCCTGTCACGCAGGAGGTCGCGAGTTCGAGTCTCGTCAATCCCGCCAGTTATTGGGATGTAGTGTAATGGTAGCACCAGAGTCTCTGAAGCTCTTTGTCTAGGTTCGAATCCTAGCATCCCAGCCATTTTTTGCCGGGTTCGCATAGTGGCGATTGCACCGCTCTTGTAAGGCGGCGAGGAAACTCCACGTCGGTTCGAGTCCGACACCCGGCTCCATTTTATGCCGCTTAGGCTTAGAAAGCGAAGCACGGCATTGGTAATGCCGAGAGCAGGGTGCATGTCCCTGAAGCGGCTCCAGTATGGGCGCGTAGTTAAATGGGATAACAGCGGCTTTGCAAGCCGCGATTGAGAGTTCGATTCTCTCCGCGTCCATTATTTAGGCGAGGTAGCGAAGCGGTCAAACGCAGCAGACTGTAAATCTGTCGCCTTAGGGCTTCGGAGGTTCGAATCCTTCTCTCGCCACCACATTGTTGGGATGTAGCCAAGTTGGTAAGGCACCGACTGTTAATCAGGCTATCGTAGGTTCGACTCCTACCGTCCCAGCCAAAATTTATGCGAATGTAGCTCAATTGGCAGAGCGCCGCCTTGCCAAGGCGGAGGTTGTCGGATCGTTGCCGATCATTCGCTCCATACGCAGTTCAACTCTGCGATGCGCGTCCACTTCTTGCTTTGAGTCATATTCTCAAAGAACGTCTGTTGGATAAATAAACTATATGACAAACAAACAACGCCAAGAGTGGTGCCAAAAAAATCATCTACCAGAACTCTCGTGTCAGTATTGTGGTCGGGGTTGTAGCCGTGTATCACACAAAAGACATGAAGCGGGGTGTTTGAAAAACCCAAACCATCCGCGAAAAAAGCAATGTGTAGTATGCAACGGGAACTTCATAGCACCTCATGGCGTCAGAGGAAAACGACAAATCACATGCTCCCATGCTTGCTCTAATACCTTTTACCGCAGCGGCGAAAATAATGGCATGTATCGCAACAAACAAAACTACAAAACCATTTGCTTTCTGTATCACGAAAGACGGTGTGTAGTATGTGGCGAAGAACGAATCGTCGCGGCGCATCACATAAACGAAGACCATAGCGACAATCGACCAGAGAATTTGATACCATTATGCCCGACGCATCATTGCTATTGGCATTCTGGCTATCGTAGTTTGATTGAACAAACGGTCGTTGACTATTTGTCTAACTGGTTATCTCGGAGAGTGGGCTAAAGGCCGGCCGCCTGTTTTGGGAACAGGACAACAAGTAGGTTCGATTCCTACCTCTCCGACCATTCTGCATAATATAAAATTTTCGTCATCATAAGTAGAATTATGGAACGCACATTATTATTGAATGCCACCTACGAACCAATGGATGTTGTCAACTGGCAACGCGCCATGACCCTCTGGTGTCAGGGGAAAGTCGAAATCATCGAGACGCATGATCGCGAAGTACATGCGGTGACGTTTTCATTCAAGTTACCAGCCGTCGTGCGGCTACTTCGTGTTGTGCGTTTGCGCCGGCGCAGGGACGTCCGATTTACGCGGGCGAACATCTATACCCGAGATAACTATACATGTCAATATTGCGGCACCTCTTTCGCCACACAAGACTTGACCTTTGATCACGTCATACCCATGTCACGCGGGGGTAAGCGGAGTTGGGAAAATATCGTGACGTGCTGTATGCGATGCAATCGACGCAAAGGATCACATACCCCCAATGAAGTCGGCATGTCCCTGTTACGAACACCCACAAAGCCCGCCTATACGCCGATCTTTCGTATTACTGTTGGCATACGAAAAACGCCAGAAAGTTGGCGAGACTATTTGTATTGGTCCGCCGAACTTGAAAACGATAACGAGGCATGAGATACGTGTTGCGTCCAGTCTAAATACCCACATGAAGTTGCTGCTCCTATCTTTATGCGGGCGAGACAACGAAGACGAAGATGTCTCCTACCTCAATCTGTATCTCGCCTCGCTTCGTCGTCATGTCATTCCACATTTCGATACCCGCGTCATTTTGTTCAGCACCTTTAATGCAACCACGAAAACACAAGCTCGCGTGAACGCATTCGGGTTAGGTGAGCAGGTGCGTGTATATGGGTATAATGATATCGGTCTGCCAGCAGAAACCGCTGAGTTTTTGCGCAACAAAGTATCCTACTTTCCGAAAATTGGACTCAACATGAATTTGTTGTTTGACTATGCACAGCAACATAATTTTTTTGAGGCGGATTGGATTTTTCATACCGATACCGATATTGAATTTTTGGAAAACTTTGCGCCGCATATAACAGCATTGCAAGGCATGACTGCGGTAAACCCAAAAATTTTAGTATCGTGCGCCGGAGATACCTACTTACATAATTTTCGATACAGAGAACAAGAATATATTTTCAATTATCCGCCGCGATGGAATGCGTATACCGAGCCCCCGCCAACACCGTTCGAACAGTTATTTCTCTTTGCCATAACCCGTCGGCCAGAACCACGGCAACATCCGTTCGATCAGGAACATCGTCTTGTGTTTAATGCGAAGAGTGTCAAGGTTCGCAATGATTTTGTCGGTCTGAGCCGCGCATTGGCGAATACGCAGGTATTAAATTGGGCGCATACGTATTCTCCACTGGACATGCGTGGCGTTCCTGATAGCAGCCCCGATATGGCGGCACTCCAAGAGTTATGGAACGAACATCATCGTGGCAGTAATTTACCACTGGAACTCCAACTCAATGAAGACAAAGGGTCTTCTATTTTATATTGGCTTAAACACGGAACACACGACGTAACATGGGTCCAACTACGCGGATACCGAGATATGGCCAATCATTATTCGGCTGGCTGGGGCGGAAATAACAATTTTAGCCATCGAGCAATAGCAACCTTGCGACGAGAGTATAGCGATACGGAACATATTTGGGCGGCTGATTATCCAACATAGTGTGCTATACTCTTACTCATGCACCCGTAGTGTAATGGTCAGCACCCGAGGCTTATAACCTCGCAGCTCTAGATTGGGGCGGAGTCTTGGTTCGAATCCAAGCGGGTGTACCAATCTTTGTTCTAAATACTCATATGACCCCCCATGAGTATGACGTGATCTCCGTTAACGTCCGCATCCATCGCCCCGCGACTATCGCGAGTGGATTCTATGACAGCGTGTCATCACGACTTATCGAAAAGTTGCCGGTGCGAACACTAACCTCCTATACCTATGGTTCTCCGATTCCCGACGAGCTACCCACAGAAATTGCCGACATCATTCGTCGTAGCACAGGATTTCAAGCACTCATCATTCGAAACCCTGACCAAAAATTTATTCTGATTGAATATACCGATGGCCCCAGCGGCACCACCGGCGCAATTGATACACACGCTCCACATTTTCTCGGTGCGGTTGTGTGCCAATACGATGCGTTGAGTACCGCCTACAAATCGAGCCCATATCAGATTGTGCCGGGATACTTCTCTCGCAATATGGAAACGCCGTTACCCCCGTATACGGGGACTATTGATAAGCTAGTGTTTGTGGGTACCGTTCACCCCGACGTGCCAGAACGTCAAGCTCTGTTGAGGTTACGTGAGCATCCAGACCTGACCCTCGTGGAAGGCTATGTGCGCCGACCTGATGGGGCGAATATTCGGCCGGTTGAATACTCACACGCTCTGTCGCAGTATGCGAGTCATCGTGCGGTGCTGGCACTTCGCGGCACATCATATTTTTGTTTTCGAGAGTTTGATATTCTTGCGGGGGGATATCCGTTAATTAGTCATGAACTCAACTACACGTCCCAAATGGAGCCGTTGGTGGATGACGAACATTACTTTGCCGTGCCGTTTGATCCGCACCCCGAGGTATTTGCTCGACGATTGATAGACAAGTTTAACGACGTGCGCGGAGATACCGCACGATTAGAACGAGTGCGCCGAAACGGTCAGGCATGGTTTTTTCGAAACGCTACGTGGCAGGGAATTACGGATCGTCTCTACGAGTGGACCCTCCGAATACTGTCCTGCTAAATATTTTGACACAAAAGGAGAGCTATTGCTATGATATTGACGAGTATTCGAAAATTTATGTTGTCGCACTATACGTGGGTGACCCGAATTTTTGCCATCGCCGCGGTCTGTGTCGTGCTTGGGGTAATTATTTACGGCGCCAAAAAACCGCCGCGCATCAGCCAACTTGACCCCATTACAACCGTCATCGAAGTGCCCGTGGAGAAGCTCACCACGAAAACTGTCACCGAGTATGTTCGCGTCGAAGATCGAACCGCCGTGGACCGCTTGATGCGCGACAACGCCGCACTCAAGAGTACGGTCCAGCAACTCACGGTGTCATTGGCCGAAGCTACGAGTCATGGCACAGGAACGGTGGTGGTTACCACCCCCGATCCGACCACCAACGAGCCTACGATTATCAAAGTGCCAATGACGTTGCAGTTCAAAGACTGGCGCTTAGAGTTTCAGAGTGATGGAGTGACGGCGCATTACACGCTCTCACAAAAATTTTCTATCCTGAATACGGTCGGGCGCACCGACACCAATACACCCGTCAATATTGTGCGCCTGTTTGAAATCGGCGCGAACGGGGAGCGGCTTCCCATTCCTACTGTCGAAACGACGATCATTAGTGCCCAACCAACGCGGGACCATTTCTATATGAAGCCGACCCTTCAGGCAGGGGTAGGAATTTTGCCACGGTGGGACTCTACTGCGACGCCAACTACGACCGGTGGTCGGACGCGATATGATACGTCACTCGCCGTGGCAGTGCCGTGGTGGAAACGAGGACGGACCACGGCGGTCGAAGATACTCGATACGCCTATTTGACACCTGTCGTAACAATCAACGACACGGAATTGACAGGCGGACTCGCGCCGATCTCCGTGAACTTGGGCACACTACGATATTCCCCCGTGACCGACCTCTGGTTCTCTCCCTATGCGGGTCTGAGTTCTCGACACGGCAAGAAAAAGTTTGCCGTTGTGTTTACGACCACCTTTTAATTGACACGGACTGCAATATTCAGTATACTAACTCTCGGTGACAGACACCCTTGTCTGCGCCCTATTGAGGATACGTATGGAAAATACTGGGCATAAAATTACGCATACAAAAAATGGGCATGTCCTCACGGCCGTTCTTTACGGTGAGGTGACGCCCGAGAAAATTGATGCCGCCAAGAAAACTCTTGCACATCGGGCCGAGCAGTTGTATTCCCCCGCGAAGACCCCAAGCGAGAACTGGAATCGCAATGAGCGCACCATCTCCTATCGTTCAAAGAACGATGTGGATGCGTGGGACGAGTGGGGCGATGATGAGTTCGATAACGATTTTTAATTAATCACCGCCCGCGTGGTGGAATGGTATACACGGAGGACTTAAAATCCTCTGGCGGCAACGCCATACTGGTTCGAGTCCAGTCGCGGGCACCACTTTTCGTATGGCGGTATCGTCTATCGGCTAGGACACAGCCCTTTCAAGGCTGGAAGATGGGTTCGATTCCCATTACCGCTACCAAACACTAGAGCTATTATGACACGACCTAACCTTGAACATGATCTTATTCGCAACATCAGTCTCTGTGAACGAGTGCAGACCGACCGCGAGTTTGCCAAGTCGCTCTATGCGGCACTGTGCAATACCGAGTTTCATCATGCTGCGTTGGACGAGCCGTGGGGCTGTTCGTGGCGGTATGCGGGAGGCATTCTCGCAAACATAGAAAATACCGGCGGGGACTATCTGGATTATTATTGCAGCGGCAACGAAGGCCATGTTACCGACGAACTGCGCGC
>Ga0222714_10005480_pt1 | contig 12057 bp, 12 predicted proteins | sample C33_3DmetaG_FD_165048 | JGI IMG/M metagenome (GOLD analysis project Ga0222714, IMG submission 165048) | Estuarine water microbial communities from San Francisco Bay, California, United States - C33_3D | ecosystem: Environmental > Aquatic > Marine > Unclassified | place: USA: California... | reverse complement strand
TTAATCTTATAGTATTTGAGGAAATCAATGAAAAAATCCGTATTAGAGAACCGATTGGTAAATTTCAAATCAAAGAAGACTATCCGTATGCTTATATTTTTAAGAAAGATATGATTTATGAACCGATGTTATATCATTATGGTAGTAGCAATTACGGTTATGTATTATCTCAAGAAGATCAAGATATCAAAAAGGGTGATGATATTAAATTTACAGATACAATTGCTAATACAATTGCTAAATGCGTTACAATTAACAAAGATATGATTAAAATACAGGTAAAAGATACTGAAGAAGTTTTAGAAATTAAAAAAAAAGGGGTTAAAAAATATGATATGAAATCTGTTAATGATATTGTTTATGATATTGTTTATGAAGAAAAAAATAAGACCGAATCTAAATCAAGAAAGCGATATGAATACATGGCTGAAGATTTGGACAAGTGTATGAAATTATTGAATTTCACCAGTTCTAAGAAGGGATATATTGATACTTATAACAAGTTGTGTATGGTAGAATACAGGGAGAAATTTGGGAAAGGTTTTAAAAGAATGATTTTCCCTATTAAACCACAACCTTATAATTTAGGAAAACATGTTGAAAAAACATTCCCAATAAAAAAATTACCTGAATTTGAACTTGAGCATTGTGTTAGAACATTAAAAAGAGTAGATGAAAAATGTAATGAATTATTTCCAAATAAGTATGAGAGTTACTTAAATGAACATACAAAAGTAATATTAAATTATAAGCGGAAACATGTTGGATTATTATTAAAGTCTGGTATAATCATTCCGCTTTTCCATAAGCAATATAATTCATCAAAATATAAATATGATACAATAGAAAATGATAAATTATTATCATTTCAAAATGAATATTTATTAGGAAGAGATGTAAAAGATAACTTTACAAAGTATTTTGATGAATATAATTCAGAAAATGAAAAAATTTACCAAGCTTTCTCAAAAGCATATTTAACGATTTATAGGAATAACTCACTAAAAGCCGAAGTATTAAAAATATTGAATCACCCCGTAAGATTAGATATTCATAAGAGATGGGATTTACATGATATGTTATCTGAAAATGATGATATAGTGTTAAAAGGTAAAAGGTTAAAACAATTTGTTGAAATTATATTAATCCATGGTTTAGATGAAATCAATAAAGTTTTTATTCATAGTTTTGTTTCATTAAAAGATATCAAAATAAAGAATAATAATAAAGATGAGATTGTTTTAACAATGAAAGATATACGCGATGACCTTCATGATAGATATTTTATAAGTAGGAGTGCTTACATAAGGGATATTTCATATTATGATGAGTACAATCCGGATATTCATAAAAGATTCTTAAAGAAGGAGTTTAATACGAAGCATGTTTCATTTGAGACAAAATTTCCGAGTAGTTTAAGAAGATTATTTAAACAAAGCATAAGAGTCTTAAAAAATATAGTAGCGGATGAAACGACCGATTTTAAGATATTATCTGAATCTCTAATGCAAATAGATCAGACTTACAACGATGTATATTTAAGAGAACTTTTAGTGAATGCTTTAAAAGAGGATGCCGACGCTTATAAATACGAAAATCTATTGCTCAATGATAAATATAAATCAAATGAAGAATTACTTACAGATTTAGAAGATCCAAATTATCTGATAACATCATATGATTTCAAAAAGTTATCAAAGGTATTGGGTGTAGGATTTATGTTGTATACAAATCGGTATAATGAAAATCCAAATAAATTTCAAACTCATATCGTTATTCATAACAAATTAATAAAAATGTCATTAAATGAACTCAGTTTACCCATGATATGTTTTTATCAAGATGGCGAAGAATTAAAACCGATAGAAATAGATGATTTAACATCTACAGACTTGAAACAGATGATGAGGAGTACAGAATTCAAAAAAGTAGCAATGAAAACGTATCGGGTTTAAGTTAAAATGTTCTTACTTAGTAAAAAAATTTGATTTAAAAAGTGTTTGATTATCAAAGAATAAGAAAATTAAGTGATGGAAGGACAATCTTGTAAAATTGACGCTGAGAATGAGTGTTGTGATTCTTTTATCAGAATAACCGAGATGATTTTTAATAAGATACAATCTAAAATAAATTCACTACCAGAAGAAGAAAGGGGTAAAATAAACTTACTTAAAAAAAGAAATGTAATTTCATGGATATATGGAAACACCGAATTTTTAGACCCTGAAAATCCGGTTGTATCATATGGAAACAAAACTATTCAAGTAGATACAGGAGAAGTTTATAAATCTGGAAAAAAGAAAGGTCAAAGAAAAATGAAGAAAAAGAAAGTTGAAGATAAAAACAAACCTAAATTTAAATATAATAAAGGTCAATTATTAGAAAAGAAAAGGGAAAATGAAGCAAGATGGAACATGGAATTAATGAAAGAAATCCGCCCCGATTTATTTAACAAAGAACATTCACAATCTTCACTATTTGGACCCTTTGGTGAAATATTAGTAAAAGAGTACTATATTCTGATAGGCGAGTTTAAAACTGATAAACCAGAAAAATTGGGCGGACACGATTTAGATTTGGAAACTATTAAAGAAATGATAGAAGTAAAAACTGGTTCTTATTTTACAACTGGAACAGCAGGAGAAAAAATATTTGGGGTTCCTTGGAAATATGCAGATGTCCCGCGATTATATAATAAACCTCTATTAGTTGTATTAATAGGGGGGGATAAAAAAGATTCAGAGCTAGTTTGTGAATCTAATGTACCTGAAAGAGAAGATATTAAAAAATATTGGAAATCCATAAATATAACCTTCGCATGTTTCAAGAAACTCCTTAATAGTTTGTAATAATTACTTCTTCTGTTTTAGCACCAGGATTTTTAGAATTAATTGCTCTTCTACATGAAACCACTTCATATTTATAATCATTTGGAGACAAATTATCATGGATTAATTTAACATTCGCATTGCTCATCATAATCATATTTTTTTCGGATATTTTTTGTGTAAGATTAAATAATAATTCATGTTGTTTAATATCAAACCCATCTTTTGTATACCCTACAAAAGATTTATCATTTTCGGGGGCGTATGGAGGGTCTAAATATATGAAATTATTTTCTCCTTGTATATTTTCGAATGATTTAGAGAAATCACTATTATGGAAATTAACGTCTTTAATTAAGTCTGATATATAATCTAATTCAGCTTCATCTATAATTTTTGGATTCTTATAGTTTCCATATGGAATATTATAACCATTTGGACCCTCGCGATACATACCTCTAAACCCAGTTTTATTCAGAAATATAAAATATGAAGAAGATTTAATTGTTGATTTATCTTTTATTTCATTATATAATTTCCGAATCCAATAGTAATAAGATTCTTTTGATGTAAAGGCATCTTCTTTATTTATTGGCTTTCTTTTTACATCTCCATCTATTTTACAACTGTTAAATTCTTCCTCTATTTCTTTAATACTTTTATATAATTCTATTTTATTATTTTTAATATTAACATATGACCCAATTAATGCTTCATTTAAATCGTAAACATTTATATCACCATTGATAGTAATAAACCCTTTCTGTTTTGCCCATAAAATCATTATTAAGAAACTTCCACCCCCCACAAATAGTTCATGATAATTATTTATTTTTTTTGGTATTTGTTTAATGAGTTTGTCTATTATTTGACCTTTTCCACCTACCCATTTTAATAATGGTCGCGGAATATCTTTCTTTGAAATAGAGTCCATATTATTTTCTTTACTACTATTTTGATTAGTTGAAATCAAATTTTTATTTTTTATTTCAATTTCACCATTTTCAGATAATTCTTGTAATTTTTCTTGAATTTTTTCTTCTATTACTTTATTTTCAATTGGTTTACATGGTCTTTTTCGTTTTTGGTGATTCGTAAAATGCCCTTTTTGAGAAAAAACTTTTCCACATTTTTCGCAAGCATATTCTTTAACCATTTAGTTATAATATATATAATATTTTATTATTTAAATAATTAAACCAATTAGTTAAATAAACAGAAATACTTAAAATTTTCGCATTTTAAGTATTTAAAAATTCCGCATTATTTTTAATAAATGTTTTATAGGTGTAATCTTATGAAATTTCATATTTATCATAAGATACATCAAATCCATATAAGAAATTTAGAAAAGAGTTGGTCAAGGATACAAAAAACAAAGGATATTTTACGAAGAGACATGGATAGAAAAGACTATGTGAAAATATTACAAAAATATAATATGAATAATTTTTCTTAGAGACTATTTACATATTAGTCAAACCTAAATTATTACTAATACTTGGTTTCAGAATCCAATCATAATGAGTAGCATCCATCCTCTGATCATTAAACAATCCAGGTGCGTTTGTCGGTTCATTAAAAACTGTTAATGTTGAATTTTGATTCACATAACATCCTCTATCATTTACATCATTTGAATTTTCAACGCCATAGCTATTCCAGTCCAATTTATATTTACTACAGAACATAGGCGATTTAATATTAAATTGATTTTCAGGTAAATACATCTCAACATATCCTGATAAATCTTTTCTTTCCAACTCATCTACTGTATCCCTTGAAATAGAAGATGGGAAATACATATTCCTTAAACTGTTCATGCTAACCACTTCAGTTAAATCTATATCTGTGTATTCTAAATCAGTTTTATTGATACCAATGACTCTGAAAGACTGTCTGTAAAAATTATCAAATAATGCATCTATATTCTCTTTGAACATAGGACCATCAAATAAGATACCTGTATCATTGAATTTAATATCATATTTGTTCAATATTGTTGGATTTGATCCTGTTTGGACATTTAAGTAATTAATATAAATTTCATTGTCAATTATTACTATATCAGAAATTAACCGAATAGTATAATAATGTCTAACATCATAAACAAAGAAATCAATAAAATATCTTTGATTCTTATTACATGATACTAATCCATATACATTTTCAATTTGCTTTATATAATATTCATTTTTAGCGATCGCACTGATTGTATTTATTAATTTTCTCATAATATCAGTTAATCTTTCTTCAAAGGTTTTATCAATTGTATTTTTATTAAATATATATCTCTGACATATGCCCTCTAGTTTAACCTTTGCTCCAGAAGAAACACTGCTAAATATTTTTAATAGTCTATGCTCGGGTTTCACAAATCCTAAATTCGTCGGATTTTTTATTTTTTCAGATACTTCACGATCAAGTTTCAGACCATTACCCAATACAATATTATTTTGTAGTGTTAGACGGTCCATCTTGAGATTATAAAAAATAGCTAATAAAACTATTATAAATCCAATTACCAGAGTAGTTTCATCCATCGTATATTATACTATAATAATTTATTTTAACAGAATAAATTCTTTGTTTTCCTGGATGAATTCTGTTATAAACTTATGTGCTACACTAATATCACTTTTATCTCTACCTCCTGTAATAATGATTTTACCACTCTTGAATACAGCCACTGTAATTTTCTTACATGTATCCCCTTTCCCTTTTCCATTACACGGTTTCTCACAATCACAGATTCCGAAATTTTTTCTTAATGGATTACGATAATATTTAATATTCACACCAGGATAATTACAAGGTTCATATGATGAATAATAACCTGATTCTACTATCGCCCTATGTAATGATTCTCTATCAATCGGAAATCCTATATCAAAATCACTATTAATAAGTACGGTGACCAAATCTTCTACAGATTGAATTTCTTCTTCGATATCAAATGATTTTTCTTTGTCACTTAACATATTAAATTCATCGCATAAAGTCTTAATTGTTTGAACACCTTGACATTCATTATTAATACCTGTCATCTGAATACGACCATTATTAAATATCTTAACATTAATACGATTATTATTTTTTGTTTCACTGAATACATGAATTGTTAATTGATTGTAAAAATATTTACGTGGTTTATCACTCTTTGGTCTTTTCTTACCATTATCTCCCTTTGATACATGATCACCATATTCAACAAATAGTATATTCTTGTTTATGTTTAAGGAATTCGCTGTATTCATTAAATCAATATTTGTGTTTAATTTACCTATCTGAACCATCGCAGAAACATGTAAATCTTTTGAAAAAGTTAAATTATCCATATCAATTTAAAATTGTTGAAATGTCTTTAAATAATAAAATCAAATTTTATGTTTAACGCTGTCTTCAATATATTTTGCATATTCTAATAATTTAATCGTAGTTATCTTTAATGAAATATATTTTATTAACTTTTCTAGTTTAATATTCGGATTTAATAAACGATAATGAACAAATAATATTGACCAAGTAACACAAAAACCAGTATTGTGTTCTGGATCATATTCCATTTGAAAATGAGTCCCACGTCTAAAATCAACAGCGTTGATAACATTGTATTCAGGTAGTATATCCCGCCAAAATTGTTTTACTAATCTTATTTTTTTACCATATGCTCCTTGCACATCTCCAAGAACACTTTGAGATGTTCTTGAACCATGTGGTTCATATATTTCAATTGTTTTATTATCTTTATCAATTAATAATATATTCGCGTGATTTCCATCATTTGTCTCGAGATTTAATATAATCGGTATAAATCTCTTATTTGATTTTAAACAATCCATCAAATCCGACATGAATATATTTTGATACATTCCAATCGGTTGTATTTTCATATTCCGTTTGTCTATTTTTAAATTCAAATAAGCCGTATGAGTTTTAAAAAAACATGTATTACGCAGTTTAAGATTTTTTAGGAAATTCATAACATTGGAATAATTTTGATAATTAAAATGAATACCACCAGATGAAGCGAGTGTTCCTCTACTCCTGGATTTAGAAAAAGGGACATCAACTATATTATAATTCTTTTTTAGTCTTAAGGCTAACCCAATTTTATCTGGTATTAATGAATCTCTATCTGGTATAATGCTATCCCTGTAAACTTTCCTTGATCTTTTGGTTTTTCTACGAGTTCGTTTTGTTCGCTTCTTAGGCATTATAATATACTATATAATTTATTTATAGTTCGGTTCTAGTATCAATGTCTTCAATATCATCACCGCTATCATCGTCATCATATTCTAAACCTCTCTCAACTCTGTCCTTGTTAGCTTCGTCATCAGGGCACAACATGAATGTAATATCTTCCATTGCGTCTCTAAGTCTATCACGATCCATATTAAACATATATCCTGCTTTAATCATATTTAATATGAGTTTCTTCATGTCTTCATAATCACCGATGACTGCTTTGCTCTTAATGATACTTTCGCGGATGGTCGCATGTAATGTGTCAACAGTTACAACAGTAAGTTCTTTCATTTTATGATGTAAAGATTAAAAAATATATTTATATTTAACGCGATAGATGAAAATCTCCAGATTTAAAAATAATTATCTATTTAACGATATAAATGGATATAGATGCCTTAAACGATAAACTTAAAAATATACAAGATTCATTAAAAGAAGAATCTCAAAAGAGTTTAGAATTCGCTAAAAAATTAAATGATTTAGATTTTGATGATAAGATTCAAGAAGGTGTAGCGAAAGATTATTATTATTCACAACTAGATGAAAGAGAAAAAATTTATCAGAAGAAAAATGATGAATACAAAAATTTAATTTCTGGATTCTCAAAAGCATATTTAGAATTATGCGAATGGTATGTTGGACCTGAATTACCCAGAGATCATGACTCTACATTTCTGGATAGTAAAGATGATATAAATTCATTGTATTTTCTGTTTGTAATGAGTTTATTTTTTAAAACAAAAGAAGATAAAGAAACTTAAAAAAATAAACATTAATTAATCTTAAATGGATCCTGTTCAAATGATAGAAGAGGAACGCAAACGCAGAATAAAAGAGTTAAAACGTATTTATAATATATATTATCCTTATTAGATATTAACTTCACAAGGAGTAATTTTGCAGTTACATTGTGGGTATTTTTCATATAGTTTTTGAATACTTAATTCTTTCATTTTCGCTTCAATCATAATATCTATTTCTACACCATATTTTTCTGGTATTTCTAATAAATATTCTGGTATAATTTCAATATAATCACTGTGATGACCTATCTTTCCAGTCCCTTGTTCAGAAACATGGAATTTAGGTTTAATGCCTTTTGGTTTCCATGTTTCTAAAATTATCGGTATGTAATCACTCGCATCTAAAAAGGTTTCATCTTTATGAAGTAATTTATAACATTCAAAATGATGTGTATCAAACACAAGAGGAATACCTGTCATATCATGAATTCTTAATGTATCGTGAATACTATAAGATTTTTCACAGTTTTCCAAGACAAGTCTGTTTTTAATTTTCTGAGGGAGTTTTCTGTAGTTTTCACACCATCTTTCCATTGTCTTTTCTTTATCACCGTAAACTCCGCCACCATGAATAACCATAACTGAATCTTTTCCCATACCCATCAAGTCTAAAACATCCGCATGATATTCTAAATCTTTCAGAGTCTGTAAATATGCTTTTTCTGAAACACTCGCTAAAACATTGAATTGACCAGGATGAAATGTTAACCGATGACCTTTCTCTTTAGCATAATCACCTATCTTTTTCAAGTGTTCTAAAGCAAAATCATATGTGTAATCTGGTACCTTCGGATTGGTTTTGTGCTGAAATAATTCGCTAGATAATCTGAACACTCTTATACCATTCTCTTCATTCCACTCTAACATCTTGTATAAATCATCGAGATTTGCTAAAATCCTTCTCTTCAATTCATCTATACCTTTTTCATCAATGATTCTCACTATGATCCTTCGTGCTGCGTAAACAGGAGGTTTTTGCTTCTTCAAGGTTGTATTCATACAACAGAGACCTAGCTGAACGCTTTTCGCTTCTGACATTTTTGATCATATATTTGTTGATGAAATAACATCCCTCAAGAATATCAAATTTTATTATCTTTTTCTAAGAAATATTCATAAAAGTCTTTTTTCAAGGTCCCAATAATTTTATATTTATATTTATCGGCGCGACCCATTAAATATTTCATAAGTTTAATAAAATCATCTGTTTCCATCGCCATTTTAATTTTATGTAAATTATCCGGAACATCTTTTATCCCATAACTGAATTGTGTTAAACCATATTCCCCTTTGATATCAATAAACGGATATGTTCCGGTACCGTTTGACCAAACAACTTTGGGGACAAATAATACATCATCCCTTGCATTGCTATAAAGAATTTGAGGTCCTCGTTTTTTTGTGATAGTATTAATTATTTTATATTCAAATCCTGGTTTACTAATTTTAATAACTTCATAATTAGATTTCGGTTTACCCCTTGTTTCGTATTTAATACTACTATAAAGAAGTTCAACTTTATCACATCCTTTACCTAATATTTTTTCAAATATTTCAAATTTACCACTCGGAATAAAATCATAATTATTTAAATTTAATAGATATGATTTATGATCTATATCATTCACATGAGTAAGGTTTTTATCGTTTAAGGTATTTTTTAAACAATAATAATCATAGTTTGTAGCTGACCCTCCAAAAGTTAATACACCATCTTTATAATCTCTCATAGTTAAACTCAATAGTTCTCTAGATTTTATCAATTTTAAAACTTTTATGTAATCCCCTTTTATATCTCTCCATCCATTGGGATGAATAAATACTAAATAACCGCTATCATTTAAATATTTATTAATAGAATCTATTACGAAAAAGTGCCATATTTTCTGTTTTTTATTTGGACCGACTTTTTTATGAAACGGTGGATTTCCAACAATTAAATTAAATTTATCAATATTAAATATTTTATTTGGATTAAATTCATTTAAAAAGTCGCATTCAACAATATTTGGTATAGCATCTGGGTTAATCATTTTGAATATTTTATTACAAACGTGAAAATTAGTTGAATTCAACTCAACCATGTAAAGCATATTTTCAATAATATGCTTTGATCTTTGTTTATCATCCAGTATTGTAGATTTTAATGTTTCCATTAATTTATAATAAACAACGATAAGGAAATTACCTACACCTGAAGCCGGGTCTAACCATTTTAATTTGGTATTTAGCCAAATATCATCTGGTAATTGAGAAAACATATCAATGATTAATTCAAGTGGTGTGAATACTTCACCATATAATTCTTTTTCTTCTTCACGGATAGTTAGTCTTTCCCTTATAATTTCTAGGACTTTTTTATCTTTAATGAATTTATCCATATCTATATTTTTATATAAAATATATAATATCAAATTTAAATTTATATAAAAATATAGAAGTTTATAAAAAACTGTCACGCAAATACCATCCGGATAAGTTATCGGGTAAACAGGATAATGATGAAACATGGACAAAATAATTAAATCGTGTAAATATCATATTATTATTATTTTTTGTTTATACATTTACTTAAATATATTGTATCAAATATATTATATAGATTATGCCGAATACAGGGTTGATTAAGACAGCAAATGGGTCTATGATTAGTTATGAAATATGGTGTGATATGTTAAGAAACTTACCACAACCAAAAAGTAAAGTATCCGAACCTATAAATACATTACCTATTGAAAAATATTCAATGATAATACAGAAGATTACAAGACAATAATAAATTCATATAATTTTACAATTAATGTATATTTTATTTCTATATAATTATTATAAATATGGAAATTACGCTAGAACATGTTTTGATGTTATTATTATTTGTATTTTTAGTTCGGTTTATAATGTGTAATTGCGGTTGTAATAGGGTGGTTGAAGGATTACCATCTGAATTTGCTGCATCTGAATTTGCTGCATCTGAATTTGCTGCTAGTATTAGTGGTAAATTTGAAGATATATTAAAAGATAATGCGAACCAAAAACAATTATTATTTACAATGCTTGATGAAGTAGGTAAATTTTGCAATCTAGATTCTGAATATAATTGTAATGGTTTAACAACCGATTTATCCGATGTTTTTAATGAAGCTTTAATTAAATTTTTAAAAGAGAATCAATGGTCGTCGGATGATTCTAGAAAATGGTCGTCGGATGATTCTAAAAAAAGTTTTTTAGTTGAACTTGCTGACAATTTAAATGATTATCTTGCTGACAATTTTAATAATTATGATAAAGATATTGCGATGGCGAAATATCTTAATAATTTATTATTAATTAAAATTAATGATCAAATTAGTTATTTAAACGAACACGGCAATCTGAGGCAGCTGCCGGCCTGTCGCGCTCGAAAGGGTGAATATCAGATCGGCTACATCCGGGACATTCCCGATGATGCGTACACGACACCGTGTACGTCAGACGAATTAAGAGAGTTAAATAATGATGAAGAATATACTGGTGATGGGAGCATGACTAGACCTTATAAAATTAGCCAAATTAAGTTCCAAAAAAATATCAATGGATTAAATAATGCTATAACTTATAAAGTACCTTGGGATGAGACTTGGAAGTTAACTAAAGAGCAAGATTACACATGCTCTCAGTATGATTACGGAGTAGGAGATAAAACTTGTGGGGATGGTAGGTACTGTATGGGAACAGATGACGGGACTGCGTACTGTTACTGTTTCGATGTCCCAAAAAAGACTATTGGTAATATAAATACAAATCAGATCAATTATGGTTTTTATATGATTGTGAACAATCCAGAATATAGACGAATGAAGACGCCGGAATATTATCTCGAGCAAGTCCTACCTTGCGACAAAATTGGTAGTAAAAAAGGCTGGAGGTAAAAATTTATCATAATACTATAAAATATTTTTTTAAAAAGAATCATTTAAATCATATTTTCCAACATCTCTAAGATATCTACTATGACTTTACAATCCATGTAATTGTAATAAATTATCTTTTTTATTTCTGTGAATCGTTTTATGGGTATCTTTTTACTTAATGCATCTTTTGATTTATGTATGACTTCTATCATCGCTTCTAATCCATCTGTATCATCTATCCACTTATTTTTGATTAATTCATGATTATACAACATTTTAACG
>Ga0222714_10005479_pt1 | contig 12058 bp, 6 predicted proteins | sample C33_3DmetaG_FD_165048 | JGI IMG/M metagenome (GOLD analysis project Ga0222714, IMG submission 165048) | Estuarine water microbial communities from San Francisco Bay, California, United States - C33_3D | ecosystem: Environmental > Aquatic > Marine > Unclassified | place: USA: California... | reverse complement strand
TAGCTATTTTAAAGGGAAATGTTGGGGGATCAGGGTACTAAATGACGTTTCGAGTCACACATATCACCGGGATTTTGTTTTGGTTAACCGTTTGGTTGGGCGCTTCAGGCTGCTCCTCGGTGGAACGCGTTGCGGAACAGCCCGAGGTTGACCTTCAAGAAACGGTAGAATCGAAGTGGTCGGACGTGGAAACGGTGGACGTTTCTGCTTACCCGGATGCTCAAAATGCAACGCGTGAGCCCGTTGTACACAGTGCCCCTAAACTATTATTAGATAGTGCTGCCGACGATGGGGTCGTCACAGAAGTGGACGGTTTTCGCATCCACATTTTCGCGTCGGCCGAGCGGAGCGAGGCCGTACAAGTAGAAGAGGCGTTGCGTAGGTGGTTAGAGTCCCTGTCCGATCAGCGTCGATCTGTATTGGGAATCAAAGAGGACCCGGAGATTTACAGTTTTTACAAACAACCGTATTATCGCGTCCGTTTGGGAGATTTTACATCCCGAAGAGCTGCAGAACCGCTTCTTTCAGCCCTGAAACCTTCATTTAATGCCGCTTTGATCGTTCCCGACGTGATTCTGGTAGTTCGATAGCTGCTTTTTCTTACGGTACACGTGATCGGCTGCCGCGTGGACTTATTTCTTCTGGGTTGCCGCATAATAAGCCGCTCCAATTATTCCCGCTTCATTTTCGAGACTTGCAAAAGACAACTTTGCTTTTGTAGAGAGATGTTTTTCGTATTCAGCCACTTTTGTAGGCCGCGAAATACCACCGCCAATTATGATGTGGTCGGGCGCAAAAAGGAACTCGATTCGATCCAAATATTTTTGAAAACGCTTGGCCCATTTTTTCCAAGACAATCCTTGTTGAAGGCGCGTTCGGTCGGATGCATATAGCTCCGCCGCGGCTCCTTTCAACCGTAAATGCCCTAATTCAGTGCCAGGAATAAGGACCTTGTTGTAAAAAATGGCAGATCCAATGCCAGTACCTACCGTCAGGAAAAACACTAAACCGGTCTCTTCTTGACCAGATCCAAACACTACAGAAGCCACGCCGGCCGCATCGGCATCATTTAATACGTGGACCTCGCACCCCGTTTTTTCAGACAATAGGGCTTCGACGTGGGTATCAATCCAAAGGGCGTGGATATTTGTGGCCGTCCTTACGATACCATGTTCAACACGAGCGGGTACTGTGCACCCAATCGGACCTTTCCACTTAAAATGATCCGCGATTTGGACCACAACGTCTGCAATGGCTTCGGGGGTTGCATGCTCCGGTGTGGGGATTCTAAATCGTTCGGCGGTTAATTCGCCCGTTTCTGTATTAACCAACGCACCTTTGATGCCGGTTCCGCCAATATCAATGCCGAGTACTTCGCTCATAGTTCCTTTTTGATTATGCTCATTAAATTAGGATTTATGAAGGAGTCAGACAACGATTCAAATCGTACATTTTGACGTCCTTCGTCTTAATTAGTAAACCACTTGAGAAATGTCCCATCCATTGGCCGGCAAACCAGTACCCGCAGAATTGTTCATTGATGTCGACCATTTACTGGCCGAGTACTTCGATCGGAAGCCAAATTCTGAAAATGCCGAAGAATTGGTTTCGTTTGGAACGTCTGGACACAGAGGGTCTTCATTGGATGGCAAATTTAATGAGGATCACATTTTAGCGATCACTCAGGCGATTTGTGACTACCGTACGACACAGGGGATCGATGGGCCTTTGTTCGTTGGAATGGACACGCATGCCCTTTCGGCGCCGGCTTCGAACACCACATTGGAAGTACTGGCTGCCAATGGAGTAGAGGGCCGGTTTCAGGAAAATGGCGGATTTACGCCAACACCCGTTATCTCAAACGCCATCTTAATGCACAATAGGCCTTGGGAGGCGATTGCAGGCGTGCCTAAAGGGGGCTGGGCCGACGGAATCGTCATTACGCCAAGTCACAATCCTCCTCGAGATGGTGGTTTTAAATACAACCCTCCGTCGGGGGGACCTGCAGGAAGCGATGCGACAGATTGGATCCAAAAAAGAGCCAATCATTTCCTTTCTGCGAAGCTGGAGGGTGTGAAGCGATTGCCATTAGGGGGTGCTTCACGCGTAGATTCCATTCGATTTATTGATTTTGCGGCTGCGTATATCAATGGGTTGGATGCTGTAATCGATTTTGGCCCCATTCGCGCTTCGGGACTGAAAATTGGAGCTGATCCCTTGGGCGGTGCTGGTACGTTTTATTGGAATCGCATTCGGGAAGCTTTTCAATTGCCTTTAACGGTGTTAAACGAAACCGTTGATCCGACTTTTTCCTTTATGCGTGTGGATGGAGACGGTAAAGTGCGCATGGATTGTTCTTCGCCCTTCGCCATGGCCGGTTTAATTGAATTGAAAGACGAGTTTGACATCGCGTTTGGTAACGATCCTGATTTCGACCGGCATGGTATTGTGACTAAAACAGGGGGGCTCATGAACCCCAATCATTATTTGTCGGCTTCCATTGAATATTTGTTTACACATAGAGCCCAGTGGCCAAGCCGGGCCGCCGTTGGTAAAACATTGGTTTCTTCGGGGATGATTGACCGAGTAGCCGCTTCATTGGGCCGAAACCTGTACGAAGTGCCGGTCGGTTTCAAATGGTTTGTAGAAGGGTTGGTGAGCGGCGAGTTGGGATTCGGTGGGGAGGAAAGTGCCGGGGCATCGTTCTTGACTTTAGATGCGCGGCCTTGGTCCACGGATAAGGACGGTATTATAATGAATCTATTGGCAGCGGAAATGACCGCCGTTACCGGAAAAGACCCCTCCGAACGATATCACTCCTTGACCGAACGATTTGGGACGGCCTATTACGCTCGTAAAGATGCCCCCGCCAATGCAGCTCAAAAGAAGGTCCTTAGCGAGCTTTCACCCGATAAAGTAAACGCAGAGCGACTGGCTGGAGAAATCATCACGGGCAAAAATACCCGAGCATCCGGAAATGGAGCTTCCATTGGCGGGTTGAAAGTGTCTACCGAAAACGGGTGGTTCGCCGCACGTCCATCCGGGACGGAAGACATCTACAAGATTTATGCAGAAAGCTTCCTCAGCCAATCTCACCTAGAGAATGTGTTGAGTGAGGCGCAGAATTTGGTTTCTGAGGTGTTTAAGTCAGAAGGAATCTGATTTATTGCCGTTTTGCACGGTCGCGACGCTTCTCGTACGCTTCCCGCGCAATCGCCACATCATCCAAAAACCAGCTTAATTCGTCCATTTTGAGGGCCTGAGGGCCATCCACTAGGGCTTTAGGCGGGACGGGGTGAAAATCAACCAATACCATATTGGCGCCGGCAATCACACCTTGCGCCGTAGCATGGAATACATCGAGCAGTCCGTCCGGGGAATGATCGCGGGTTCCAACCGAATGGGAGGGATCCACACACACTGGCATGCGAGTGAGGCGCTTAACCACAGGGACGTGAGTAAAGTCAACCATATTGCGATGGGGATCACCACCCTGGTTTTTCATCCCGCGAAGCGCAAAAATAACGTTAGGATTGCCTTCACTAGCTAAATATTCGGCGGCATTAAGGGATTCATTCAACGTAATCCCAAATCCTCGTTTGAATAGGACGGGATATTCGTTCTGCCGACCGACGGACTTTAAAAGCTCGAAATTTTGCGTGTTCCGGGTACCAATTTGGAGCATAACCCCAGTAGGTTGGCCCGTTTTGTGCAAGGCCTCGGCAATTTCCTCGACATGCGATTCGTGGGTTACTTCCATGGCGATCACTTTGATGCCGTATTTACCCGCTAACTCAAATACCCATGGTAAACAATCTGCCCCGTGGCCTTGAAACGAGTATGGATTGGACCGGGGTTTATAAGCGCCCATTCTAGACGTTGTGAGGCCGTGTTCTTTGAGTGCTGCGAACATCATTTCCACGTGTTCGGGGATATCCACCGCACATAACCCAGCGAACACATTTAGATTGTCTTGATTAAACGGCACGCCATTGTAAACGAAGCCATTTTGCCGAACGTCTTCGCCATGTCGACCTAGAATTCGGTACGACTCCTGAATGCGAACTACGCGCTCGACACAGGGGAGACTTTTCATTTGCTCAATGGACAGAGCAGCCGTATTACCCAATAAATAGATTTCTGTCAGGTGCTGTCCTGTCCCTTGCACTTCATGCATGGAATAAGAAAAGTTGGGATTGTCGTCCAGGTGAGCAACAAGTTGTCTGAAAGACTCCGAAGAGTGATCGGTATTGGGCTGAAGAATGAGGATCAAGGGAATTACGACTTGGATTGCTTTGTAATTGAAATAATTCCAAGATAGATCGAACTAAGCTGCCCAGTTCCAAAGTAGTGTTAATTTGGAGTAATTTTTAGTGACCGCTTTTTTATAGATTGCAACACGAAAAACTGATATTTCTACGTAACCCAATTGTGTAGAACCATATCGTAGATGCTCTCGAAGCTAATATGATGGGCAAAGTATGCCCTGAACTAGCTGAAATGGACGAAAATCTATCGAGACACACTCAGAATATCATGACTGATAGCTACTTATTTCAGCAAGGACGCCGTTCTTTTGCGACACTACGCACCGGACTTTTGTTTGCATTTGCACTTTTTGTTGCGGTTCCAGCTCAAGCACAAAGTGATGGTGGAGACGCTGGTTTCAATACTACAGCCAAGGTAAATTCATCGGGAGCAGGGAACGCCAATCGTTTGGGCACACTTGGTACCACTGATGATGGCGTTACGCAGGTTGGTGCATTTATCGTTGGCGGAACAGCATATTTCAGAGTTAATGCATCCGTTATTGGAAATTTGCATGTCTGGATTGATGAGGACAACGATGCTGATTTCACGGATCAATCTAGGCATGATTTTGCGGTGATCGCGGGAAATAATCATATCGCCGTTCCACTTGGGGGCACGACCGCTGGAAGCCGATGGTTCCGTTTTATTTTCGAAGGCGGGACGAATGTCATTACGACTGCCAACACGGATCATTCCACAACAGGTCTAAACAACGCAAACGGAGAGATTGAGGACACGCAATTTACAGTTCTGGCCGCTGCGAGCGCCGTTTCGTTTACGACAACAGCTGGTGGCTTAACTACAACTGCCGTCCGTACTGGGGCCGATGTTGTCGTAAGTGATGGAACTAATACTATTTTTAAGGCCCCAATTGCAAATATTGGTTCACTAACTATAAATGGATTTTTGGGCCTGACGGACAATTTCGTTGTTAACATGACAACTGGAGATCCTATCCCTTCAGGAGGTTTGACCGTCAACGGGTTGCTGGGTGCTGATTCAGATGTGTTAACCCTTATCGATGGCTCTAACAATGCTACGGTAACGCATAATTTCACAAATGCTACGGATGGTTCAGTTGTAGTAACGGATGGGACCATCAACTACTTAGGCCTTGCTCCAATAACGGACAACGTTCCGGCTACGGCCCGCATATTTAATTTTAATGCAAATGCGGAAACCATCATTCTTGATGATGATGCGGGTGCTGGTAATAATATTGGAACAATCGATTCAAATTTTGGAGAAATTGTCACGTTTGATGTCAGTAGTACCACATCGATTACCATTAACGCAGGAGCTGGCAACGACGTTATAATTGTGCGTCAAGTTGATTCTGCTTATTCAGGTACAATTGATGTCAATGGACAGGCAGATTCAGATGAACTACGGGTTGATTTCGCATCTGGTGATCCCATACCTGGAGCAGGAACCGGGATTACGTTTGATGGAGGCGCAGGTGACCTTGATAAAATCAAATTGGATGGGTCCGAACTCCAAGTTAACGTGGTCTATACGGATACAGGTGCCGAAGCTGGGACCATTCAAAATGATAACGGAACGCTTACCTATTCTAACGTGGAAGGTGGAATCACGGATGAAACTCCAGCTACCAACCGCCGCTTTGCCTTTACTCAACCACTTGCTTTGACGCTAGAAGTTGATGACGAAACCGGTGCTGGTGATACGACCGATAAAATGGTTTCTTCTCAGGGTCAGGACATTGTTTATAGTTCGCCTGTCGCTGAACTACGCCTCGATGCTGGTCCTGGTGATGACACTATAATCGTAAACGACCTTGACAACAATTTTACTGGTACCATATTGGTCAATGGTGAAGCGGGTAATGACGTTTTCTATATGGACTGGGAAAGCAACGCTGACAGTCCCCTAGGAGGCATAGTAACCATTACATATGACGGTGGCCCGAATACGGACTCCATGCAACTCATCAACGGTACCGTTGGGTATGTCACGCATACCTATGCCGATGCATTCTCGGGTTCCGTAGAAGTTGCAGCTGCTAGTGATGGCATGACCTATTTAAACATCGAACCTATATTTGATGGATTGGTCGCTACCACACGTACGTTTAACTTTAGCGGCGTTTCTGATCAAATTTGGTTGGATAATGCGTTTACCGGCACGACCAGTCGCATTGTAACCCCTAGTCCGAATTTGGCTGGTGGCAGTGTGACCAGTGAAACCACAGAATTTAATGATGTGGGTACTACCTCGGTAATTATTAATGGTGGCGGTGGCAACGATGAGTTCGACATTGAACCCTCTGCCAAGTTTGCAAGTGTATCGAATGGTGATGGACCAACCACTCTGCCGGGAGACCAGTTCACACTAAACGTAGCCTCGCTTCCAGCAGACGAAAAAATTACGTTAACCGAAGGGTCAAACACGTCTGGTACTTATGCATTCTCCAAACAAGGTGGCGGTGCGTCTGTCTATAAAGACGTTTCTTACACCACGATGGAGCAGGTTACCTTACGTTATTCAGATCCGAATGCGTATCCAGGCGCGACTTATCCGGGGGATTGGACCTATCCGGTCAATACAGAATCTGGCATTTCTATCGAACCGTATTTCAATTGGGACATAGAAATTAATCAAGCTCTTCCAGGTGGTCATCCGTCGAAATATACCTCTTTACGCCTGGACGTTTCGCTAAATGCCAATTTGTCAAGCCCAGTGTGGTTTACTACTACCAAGGAAGACGGCGTCACCCCGCTGATTTCTTCGGCAGCAAATGAGGATCATTACATCACAGATATTGATCGTGATGCAATTACACCCTACACAGTTGGAGCTGGTCCTTATGGCCCTGGTATACCTCTTCTAAACAATACCAACTACTTCTGGGGTCTGTCCGGGACCATGACCGCTGGACAAGTTTTTTGTCAGATCATGACATTCAAGACCGTTCAGGATTTGAAGCCCACTCTTGATTATCCGTCTGAAGATTTAACTCTGTATGATTTGGATATCCAATTTGATTGGAACGTAGCATCTCCGGTTGAGCCTGATGTGTATTGGCGAATGGAGTTAGACAACACGACGGGAGCAGCGTTCAAAGGCGACGTCCCGCTTACTGTTGAGGGTTTATTATTGGGAGAAGGAGAAAACGATAACGATAAGACGTTTGCAGATGGGTTCGCGCCAGAGTCTGTGTTTAAAGCATCAGACCTTCCAACTCCTCTTGTTTGGGGCACACAGTACGCATGGAGGGTAACCACCATGTGGCCTGCTCCTCCAACGGGCTGGGTACCTCAGGAAATTTTCGATAAGAACGAAACAGATCGTTTGGTAAGTGTCTCTAAAGTTGGCGAATTCAAGACGTTAACAAAAGCACTAGTGCCTACTTTGACTTATCCAGTTGGTGGGCTTACGATTTATGACAACGAACCCAATCTATCATGGAACGTTGCGGCGCCATTCTTAGGTCTGACCTTCACGGTTGAGATTCGAGAAGGATCGAACGCAGGTCCGTTGGTTTGCTCGAGTCCAATTGCGGGTGTTTCCGGTCTGCAATATGACACGGCAAACTGTACTGTCAAGCTTTTGGCTGGCAAGACCTACTTTTGGCAAGTTAATAGTACCGATGGGACATCGACTTCAGCATTCTCTGGTTGGCAGAGTTTCTCAATCCTTGGTAATGGTGCTGCATCAGCTGCATTCCCATCTTATCCGATTGGAAACTTGGAAATCTATACGACTTCGCCCACGTTCCATTGGTTTACAGCGACTGCTGCGACAGGATTGAACTTTGTGACTGCGTATTTGGAACGAGTCCCTTCAACAAATCCCGTTCCTTCTTGTACAACTATATTCGGTACGGGATTAAAAGCACCAGCCGCTGGAACTGTATCTGTGACCCAAGTTCCTGTCACTGGATTGGAACCTGGAGCAACATACGATTGGTGTGTAAAAACGACGGGGACAAATGGAACGTTTGACTCAGGTGTAGCGTCGTTTGTTGTCGCCGGTGGTACAACAAAAGGTGCGCCTAAAGCAACATGGCCTATTGGTAATCCAACAACGTATAATTTGTCTCAGGATCTGCATTGGTCTGTAGAAGGTGCTTCTCTCGGGATATCTGAATACAATGTAGAGTACTGTAAAAACGCTCCGCTCGGATCGGGCGGACCTGCTTGTACAACTGTAACGGGAATCACAACGATGCAGTACCAGATCACAGGACTGAATTACGGTGATGTAGTGTTATGGCGTGTTAAAGCGAAATACATTAATGGAGCATCGGATTCTGCATGGTCTAATGGTGGATTTACCGTAACTGGTTCGTTGAATACTCTATCCGCTGTTCTGACCTATCCGGTGAATGGATTGATTGTGTATGCAAGCAACCTTCAATTGAATTGGTACGTCAATGGTGCTACGCTACCTAGTGGAGCCCTGTCATTCCAGGTTCAATGGAGTTATGCGCAGTCTTTCCCAACCATTGGGGCGATTACACAAACTGCGACAACTACAAACCCATACTACGACGTAACCAACCTTATTCCAGGTCACACCTATTGGTGGAGAGTTCGGATTTCGTTGGATGGAGGTTCGACGTATGGCGGATGGTCAACTGTTGGAACATTTGACATTACACCAGACGCTTCGGCACCAATGCCTCGACTAGGAAGTCCGATTAGCTCCGTTACGGTGGCTACGACAAGTCCAGTTCTGTCTTGGTTAATCGCTGCACCATCTACCTCAACCGTTTCGTACGATCTTTACCTCAGTACGCAACCTGATTTAGCAAACGCGACGGTATATTCAGGATTGACCGACAGTCAGTTCCGTGTCTCAGATCTTGCGGATGGTGAATACTATTGGGCGGTTCTTTCGAAAAGTTCAGATGGAACGACATCAGCTCTATCAACGATAGGCTCATTCTCGTCTACTGGAGGGAATTCGACCGGTATTGAAACGGTGAAAGAAGTGGAAACTCCTGAGGATGTGGAGACTTCTGACAGCGTAGATGATGCTGAAACGGATGATCAGAATAAAGTCAAGAAAATTGAAGACGACTCTTCTAAAAACATTGAAGATGAGATCGATCAAGTTATTCCGACTGACTTCGATCTAAAACAGAACTATCCTAATCCGTTTAATCCTACGACAACCATCGAATTCCAGATGGCACAAACAACCGGAGTATCCATTCGCGTATATAACGTTCTAGGCCAGGTGGTTAAAACCCTTGTAAATGGAACGTATGCTCCAGGCGTTTACCGTGTAAACTGGGATGCGACGGACGACAGTGGTGTTGCATTACGAAGTGGTCTGTATCTCTATCAGATGGTAACAGACGAGTTCACTTCAGTAAAATCATTGGTACTGATGAAGTAAGCTTGGTTTCAAGCCCCTCATAGGTGAGGGAGCAAGAAAATAGAAGAGGCGGGGCGCGTCGGCGATTTTGAATCGTCAAGCGCCCCGCCTCTTTCTTTATATCTACTTGCCGTTCAACGAGTTACGTAGGGTACGAGGCCTGTTTAGACCCATTCAGAGAAGTGGGTTCTTTTTCAGGCGCTTAGGATAAAACGCCGTGCTTTTTGCCGACGCGTAAAAAGGCGGCCACGCAGGCATCAATCTGCTCAGTGGAGTGCCCGGCCGAGATTTGAACCCGGATACGGGCTTGTCCTTTGGGTACCACAGGGAAGGAGAAGCCGATAACGTAAATCCCTTCAGCTAACAAGTCTGAAGCTACGTCCGCGGCTAACCTGGCTTCGTACAACATAATCGGTACGATAGGGTGGATACCCGGCTTAATATCAAATCCTGCTTCGGTCATAGCCGTTCTAAAGCGAACCGTATTGCTTTCTAGCTTGTCCCGTAGCGCGGTGGAATCGGTAATCATGTCCAACACGGTTAAGCTTGTGTGCGCAATTACAGGGGCCAACGAATTGGAGAATAGGTAGGGGCGGGAGCGTTGACGCAGAAGCTGAATGATTTCTTTTCTTCCCGTCGTAAAACCACCCATTGCGCCGCCCAATGCTTTTCCGAGGGTGCTGGTGATCACGTCGACACGGCCCATCACGTTACAATATTCTATGGAGCCTCTACCGGTTGGGCCAAAAAAGCCTGTGGCGTGGCATTCGTCCACCATCACCATGGCGCCGTAATGGTCCGCCAAATCGCAAATTTTATCTAGTTTGGCGATAGACCCATCCATACTGAATACGCCATCGGTGGCGATCATAATACGCTTGGATCTCTGTGCTTCTTTCAAGCATTTCTCGAGATCTGCCATGTCGCCGTGGTCGTAGCGAAAACGTTTGGCTTTGCAGAGTCGAATCCCATCAATGATGGAAGCGTGATTCAAGGCATCTGAAATAACGGCGCACTCATCGTCCAGCAAGGTCTCAAAAAGGCCTCCATTGGCGTCAAAACACGCGGCGTAGAGAATGGTGTCCTCGGTGCCTAAGTAGGTGGCGATACGCGCCTCTAGCTCTTTGTGGACGTCTTGCGTTCCACAAATAAACCGCACGGACGATAAACCGAAGCCATATTTATCTACGCCAACTTTCGCCGACTCAATTAAATCGGCATTATTAGCTAAACCCAGGTAGTTATTGGCGCAAAAATTAACCACATGCGCTCCCGAGGAAACGGTGATGTCAGAAGCCTGCTGAGACGTGATCACACGCTCTTCTTTGTACAGGCCCGCTTCTTTTATTTCGTCTAAAATGGCCTGAATTTGGGGGCGTGTGGAATCGAACATGTCTCTTTTATACGTTTAATCAGGAAAAGGGGGCTACTTTTGAAGTTTATTACGAACGTGCAAAAGCATGTCGTCTACCATCACATCTAGGTCGTACTCTGGGGTCCAATCCCAATCCTTCCGAGCCCGTGAATCGTCTATCGATTCGGGCCAAGAGTCGGCAATCGCTTGCCTGAAATCAGGCTCGTAGGTACAGGTGAAGGTAGGAATTCGTTTTCGAATCGCCGCAGCTAATTCTTCAGCCGAAAAACTGAATGCAGCAATGTTGTAACTGGTTCGAACGGTGATGTTTTTCTGGTCCGCATCCATAATGTCAAGCATAGACTTGACCGCATCGGGCATGTACATCATCGGCAAACGGGTCTCTTTGGTCACAAAACACGTGTAGGAGCCGTGTTCTACGGCCTGAAAAAACATGTCAACGGCCCAATCGGTCGTGCCACCACCCGGAGGGGCAGAATAGCTAATAATCCCCGGAAAACGGACCGAACGAATATCAATCTCGTGATGATTGGAGTGGAATTTGCATAATAGTTCGCCGGTGACCTTTGTTGCGCCGTACATGGTACCGGGCTCGGTCACTGTTTCTTGAGGCGTATTCACCTTGGGCGTGGTTGGACCAAAAACGGCAATGGAACTGGGCCAAAATACACGGCATTTATACCGTTTAGCCGCTTCTAGGATATTTCTGACTCCGTTAACATTCACATTCCAGGCCAACTCAGGGTGCCTTTCGCCCGTAGCGGACAGAATTCCGGCCAAATGATAGATGGTGTGGATGTTATGAGCTTGGATAATTTTTTCAACCGACTCCATATACGTCACATCCAGCACATCGTACTTTCTACCTGGACGTAATTTTTCAGGCATGCGAAGGTCAGTGACCAACAATTGATCCGGTCCGAGTGAATCAACGAGTGCATCCGCTAAATCAATACCGATCTGTCCTGAAGCTCCGGTTATTAGAATCATTATCCTTTTTTGTTTGATGGAGCTAAAAGATACGCA
>Ga0222714_10005478_pt1 | contig 12058 bp, 16 predicted proteins | sample C33_3DmetaG_FD_165048 | JGI IMG/M metagenome (GOLD analysis project Ga0222714, IMG submission 165048) | Estuarine water microbial communities from San Francisco Bay, California, United States - C33_3D | ecosystem: Environmental > Aquatic > Marine > Unclassified | place: USA: California... | reverse complement strand
TTCCAAGCTACAAATCCACCAATTCTTAATGCCCAATAAGCAAGATAGTTTAAGAAATGAAAACCATTTATTTCAATGTTTACATCTCTAAAAATTATGTCTGCTTGTTTTTGATCTAACATTAATAATGGGTCTTTATTGTTTTTTGGTTTTAAAGCCGCATATTTGTAAGCATAATCGTGTACTAAACCACCTATGAGTAATACTCCTACTGGTGATAAAAATGAAGCAAGAAACTTCGGTACACTAGCGCCGTCAAATGTAAATCCTTTTGGTATTACATATTCAACACCTTTTAGTTTATAATGAAAGTCTTTTGCAATTGTCCAAGTTCTTACAGTTAATAACCATAAGAAGATAGCCGACCAAAAACCTTTGCCTTTGGTTGGTATTCTAATTGGTTGCATTAATGGATATTCTTCATAAGTAAAATCCACTTTATTTCCTTTTAATAATTTGTCAGATAGATTAATAACAAAACCTATAATTATTAATATTCCTAATACTGTAAATTGCCAAAATCTTGTAGCAAGATCGGCAATTAAATCTATTCCTATTTCCATATTAACCCTTTATAATTTTTTTTTCAACCATATAATTGTATAAAGTTGATTCTTTTATCTTTTTATCATCTATCCATTTTTTGAATATTGCCATCGCCGCTCTCATTCCGCTTGTTTGATTGGCGTGGTGTTTTGCTCTATTATAAAGTGTATTAACAATTTGCATTTGTCTTTGTTTATCTACACTCTTAATAATATTTAAAGATTTTCTAGCTGTTTCAGCGTCACCATAACCTGTACCTTTTACAGTATCTCTTGGATTATCGTCTGAATATAAGTCTTCTCTTTTTATTTTTTTTAAAGATAAATCGCCTATGTCAGCCATTGGTTGATAAGTTCCTAAACCAGGTCCTGTCATACCATCTTCTTTTTTTAAATTTTTTTTATTTTGAATTTCTTTTGAATCTTTATCGTTAGGATTTTTATCTGAAGCATTTAAACCAACACCTCGGCTATCTCTACCGCCTTGGCCTTTTGGTGGTAAATCACCTAAACTAGCAATAGGTTGAAAAGAATCTAAGTTACCTATTCTAAAACCACCCAAATAACTGATATATTCTTTCAAAGATTTAAGCATTGTACTTATCTCTAAATGTCTTATATTCCTTTTTTTCTTCTATTTTTATTTCAGTTTTACCATAGACTTTCTCATCTATCTTAGTTTCAACTCTATCTATAGTATCTAAAATTTGTTTAAGAACGACATTATTATTATCTTCATTAGCTTTAACCATTGTGCTAATTTTCTTTTTAATCACCTCTTGCTCTTTGCCTTGTTCTTTTTTTCTTTTTAACATATGAGGAGATGTAGATACAGCAGCGTTAGGTGCTAAATCAACACCACCACCAGCAACTGAATTGACAGGAGCGTCTTCGTCCATCTTATTGATTATCTCATCCATCATTTCTTTATAGTGTTTTGGCATAATCTTTCTCCGAATATAAGTTTCCTTCTCTTTCATAAACATCAATACCAAAACAAGTACAAAAAGGTTCTTCTTCTATTTGAATTTCTGGTACTTCACCTTCTTCATTTAATAAAGTTTGATATTGGTTTGTTTCTTTTAAATAAGTTATAACAGCACTTTCAATCAATGACTTATGTTTTTCATATTCTTTATTTTCTTTTAATAGTAAACCAAGAGCTACAGCAAAAGAACCTAATTTGCCACCTAAACCTACCTTTTGTAATATTCTTTTCAGATTAAATACAAATCTGTGTAGATATGTGTAAGCATTCTTTTCTTTAGAGTCTTTTAATTCTCTAGCCTTTTTTAATACTTTACCTTTATTATCAATAATACCAAACTTAAACGCTTCGTGTTTTTCCCAAGGCGTTACCAATAGTTTGATAACTCGGTAAGTTATTAATGTGTCAACTAATCTCGCCATTTAATTCCTTATTTAATAATTCATCTATCTCTTTATCTGTATTCACATTATTTAATTCGTGTGGATACAAATAGTTTAAATAGTTTAGTATAGACTTTAAATACGGCCAATATATTTTATCAACTTTAAAAAGTAATAAAGTTACTGCCACTTCAACACCAAAAACATTTGATAAGATTATAATGTGATTAACAGCTAATCTTACCTTTATCTTTTTGGTAATTCTATACTTACGAAATAACCTTTTAAGATACTTGAATCTTTTTATATCATCATAAAATTCCTGCTCCTTTTGTAAGGTAGGATTATCGTAATTCTGTTGTGCAAACAACAGCCAATTATCTTTGGTTATCTCTTTAAACATCTACTACACTAATTTAGCGTAGACCTTAGATGTTCCGTTTTTAAGTGTTTCGTAACTAACTTCTAGTTTCAAACCACCTTCTTTTTTATGAGATATACCATCATCATTAATATCAGAACCATCGGTGTCTTTACCAAATCTTCCACCAAATTGTTTCACTTCAGCTGTTACATTACCTTTATCACCTTCTAATGTTACAGGCGATATAGTTAATCCTATTGTTTGTAATTTTTCTCTCAATGAATCAACTGCTTGTTGAGGTTTTAAATATTCCTGATCTGCAATTGAACCAACGAAAGCATTTACTCTTTTTAGAACGTTTGGATCTTGTATATTGTGAGCACCCATAGAGCCATCTTCAACAGAATTTTGTACTGCTGTTCCGATACCTGAGCCATCGCCAACATACATAGACTTATGTCCTTCTTTGATATGTTGTTTAAACGTTTTCATTTTTCTCCTCTTTTATTTGTATTTGTCTGATACTTTTTTCTTTCCATCGGAACGAGGTATCAAACCCTTTGCTTTTAAATGTGCTATATCAGTAAATCCAGCCTTACCTGCTTTATAACGTTTCATAGCGTCAGCAGTTACAGGTGGAGTTTCTTTCAATATGTCTTCTTCAAAATCTTCTATACTATCATCTGTAATAAAAGTTTTAAATTTTTTCATATTAACTAGTAGCTATATTTAAAGCTTTCTCCTTATCAGCTGGCATTGTTTTAACACCATCTGAGTTTACTTTTTTTAATAGTCTATCAACTTGTTGAATAGCACCATAAACGGCATTTAGATTACTTTTCATTTGACCTAAATCTTTTTCAACTTGTTTTATTCTATTACTTAAATTATTAAAATCTTCATCTAATAATTTTTTTTCATCTTTTAATACTTGTTCATCAATGACCATAATATCTCCTTAAATTATGCTACTACGTAGCCTTCACCACCAATTACATACCAGAACGAGCTTTTGTACATCATAACTACTGACTCACCTGGAGCATTTAAAGTTACTGTTGTACCTTGTTTAAAGTTTGTTGGTGTAATTGTTACAGCGTTTGTACCTGATGTAGATGAATTTAAAATCATCTTCACTTGGCCATCTGTACTAGCCGCAGCTATTGTACAAGGAGCAGCCGCTGATGTAGCGTTTACTAAAGTTGTACTTTCAGTTAATGTAACTGCTGTTGATGTTGAACCATCACCAGTTATTGATTGTGCTGTATCTTTGAATGAAATAAAAGACGGTATGTTATTGAAAACATCTGCCGCTGTTACTTTTTTATTGATTGGTGTTCCTGACGGATCATCTACTATGTGAAATAGATCGCCAGCTGCTAAAGCGTCACCTAAATCGGTCAACGCCGTTATTTTTTTGTCTGCCATTTTTTTCTCCTGTTAACCCTTTCGGGAATGCTACTCTAGGTATTTGCCTAGATCAATTTATTCATATAGTATATAGGCGACCCTTATGGCCGCCTATATTTGATTATTATTAAGCGTCTTGTGAGTTAGTTAAGGAAACTAGAGTTTCGTATCTAGTTCTACCTGATCTACCACCAGAGCCTACAATTTTTAAATTCCAACCAGCGTGACCAACTGCTCCAGATTGTGTTTCACTATCTTTATAGTTAAATAAACCAATAGTAATACCTGAAATTAGGTTGTTTGCTGTTGCGTTATTAAATAATTTTCCAGAACCAGCAGCGCCCATATTTGCTAAAGTAGGAGCTTTGTTAACTCTTGCTAAAGACCATAAAGGTGCGTCTTGGTATCTATCTTTGTTTGCCCAACTTGACATATTATTCTCTCCCTATGTTAATTGTTAAGGTACTCAATTTGTTGATATATATTGGATATTTATAACGGAGGGTATTAGAAACCGAGTTTTTTCAGTTCTCTAATAGTGTTAGATGTTGAGGTGTGTAATATTCCTATACCACCTTTATCTGTGAATTGGTCTGTGTTTTTCTTATAGTCGTCTATCAAAATGGCTGGTAGACCAGCTACTTTGGCATAATTTTGTTTCTGCACTCTTTTAACCAAATTAATTCTATTTGTACCTATACCTAAATTGGTTCTTGCCCAATATGATTTACCTGGTATACAATTTGGATCAAAGCTTTCTTCTACGTATGCTGATAATATATGTGGTTTATATTTTGATATGAAATTCCAAAGTTCTTTACCACCTGGCATCCAAGGGAGTGTATGCCAAAATCGTGGTTTTGCTTTGATAGGATCCCACTTTTCAGATTTACTACCATTTGACCATTTGTTTATAGATATGCCTAATGTATTTTCTACACCTTTAACGAAGTCACATAGGACTCCATCCATATCACAATAGATTCGTGGTAGTTGATTCATAGTGTTTTCCATACTCTTATACTATCATAACCTTGCCTAAATGGCAATAGTTAAAATAAGAACAAAAGTAGAACAAATATTAGTTTTTGTATTCTATTTCTGGTGATGTATCAACTGGTGTTGGATTGGCACCTGTCATTGTTTTGCCTTTAGGCTTTTTAACATCATTGTCAACAGGACCTTGATTTGCTCTATCAGCATTAGCGTCACCAATTGTATTCATAGCCTCTTTTACTTTTTTGTAGGCTTCTTTAAAACTCATTTTAGGTTTTGGATCAACAATATCTTTCTCACCTTCTTTTGTAATTACTTTTTTTTCACCATCAACATCTTTTTGTTTTTGGTTCATTTTATTTGTTACAAACGAATGAGTTTCCTTTTTCATTCCTTTTTCATCTGAGCTATGACCAAAAGATTTGTGAACAAGTTTATCTAAATCTGTATGAAACTTATCTACTTTTTTCATACTAACTGAATCTTGTTCTTTAACTTCTTCTTTTTTTTCATCTTTTTCTATTGACTTAGCAATATCGTGTGCTTTTGTAATAGTAGATTTTTTAAGAGGTGGTGTGTCACCAGTCTGTTTCATAGCCGCAGCCATTCCAACAGCATATGGTTCTTTTACCGCTTCATTTTTTGCTTTGTATTTTGTATCTATCTTATTAAAAAAAGCTTTCTTTTCAGCGCCAGTCATAGCACCTATATTTTTTCCAGCTTTCTCTAATTCTTTTTTGAACATATCCTGATATTCAGATTCAGTAGCGTATTTCGATAGGTTAGCCGCTACTTCTTCTAAACTGCCAGGTTTAGTATTTAAGTATTTCATTTATTTACTCCCTTTTACTTTAGCCGCTAAATCTTTATCAGCGCCTCCCCAAGTTCCTGAGGATTTTGTTACGAATGAATTTACTCTAGCAAGAGCCCATTGGTGCTGACCAGCACCTGGTCTATGCCCACCTTTCCAAGCGGCCATTCCTCTATCGTAAACTTGTTTTAATATTGAATAAGGCATATTCGTTTTATCTGCCTTATCTCTTAGAGCCGCAAGTGACTCTACATATAATCTTTTTTCTTCAAACTTACCTGTTTTTTTGTATATCTTATTTCTAGCAAGTGTAGAAATAAAAGGTATATTTGCTTTTACTAATTGTCTTAAAGTATCTAAATCATATGATGGTTGATCTAAATGTTTTGATATTTTATTTGCCATTTCAGGTGATATTGTTTTACCTTTTAAATCACCATAAGCTTTTTGTAAGTCTTTAATTATACTATCAGCCACTTTTTCATCTAAAGTATCTTCTTTAACTTCTTCTTTTTTAACTTCTTTATCTCTTAAAAGTTTATGAGCAATACCAATTGTTAGTGGTACTTCACCAGTTTCAGGATTAGGTTCTGGTTTTATAGCTTTATTCTTTTCATTTTCTAATTTTTGTTTTAGAATATTAATTTGACCCATAGCTGCTGTTAGTTGTTTTTCTAAACCAGCTTCATCTTTTTTTTCTTCTTTTTTTTCTTTTTTATGTTCGCTATCTTTCATTATTGTACCATCTGGCATTTTATGAGAACCTGCTGGTACATCTTTTTGTTCTTCTAGTTCTTCACCAAGAATAGCTTTAACAGTTTTTACAGGTAGTTTTAAATACTTAGCAATTTCTTCAGCAGATTTGCCGTCTTGTTGCATTGTGTAAATATCTTTCATTCTGCTTTCTTCTAATTCAACTTCTTCGTTGTATTGTCTTAATGCTGAATAAACTTCCTTATCTTTTGATAAACCTTTTTTAATCTTTTCTATTTCATCAACTGCCTTAGACATATTGTCAGCAAACTTTTTAGCAATCTCTTTTGCCTTTTTAACTAGATCAGCGGAAAATCCTTCTTGTACTTCTTCGTTAGCATTATCTGGATTGTACTCCATATAATCAGCAACAGAATTGATATAGTCTTTTGCTTTTGTAATTTTTGATTGTACCCACGCCTCTAATGTTTCTGAGTTCTCTGGTTTGCCTTTTAGAATTGCTGATAATTTAAGTGCTTTGTCTGCGATAGCTTCTAACTCACCTCTCGCCATTGATATTTCGTGGTCTTGTTCTTTAATTTTTCTAACTTCTTTTAAAAGATCGGACATTGTTTGTCTGTATCTACTCATTATAATGCTCCCCATACAGCGTCCCAATTAGACACCTTTTGTTTAAGTTGTTTTTGTAAATCTCTTTCTAACTTTTGTCTTAGTGTTATAGCATCATTACCTATAATACTACTAAATTTGTCGTGTATCATTTCTAAAGATTTGTAAGCGTCAGCTAAATTTTTGTCTTTTAATATTTCAGCAGCAATATATCTTCTTGTTTCAAAGTGGTCATTTCTACTAGTCTTTGCTCTAATATATTGTAAATTAGTTTGCGTAGCAGTTACTTCGTTTAGATTCTGTTTAAATTCTTTTAATGTTTTAGTCATATTCTTTTATCTCTAGTTTTAGTTCACTACTACCTTTATGTAATCTGTGAAACTGTTCCTTTTTAATATAATAATTTTGACCTATTTCTAATTCTGTAGGTAACTCATTATCATATTGTAGTTTCCATCCTGTACCATAAATTACTTTGACAACTCGATCTTTTCTATCTTTGTGCCATATCAATTGTTTGTCTTTAACATTTTCTTTAAAGACTCTAGTAAATACTTTATCGTAAATACTATTTTCAAAATCTTCAAACGGCTTATAATAATCAAGTAAGTCTTTCATTACCAATAAAAATTTCCACCACCACTCATACCTAAACTCTTAGCGTAACGAGGTAAATTACAAGCCCAATAAGCGGCCTTAGTTCTATCTTTCTGCTGGTCACATCTGTGTCTAGCAGCAAAGCTTTTTCTAGCTTCTGGATTTTTAAGTTTAACACTTAATCCAGTTGTATCTCCCCAAGTGACTTTCTTAATCTTGTCACCATCACGGACAAATACATAAAACTTTTTAGGTCCACCTCTTTTTGGTTTATTTAAAGGCGGATTCTTTTCATCTTCTTCTTGTATTGGACAATCTAAAGGTACTTTCTGGCCTTCGTATTCGCCAAACTCACCTATGTTTGTTTCCAATAGTTGTTTATCCCAACTTGTAATTTCAGTTAGTAGGCCTTCGTTATATAATTCTCTGGCCTCTCTAAACAACCTATAAAATTCTTCACTATGTACTCTATAGATATTTTCAGCAAATGGTATATTATTTTCTATGTGATAATGTACCGCTTCACTTATTTTATCTTTATAATCTGTAAAACTTAATACCATTATATTTTCTCCATCATTCGTTTTACGACTTCATCTAGTTTTTTACGCCATTCTTCAGCGTATCTTTCCTTATATTTATCTATTGTTTCATCTGACAAAGACCATTTTTCAACATCTTCTTTAGTGACTATGTTTGTTTCTTTGTTTGTAATAACTTGTTTTAAGTTCTTCTTTGGGTCACTAGGTTTATAGTCACCACCCTCAAATTTAGGGTCGTAACCAGGTTGGCCTGGTGTAATTTTTGCTGTGTATTCAGCGTAATCGTGCCCTATATCGTATGCCTCTGGCACACAATTTGGTACTTCTTTACCATTTTTCATTTTCATTCCTACTTGTTTATAACCGTCCCAACAAGCGTCTGATAATTCTTTCTTCAATTCACCAAACATCTTCTTATACTTTTGTGTATGAATAGATGGTTTAGTTTTTGCTTTGTCATCACCAGGAGCTGCTTTAAATGGACCTTTAGTTGTGTCTTGTGATTTAAAGTGAGCCGCTCTTTTTGATTTAACATCTTTTGATAAATCTTTATAGTATTTTTTAGGTTGAGTTCCTTTTTCTTTACTCACATCTTTATCTTGTGGTAATGCTATAGAATGTGGACTTTTCTTTTCTTCTATATGTGAAACTGCCTCAAACCCGTAATCTACATCTAAATTGTATTCTCTCACTTCAGCCTCTCTATCAGCTGCGATAGGGATACAATCCCATATCCAAGCTTTGTGTAAATTGTTATTGTTGTCTTCTAAAACAACATAGTTAGTTCCTCGTCTTTTTACTATGCCCTCTATGTCTTCTTTGACATATTTTATCTTATCGTCTATATTAAAGATCATTTCTCTAATATATAAATCTCTTATTTGATTTTGTTCAAATTCTTCCATACTAGCAATTGGTTTTTCTCTATAACCTAAAAAAGCACCAACACTTCCTGTTGAAGCTGCTAATCTCATACCTTTTCTAACATCTTTCATTAATCTTTCGGCGTCAACACCACTCGGTAATCCTTTTTTAAAACTTTGTAAATCACCTTTAGCAGCAGCCGCTCTCATTTTACTCGCTGACATACCAGTAGCTCCTTCAGCGTCTGGATCCCTTTCACCAGCAGACACAACTTTAATGTTATCAAAATTATAATAACCGTGTCTGGATTTTACATCATTATATCTTTTTAAAATATTTTCAAATTCTCTTACTCTATCACTACCAACAACCATAGTTATATCTGTATAACCTTTGTTATGTAAATCAGTAGCAATATCTAAAATCATATTAGTCGTATTGATTTCAATATTTCTAGCGTGAGAAGGAAACATCTTTTTCATATAATCCAATTTCTGTCTAGGAGATAATGGATTCTTCTTATCATCTTCACTTCTACTTAAATAAATTTTGTAATCATTAGCAGGTATAGATTTAACTTTATTAATTAGTTTTTCGTGTCCAATTGTAGGTGGATTAAATCTACCAAAAGTGAAAGCTATTGATTTGCCCTTAGCTTCAGGTAAAAATTCTTCAGGTAATCCTGCGTCTTTAACTGCTAAGTCAAATTCTCTATAATCTGAACCTGACCATTGAGCTGCTTTACTTTTAGCGTCTTTTACATTTTTATTTAATAAGTCCATATACAATTTTAAACCTGCTTGTAGTCTAGGTTTATGGATTGTTTTTCTTAATAAAGCTGCCCACTTAGATGCAATTGATTCTGTTTTTAAAGAATCTATCTCATCATCTGTTACCTTACCGTCATCTAAAATCTTTTTACATTTCTTGTAGAATTTTAGATAATGATATTTTTCTAACATCTTGTAAATAACATTTTTAGGCAATCTATTTTTAATACCAAATTGTCTTATCTCATCTGGTGTCATATCTTTGTCAAACGCAGCTCTTCTTTCAGCGTCAACAACATCACCTACTTTTATAATGTCTTTAATACCATCTTCTATTTCTTCTAATTTATCATTAATCTTATCTTGTAAGTTTAAAATATCATCTGGTTGTAATTCTTTTAGTTCATCATAGTCAATTATATCTCTTTTTAATTCACCCTTAACTACATCTAACTCTTGTACTTTTCTCTCAAATTCATTAACATATAAGTTTGGATCAAAAACAAAATCATCTGGTTTTTTAATCCAACTGTTTGTTTCAATATCAAATAAAGCATCAGCCTTATCTGCTTGTTCTTGGTAAGTATTAGGGTCTGTAATAAAATAATAGTTAATCGGGTGTTTAGTACCAGGAATTTCTTTGCCTTGTGCACTTTCTGTAGATGAAGCTGATAAGTATTTTTTAGATAATCTTAATCTTTCTTCTTCAGCTTTATCAGATGGTACATCAAATAAAACATTAATATCTAAATCAGCGTCATTTCTATATCTCTTTGTTAAAATAGAACCTATTAATCCAGTTTTTAATATTGGATATTCTTTTTCAAATTCTTTTAATTGATTATCAATTATTTCTTTAACACTAGGTTTAATTTTTGGATTTTCTGTATCAGCATTATCAAATACAGCCTTAGCGTATGTAGTTCTAGGAATATCAATAATACTTTCACCCATATTTTTAAAGTATTGTACTTGTTTCTCTCTATCCATAGCGCCTTTTTTAGTGTCGTAAGTACCTAAATTTTTACCTTTTTTAGAAAGTAATCTGTACTTATCGCCTACTTTAACAATAGTTTCTTCTATTTCTTTAAAAGTTTTAATTGCCATTACTTCCTTTTGAACCGTTTGTTAATTTACCTGTGTCTATATTACCGTTTTCAGTTTCACCGTTTTCTATTTCACTTGTAGGTGTTCTACCAACTCCAAATCCAAATGCTCCATAATATCTACCTTGGCCTTTTGGCACACATACTTTTAACTTATCATCAAATCTAAATCCTTCAGGACACTTTTTTTGTGCCATTAAATTCATATATTCTCTAAAGTTAATCATATTTTTTTTCTAGCCTCTATTTCTTTTTGTATCCATTGAGTAGCAATATAATTATCAGGTTTTTTACTTAACTTACTTCTAATAAATCTAGCAGCCTGATTTAATGTATTTGTTACTAACTCTTGTTCACTTTTATTATTATCAATAACTAACATTTTATTTGGACTAAAAATTCTTTGAAAAGCACCAATATTAGCTTGTACACCTTGCCAACTTTTTTGTACAATATATTCTGGTATTGATCTACTTCTAGTTTTGTTTCTTTGTAATGCTACATCTAAACTTGTATTTACAAATATCATATAACAATCATAGCCTAAACTCTTAAGCATTGAATGTTGATTGTTAATCATATTTAAATCTCTACCTGTAGCGTCTATAACTAAACCTAATCTACCTTTTACATATTGATCTATGGCTGTAGCTGTAGTAGTCTTTGCTCTTTGTCTTATTATATTTCTAAAATATTCTTCTTCGTCTGGCATTTTTAAAGATAAATTTGAATCTTTCAATCCCTTTTCAAATGCTTTATCTGAATTTACAATTTTTAATCCTGTGCCAGAAAATGCTGATTGTGTTACAAAAGTTTTACCAGAACCAGGACCACCAGCTAAAAAGAATGCTTTAAATATACCTGGATCATAAACACCCTCATTTAAATATTCTCTAAACTCTCTCAATGGTTTTGCTTTTATTTGTTTAATAATTTTGTTTGCTATTTCTTCAGGTTCGCCACCTTCAGCTTTTACTTCTATAAAACCTGGTTTCTTTCTATAATATTCTACAACTGGACCTGTTTCTTTTTTATATAAAGCAATTCTATCTTTAATAACTTCTGGCTTATCATCTTCTCTACCTCTGGCTGTAAGTCTTCTTATAACTTCTTCAGGACTTACATTTAAATAAACCACTTTATCTATTTTAATTCCTTCGTTTTCTAAGTCTTTTACTTGTTTCATATATCTTGGAAAACCATCAAATACAAATCCATTTTTTGCTTTAGCAACAGCGTCTTTAACTAATTTTAATACAATATCATTTGGAGCAAAAGCGCCTTTACCTAAATCTGATAATCTTTTTGCCATCTCTCCGCCTTTTGCCTTTTCTTTTCTCAATAGTTCACCAGGATAGA
>Ga0222714_10005477_pt1 | contig 12059 bp, 7 predicted proteins | sample C33_3DmetaG_FD_165048 | JGI IMG/M metagenome (GOLD analysis project Ga0222714, IMG submission 165048) | Estuarine water microbial communities from San Francisco Bay, California, United States - C33_3D | ecosystem: Environmental > Aquatic > Marine > Unclassified | place: USA: California... | reverse complement strand
GACTTTACCGAAAGTAAAAAGTTTCATAGAGTTCTTTTTAGACCAGCATTTGCTGTACAGGCAAGAGAGTTAACACAATCACAAACGATCTTACAAAACCAGATTGAGAGAATGGGTGACCATTTTTTCAAACAAGGTGCAATGGTTATTCCTGGCCAAATTGGATTTGACACAAAATATTACGCAGTAAAATTATCTAGTTTAGGAAGTAGCAATACACTTACTCAATTTACTACAGGTACAGTTTTAACAGGTGGTACTTCGGGTGTTGTTGCTAAAATTGTAAATAGAGTTGCAACAGATGGTACTGATCCTGACACATTGTATGTAAAATATAATAAGACTGGAACTGATAACTCTACTGCTATTTTTTCAGACGGAGAAACCTTAACAGGAACAAATAGTGATAGTGTTTCACTATCTTGCGTAGTTGATACGACTGCAACAGGTTCTGCTGCTTCAATTGAACAAGGTGTTTATTACATTAATGGTTTTTTTGTACAAGTTTCTCAACAAACTGTAATCTTAGACAAATATACAAACACTCCTAGTTATCGAATAGGATTTACTGTTACAGAATCTTTTGTAACTCCAAATGATGACGTAAGTTTAACTGATAATGCTGCAGGTTCTTCAAACGTAAACGCACCAGGTGCACATAGATTTAAAATTGATTTAACTCTTGCTAAAAAAACTTTAGCTTCAACTGAAGATTCTAATTTTTATGAAGTAATGAGAGTTGAAAATGGTAAAACAAAAACAAAAGTAAGAACAACAGAATATAATATTTTAGAAGATACACTTGCTCGTAGAACATTTGATGAATCAGGTGATTACACTTTAACAAATCCAGACTTTGATGTTAGAGAACATTTAATAGATGGTAATAATCGAGGTATCTATACAGCTGGTAATGGTGGTGATGCCGCAAAACTTGCAGTTGGTATTGCTCCTTTTAAAGCTTACGTTAAGGGTTACGAGGCAGAAATTTTATCAACAACATTTGTAGATGTAAATAAAGCAAGAGATTTTGATACAGCAAATAATAATAAAACAAGATATAACGTAAAGAATTTTATTAACGTATCTAACGTTTATGGTTCACCTGATATAGGATTTGTTTCTGGTGATGTTCAAGCATTTAAACAAGTTAATTTATATAAAGATCCAACAAGTGTTAGAGGAACAGAAGTTCCAACAGTAGGTGTTGATGTAACACAAATTGGAAGAGCAAAATCTCGTGGATTTGAATTAGCTGTAGGAACAGAAAGTTTAGACATTTACAATACAAGTTCAACGTTTAGACATTATCTATTTGATATAGAGATGTTTGAACATTTAAGTTTAACAACATCAGCTTCATTTACAACTGGCGAATTAGTATCTGGTGCTACTTCTGGCGCAACAGGTATCGTAATGAGTGATACTGCAACTCGATCAGTAGCAGCAACATCTATCAGTGTAGCAAATCCTGGCGTTGTAACATTGAACGATCACGGATTTACAGATGGACAACAAATTACATTAAGTGGAGGTTCATTTCAAGTTGATTCTACTGCTTATACTGCGGGTGTGTACACAGTTAGAAACGCAGCAACAAATACTTTTGATTTATATGAATCAGATGGTATAACACCAGTTAACGTAACTTCATTTAGTTCAGCTCCTACTTTGGCACATACTGTTGTTGTAGTATCAAACGTAAATGGTTCGTTTTCTGCTGGTGAAATTATATCTGGAGCTACTTCAAGTGCATCAGGTACAATTCAATCTGATACATTGGGTTATAAAGGAGTATCAATATTTGATTTCCCTGAAACAAAACAAATAGGTATGGCAGGTTCGCCTACTTATACTGCTGATAGTGTATTAAACGCAACATATGGTGATAACTTATCACTAATAGGTAATATTTCAATTGCCAATTCAGATGCAACTTTATTAGGTAAAGGTACTACATTTACAACTGATTTAAAAATTGGAGATTCGGTTTCATTTACAAATGACGTTGGTACAACAATTACAAAAAGAGTTAAATACATTATATCAAATACAGAATTAGAGTTGGATAGCGCAGTTGGTGGTGCTGATGTTACTACTGCAGGTATTTTAACAAGAAGACGAGCAAAATTACAAAATCCTGAAAGTAATATTTCAATATTTAAATTACCTAACAATACAATTAGATCATTAAAAACTACAGCGAATGGTGGAGTTACAGATACTAACTTTAATATTAGAAGAAACTTTACAGGAACATTATCATCAAATGGTGATGTAACAATCACAGCAGGTACAAATGAAGTATTTACTTCACAAGCAGATGATGATTTCTCAGTATCAATTATGACTGTAGGTGCTGGAAGCACAGGTGCAGTCGGAGATGTATTAAACACTTCAGGTAATAATCACGAAGGTGATCCGATCTTTGTATTAGGAGGTTCGCCAACAGGTAAAACATTAACACTAGACTTTGGCGCAGATTTTCAAGGTCATAAAGTAAAAATTTTAGCAACAGTATCTCGTACAGTTGCGGGTTCTAAAACAAAAACATTAAACTCTAGTTCAACAGTTGCAATTTCATCTCAATCAGTAATTGAAGGTGGTACAATTGGTTTAGGTAAAGCAGACGTTTATCAAATTAACGCTGTGTATATGTCAGCAAACTTTAGTACAGCAGCAACAACTAGCGATACAAATATTACTAGTCGTTTTGATTTAGACACAGGTCAAAGAGATAACTATTATGATATTGGTAGATTAAAATTAAAACCAGGTGCATTAAAACCAACTGGTCGATTATTAGTTAATTTTGACTTTTTCTCTCACGGTTCAGGTGATTATTTTGATGTCGATAGTTATTCAGGAGTTGTTGATTATGAAAATATACCTACTTACGCATCAGATACAACGGGTATTAGATATCCATTAAGAGATTGTTTAGACTTTAGACCAAGAGTTGATGACGCTTCAACAATTCCAGGTTCTACTTCAGGTTCGGATTATGAAAGAAGTTATGATGGTACAGGTGCTTCAACAGTTGATGTTATTGAATTTAACTCTGATGTAACAACAGATTACGAATTTTATTTAAATAGAATTGATAAAATATTCATTACCAGAGAAGGTGAGTTAAAAGTTTTACAAGGGGCATCAGCACTTAATCCTTTAACACCAGGTAATTTAGATGGTCATTTACATTTAGCAACTTTAAGAATACCTAGTTACACATTAGATACAAGAGATGTTATTATAGAAAAACAAGATAATAAACGTTTCACAATGAGAGATATTGGTAGACTTGAAAGAAGAATACAAAATGTAGAATACTATACACAACTCTCGTTATTAGAAGCAGATGCTCAAAGTTTACAAATACAAGACGCAGATGGTTTTGATAGATTTAAAAATGGATTTGTTGTAGATAATTTTACAGGTCACAATGTTGGTGACGTAGGAAATAACGATTACAAATTAGCGATTGATAGAGGTCGTGGTGAAGCAAGAACAATGTTTAATGAAGATGTGATTGAATTAGAGGAAGTAGATGATGATGGAACACCAATTGTAGCAGCTGATAGAACAGCAGCAGGCTATCAAAAAACAGGTGATCTAATTACATTACCTTATACAGAAACTTCTGTAATCGAACAACCATTTGCTACAAAAACAGAAAATCTAAATCCTTTCGCAATTTTTACTTGGATTGGTAACATAGAATTAGACCCACCGTTAGATGAATGGAAAGAAACTGAAAGAGCTCCAGATTTAGTTGTTAACTTAAATAGTACGTTTGACAATTTAGCTAGAGAATTGGGTTTAAATAACGCAAGTATTAATTCTATACCTTTAGGTACAGAATGGAATGAATGGCAAGATCAGTGGTCAGGCAATCCAAGAACATCATCATCTCAATCAGGTAATGAAATTACAACTACAACTACTGTAGATGTAGTTCAAACAAGAGGTGGTATTAGAACAGATGTTGTTCCACAAACAGTAATTCAAAGTTTAGGTGATAGAGTTGTAGCGATTAACTTTGTTCCATTTGTTAGAAGTAGAGATATTACTTTTGAAGCTTTTGGTATGAGACCAAATACACAAGTTTATCCTTTCTTTGACAATGAAAATGTTTCTTCTTATGTTACTCCTGATGGAGGAGTTTCTGGTGGTAATGTAGTAACAGATGCAAACGGTTATGTCAAAGGAGTATTTTCAATTCCTGATCCTAAAGTAGATGCAAATCCTAGATGGAGAACAGGTACAAGAGTATTTAGATTAACGAGTTCATCTACAAACGCTGATTTATCTTCTTCTGATACAGCAACATCAGCAGAGGCGGATTATGTTGCTAAAGGTTTACAAGAAACTGTAAGAGAAGCTTTTGTATCAACAAGAGAAGCGAGAATTGTAAGAACAACTGTATCTCAAAATAGAAGAATTAATAGAGTTGCAAATCGTACAGTTCAAACTGTCAATCAAGGTGACGGTGGAGGAAACGGTGGAGGAGGTGATCCTTTAGCACAATCTTTTATGATAGATCAACCAGATGGAGTATTCATTACAAGTTTAGATGTTTATTTTGCAACTAAAGCAGATAATATTCCTGTAAGAGCAGAAATACGAAATATGGTAAATGGTTATCCTGGTGCTACAATATTACCATTTTCTCAAAAGTATTTAAATCCATCATCTGTCAATACAAGTACAGATGCAACAACAGCTACAACATTTACTTTTGATAGTCCTGTTTATTTACAAGAAGGTACTGAATATTGTTTTGTATTATACACAGATTCAACAGATTATACTGTTTATGTTTCCCGATTAGGTGAAACAGTAATTGGTTCAGATAGAACAGTATCCAAACAACCAGCTACTGGAGTATTATTTAAATCAGCAAATAATAGAACTTGGTCACCAGATCAAATGGAAGACATTAAGTTTAATATGAAAAAAGCTGTGTTTACAACAGGTAGCGCAATTGTTACTTTAGCAAATAAAGATTTACCTACAAGAACACTTGCTTCAAATCCAATTCGAACATTTAATGGTACAGGATTAGTAAGAGTTTATCACAAAAATCACGGTATGCACTCTACAAATGATAACGTAACTATTGCAGGTTTAGCATCAGGTACATACAATGGTATTGCACATAGTGATATTAATGGATCTTATACATCTATTTCAAATATTACTTTAGATAGTTATGATGTAACAACTTCAGGAACAGCAACATCTTCAGGTGACATTGGTGGTTCAACAATATCAGCTACTCAAAATAGATTATTTGATGTCTTACAATTACAATTAGGAACAGTGACTTTTCCAGGTACATCTATTTCATCAACAATTAGAACAACGACAGGTAAGTCAGTTCACGGTAGTGAAACACCATTTAGTTTACAAAGTGCATCAGATTCAAAATCAGTGGTGATAGGGGATAATATATTTTTTACTGAACCAAGAGTTATTGCAAGTGCAATTAATCAAACTAATGAAATGACAGGTTCAAAATCCATGCTTGTAAATGTAACAATTTCATCTACAAGTACAAATTTATCACCAGTTATAGATGCTAAAAGATTAAATGCTTTTGCGATTTCAAATAGATTAAATAATCCAATTGTATCTACAACAGATATATTTACAGGAGATGGTTCAACTACTGTATTTACATTATCAAGTTCACCTACAAGTGTTCATTTACTTGCAATTAAGAAAAATGGTAAAAAATTACAACCAGTAGATGACTTTACAGTTTCTGGTTCATCATTAACTTTAAATGTTGCACCCGATGCAGGTTCAAAAGTTGTAGCAAAATTAACAAACACAGTGGATTATGAAGATGACACTTCAGTCGAAGGTGGTTCATCAGCTGGAGTTTATATTACTAAAAAAGTTTCACTTGCAAACGCTTCAACAGCATTAGATATTAGAGTTGCGGCAAGTGTAAGATCAACTTCATCTATTAAAGCATACTACAGAGTATCAGGTGGTGAAGAAACAAGAAGAATAGAAGATATAGAATTTACTCCATTTAATGGTGATGGTAGTTCAGATGTATCTATTGATCCATCAACAGGCGATGTAGTATTAGATAATGACTTTAGAGATTATAAATTTAGTGAATCTGGAATACACGATTTCACTTCATTTCAAATTAAGATTGTATTTAATGGTACTAATTCTGCTTTACCAGCAAGATTAAAAGACTTTAGAGCAATCGCACTGGCGGTATAATATGAAAGTAAAAGTAGAAGGACACGAGGATTTAGTAAGAGATGTTAGAAGTAAAGCAATCATCAATACAAATACAACTGAATATCAATTATATATGTCCAGAATACGAGCAAGAGAAAAACAAGGTGACGCAATTCGTAATACTGTAAAAGAAATAAATGATTTAAAAAAAGAAATGTACGAAATTAAAAACTTATTAAAAGAGGTATTAAACAAGTAAAATGACCGCTAGAACAGTTTTAACAACAGATACACTCGAAACGTTTAGAACGACCTTTAATAGTCTTTCTTCAACGGATATCGGCGATCCAGCGTCATTAACAACGACTGCGACAAGTATTGTTGGTGCGATTAATGAAGTAAACGCTAGTGTTACAACGGCATTTAAAATTGCTGATGATACTTCTACTCAACAAACGATTAATTCGGGTGATGTATTAAGAATTTCAAGTGGTTCAAACATAACCGCTACCGTATCTGCGACTGATACTATATCAGTTGCGTTAAATAGTACAATAACAGGTTTGACAAGTGTTAGCGCTACAACAGGAACATTTACTAATTTAACAGTTGGGGGAGTTCCCGTAGCAACTAACGCTTTTGCAATTGCTCAAGCAGTCGCATTAGGATAGTATAAATAGTATAAATATAAAGGAAGAACAATGGCAAACGATTTTAAAAGATTTACTGTAGCAAGTGTTAACACATCAGCTGGTGCATCAGCAAGTGCTGTATATACAGTACCTTCTAGTGGTTCAGCGATGGAATCAATCGTCATTGGTATTACTCTCGCCAACAAATCAGCATCAGGTGTAACTGCTAGTGTCTTTTTAGATAACTACGATGGTTCAAATGATGTTTATATTGTAAAAGACGCAACTATTCCTGCTGGTTCTTCATTAGAAGTAATGTCAGGAAATAAATTAGTTGTTCAAGGTGATGGTTCTACAAATGATGTTGTTAGAGTATCTGCAAGTACCTCAAGTGCTGTAGATGCAACAGTTTCAGTATTAGAAGACGTATAGTAAAAAAAGGAATAAAGGTAAATGGCTTATATTGGTAAAAATCCAAGTCTATCATTTTCAGGTATCGCTAGATACGAAAGCTTTACAGGCGATGGATCAACAACAATTTTTGATCTAACCTATGCTACACTTGAAGGTGGACAAAATGACATTCAGGTATTTGTCAACAATGTTAGACAAGAACCTGGTGCATCTAAGTCATATACTTTAGGTGTAAATGGTTCAAATGAAGTTAAAAGAATTACATTTAACGTAGCACCAGAAGCAAGTGCTGAAATATATGTAATCGCACCTGGTAGAGAAACAGCATTATTACAGCCTGGTTCTAATTCAGTAACTACTGCTATGTTACAAGACGGTTCTGTAACAGCAGATAAAATTGCTGATGGTACAATAATCGCAACTGATATTGCTGACGGTACAATTACAGGTGTTAAAATTAATTCAACATTTGATATTTCTGGTAAAACAGTTACATTACCTAGTTCTTCTGTAACTAACGATATGTTAGCAGGTTCTATTGCTAATGCAAAATTAGCAAATCCAAGTTTTACCTTAAATGGAACTGCTATTAATTTAGGAGATACAGCAGAAATATCTGCAGGTACTTCTTGGCAGGCAGTTAAAACATCAGACTTTAATGCTGCGGCAGGAGAAGGTTATTTTGTAAATACAACTTCTGCTACAGTTACAGCAACTTTACCTGCGTCACCAACTTTAGGTGATGAAATAAGTTTTATAGATTATGCAGGAACATTTGACACAAATGCATTAACAGTAGGAAGAAATGGTAATCCAATTCAAGGTAGTGCAGCAGATTTAACAGTTTCAACCGAACGTGCAGGATTTACATTAGTATATGTAGATGGTACACAAGGATGGTTATTAAAAGATAAGTAGGATAACATATGGCATATATAGGAAGATCACCATTATACGGAGCTTTTGAAAAACAAAGTTTAACAGCAGATAGTTCAACAACTACATTTACTTTGAATTATACTATTGGCTCTAGTTCATCTATATTTGTATCAGTTGCTGGTGTTCCACAAGAACCAGAAGTTGCATACAATATTGCTGGAGGTGGAACTCAAATCGTATTTACTGCCGCTCCTACAACAGGTGACACAGTATTCATAATCTATCTAGGTGTCGCAATGGAAGTTGCAACATTAGGTTCAGGTGCTGTTACAGGTTTAAATGAATTAGCAGAAGCAGCAGCTAGTGATGACTTAATTATTGTTTATGATACCTCTGCAGGTTCTTTAAAGAAAATTCAAAAATCAAACTTTGATACTTCATTAGATATTACAGGTAAAACAGAGTTAGCTGAACAAGCAGCTGATAATGATGAATTAGTAATCTATGATGTATCAACAAGTACAATAAAGAAAATTCAAAAATCAAATTTATCACCAACGTTAACTTATACAAAAGGAACGTTTACAGGTGATGGTTCAACAACAACAATAACAATCGACTCTGGACGAGCTGTAGATAACGTTTTAGTATTTGTCAATGGTATTTGTTTAGTTCCAACAGATGACTATACAATATCAGGAACAACTTTAACTTTTACACTTGCACCAGTCAACGGAGCAGAGATAACCGTAAGATATCTGCCAATATAGGAGGGATAAATGGGAGCAAGAACAAGAGGAATTGCTAACAATATCCTGACTTCAGGTACAGTTGACGCAACTGACGGTCTATCAGGCGCAATTTCTTCATCAAATATCGCAAACGCTTCAGTTACTAACGTAACTTCAGTACCTTCATCTTTAGGTTCAACAATTCAAAGCGTTGCTGGCAATCCTGCGGCACCTGTTGCTGTAGGTAAGATTTGGTACAATACAAGTACAGATAGTTTTAATATTGCAGCTAATATTGCGGCTTGGAGTAATTCTTCACCTACAATAAATGCTAAATTTAATAGAGGTACAGCTGGAACTTCAACAGCAGGATTACTTGGAGGTGGACAACCAGCTACTTCAGCTAGTGAAGAATATAATGGTTTGGGGTGGGCTACAGGAGGAAATTTAAATACAGCTAGAGATCAATTAGGTGGTTTTGGAATTCAAACAGCCGCAGTTGTTTTTGGAGGAAATGTGCCACCTTATACATCAGCAACGGAATTATATGATGGCACAACTTGGACAAATAATCCAACTGGATTAAATGTTGCAAGACAATCATATACAGGTTGTGGATTACAAACAGCTGGTTTAGCTTTTGGTGGTTATAGCACTACAAATTTAACCACAACAGAGTCTTTTGATGGTTCAACTTGGACTTCTGTTAATTCAATGAATACAGCAAGGAGAGAACACGGTGGTTTTGGACTACAAACTGCAGCATTAGCTTTTGGTGGAGAAACACCAGCATCTCCTTCTTTTACAAATGCCACAGAAAGTTGGAATGGTACAAGTTGGACTACGGTTAATTCATTTAATACTACAAGACAATCTAATACAGGCGCAGGAATTCAAACAGCAGGATTACAATATGGTGGTAGAACTCCGCCATCATATACACCATCTGCGGCAGTAGAATCTTGGGATGGAACTAATTGGACTACCATAGATAGTATTGCTACAGCTAGAATAACCAGTGGTTTTGGAACACAAGACGCTGCTGTGGCTGGAGGTGGATATAATGGAACAGCATTATCTAACACCGAAGAATACAACTCATCAATTCTTGCCATAACAGCCGCAGCCTGGGCAAGTGGTGGGAATTTAAATACTGGTAGACAAGTAACAGCAGGTGCAGGAACATTAACCGCAGGTTTAGTTATGGGAGGTAGAGTTCCAGGTAGTTCTCCTTATACAAGAGTTTCGACTGAAGAATATGATGGTTCTTCTTGGACAAACGGTGGTAATATGAATACAGCAAGACAAGGTGCTGCTGCTTCTAATGCTGGAACACAAACAGCAGCAACCACTTTTGGTGGAGTATCTCCAGGACCAACTTTATATAATAATCACGAGTCTTATGATGGATCAACTTGGACTAATCTTACTGTTTTACCAGCCGCAAGAACTGCTAATGGTGGTTTAGGAACTGCATCAGCTTCTTTAGGCTTTGGTGGATATGCTCCATCCTTAACAAATACTTCGGTAGAATGGGATGGATCAGCTTGGACCTCTGGCGGAAATATGAATATAGCAAGAAAATATTTAAGAGGTTTTGGTACACAAACTGCTGGATTAGGAATTACAGGTAATGCTGCACCAGGTTTAACAACTTCTACTGAAGAATACGACGGTTCTAGTTGGACAAGTGTAGCAGGAGTAAATTCTGCTAGAAATGTTGCTGGAGCAGCAGGTATTCAAACAGCAGGTTTACTTTATGGTGGAAGCCCTCCAGGAACTACAAATGCAACAGAATCTTGGAACGGTTCTATTTGGGTTAGTGCACCTTCTTTATCAACAGCACGTAATTACTTAGCAGGTTTTGGTATACAGACATCTGCTGTAGCTGCTGGAGGAGGACCTGCATCAACAGCAACAGAAGAATTTACAGGCGAAACAAGTGCCTTAAATGTAGAAAGTTTAACAACAAGTTAATAAATAATTTTATGGGAACAATAACTAGAAGTATCGCAAACAACGTATTATCGAATGGTACTATTGACGCTACTGATGGACTAACAGGTACAATACCTGCGTCTAATCTTAACAATGCGTCTATTAGTAATCTAACAGCGTTTCCTGCAACTGTGGGAGACTTTGTAGAGGCCACTGCTTCAGATGTGCCAGCAAGTCCTAGTACAGCAGGTCAATTGTTCTATAACTCTACATCAGGTACATTAAAAGGAATTAGTTTAACTTCGGCTGCGTGGGCAAGTGGTGGTACTATGCCACAAGTAAATACATATCTAGGAGGTTCAGGAACTCAAACAGCAGCATTAGCTTTTGCAGGAAATAATGGAACAGGATCTCCGACACCTTCAGGAGGTTATGGTATAAATGGAGTTACACAAGAATATAATGGATCATCTTGGACTACGGGAGGATTAAATCCTGTTGGAAAACAAGGTCCAAATCTATTTGGAACACAAACAGCATCCATAGGAGCTGCTGGTTATGTTATAGGAAGTAATACAACATCATCATATTTGTATAATGGTTCATCTTGGTCATCAACTAATTCAATGAATAATTCCAGACAAGGTGCTGCTGATTTTGGAATACAAACAGCTGGAATTATTTGTGGAGGTTCAGGTGCAAGTAGTAATTCTGAATCATATGACGGATCAACTTGGAGTAATACACCTTCTTTAAATACTTCCAGAAGTGGAGGTGTAGGAGGTTCAGGAACACAAACAGCAGGTTTAATATCTGGTGGTGAAACTCCTGCAGGGGAGACAGCAACTGAAGAATATGACGGATCAACTTGGACCTCAGTCAGTCCTGTGAATAATGCAAGAAGACTTTTTGCTTCAGGAGGTATTCAAACTTCTGCTTTTGTTGCTGGTGGATATAGTAATCCTCTAAGTTCACAAATAAACTCTACAGAATTATATGATGGAACATCTTGGACTAATAATGTTAATATGGTCACAACAAGATATCAATTAGCAGGTGCAGGTACTGTTTCTTCAGGTCTTGCATTTGGAGGTTATACTAGTACTGCTTCAGGTGCAACAGAAGAATATACAGGTGCTTTTTATTCAGCTAAAACACTAACAACGAGTTAAAACAATGGGCGATATAACAAGAAAACTAGCAAATAACATATTAGGAACAGGCGAAATAGATGCGACTGATGGTTTATCAGGTACTA
>Ga0222714_10005476_pt1 | contig 12064 bp, 14 predicted proteins | sample C33_3DmetaG_FD_165048 | JGI IMG/M metagenome (GOLD analysis project Ga0222714, IMG submission 165048) | Estuarine water microbial communities from San Francisco Bay, California, United States - C33_3D | ecosystem: Environmental > Aquatic > Marine > Unclassified | place: USA: California... | reverse complement strand
CTATCTGCTGAGTCACAGCGAGTTCCGCCAGTGGGAACAGCAGGTGGATGCCCGCCACGCACAGAAGGTCACTCCAAAACAACCGCTGGAGCTGCGCAATCGCGAGCTGGCCAGAGGCGGAGAGTTAGAAGAAGCCTGAGGTTGAGTCCGACAAGGTCGCAGCTACCAAGGGTCGGAACCCGTATCGTCACGCTAGCCGCCTGATCGAACGCACTATTTCCTGGTCGGTGCGTGAAAGTCAGGCGGCTTGGAGCTGACCCAATTCACGAATTTGGCAATCTCCGGATGGGCGCGGATAGCCCCCTGATCTGCGCCCATTCTTGCAAGTTCGGCATTGGTAAAGTTCGCGTGGATCGCCTTGTGGCAGATCGGATGGATAGCCACAGTTTCGCGGCCCTTCTTCGCCTTCGGAACCGTGTGGTGCCACTGCATAAGAGTTTCGAACGGACGTTCGCACAACCAGCAGGTGAGGCAAGAGGCTTCGCTCACACGCGCCTCAATCTTTCTTCGCCGCTTTCTTTTTCTTCATCGCGTCGTGGAACCGGTCCGCCCAGCCGGGCTTCACGATCTGCTCTCCACGCACCATGCGCAGGTCCCCGTCGCCAACATCACGGCTGACCGCGCTGCCCGCAGCCACAATGGCATCCGCACCGATCTTTACCGGCGCGATGAGCGAACTGTTCGATCCAATGAAAGCGCGCGGGCCAATCTCGGTCTTGTATTTGAAATAGCCGTCGTAATTGCAGGTAATAGTACCCGCGCCGATATTGGCGTTTTCACCCACTGTTGCATCACCCAGATAGGTGAGGTGGCTGGCCTTTGCCCCGGGGCCGAGCGTCGCTTTCTTCATCTCCACGAAATTGCCGACAAAGGCATTCTCTTCCAGCACTGCCCCCGGGCGCAGCCGGGCAAAGGGGCCGACTTGCGCGCCCGCACCGATGCTCGCGCCTTCGATATGGCTGAAGCCCTTGATCCATGCCCCATCGGCAACTGTAACGCCCGGACCGAATACGACATTAGGCTCAACCATAACGTCGCGACCCAGCCGGGTGTCATGGCTGAAGAAGACGGTTTCAGGCGCGACCAGCGTTGCGCCATCGGCCAGCGCGGCTTCACGGCGCGCAGCTTGCCACGCAGCTTCGGCAGCAGCTAATTCGCCGCGGCTGTTGATCCCGGTTACTTCGCCCGGATCATCGCATAACACCACCGCGCAAGCCCGGCCGTCTCCGATCGCGATATTGACGATGTCAGGCAGATAATATTCACTCTGCGCATTGTCATTGCTGACCCGAGCGAGCAGCGCGAACAGATCTTCGCTCCGGGCGGCGAGCAGGCCAGAATTACACAGACTGCACGCACGCTCTTCTTCGCTAGCATCCTTGAATTCGATCATTTTGGATATGCTGCCAGCATTGTTGGCAATGACGCGGCCATAATGCCCTGGGTCGGCGGGCTCGAAGCCCAAAACCACACAAGCGGGCTCGTCTGCGCCATGCAGACGCTCCAGCATCGTGCGCATTGTTTCCGCGCGAACGAATGGGACATCTCCGTAAAGCACGAGCACATCACCGCTAAATCCGGTGAGCGTATCCTGCGCCTGCTGCACAGCATGGCCTGTGCCCAGTTGCGGCTCCTGCGGCACGGTTTCAGCCCGACCTCCAACCGCCCGCTCAATCTGATCTGACTTGTCGCCGACCACGACAACGGTCTGTTTCGGTGCCAGCTCGTCCAGCGATGCAAGCAGATGGTCAAGCATCGCCCGTCCAGCAATCGGGTGCAGCACCTTGTGCAGGTCGCTCTTCATTCGTGTGCCCTTGCCCGCAGCAAGGACGATCGCAGCTAAATCAGTCATGTGGGCGATATGGCACCAAACGCTTGCGGTTTGAAGAACCATCCTCCACGGCGCGGTGCATGACTGATTTTCCCTTTGATGGTGTCGGGTTCGATCTCGACGGGACCTTGCTCGACACGTTTCGTGATTTGGGCGCAGCGGTGAACCATGCGCTCAAGCTAGGCGGCATGAAACCCGTGCCCGTGGACAGTTCGAAAGACCTGATCGGCGGCGGGGCAAAGATCATGCTGGCAAAGGCGGTCGAGGCACAGGGTGGTATGCCCGAAGACGATTTCCGCGCGCTCTACAAGGAGATGCTGCGATATTATGCGGAGCACAACGCAGTCTATACCGCTCCATACCCACATGCCGAACGCGTGCTCGATGAACTCACGATGCGCGGTGTCAAAATGGCGGTGGTGACCAACAAGTTTGAAGAGTTTGCGACCAAGGTGCTGACAGAGCTCGGTCTGGCTCACCACTTCGTTGCGATCATTGGCGGGGATTCGATGGGGCGTGGTGAGGACGGCAAGTTTCTCGCCAAACCTGCGCCTGATCCGGTGATTGAAGCCCGGAAAAGATGCGAAGCGCAACGTTTCGTATTTGTCGGCGACTCGACCTATGATGTAAAAGCCGCGCAAGGAGCGGGTGTACCGGTTGTCGCCGCAGCCTACGGCTATTGCGATCTGCCGGCACAGGATCTGGGCGCGGATGCAGTTATTGATTCGCTCAAAGCGCTGATTCCGGCTCTGGAAGCGCTCTGAGACGCACGATTGCCGCTACGGAATACAGCCTCGCTGCAACCGCCTGTTGCAACGCAGCAAAGAAAGTGCCACGCAGGCCGCACATTACGTAAACGGAAGGCCTGAGACGGCCGGATAAGCAGGAGAGAATCCCCCATGAGCATCAACTTCAAGGACAAAGTAGCCATTGTAACCGGCGCTGGCGGCGGTCTGGGCCGTGAGTATGCACTGGAACTGGCACGTCGCGGTGCGAAGGTCGTGGTGAATGACCTTGGCGGTTCGCGGGATGGCACAGGCCATTCGGACATGGCGCTGAAAGTGGTCGAGGAAATCGAGGCCATGGGCGGCGAAGCCATGTCGAACGGCGGTTCTGTCACTGAATACGAACAGATGGAAAAGATGGTCGCCGACGCCAAACAGAAATGGGGCGGCGTGCATGTCTTGATCAACAATGCCGGTGTACTTCGCGATAAGACCTTCGCCAAGATGAGCCCGGAAGATTTTGAGTTTGTGTTGAAGGTGCACCTGACCGGCTCAGCGTTCGTCACCAAGGCATGCTGGGAAACCTTCCGTGAGCAAGCCTATGGCCGTATCTTGATGACAGCATCGTCAACCGGGCTGTTCGGCAACTTTGGCCAGGCTAACTATGGCGCAGCGAAACTGGGTCTGGCTGGTCTCACCAAGACGCTTCAGCTCGAAGGCGCAAAGTACAACATTCGCGTGAACACGCTGTCGCCGGTTGCGGGTACACGCATGACGGAAGACCTTTTCCCGGAAGAAGCATTCAAGCTGTTCGATCCGGTCAACGTTGTTCCTGCTGCGCTGTTCCTGGTCAGCGAAGATTCGCCCACCAACGCAATCGTTGGCGCGGGCGCAGGCGGTTACCACAGCAGCTGGACCGTTATGAACGATGCGGTTTGGCTCAAGGAAGAAGACCGTACAGTCGAAGGCTTTGCCGCGAACTGGGACAAGATCAGCGAATTCTCGAACCTCACTGCCCCGCAATCGGGCAGCGAACAGAGCGGTAATATCCTGAAAGCAATGCAGAAAGTGCTTGGCGCAGAAGCAGCACCGTCCAGCGCACGCGGATAATTCTTGCTGTATTGATTAAGTAATACACTAGGCGTATCTTTTCCTGATCAATAGGGAGAGGTACGCCTCATGTATACAGAAGAAGATCTGCGCCAGGCAGTCGCAAACAGCGCAATCAGTGTCGTAGCGGTAGATGCATTGCACCCATGATCGCACACCCGATCTTCGCGCTGATTGGCGTGACGGATGGCGACAACATCGGCGTAAGCGCCGCCTTGGCAGTGCTTGCAGTGTATATCGCATTCGGGCTGGTGGCTCTGGCGATTGACCGGCGCGCACTGCTTGTCTCGGCGCTCGCCTATGTGCTGTTTGCACTGACATTCCTGTTCGATCGCTTCGGCGCTGTAGAGCTGAATGTTGCGCTGACTGCGCTGGTAATCGGCTCTGCCCTACTCACACTGTCGGCGTTCTGGACTCCGATCCGCCGGGCCGTTGTCCAGCCTCTGCCGCAGGATCTTCAGGCCCGTCTGCCGATAACAGCAGCGGCAAGGTAATACTCGATAACCTCGAGTTGGACCGGAAAGGGCTCGTGCCAAAGCGCGGGCCCTTTTTCCTTAAGGCTTAGATATCGATTGCCTTCACGAGCCGCCGCTCGATCGGCGCCAGCACGCCGGCTAGCTCATGCCCGCGCTTTAACACCTGGCCATGTTCGCCAAACAGCGCCCACATGCCTTGTTTGCCGCGCAATGCAGGGCTTTTCTCGATCCGTGTTTGAGGTTGCTCGGCTGTGCGCCGAAAGGCCGCAAACACCGCTACTTCCTTGGTGAAATCCATCGCATAGTCACGCCATTCACCGGCGGCGACCATTCGGCCGTAGAGATCGAGAATGCGCTGTAATTCTTCGCGATCAAACGCAATCTGGTTTGGAGCACGTCCGGGAAACGCGACGACTGAGCCAGGCATCCCCGAACGCATACCAGAATTCATCAATCGTCGGTCCCGCTACGTTGTGGGGGCACATTGAGCTCGCGTTCGGCCTTCAATGCTTCGATCTCTGCTTTCAGGACTTTCAATTCACCCTCCAGCTTTTCGATGCAATCGATGCGATTGCCTTCAGCATCTTCGCATTCCGGCGTAATGCCATAAGGAATAAAATCGCGCATCCATTCCTCTGCCGGGATCAGGGTCGAGCGTGCCTTGAACCCCACCATAGTTGCTCCCGCAGGGACATCTTCCATAACAACTGCATTCGCACCGACGCGTGCACGCTCACCCAAGGTGATCGGACCGATGATTTGCGCGCCCGAACCGATGATGACATTGTCCCCGATGGTGGGATGGCGCTTGCCACCCACGCCGTTGGTCGGGTTTGTCCCCCCTAATGTCACATTCTGGTAGATCGTGACATTGTCACCTATCTGCGCGGTTTCTCCAACCACCGTGAAACCGTGATCGATAAAGAAATTCTTCCCGATTTCCGCCCCGGGGTGAATATCGATTGCTGTCAGAAATCGCGAAAAATGGTTCACGAACCGCGCTAGAAAATAGAGCTTGGCTTCGTACAACCAATGCGCGACGCGGTGGAGCCCCAGCGCCCAAACACCTGGATAAAAAAGGATTTCCCAACGCGAACGCGGTGACGGATCGCGCGCCTTGACTGAGTCCAGATAGCCTTTGAGCCGGTCGAACATATTCAAATACTCCCACCAAACAGCCTTTAAAGCAAGCGTGCCTGCTCTGGGCCCCGTGTGGCTTCTAATGCGTCCCGCCACAGCGACATGGTGGCAGGCACTTTGCGTTCAAGGCTCAAACGATCAATTGCAACCACGAGTCGCTCAATTCCCGCGAAGCTGCGCTCCGCCCGTGGAACCAGATAATCGACAGCTCCATCAGCCAGTGCAAGCCCGCGCTGAACAGCGATCGCCTCGATCAGATGCGCCGCCATATCGTCATCCGGCACACCAATCTCAAGCTGCAACGAACCACTCAGGCGCGATTTCAAATCGGGCAATGTGATGTCCCAGGGCTGGCGATTTGAAATCAATAGAAGCGGCTCGCCCGATTCCTGCGCGCGGTTCCAACGGTGAAACAGTTCCGCTTCATCCCAGGCGTCAGCACCATCGACTACCGCTATGCCCTGCCCCAGTGCCCATTTGCCGAACAGACTTTTTCCGGAACGTTCAGGTCCGGTGAGGACCGCCGTGTTGAAGGGCCAGCGCTCGGGTTTCAATAGCGCTTCATAGGCCGCCTTATTGGCGTTCCCGATGACTATGCGAGAAGGGTCGCCCGAACCGGAAAGTGATAATGGAAGCGCAATCTGTGACGGCATGATGGGGCTCTTTCGAACCTATCGACTGATTGCGAGCGCGTCTGCGCCTTGCGTCACATTGTAGCCGCGCTCTCGCAGGCCCTGCGCCAATGCATCAAGCGATCCGCCAAAGCTGACACGCATAACCGAAGTGCCGCCAAACGCGAGGCTGGTTGTTGCCGCTCCGCGAACGCCGGGCACACTGCGCACCGCAGCCAAAGTCGCGTCGATCGAGGCGGCATCGGGGCTGGCAAATTGGACGACGTAGGAATTGACGATTGCGGGTTCGGTCGCGGTCGGCGCGATTGCGGGAGCTGTCGGATCCAGCTCTCCGGCTGTGATGGCCGCTTCTCGGCTTTGAATCGCTCGCCCGATTTCGATCAGCCGTGCCAAAGCGGGATCCATCTCAGCCGTCGTACTGATGTTCAAAGTCGGGTCTGGCCGCAATACACCTGCGGCTAAAGCCGCTTCGAAAATACTGTCCATTCGCGACACTGCTTCAGATAGCATTTCGGGCAGTTCCGCCGGCGATCCCGCTTCCATGGTAAAGCTGTCGAGATAGCGGTTATCCGGGCCGTAGCGCGCAGTGAACGTCCCCTCTACCGGTCCGCCGGGATAAGAATACTCAAGCCGCGCGACTGGCACGAGCACATCGGCGGCCGCAAATTGATCGAGGATCACGCGCCACCAGGTTCGGCTGCGGCGCATGCTCTGCCCATGGTTAAGCAGCAGCGAGTCTCCACCGGAGCCAGCGGGGCGAACATAGTTGATGCGGCTGGTGCCCGGATTGAACTCCGCCCAGGCCCGCTGCCACGGATTGCGAACTTCATACATGGTGTACGTGCCCGCACTCGCAGTCACCGGTAGCAAGAGCATCGGCGCAGATGGCCGACCACGTGAACCACCGCCAAGGTACTGGCCTGCACGATTACGATCGAATATGACACCAAGCCTGGCGCGGTAGTGGCGCAGCCCGATGAGCTCCCTCTCGATCACGATGGCCGATACCATGCCGTCGATCTGCGAATCCGGCAGGTCTGGTCCGCCAATCTTCGCCCAGGCATCGCGCTGAGCCTTGCGCCAGCCGGCCGCGCGCGCCTCTTCAGCGGTGTCACCGCGCACGTCGACCTCAATTCCTGTCACATCGATGTCACTGCTCGACGCGACCGGCGCAATTCCGCGATCTCCGGTGACCTGTGCTGTCAACGCCGCAAGGCCTGCGATAAGCGCGATTACGCCGAGAATCGCGACCACAATCGTGCGGCTTGAAAGCGGTTGCGTCAGGCGCATGAAGGCAGATGATACAGTCATCGGGGAAAAGCTGATGCCTTTTGCCCAAAGGCGAGTGGAATTCCAAGCGCGAAAGGCTAAAGCGGTGGACATTATGGCCAATAACACACCGCCCGAAAGCTATACTTACGAAGACGCAGGCGTCTCGATTGATGCCGGCAACCGCCTGGTCAAGGCAATCGGTCCCCTGGTGAAGGCGACAATGCGCCCTGGTGCGGATGGCGAGATCGGCGGATTTGGCGGCTTTTTCGACCCCAAGGCGGCTGGCTATAAAGACCCTCTACTGGTTGCGGGCAACGATGGCGTCGGCACCAAGCTGAAGCTGGCGATCGATCATGAACGGCATGACACAGTCGGGATCGATCTGGTCGCCATGTGCGTCAACGATCTGATCGTGCAAGGCGCAGAACCGCTGTTCTTCCTGGACTATTTTGCCACCGGCAAGCTGGAAAATGGGGTTGCGGAACGCGTGATCGCGGGCATTGCCGCAGGTTGCAAACAAGCAGGATGTGCGCTGATTGGCGGCGAAACTGCTGAAATGCCCGGCATGTATGCCGCAGGTGATTATGATCTGGCTGGATTCTGTGTTGGCGCGGTTGAACGCGGCGAACAGCTGACCGGAGAGAAAGTTGCGCCGGGCCATGTGTTGATCGGGCTTGCTTCCTCGGGCGTGCATTCGAACGGGTATTCGCTGGTGCGGCGTCTTGCTGCCGACAAGGGATGGAAACTGGATCGCCCTGCCCTGTTCGATTCAGATCGACTGCTGATTGATACGCTGATCGAGCCAACGCGAATCTATGTCACATCGCTGCTGCCGCTGGTTCGCGAAGGGTTGATCGACGGAATGGCGCATATCACCGGCGGCGGATTGCTTGAAAACATCCCGCGCGTTCTGCCCGAAGCCGCGCATGCGATGGTCGATGCCGATAGCTGGGAGCAGCCCCGGCTGATGGCCTTCCTGCAAGCGCAGGGGAATATCGAACCGGCGGAAATGGCGCGTACCTTCAATTGCGGCACCGGAATGGTGCTTGCGGTTGCGCCGGATCATCAGGATGCTGTCCTTACCCGGCTGGCAGATGCAGGCGAGAATGCCTTCACCATCGGCACAATCGAAGCGGGCGATCGGGGCTGCACCGTCAAGGGCAGCCAAGGGACATGGTCGGCCACGACCGACTGGGAAGCAAAGCACCTTGCCTAAGGCAAAGGTCGCCATTTTTATTTCCGGCAGCGGCACTAATATGGCCGCGCTGCTTTACGCCAGCAGGCTGCCAGATTGCCCCTATGAAGTCGTTCTGGTCGCCAGTAACCGGCCAGGCGCAGACGGGCTTTCGTTGGCTAGAGCCGAAGGCATTGCGACCTTTGCCCATTCGCACAAAGGCTTGGAGCGCGCCGATCACGACGCGGTGATGGAGCGCGCGGCGCAGGATGCGGTCGCGGACTATATCGTTCTGGCCGGATACATGCGCATCCTGTCCGAAGAGTTTGTCTCGCGCTGGACGGGCAAGATAATCAATATCCACCCTTCGCTGCTGCCCAAATACAAAGGGCTAAACACGCATGCACGTGCGATTGAGGCTGGCGACAGGCATGGCGGCGCGACCGTTCATCTGGTGACGCCGGAACTCGATTCAGGCGCAATCCTTGAGCAGGTAAAAGTAACCATTCTGCCCGAAGACACGCCTGACACGCTCGCCGAGCGGGTCAAGCTGGCTGAGTATCAGCTCTACCCCCACGCACTGGCAAGCTATGTAGCCCGGGCAGCCCGGGTCACCGCCTGAGCGTGGGTGTGTTGCCTCCAGAGCGCCCACACCCATTGGCGCGGACGCCCTTGGTCGACAAAGCCTGCGCCGCGCTGGAATTAGCATGGGCTAAGGGTGTGGCCCCACCTTCTATTGATCCCAATGATCTGTGGCGCCGCGCCGCCAAGGGCACCAGAATCGCTGCTGAACATGGGGGACGAAGCCAAGAGGACGTGATCGATTTTCGCGAACGGTTGATTGCTTTGTGCAGCGCCGTATCTGCTGAATCCAAACTCAATGCGCTTGGCAAAACCATGGCGCATGGTCAGATCGTACGGGTAATCAAACAGCGGCTGGGTCTGGGGCAACTTTGGTCGAACAAGCCTGAATTGCTGAAAACTGAACTGGCGCCGCCGATCATAGTGATTGGCCAAATGCGCAGCGGGACAACGCGTATTCACCGCTTGCTGGCGGCTGACCCGGCACACAGCGCCACGCGGTTTTGCGACAGCTGGAACCCGGTGCCACGAAGGCCTGATATGCGTCCGCTATCGGGCGCGATGATGCTCGCGATAGCGCGAAAGCTCGACCCTTGGATTGATGCGCTCCACCCGATGGGTTCACGGCGCGCTGAAGAGGAACTCGGCTGGCTTGCAAGCGCATTTGGTCACAGTACCTATGACACGCAATGGCATGTGCCGAGCTTCACGCGTTTTTGCGAAGAATGCGACCCTTCACCGCTTTATCGCGAATTTGCCAGAATTTTGCGCATCGACGCCGCGCATCACGGCAATGCCGACAAGCCCCGCGTGTTGAAGGTTCCACAGATCGCCGAAGAACTGCCGGCTCTGCTTGCACAATTCCCCAATGCCCGGTTGGTGGTGGCGAACCGTCATGACGAGGATGTCTTGCACAGTTCGATGTCAGTAGTAGCCAATCAGATGGCGATCCAGTCGGACGAAGTAGACCTTGAGTGGATCGAAGCCGAATGGCGTCGCAAGCTGGAGCTGCGCCATTCGCGCGTCCAGGCAGCGCTTGTAGATTTCAATGGCACAGTCGCGCATGTCCATTTCGATGAGCTGGGTGCCGATTGGGAAAGCGAGATTGCGCGCATCTATCACGAACTCGATATCGAGCTGACGCCGCAGGCGAGCGCTAAAATGGTCAAGGAAATGACGAGCAGCAAAGGCGGCGCGCACAGAGCGCACGCCGCCCAGTTGCAAAGGTTCAAATCAGGAAAACCGGTTTAGGGGACTTTGCCGATCCCCGGTAGGAACGCGCCGACCCGCTTGCGATACTCGGCATATTCCTGGCCAAAGACATCCAGCAAATCTCGCTCCTCATAGGCAATCCCGATCACGATGTAGATCGTGAACCCGGCGGCCATGAAGGCATGACTGTATGTCATGTCAGGCGTCGCCCAAAGCCCCAGGAAGAAGCCGGTGTAAAGAGGGTGACGCACCAGCTTGTAGAACAGCGGCGTACGCATCTGCGGCGGCGATGCATTCTTTCCCGTGAGATTGTGCCAAGCCTGCTGCAATCCGAACAATTCGAAATGATTGAGCAGGAAAGTCGACAGCAGCAGGATCGCCCAACCAAGCCAGAACACAGCCCAGATTGCCGTGCGCGCTGCTTCGTTCTGGATCGACCAGATGGTTCCTTCGATCGGGTGCCAGAAATGAAATAGTGCGCCCAATACCAAAACAGTAGCAAGCAGGTAAAAGCTGCGCTCGACTGGCGCAGGAATTACCTTTGTCCACGCTTCCTTGAAAGCGGGGCGAGCCATTACGGTGTGTTGAACGCCAAAAAGTGCAATCAGGCCGACATTGACCAACAGAGCAGTAGCCAATGGACCTTCGCGTCCCTTGTCGACTGTTAGCGGCATGAAATCGAACGCGCCGACCCAGCCGATCAGAAAAAGTAGCGCCGCAACGGCGGCGGTATAAAATGTCAGTGAAACCAACATCAACAGCAATCTGCCCATGATTCCCTCCCCCAGAATCATTCAGGTGACCCAAATCAGGATAGCTGATTGTGTCTTGCAGCGCGAATCCAGCGCTCAAGCCCCTGAATCGAAAAGGCCCCGCAGCATTTCTGCTGCGAGGCCTTTTCAAATACGCCTTGTAAGCGCGCTTAACCGACGATTTCTTCGGGTTTGAAGAAGAAGTCGATTTCGATCTTCGCATTCTCTTCGCTGTCCGAACCGTGGACCGAGTTTTCGCCGATCGACAGTGCGTGTTCCTTGCGGATGGTGCCTTCAGCGGCTTCAGCAGGATTAGTCGCACCCATGATGTCGCGATTGCGTTTCACAGCGTCTTCACCTTCGAGGACCTGAACAACAACCGGCTCGCTCATCATGAAATCAACCAGCTCACCGAAGAAAGGACGCTCGCTATGAACCGCGTAAAAGCCTTCGGCCTGCTCGCGGGTCATGTGAATGCGCTTCGATGCGACAACGCGCAGGCCCGCGTCTTCGAGCATTTTTGTGATCGCACCGGTCAGGTTACGCTTGGTCGCGTCCGGCTTGATGATCGAGAATGTGCGGGTAACCGCCATGGCATGTGTTCCTTGCGAATATTTGGGGGTAATTTTGATTGCGCGCGCCACTAGCGCCGAGTTGCGTCAACTGCAAGCCCTAGCGAGCCTAGCGCCCTGCTCCGGCCCCTGCCTGCCAACGCCCGTTCTCATCCTGCTTGTGGATCTCGCGCTCAACATTTTCGGCGTCGTCCAGTTCTCGCCACAACCCGCGTGCAGCCTCCGTTGCTTCGGAATCAAAAAGCAGCAGCGCGCGCTCAAATTTCAGGGCTTCAGAGCGCCATTTCCCATCAACGAACATCACCATGCTAGCGCCATTCGCCGCATCCATGCTGTCCGATAGCAAGATTGGCTGATTGTTTGCATGAGCTGCATCGGCCTGACCATTGGCGAGGAATTCTTCTGCGCCCCCGCCGCGCCACAATTCCTTGCCGATCGCTGCGCGCTGACCGGGATTGTCACTGACAATCAGCAGCCGCTTGCCCGCTTGCAAGACCTTGCGGGCCAACATGACCGCGACCTGTTCTACCGGGTCACGGCTGAGCTGGTAGAAATCAACTCTCGCGCTCATCCCGTCGATCCCTTG
>Ga0222714_10005473_pt1 | contig 12066 bp, 12 predicted proteins | sample C33_3DmetaG_FD_165048 | JGI IMG/M metagenome (GOLD analysis project Ga0222714, IMG submission 165048) | Estuarine water microbial communities from San Francisco Bay, California, United States - C33_3D | ecosystem: Environmental > Aquatic > Marine > Unclassified | place: USA: California... | reverse complement strand
TAATTAATTGCAGTTTCAATTGCATTGGTGTCTCTTAATCCACAAATTTTAATAGTGGATGACATTATTGCAAAGAGGAAATTAATTTTTGAATATTATTTTTGATATTGCCTTTAGTAATACTTCTGCCAATAACAATTCCGGTTGCTCCATTTTGGAAAGCTAATTTTGGAGTCATTACTCTTTTTTGATCTTGTTTTGAGTCGCCTTCTAATCTTATTCCTGGAGTTATGATTTCCATACTTTTGCATATTTTTTTTATAAATTTTGCTTCATGACCTGAACATACAATTCCATCTATTTTTGCTTTTTTAGCAAGATTTGCTTGTTGAATGACAATATTTTTAATCGCCTTGGTATGCCCTGTTTGTTTTATTTGTTGTTCTGAAAAAGATGTGAGAACTGTCACCGCTAAAACTTTTAGTTTTTTATTTGTTTTAGTGGCTGCTTTTTTTGCGGCCATCATCATTTCATAGCCACCCGATGCATGAATGGTTAAATATCTTGCATTAGTTAAATCTTTTAGAGAATTTATTGCAGATGAAACTGTGTTCGGAATATCCATCAATTTTAAATCTAACCATATGGTAATATTGTTAGGTAATTTAGAAATAAAATTTCTACCTTGTCTGGAATTAAAAAATTCAAGTCCAAATTTATAACCAATGTTTAGTTTTGAATTTTTACTTTGTTGAATAATTTTTTTTACTTGAGATAAATTGGTAGAGTCACAAGCAATAAAAACTTTATATTTTTTCTTGATCAACTTCTTTTCTCTCTTTGTTAATTGCAGCGTTTAATAGTTTAGATGTTTTCCAACTAACTTTTCTTTTTGATGGTACTTCAACTTTATCTCCAGTTTTGGGATTTCTTGCTAAACGAGGCTTCATAGTTTTTACTTTAAACATTCCAAATCCTCTTATCTCCACATTGTGTCCTGTTGCTAATTGATTGGATAGATATCTAAAAATACTTTCTACCATTCGCTCAATGTCAGCGTTTAAAATTTTTGGATATTTGGCTTGTAATTTTTGAATTAGCTCTTTTTTAACAAAGGTCTTTTTTTCCATGAAACACAGAATAGACTATTGATAATAAAGAATAAATAACAAAATTTGGTTGAAAGATTTAGATTACTTATCGTCTTCTTTTTTCTTTAAAGCGGTACCAAGAATATCCGCAAGTGAACTTCCAGACGATGCTGAACCATATTTTTCAACAGCTTCAGCTTGCTGTTGTTTCTCTAGTTCTTTAATAGATAGTTTAACTTTTCTTTCCGATAGGTTTAATTCCACTATCATTGCATCCAAAGTGTCTCCAGGTGCAAATCTATTGGGTCTTTGATCTGCTTTTTCTAGAGCAATATCAGCTTTTTTAATGATTGTAGGGTATCTGTCATCGCCTACATTTACTTTAATTGCATTGTCTAATACCTCAGCAACTCGAACTGACAATACGTCTTTAACCTTTTTATCTTCAAAAAAGTGGAAAGGATCTTTTTTAAGAGCTCTGATAGATCCATTAACCTTATCGTCTTTAATATCGATAATTTTAACTTTTACAGTGTCTCCTTTATTATAATCATCTAAATCTTTAGACGTTTCTGCAAAAGATATTTGTTTATAATGAACAAAAATATCAATATCGCTATCTCCAGTATTTAAAAATAGACCAAAATCTTGTTTGTTAACTAGTTTTGCATCAACGATTGTTCCAACTGGGTACTTAGTTAAAAACTCACTCATAGGATTTGGTTGGGTATCTTTATAACTAAAGCTAATTTTTCTTTTTTCAGTATCAACTTCCTTTAATCTTACTTTTGCTACATCTCCAATTTTAAATATTGATTTTGGATTTACATTTTTTTGCATGTGTTTCATTTCGCTTGAATGAATTAATCCAACTACACCTTCGTCTAGTTCTGCAAATGCTCCAAAGTCAGATAGTTTAGTTATTTTTACTTCATAGTCTGACCCTACTTGATATTTATCTCCAATAGTCTTGAAGGGATCGGGTAACATTGCTTTGATGGATAGGCTAATTCGTTTTGCTTCGTTGTCAATTTCAATAATTTGAACTTTTACAGAATCTCCAACACTGAACATCTCATTTAGGTTAGAAATTTTTAAATGACTTACTTCGCTTGAGTGCAGCAGGCAGTCTAAATTTTCTACGCTTACAAATAATCCGTAACTTGTTATTGCTTTTACTTTTCCTTCTACAATGTCTCCGATTTTGTATTTAGAAATAACTTCATCTTTATTTTGATTTTTTACCTCTTCTAAAATAGCTCTTCGTGAAGAAATAACATTCATTCTAACGTTATCAATTTTAATAATATAAAATTCTAAAGGTTTATTGAAAAATTCGCTTGGGCTTTTGATGGGTCTGTCACTTAATTGCGAAGAGGGGCAGAAAGTAAAGATTCCAAAAATTTCTACTATAAATCCACCTTTTACAGAATTTTTTACCAACCCAGATACTTTTTCTTTATTAGTGAAAGCATCTTCAATTTTTTTCCAAGATTTAGCTCTTCGTGCTTTCTCCACGCTAAGAACAATATCTCCAACTTTATTCTCTACTCTTTCAACGTATACTTCAATTTCTGCGCCAATTTTTAAATTTTCTAATTCTTCACGAGACAATTCTGTCTTATCAATCATTCCTGATGATTTTCCTTTAACATCAATAGTGATAAATTTCTCTTCGATTTTTTCTACTCTACCTTTAACGATTGAGTTTTCTTGAACGGATCTTTGGGAAAGGTCTTCATTTAACAATGCTTCAAACTCAGCATTGCTGTTATTATAAACTTTCAACGGTTGCTCTATCAATATTGTTTACTCTGAACCTTTCTTATTAATCTTTGTATTTTTACAAAGGTGGATCTTATATTGCGTCCTGTATTATTAATCAAGATAGAGTCTTTAGTTTTAATAAGAGGGCTATTAGATCTTGTTTTATCTAAATAGTCTCTATTATTAAGGGTTTTAAACACTTCTTCGTAAGTAATATTTGGATTATTTTTTTTAAGTTCTAAAAATCTTCGTTTAGCTCTAATTTTTACAGGAGCATCCATATAAATTTTAAGGTCTGCATTTTGAGCGACTTTCGAATTAATGTCTCTGCCACAAACAAAAACGTATTGGTAAGAGTTATTAAAAATAATATTTCGTTGCACAGGTAGTAATGCATCTCTAATTTTTTGAATTTTAGCAATGGTCGAGACCAGAAGATTAATTTTTTGTATATGCAAACCAGAGGATTGTAAATCTTTAAGTGTTATTATTTTGGCAACCTTAATTAAATAATTAACATTAATTTTTTTGCTTTTACTTTCTAAATGTTTTTTTGCAAGAAACCGATAAAGAAGTCCAGAGTCCAAAAATAAACTATTTTTTATTTTTGAAACTGCATATTTTGCAACTGAGGTTTTTCCAGATCCTACAGGACCGTCCATTCCAATAATTATCTGTTTAAATTTATTATTACTAATTTTTTTTACATCTTTTAAAAAACCGGGGTAACTTACATTTGCAGAACTAAAGTCTTTAATGAGAATTTTTTTCTTCGATGCCATTGCAAGTATTGCAAAACTTAAAGCAATTCTATGATCCTTAAAACTATCAATTTTAGTTACATCACCAGAATAAAATTTCTCCCCTAATCCAAGTATAGTGATATCGTTGTTTTTTCTTTTTAATTCAACACCAACTTTTGTTAAGTTATTTTCCATTACAGCAAGTCTGTCTGATTCTTTAATTCTTAATTCGTCTAGCTGAGGAAAAAAAGTTTCTCCTCTAGCAAACGATGCTGCAATCATTATTATAGGAACCTCATCAATAATATTAGGAATAATATCTTTATCAATTTTAATTCCTTTTAAGGCTGAAGATAAAACTTGAATAGTTCCAGTTTCTTCACCATGTCTTCTTTGTTTATCTTTAATTTTAATATTTGCTCCCATTTTTTTTAAAACAGAGAGAAAACCAATTCTTGTGGGATTTAATAAAACATTATTTAATTCTAATTTGCTATTTTTGGTCAAGAGCGCAAGAACAACTAAAAAAGCAGCAGAGGAAGGATCGCCTGGAACAATATATTTTTTTTCAGGTCGCAGATATTGTTTTCCCATGATCTTAATTGTTTTTCTTTTTCCATAATTTTTTATCGTAATTGGGTAATTTAAAAATTTAAGCATCAGCTCTGTGTGATCTCTTTGAGCATTGGGGGCAGTGATAGTAGTTAGACCATGACTGTTCATTCCTGCCAAAATACAAGCAGAAACTATCTGAGCAGAAGGCTTGTTTATATTAATTTCTGTTTGTACTGAATTTTCATATCCCGTTACATTAACAGGTAAATAATTTTTATTTTTCGGATAAAAGCTTGCAAAAAATTTTTCCATTAATGGAATAATTCGGATAGGTCTTCCTGACAATGATTTGTCCCCAATTAGTTTTGCATTTACAGGAGATGTAGACAGTAAGCCTATGAGTAATCTTAGGGTAGTCCCACTATTATTAAAATTAATTGTTCCTTTAAATTTTTTAAATCCAATACCAAGACCAAAAATTTTGTATTGATTAGGAGCAACTTTTTTAATTGGAATGTTTAATTTTTTAATAGCATGAACAGCTGTTTGAACATCTTCACCATCTGAAACGTTATAAACTTCAGAAATTCCATAACATTGAGATAATATAATAACTGATCTTATTCCAATTGATTTGTCGCCCGGAAGATTAATAGAGCCGTTAATTGAAATATTATTATTAGGTAAAAACCACTTTTTAATTGCCATTTGTAGTCGAATTATATAAACGCACCCTTAATATTACAAATTAATAATATATGGCAGATAAAAATTGGGGCATAAAAATTTATTGTGAGTGTGGCGCGAAGTACTACAGCATGAATAAAAAAGATAAAATTTTATGTCCAGTTTGTTCTGCAGAATATCTTCCGGAAGATTTAAATTTGCGCACTGCTCCCATTGCGACGCCAAAAATTGAATCTAAAAAGAAATTAGACGATATTGAAAATATTGATGATACCCCAGAAGAAGAATCGGATGACATTATAAGTCTTGATGATCAAAAAGAAATAGAAGAGCCAAACGAGGAATTTAAGCCTGATTAAAGTCTGAAGTTATTTCCTAGATAGTATTTAATAGCATCCTTATCGTTGGAAATTTTTTGAGGAGTGCCCTCTACTAAAATTTGACCATCTTTTATAAGGTAGGCTTTGTCTAAAATATTTTCAATTGCCCAATAATTATGATCTGTTATTAATATAGAAAGACCCATTTTTTTTAATTCAATTATAAATTCCTTAAGTGAATTTATAGATAAAGGATCAAGTGCTGCGCAGGGTTCGTCAAGTAATAAAACTGAAATATTTGGATTACATATTCTTTGGAGAATACTTACCTTTTTATATTCACCACCTGATAAAAAGTTAGCTCTAGTATTTTTTAAATAAACTAAATCAAAAAAAGCTAATAATGTTTCTATTTTTTGGTTTATTTTTTCTTTATCTTTCATGTGCAATTCTAGAATTGCATAAAGATTTTCTTCTGCAGTCATATTACCAAAAAGCCCCTTGTGTTGCTCTAAAAGACTTATACCTTTTAAACTTCTGATATGAATTGGAAGATTTTGTATTTCCTGATTATTAAAATTTATAGTCCCCTGATCTGGAAAAATTTTTCCTATAATTAAGTTAAATAAAGTTGTTTTCCCAGAGCCATTTGGTCCTAACAATCCTACAACTTTTCCAGGCTCAAGAGCTAAGGATATGTTTTTTAATATAGGTTTTTTACCTAATGATTTAGAAATTTTTTTAACCTCGAGTATATTTTTGTTATTATTTTTTATATTTACTATATTTTTTTCGCTAGAGATCGTTCTAAATTCTTTTTTGAGAAGAAAAGTTGTTTTTATTACCTCTTCCTTTTGCTTAATGATTACATTTTCTTTTCTTAACAAATATATACCTCTATTATTTCCAGATGATAATATTGCCGAAATTATAATTTTTTTTTTCATTTAAATTTTTTTGCAATGACTTTGTTATTTTTAGATTTCATAAATGCAACTGTATCATTGTTTAAAGTATTTATTTCAACTGTATCGCAATAAATTACATGAGATAGTCCCATAGTTAAATCTTTCATAACCACATTTCCATCAATAATTATAATATTTTTATCTGAAAAGTAAGTAGCTGTATTAGCAGTGATAAGGTAATTTTTATTTTTGATAATGATATCTTTTTCATAGGATGTAACTTTTTTTGACTTATCTAGTATTCCTGTCTTTGCCTGAATTTCAATAATAGATTGGTCTTTACTGAGCGTTGTAAAAGAATAAGGATCAATTAAATAAATTAAATCTGGTTGATTTTGATAAAAAAAAGATTCTTTTGTTTTGGTAGTAAATACTTGTCCTTTATTATTTTGACTTTTGTATTCAGTGTTTAAAAAAGTAGTTTTATTTTTGATTATTGTTTGATCATTTTTATTCTTTATTGTTTCTTTTGAATTTTCTTCTTTAACTTCTATCTCTATAGAACCTAAATTCTTGGAGGGTAAATAATAGTAGCTGTAAAAAAGAATCAAACCACTTAATAAAAGTAGACAATATTGAACAATTTTTTTAAGGCTCACTTTGTTATGAGTTTAAATAAGATAAAATATTGTGCATATGTACCAATCCTAGAACCTTATTATTTTTTGTAATTACAAGTGCAGTTATTTTTTCTTTATTCATTAAGGTTAGTGCATCAATAATTAAGTAATTTCTCGGTATTGTTTTTGGTTTTTTAGACATAATATCTTTTGCTTGTTTACTAAATATGTTTTTGTATTTTTTTATAGCCCTGTTCATATCCCCGTCAGAAATAAAACCAGAGATTTTTTTATTTTTGTTTAATACAATGGCACACCCCAATCTTCCAGATGAGATGGTCATAACTACCTTTTGAATAGCTGAGTTTTCTTCGACAATCGGTATTTTTTTTTCAGAAATCATTATTTCAGAAATTTCAGTTAAATTTTTACCCAAAGATCCTCCTGGATGAAATTTGCCAAATTTTGCTTTATTAAATTTATTTTTGGTAGCCAAACTAATTGCCAAACAATCTCCCAGAGCCAAAAGATTTGTTGAACTACTAGTTGGTATCATGTTTAACTTATTGCCCCCTGCCTCAATTACTTTAGGCATTAATATTTTGATATTACTTGTTTTTATTAAATTAGATTGTGGGTTAGAACTAATACCAATAATTTTTACGTAATTTTTTTTTGCAAATTTTAAAAGATTATTTAATTCTGTGCTGCCTCCACTAAAAGAGGCAATTAGCAAAATATCCTCTTTTTTGATTGCACCTAAAGAGCCATGGCCAGCATCTGTTGGATCTAGTGTAAAACTTGAAATACCCACAGAGGAGAGAGTGCTTGAAATTTTTTCTAAAATTTTTGCAGATTTTCCAACCCCGCAACAGATTATTCTTCCTTTAGTCTTAGAAATTAAATTAATTGCTTTGCAAAAAGACTTGTCTATAGATGATTTTAATTTTTTTAAGGCAGCTATTTCTGAACTAATGACTTGCTTTGCTGTATAAATTATTTTTTTATCATTCATTGTTAGTGACTAAATATATCTTCATTCCATCCATTGAGATCAAGTTCAACTCTGGTAGTTAAAAAATTAAAACATTTTTCTGCTAAATGAATTCTATTCTCTCTTTTTAGTATTAAGTCCAACTTCTCCTTCAATTTATGAAGATGTATTACATCTGATGCAGCATATTGCTTTTGTTCGTCGCTTAATTCTTTAGACCCCCAATCCGAAGATTGTTGTGCCTTATTGAGCGTAATATTTAAAAGTTCTTTAGTAATGTCATAAAGTCCGTGTTTGTCAGTATAAGTTCTGGATAGCTTCGATGCTATTTTGGTGCAATAAATATTTTTAATATCTACATTCAGGTAGTGTTTGAGAATTCCAATTTCAAACCTGGCAAAGTGTGCAATTTTGAGGATATTTTTATCTTCGAGTATTTTACAAAGATTGGGACTTTTGTATTTATTCCTATCAAATTGAACAATATATACTTCGTTATCACCAGAGCAAAGTTGCAATAAGCAAAGCTTGTCTCTTTCTAAGTAATTTAAGCCCAAAGATTCAGCGTCAATAGCTACACTTTTGACATTTGCGAGTTTATGATTTTCAGGTAAATCATCTTGATATAATGTAATTTTCATTATTTTTATGAAATCTAAATGTTCAATTGCTGATTGTATATAGTATGAATGAAAAAAATTATAGTAAAACAGTATGCATTTTTGGAGCTACAGGTTTTGTTGGTGAGGCGATAGTTCAAAAATTAGCTAAAAATAATTTAAAATTAAAATTAGCGTGCAGAAATCCTTATTTTGCTCAAAACCTTAAGGTTTTTGGGGATATTGGTCAGATTGAACTTCATAAAATTGATATTAGTTCCTCAAAATCTATCAAAACATTTTTAAAAGACGCTGACGTTTGTATTAATCTAATTGGAATACTTTATGAGAGCGGCGCACAAAAATTTAAAAATTTACATGAGGACTTTCCAAAAAAATTAGCAGAAATTTTTTCATCAATTTCAAGTTCAGGTTCATTAATTCATTTTTCGGCTTTGGGAGTTAAGGGAAATTCAGAGTCCAAATATATCAATAGCAAATATGCAGGAGAACAAGGGGTAAAAAAAATTTTCCCCAACAGTGTGATTATAAAACCAAGCATTATCATTGGAGCAAAAGATAAATTTTTTAATATGTTTGCAAGATTGGCAAATTTTTTACCTTTTATACCGCTAGTTGGGTCTGAAACAAAATTTCAACCAGTCTGCGTTGAAGATGTTGCGAAGGCTATAAGTATAATTATCGAAAATAATATAAAAAAAGAAACTTTTGAATTTGCAGGTAATAAAGTATTTTCTTTTAAGCAGTTAATCGAAGTTCTTTTGCAGGAAATAAGAAAAAAAAGATTAATTATTCCTGTGCCCTTTTTCGTAGGACGAATTCAAGCTTTTTTTTTACAGCTTTTGCCAAAACCACTGTTAACTACTGATCAAGTGAAAATTTTAGAAGAAGGAGATAATATTGTGTCAGGTCAATTCAAAACATTTAAAGAATTAAGTATAGTACCTCAAAGTATAGAAAGTGTAATGCCTTTATATTTAAGAGTGTATAGACCCAAAGGTCAATTTAGTGATTAGAATAATAAAACGTTAAAAGAGCAATTCCTAACAAAATTCTAAAAATAACAAACACATTTAGACTAAATTTTTTTAAAAAAATTAAAAAATATTTTATTGTTAATAAAGAAAATAAAAAACTAAAAGTAAAAGCAATCAAGGATAACAAATTAAAATTAACTTCTCCTAGTTTATAAATTTTATAAGAACTCAAAATAAATGCTGCAGATAGAGTTGGTATTGATAATAAAAAAGAAAATTTTGCAGCATCTACTCTGTTAAATTTCATAAATCTTGCAGCGGTCAACGTGATACCACTTCGCGAGGTTCCTGGTATTAGAGCCAAAACTTGATAAAGTCCAATAATTAAAGAGTCTTTGTGGGAAATAAATTTTTTAAATGATTTTTCTTCTTTATTTTTATCGCTAATAAACAATACAATTCCAAAAAATATTGTTGCGTAGCCTATCACTGCTATATTCATAATTTGATCTATTATGTTAAAATATGTTAGGAGCCCTCCCACAATGACCACGGGTAATGTTGCAACTATTAAATTTAGTAATAAGGCAAAGTTATTTATTAGTCCTATTATGTCTTTATAAAAAAATATAACCACTGCAGCCAGACTACCTCCATGCATAGTTACATTAATTAGCAAATTGTTATTTTCTATTTTTAAAATATTTTCAAATATAATTAAAAGGGCAGAGCTAGAGACAGGAATGAATTCAGAAATTCCCTGCACAATCGATAAAAACAAAATTTTGATAAAGTAGGCTTCGCTCATTAATTTGAAGATTGATTTATATTAAAAAAGAGAGGTACTGCGAAACTTTATTACAACAGTCCATTTTTGTTACTTTTATCTATTTTTTTTCGAAAATTAATAAAATTACGTATATATTTTCATGAAATAGTTATCTTTATGTTAACTAAATATTCAATTTATCATTGTCTTTTTAAAAATAATTGAGATAAAATCGATTTAAAATAACAATAAATCTAATGACTGAAAAAATGCTCAAATTTGTAGGAATTAAGAAGGAAACTCCTATAAAAATTGACTCAGAATCAAGAATTTCTAATTTTCATGAAATATATAAAGAATTTATAGAAAATAAAGCCTCCGAACAAGCTAGCAGATGCTCTCAGTGTGGAACTCCTTTCTGCCAAGTTCATTGTCCGTTGCATAACAATATTCCTGATTGGCTAAAATTAACTGCCGAGGGAAGATTGGAAGAAGCTTATAGATTATCTTCCTCAACAAATTCGATGCCAGAGGTATGTGGTTCAATCTGCCCACAAGATAGGTTATGTGAAGGCAATTGTGTCATTGAGCAATCAGGTCACGGAACAGTTACAATTGGTGCTGTAGAAAAATATATAACCAATACTGCGTGGAACAATGGTTGGGTAGAAACTATAAAGCCAGAAAAAGAACTAAGTGAATCTGTTGCAATAATAGGCGCAGGTCCAGCCGGATTGGCAGCTGCAGAACAATTAAGACAAAAAGGTTATCAAATTACTATTTATGATCGTTATGATAGAGCAGGTGGATTGTTAATTTATGGAATTCCTAATTTTAAATTAGACAAATCTTCCGTCCAAAGAAGAACTAAACTCTATCAGGATAGCGGTATTAAATTTATACAAAACTTTGAAGTTGGAAAAGACTCTACGTTGGAAGAATTAAAAGAAAAGCATGATGCGATTTTAATTGCAACAGGAGTTTATAAAGCTCGAGAAATTGATGTTCCAGGAAAAGATTTAAAAAATGTTTTTCCAGCCATGCAGTTTTTAACAGCGTCAAATAGAAAAGGATTAGGAGATAAAGTTTCCAGTTTTGATAATGGAACTTTAAATGCAGAAGGAAAAGACGTTGTGGTTATTGGTGGAGGAGATACAGCAATGGATTGTGTTCGAACAGCGATTAGACAAAAAGCAAAATCAGTTTCTTGTTTATATCGTAGGGATAAAAAAAATATGCCAGGTTCTGAAAGAGAAGTTCAAAATGCAGAAGAAGAAGGTGTGAAATTTATTTGGCTATCCAGTCCTAAAGAATTTTTAGGAAAGGATAAAGTTGAAAAAGTTATTTACGATAAAATGAGATTAGGTGAGCCAGATTCTTCAGGACGACAATCTCCTAAAATTATTCAAGGTGCACAAAAAGATTTGCCTGCAGATTTAGTGATTAAGGCTTTGGGTTTTGATCCAGAGGATATTCCTAATTTGTTTTCAGAGCCTAAACTTGAAGTTTCAAAATGGGGCACCATTAAAACAGATTTGAAAACCATGCGCACTAATATTAGAGGAGTTTTCGCAGCTGGAGATATTGTGAGAGGAGCATCGTTAGTTGTATGGGCCATTAGAGATGGAAGAGATGCTGCAAAAGAAATTCATAAATATTTGAAAGTAAAAAGAGAACAATCATCTGTTCAAGCTGCGTAATGAAAGATTTATATTTAAAAAATTTAGAATTATTAAAAAATAACAATGTTCTAGTTGAAGAGCATGATGCTTGTGGAGTAGGCTTTGTTGCTTCTATGAGCGGAAAAGCCAGAAGAGACGTGATTATTAATGGAATTAACGCTTTAAAAGCTGTTTGGCATAGAGGAGCTGTAGATGCTGATGGCAAAACAGGAGATGGTGCTGGAATACATTTTGAATTTAGCAAAGAGTTTTTTGAAGATAAAATAAATTCTACCGGGCATTCTTTAAGAGATAATCAAAAGCTTTGCGTAGGAATGATTTTTTTACCAAGAAACAACTTTAGTGAGCAAGAACGGTGCCGTACCTTAGTTGAGCAAGAGCTACTCAAAAATG
>Ga0222714_10005472_pt1 | contig 12068 bp, 11 predicted proteins | sample C33_3DmetaG_FD_165048 | JGI IMG/M metagenome (GOLD analysis project Ga0222714, IMG submission 165048) | Estuarine water microbial communities from San Francisco Bay, California, United States - C33_3D | ecosystem: Environmental > Aquatic > Marine > Unclassified | place: USA: California... | reverse complement strand
CTGGAGCGAACGTCCAATCCGATGATGAGCTTCTTGATTTTGCTAAACGCAAGGGTAACACAGGATATCATCTTGTTGGTACGGCAAAGATGGGACCGGCAACTGACAGTCGCGCTGTTGTTGACGACCAGTTGCGCGTCCACGGCCTTCAGGCTTTACGCATCGTTGATGCATCAGTGATGCCAATGCTGCCTTCGGCAAATACCTTTGCCTCAACCATTGCAATTGCTGAAAAGGGAGCTGACTTAATTCAAGGTAAGCTATCAGCCGAATAGTCCAGATTTTAGCAGGGCCTCTGGTTCTCCTTCTGGGAGCCACTGTTTTAGAGCTGCTACTGAATTTTCAGGAGAAGGCGCTTTTGCAGCCGTAGGCAGAGGTGACGGATGGTTGCTGAAACGTGGAGCAGGTGCGGGTTGCACAATACCTTCTATCTCAATGAAGGTTTTACGACTGGCGAGATGAGGATGATTTGGTGCCTCGTCTGGTCCTAATACGGGTGCAAAGCAAACATCCGTGCCCTCTAATTCTTCTTGCCATTGATCGCGTGTCTTAGTCTTAAATATGACACCTAAACGAGCTTTGACTTCATCCCATGAAGACCTGTCCCATTGTTCTGGAAGGCTCGTAGGGTCAATGCCTAGCCGCTCTAAGAGTTCAGCGTGGAATTTAGCTTCTATCGGGGCAAGTGATACCCATTTCCCATCAGAGCACTCATAAACATCATAAAAATAGGCACCTGAGTCATTCATATTTTCGCCCCGTCGGTTAGTCATGAACCCCGAAGCAAAGTGGCCAAAATAGCTTGTCATCAGAGAGGCCGCCCCGTCCACCATTGCAGCGTCAACGACTTGGCCTTTTCCGGTTTTGCCAGCTTCAAATAGCGCACACATGACACCAAAGGCCAGGTACATTGTGCCTCCGCCAAAATCACCAACGAGGTTAAGTGGCGGTGTGGGAGGTGCTCCTTTGCGACCGACAGCATGCAAAACCCCGGCCAGAGCAATATAGTTCAGGTCATGTCCAGCGGCATGCGCAATTGGTCCTTCCTGACCCCATCCTGTCATTCTGCCAAAAACTAGCTTCGGATTTCTGGCCAGACATACTTCAGGGCCAAGGCCAAGGCGTTCCATTACACCTGGTCTGAATCCCTCGATCACAGCATCCGCGGTATCGATTAAACGAAGCGCAAGATCTACAGCGTTTTTTTGCTTAAGGTCTATTGCAATAGCTGGTCTGCTGCGCAGCAAAAGGTCATATTTTCGCTCTTGGGGGGCTCCCAGGCCGCTAGGTTCTAAGCGATCGATTCTGATGACTTCAGCACCTAGATCAGCGAGCAACATTGCACACATTGGTGCGGGCCCTATTCCCGCCATTTCTACAACTTTGAGGCCACTAAGCGGTCCAGCGGGCATCCAACTTATCCTTTTGGTGGGGGAGGAATAGGAATAGGACAGACCCCATTCGCATTGCCGGAATCAACCTCTGCCAAAGTATCGACATCCACATCCGTTAGGAAGGTGGCGTGGAAACGGTTCACCATATTGCTGAGCCCGACAGTTAGGCAGAGATCTATGATTTGTTGATCACTAAAATGACTGCTCAGGTCGTTGTAGGTTTCGTCATCGATGGGAGCCATTGTCGTTAGCTTTCGGGCATAACGCACAATCGCGGCTTCCTCCGGGGTATAGACGCCAACAGGTAGGGGATCATCAAGGAGGTGAGCCATCTGTTCTTCCGACAGTCCTAGCGCCCGACCGAGCGCTGTGTGTGTCGGAATTCAGTAGAAGCAATTATTAACTGTGGTAGCCGTAAGATACGCGAGCTCGCCATGGTGGGGCTGAAGAGTTGAGTCTTGTCTGTAGACCGTGGTTAGAAAATTTGAAAACACAACGAGCGCTTCAGGTCGATTAGCCATAGCCCGATGTATATTGATCATCCGGCCACGAGCAGCACCGGCCGCCTGAAGTGCTGCACGAGCGTTTGGATCAAGGTCAGGATCATTTTCATCTAAAATAGGGATGCGTGCCATTTTTACTCCTCTAGGTCCGGAAGGTCAGGTCATACGAAGTCGTTTAGCAATTACTTGAAGCATTATCTCGTTGGCACCTCCACCAATAGCTGCCAGCTTCATATCCCGGTAGGTGCGGCTAATTCTGTTTTCTGCCATGAATCCTTGGCCTCCCCAAAAGCGGAGACATTCACTTGGAATCCACTCAGCCAGTTTTCCCATCTTATATTTTGCCATAGACGCAAGGGTAGTAACGTCCTCGCCGGCTACGTATGCTGAAACCGCTGCGTGCAGAAGTGCTCGCAGAGCTTCAATTTCTGTTTGCATTTCAGCCAGACGAAATTGAACAAATTGATTGTCGAGTATCGATTTGCCAAACGCTTTTCTCTCTCGGGTATATTCTACCGTATCGGCTATGGCATCCTCCATGAGCCCAATAGAACGAGCAACTACATAAAGCCGTTCTTCCTGAAATTGTTCCATCTGATAGCGAAAGCCTTTGTTAGCCTCTCCTATAAGATGGCTGGCGGGAACACGGACGTCATCAAAGAATGAGCGGGCGGTGTCGGATGAGTGTAAGCCCAGTTTATTTAGCTCATGGCGGGTCACGCCAGGAAGATCGAGCGGCACCACAATAAGGGACTTGTTTCGATGGGGGCCGTTTTCCTGATCTGTGTTAACAAGCATGCACATCCAGTCCGCTTGCATGCCGTTTGTCGTCCACATCTTTGAGCCGTTTATAACGAAGTCATCTCCATCACGTCTGGCATAAGTTTTAACATTAGCCACATCGGAGCCAGATCCTTCCTCAGAAACACCCAGACACGCCACGAGATCGCCCGCGATAGTTGGGGCAAGCCAATTTCGTCGAAGTTCATCAGATCCATATTTTGCGAGTGCCGGAGTGCTCATCGTTGCCTGGATGCCAATGGCACTAGAAATTCCATAGGCTTGAATGTGTCCAAGCTCTTCAACACATGCGATTTCATAAGAATAGTCTAATCCTAGACCACCGAATGCTTCAGGCCGGGATATACCTAATAAGCCTGCACCACCAAGGATCTTCATCACCTTGTGCGCGGGAAACCGCTTTGCCTCTTCCCATTCGTCAACGAAGGGATTGATTTTTTCGTCAACGATACGCCGCGTTGTGCGCTTGATTTCGAGATGTTCATGCGTCCACTGCATTGGGGTTACACTCCTCGCAATGCTTTGAAAAATGCAAGTACGTCTGATGCCAGAGCTTCCGGTTGCTCAAGGGCAGCGAAGTGACCCCCTTTGCTAAATTCAGTCCAGCGTCGGATGTCAGTGTAAGTTTTTTCAGCGATAGACCGCGGTGGTCTGCGGATCTCTCGCGGGAAGGCTGCATACCCGAAAGGCACGTCAACAGTTTTTCCATCTGGGATTGGCCATGGTCCATGCAATCGATCGTAGTAGGGCCAGAACGAGGATCCGATAGCCCCCGTAAACCAATATAATGCTATGTTTGCCAGCATGCGATCACGATCAATAGCAGTCTCAAAATCACCGTTGTGGTCAGTCCAGACATGAAATTTTTCAACTATCCAGGCGGCCAGACCAGCCGGAGAGTCTGCTAGCGCAAATGAAAGTGTTTGAGGGCGTGTTCCTTGAATATGAATGTAGCCCGTTTCCTCCTTAGCCCACTCACGTATTTCTAGCGCATATTGTTCTTCGGCTAGTGTTGGGTTGCTGGGAGCTGGAATAGCTGGATTTAAGCTGAGCATATTTTGATGAATGCCTATCAGCTTACTCGAGTGACGGACTCCCATTGATGAGCAGATGAAAGCGCCCCAGTCACCTCCCTGAGCACCAAAAGAATCATATCCCAGGACTTCGGTCATCAAATCAGCCATACAATCGGCGATTTCAGCTACCCCAAAACGTTTCTGGTTAGGTGCAAAGGATAAGCCGTAACCTGGAAGCGATGGTGCGATTACTGTGCACGCATCATTTTCATCTCCGCCAAACCGAGCGGGATCGGTAAGACGTGGGATCACGTCGAGAAACTCAAAAACTGAACCTGGCCAGCCATGCATTAGAAGGAGAGGCATTGGCGCAGGGCCTTGGCCCTGGATCGCTATGTAATGCAGGTCTATGTCGTGTAGTTTAACCTTGAACTGCGGAAGAGCGTTTAAAGCTGCTTCCTGTGCTCGCCAATCAAATTTCTCACGCCAATAGGTTATCAGTTGGCTGAGATATTTGGGTTCGGTTCCATATGTCCAGTCAGCGCCGGGCGCCCGATCTGGTAGCCGTGTACGTGCGAGCCTTGTGTTCAGGTCATGAATATCAGCATCTGGCACATGGAGCTGAAAAGATTTGGGATTTACAGACATTTTTTATCCCTGTCCCAGTGTCTGAAGGCGCTCTAATGCATCTGCAAGCTCGGTTTGCATGTCTAGCATGACTTGGCGGACACTCGTCTCCTGTTTCATTGACCCGACAACCTGTCCGGCTGGAAAGGAATATAAATCTGATCTTTCAGCCCTGATGACCCGGGCGGTAACTTCGTTAAACAGCACTCCTTGTAATGGAGGATCGAGGTATTCTGGAGCCCCAGGAGCTTCCCATATCTCTGAAAGTCGGCTTTTTAACATTCTGACGGTCTTACCAGTTCGGCAGCGGCGTCGCACAGCATCTTCAGCCTCTGCTGCAAAATAAGCCTGTTTTTCAAACGGTGTAAGCTCGCTTTCTTGTGTGCCAAGCCAGACCGTTCCACACCAGACTCCCTCGGCTCCCATAGCAAGGGCAGCAGCTATTTGAGATCCGCGTGCGAAGCCCCCTGCAGCTATCACTGGGATTTCATTTTCGACGGAATCGATGACATCGGGAACTAGGACAAGCGTTGATATGGCCCCAGTATGGCCACCAGCCTCTGTTCCCTGAGCAACGACGAAATCCACTCCAGCAGCACGCTGTCGGCTTGCGTGTTTTGGTTTGCCACACATAGCGCCTATTACGATTCCACGTTTGCGTAATTCTCTGACCACGTCCTCAGGGGGTGCACCAAGTGCGCTTACAACTACCTGAACTTTAGGGTGGCGTGCGACCACTTCTAGGAGACGCCGTGCTCCATCTGGTGTCATCCCACCGCGACCAGAAGCTATTTCGTTATGGACACGAGTTTTCTCTTCCGGCGGTAATTCTGGAACGCCTTCCGCTTCCAAGAAATCTCTCATGAATGCCTTGTGGGTATCAGGAATGAGATCGTTCAGATCTGTCTTCCCGAATGCAGCCTCTGCATCGCGGTCATATTTTACAGGAATAATGACGTCGACCCCGTATGGAAGGTCACCGACCTGTTCATCTATCCATGCGAGCTCAACTTCGAGTTGCTCGGGAGAGAAAGTTGATGCTCCAAGCACACCAAAGCCTCCGGCTTTGGTTACCTCGGCGACGACATTACGACAGTGCGAGAATGCAAAAATGGGGCTTTGGAAGCCTAGGCGTTTCTGGAGACGGTTTTGCATTTTAATTTCACCTTGTGAGCACTACTGAAAACTTATCCACTCTTTTTTAAATCATAATTAAGAGTGCCGAAGGCGGCTCAATTCCTCAACAGATTCTGGATTGATCAGCGAACTTAAATCGCCGGTTTCTGTGCCAAGATAAGCTGCTCTCACAACTCGTCTCATGATTTTCATATTTCTGGTTTTAGGAAGGTCCGACACAAATATAACTTCACTTGGTCTAAACGGTTTTCCAAGCCCTCTAGCCACGACTTCCGCCAATTCTTCTTTCAGGGCGTCGTCAGCGCTAACATTCGCTCGCACCTGACAAGCGCAAACAATTGCTGTTCCTTTGACTGCGTGGGGCGTGCCTATAGCGGCTGCTTCGACAAGCTTTTGAGTTCCCATCAAAAGCGCTTCAATTTCAGCTGGCCCAGTTCGTTTCCCAGCAATTTTCAAGGTATCGTCTGATCGGCCATGTACCATCCATGTGCCGTCTGAAGCCTTACTGGCAAAATCGCCGTGCACCCACATTTCTGGGATCACGTTCCAGTAGGTTTCTAGGTATCTATCATGGTCATTCCAGAGCCCTCGCGTTAGTCCAATGGATGGGCGTCGCATAACCAGTTCACCAACTTCACCGGGGTCGACCGACTCACCAAATTCATCCACCACGTCTGCTCCGACACCTGGGACCGGACCTGAAAAGGCGCAGGGCTTCAGAGGATGAACAACGGTAGTCGCAACGATACCACCCACTTCAGTCCCGCCAGAATAATTTAGGATAGGTAGTTTCCCTTTCCCAACTGCATTGAATAGCCAGAGCCACGAGGGTTCATCCCATGCTTCGCCAGTAGAGGCAAAAATACGAAGGCTGGAGAGATCATGACGCGTCAGTTGTTCATGCCCGTTTGCCATCAAGGTTCGTACGATGGTTGGAGCAATACCAAGCCAAGAGACTTTATGATCCGCAATGAGTCTCCAATATCGATCTGCCTCTGGGTAGTTGGGCGCTCCCTCAATTAAAACTGCTGTTCCACCAAGTTGCAGGCCCCCGTAGACAAGAATTGGGCCAACAAGCCAGCCCATATCTGACATCCACATAAGCCGGTCATCAGGCTTGAAATCCATGCAAATAGAAAGGTCGAGCGCGAGCTTCGCTGGAAAGCCACAATGACTATGCACAACACCTTTTGGCTTGCCTGTAGTTCCTGAAGTGTAAATTAGAAGAAAAGGACTATCGGCCTCCACTCTTGCAGTTTCCACGTCGTCAGGCACATCTCTCGTCAGGTCATCCCACCAGTGGTCGCGTCCTTCGGTCCAGTCGTGAGGTGCTTCCCAGTGCTTTGCAACAATAACGTGACGTAGCGCAGGTGCCTTGCTGGCTACTTCATCAACAACTGCCTTGGCGCTGACAGCACGACCTCGGCGTGGCGAGCCGTCTACCGTAACAATGGCTTTGGCGCCGCTGTCATTAAGACGAGCAAGGATGGCATCACCACCAAAGCCAGAAAACATCGGGAGTACAATGCCGCCGATTTTGGCAACGGCTAAAAGTGTTATTGCAGCTTCCGGCACATTCGGCAGGTACATTGCAATTACGTCACCCGCTCCGAGGCCAAGGTTGCGAAGCCCAGCAGCCAGTCGATTAGTCTGTGTTCTAACTTCTGAGTAGGTGAACTGTTTTAAAGTTCCGTCTTCTCCTTCCCAGTCGATAGCTATTTTGCTGTCGGTTGGCGTGTTTTTCCATTTATCAAGACAGTTTAGCGCTACGTTAGTAGTCCCGCCGTTACACCACTTAGCAAATGCGGGGCCCATCGATTCATCAAGAATTTGATCCGGGTACTTGAAGAAACGGAGGTCTACAAAATCGAATAGGTTTTTATGGAATTCTTCAGGGTTTTCTTCTGACCATGAAACGAGGCTATCGTAATCAGCTACGCCGCACTTCTGAATGAATGCTGTGAGATTAGCTTTGTCCTTTACTTCTGGGGAAGGCCACCAAACAAAATCACCGCCGTTCATGCAGACTTCTCCGAAAATTAAGTCAGTCGCGCGTTGGGACGTCAGGAACCCAAAGATATCCATCTGGATCGAGAATGTAGGCTTCGCGCAGTCCGTGTTTTTTGTCGGTTGCGCCCGATATCACCAAGTCTCCACGCTCGCGAGCGGATTTCTCTGCGGTATCAGGGTCTAGTCCGTGAAGGCGGAGTTCAACCCCCAAGCCACGCGCTGCTTGGGGTTTGAGGTGATCAATTAAAGGATGGCTGTCATAAGTATGATCGGCATGGATCATCCACTCCATATTTTGACGGCGAAGGACCGCAAAATCTGGATCCGCATATACAACTTCAGCTTGGAGGACTGTTTTTGCAAACTCAACTGATGGGGCTATTTCCTTTACCAACAAGTTCACTCCAAAACCTGTTAGCCTTCGCCCGTACTCTACTGCGGGCATCCAAGGAGCACCCACGCGCTTCTTCATTTAGGCTGATACCGACCATCCTTCGTCGGCGTTCCTGTGATGCGTATACCGGCCCCAGCAATTCCATATCGTCGATTTATTTGAATGATTAGGGAGGTGAGGGCTTCTGCTGCTGCCGAGTTGGCAAGAGGTCCGGCGTGCCAGCCTCGCATGCCGGCGTCCTCTACAAGATCAATAACCATTTGGCGTGCCGCAATTTTATCTCCAGCAACAAGGACATCGCACTCAAGGTCAACATCAGACTTGAGCTTTTCAGCAGCCACATTTTGGAAGGCTGAAACAACCATCACATCGTCACCAAGCATTTTTTGAGCGTTAACGGCAGCCGAGCCACCTTCTGGTAACTGCACAGTTCCAACATTAGGTGGCATTAAGGGCACGGTCGCATCAATTAAGATCTTGCCTGACAGCTCGGCCCTAACAGTTTCGAGGGTAGCAATTTGATTGGCATAGGGGACTGTAATAGCAACGATATCTGCCTTTGCTGCTGCTGCCGCATTTTCAAGACCTTCAACACCAAAATCTGAGAGATCTGCGGCTGCTGTCTTGGCTTTCTCCGCAGTACGAGAGCCTATAACAACTTTGTGTCCTGCCTTCGCCCAACGACGGGCTAGGCCGGTTCCGAGATCACCTGTGCCGCCTAGGATGGCGATTGTTAAAGGACTAGTCATGAAATTTGGTTTCCCTTTTTGAAATCGAAAATCCCGACGCCAGTTTCCGAATCGGGTGAGATTGCTTGCTTAGACGCAACTGGATTTAGGGCGGCTACGCCCGCTGCGTCCAGTGTTGAAAGGTTTTCTGCAGACATAATCAAACGGTTGATTTCTTGTTCGGCTAAGAACGGATCAGCGAGACTTTGGAATTTGTGCCAGTAGTCTTCAGCGCCCCATGGTCGAGCACCATTAGGATGGGCATCTGCTGTTTCCTTTTGAAATGTAAAAGTGGAGCCGTCGGCCATTTTAAGCTCAAGACGTCCGCCGTATGCTCTTTTCGCCGGGTCCTCTGCGTGATAGCGGCGATCCCACTCAGCGTCGGCCACTGTTTCTATTTTTTGCCATAGGTCGATGGTCTCGGATCGGCTAGCACGTTCAGGTGTGTAGCTATCTGTATGATGCCAGCGGCCATCCTCAAGTGCTACGGCGAGTATGTACATAATAGAGTGATCAAGAGTTTCACGGCTTGCGGTGGGGTCCATCTTCTGTGGATCATTTGCTCCAGTGCCGATTACGAAGTGAGTGTGATCAGAGGTATGAAGTACAGCTCGCGAGATTTTACGAACGTCGACTTTATTTCGAGCCTCAAACGCTAGGTCAATCAGGGCTTGAGCCTGGTATTCGGCCGAGTGTGCTTTAGGAAAGCTCTCTAGGATACTTGCTGGTGGTTCATCCAACCTTGGCAGAGTGATGGCATATTCGATATCTTTGCCGGCAAGCATCCAAGGAATGATTGAATCCTCACCCTCATAAATTGGGTTGGGGGCTTCTTCACCACGCATTGCTCTATCAACAGCTTCAATAGCTGTTTTGCCAGCCTGAGCAGGGGCAAAAGCCTTCCATGATGAGATTTGGCCTTTCCTTGATTGCCGTGTTGCAAAGGAAAGATGAACAGCCTGATTTATTGCGTGGTAAATCATTTCGGCCGGTAATTTCAATAAAGCGCCCAATCCGGCTGCGATCGCTGGTGCTAAGTGGGCCACGTGGTCTTTTTTAAAGGAATGTAAATCTATTGCTCTTACTAGTGCTATGTGAATTTCGTAGGAAATAGCTATCGCGCGAGCGAGGCTATCTCCTCCCTGGCCTGTTTGCTGTGCGACAGCAAGTAGTGGCGCAATGCAGTCGCTAGGATGCGCGAAGTCAGCGGCTAGGAAGGTGTCATTAAAATCTAATTCTCTAACAGCTACGCTGTTCGCAAAGCCTCCCCATTCGCAGTCAACAGTTATCGACGCAGGTAGGCCAAACAAGCAAGCTCCACCTGATCTGGGATGTGCTAGTGCCATAGCGCGTGCCGACGCTACTGGTCTTCTATTAATTGCAGCGAGTGCCACGGCCAGGCTATCAATAAGGCGAAACCCAACTGTCTGAAGGACAGGTGTTTCAGGCGGAGGAGCCGCTGCGCTGAAGGCAGCAATTCTGCCAGCGAGTTGCTCGTGCCAAGGAGGCGTTTCGGCGGATGAAAGGCTTCGGATATGAAACGTGGGCATTAGTTGTTACGGGGGCCAACGGTTCGAATATCATCAGGCACTATGGTTGCCGCGACACTATCATCTAACTCCTCGAAAGAGTGATAGCCAATGGTTTGATAAAGTTGGGCGCGGGTTTGCATTTGGTCTAGCCGGTCTATCAAAGTGCCTTTATCAGCTAACTCCGCATACATAGACTCCATCGCTTTTGCTGCTACCCGAAGGCTAGAAACTGGCCAGATGACTACCTTGCAACCGAATTCCTGAAATTGCTGAGCTGTGTAGTAAGGTGTTCGACCAAATTCGGTCATATTGGCCATAAATGGAGCACCGCATTCGGTCGAAAAACGGCGAAATTCTTCTGGTGTCTTTATTCCATCGGCGAAAACCAAATCAGCACCTGCTTCGGCGTACAGTCGAGCACGGGCTAAACCTGCCTCCAGTCCTTCCGACTGTACTGCATCTGTGCGAGCAATAATGCGAAGATGGCGTCGTGCTTTACGAGCAGCGGCAACCTTACGGGCCATTTCTTCAGGGCTTGCTAGGAGTTTATCATTAAGGTGACCGCATTTCTTGGGCAGAACCTGATCTTCCATTTGGATTGCGGCTGCACCAGCGTCTTCGAGCTCGTGAATGGTTCTCATTACGTTAAGGACTTCTCCGTAGCCCGTGTCTCCATCAACAATGAGCGGAAGCTGTGTGGCTCTGTGTATTTGGCGTACCACATCACAAAGCTCATTGAGTTGGATAACGCCTAGGTCTGGCAGTGCCATTGCTGCCGTCACTGCGGCTCCAGAAACATAAAGGCAGTCGAAGCCAGCGGCCTTTGCCAACAAACCAGCCATAGCATTATGAGCCCCTGGAGCCTTCACGATGCCGGGTTTATCAAGAAGCGCTTGGAAACGCTCTCCCATTGGTGTTGGGTCCCAGTTTTCTGCAACGAGCCAGGTCATGATGTTGTGCTCCAGCGCTTTCTTAGGTGACGGACGGAAGGTAAACTGACACTAATAATATCTAGACGACAGAGGGACGCCAGATGCGGCAAAGGCAAGTACCCGCCGTTTTCATGCGAGGTGGCACCAGCAAGGCAATCGTATTTCACGAAAAAGACCTTCCTTTAGACCGTGGACTTTGGCCTGAATTATTCGTAGCGGCTATCGGAGCTAATGATCCAAATGGTCGGCAGTTGAATGGTATGGGGGGTGGAATATCGTCACTTTCTAAGGTCTGCGTTATCGGGCCACCCAGCCGACCCGATGCCGACATTGACTATACCTTTTTCCAACTTGCCCCGAAGAATGCCTCAGTCGACCTATCTGGCAATTGCGGAAATATGTCGAGCGCTATGGGGCCTTTCGCAATCGATGAGGGATTGGTGAAAGGAAATGGTAACCTCGCTGAAGTTAATATTCATAATACGAACACTGGTAAAATCATCCGAGCTCGCTTCGCTATCGATGAAGGTCAGGCTGCTGTGGATGGAGATTTTATCCTTCCGGGGGTGGCGGGAAGTGGCTCACCAGTCTCTCTAGACTTCTTAGCACCTGGTGGCTCGAAGACTGGGAAATTGTTGCCAACAGGAAATCCGGTTGATCTTTTGCTGGTAGAGGGTGTTGGGTCGATTGAGGCGAGTATGGTTGATGCTGCCAACCCCTGTGTTTTCATTCGTGCCGAAGACGCTGGGGTAACGGGGCTTGAAACACCTGATGCATTAGAGGCCGATATTGGCTTCCTCGAACGCATGGAGGCGGTCCGTCGGACAGCGAGTGTAGCTATGGGTATTTCCCAAGACTTAATGCAGGCAGCGGAAATCCCAAGCATACCAAAAGTTTGCGTCCTTTCGGCAGCCCGGGATCAAAACCTTTTGACGGGTGAGAGAATGGCAGCGGATCAATTAGATATCATTGCCCGTATGATCTCTATTGGTCA
>Ga0222714_10005470_pt1 | contig 12073 bp, 9 predicted proteins | sample C33_3DmetaG_FD_165048 | JGI IMG/M metagenome (GOLD analysis project Ga0222714, IMG submission 165048) | Estuarine water microbial communities from San Francisco Bay, California, United States - C33_3D | ecosystem: Environmental > Aquatic > Marine > Unclassified | place: USA: California... | reverse complement strand
CCGAAGATAATTGCTGCCGCGAGTAGAGTCATTGCTTCAATGGTCATGTTTGTCTCCAAGTTTTACTTTCTTGTGGAACCTTCTGGCTCCGGGTTTCAGTGGTTTGGGTCTTACTTTTTTAGTGATCAACCTGATGCGCTTGGTTCAGATACACGATCGTGAGCATCATAAACAGGTATGCCTGCAGTGTGATGACCAAGATGTGGAACACAGCCCATGCAAAATGCAGGGGAAGCTGATACCAACCGAGTAGGGCGATTACTAAGAAAATCACCTCGCCGGCAAACATGTTGCCGTAGAGTCGCAGCGCTAGTGACACAGGCTTGGCAAAAAAGCCTGGCAGTTCGAGCAGCAAGTTAAGCGGCGCTAAATACCACTTAGGGAAGGGGTGCATTAAGAAGTCGTTGGCGAAGCCAAGGGGGCCTTTCATCTTCAGGCTGTAGTAGATAACCATGATGAAAACAGCGGTCGCGAAGCCCAGCGTGATGTTAATGTCTGTGGTCGGCACCGCTTTGAAGTAAAGGTGCGAATCGCCCGCAACGGTTTGCGCGAAGAGTGGTATCCAGTCGACGGGGACTAAGTCCATCGCGTTCATTAGGAAGATCCAGCTGAAGGTCGTGAGTGCCAGCGGTGCAACGAACTTGTTTTTGGCATGGAAAGCGCCTTCAACGCTTTCGATAACGAATTCGATAATCATCTCGACGAAGTTTTGCACGCCTCCAGGGACGCCGGAGGTAACCTTGCGAGAGACTAAATAGTAGAAACCCATAAACAACACACCAAGAATCATGGAGATCAGCATGGTGTCGACGTTTATCGCCCAGAATCCCATCTGTGTCGCTTCTTCGGGTGTGTGCGCGAAGCCCCAATGGCCATCTAATTTGCCATAGGTAAGAAAGCCAAGGTGGTGAGATACATACTCGGTGCCGCTCGCGTAGAGGACGTCGCCGTTTGCTTCAGCCATAAGTCAGTCTTCTGTCAGTGTTCGTCGAATGTGTTGTTAGTGCTTTCGTCTTATTTTTACTGTCTATGCTTTGTTAGCCGGTAGGCGCCGTAGATACCCGCGCTGTGGACGACTAGAAACCCTGCAAAAACCCAAAGCGGAGCAAGTGGCTCGACGCTTGCGAAGGTCAGTGCAAACCCCGCGGCTATCAGACCGAGTTTGATGGCCTCTCCTTTAAATACCGAGGCGATCATTTTTTCCGTTTCGCTCGCTCCGCGGTGCTGAAACGTCTTGTACGCAAAATAGGCGCCGGGTATCGCACTTATTAACCCGCCCAAGAAGGCAGAGTAGGCGACTACGCCTTTATCTTCGCCCGATATAGCCCCTACCAGTGCTGCAAAAAGTGCGGCGGCGGTAAACTGTAGAACAATCACTCGGGTAAAAGGTGGTGGCTTAATCGTCGTCACAGCCATTCTCTCCACTCTTTAAGCCTTAAGCTTAAGCCTTTAGCTTTAAGCGCTTTTCTCTCTCAATCTTCCTTCTCTTATATTGAAATTCTATTTTTCTTCGAATTAAATTCGCGAAACAGACCCGAAAGAGAGATGTTTAGGGCGAGATTAGGCCGAGTTAAAGCAAAACCGAGGCGCGCATTATAGGGAGATTAGGCACGCCAAGCAACTAGTCTAGGGGGCGGCGCTTCCCTCAATTGGGCCATACAGGTTTAATAAATGACAACTGTTTGTCATTTAATGTGTGCAATGATTCCGTCCAGTTCATCTAAACTATTGTATTTTAATACTAATTTTCCCGATCCCTTGGCAGTATGCTGGACTATCACCTTTGCCCCTATTTTCTCGGCGAGTGTTTGTTCCAGTAAGCGAATATCGGGGCTGGTCGGCGTTGCCGGTTTTTTACTAGGCCCCGAGAGTAGGCGTCTCACCAACGCCTCGGTCTGTCGCACCGAGAGGCCGCCGCCGACCACGCTGCGCGCTGCGTGAGTTTGCTGCTCGGCAGGAAGCGCCAGTAGGGCGCGCGCGTGACCCATTTCGATATCACCTCTCTCTAGCATCACCCGCGCATCGAGGCTGAGGTTGATGAGCCGCATCAGATTGGTTACCGTGGCTCGGGATTTACCAACGGCGTCGGCAACTTGCTGCTGAGTCAGTTCGAATTCGTCCTGCAGTCGTTTTAGCGCAACCGCCTCTTCGATAGGGTTTAGATTCTCGCGCTGAATATTCTCAATAAGCGACATAGCAATTGCTGCATCGTCGGCCACGGGTTTTATAATGGCCGGAATCGAATCCAAACCAGCGAGCTGTGTCGCGCGCCAGCGGCGCTCTCCAGCGATAATTTCGTAACGGTCCGCAGATATCGGTCGAATGACAATCGGCTGCATTACGCCTTGCTGTTTGATAGACGCAGCGAGCTCGGTGAGGGCTTCTTCGTGCATATCCATGCGCGGTTGATATTTCCCCCGCTGAATGAGATCAACCGGGATATGCCGCAGCTCGCCATCGCGCGCCGCTTTTTCAGGCTGCAATGACGACTCAGACTTTTCAAAGTCTCCGGCTTGCGCAGCGTCAGCAGACCCTGAGACTGGTTTTGTCTTTTTTCCTGCGGAAAGGAGAAAATCCAATCCCTTACCCATTCTTTTGCCTTCTGCCATTCTCGTCTCTTCTACTTATCTACTTATCTACTTATCTACTCATGCACTTATCTTTCTTAGGATGCGCTCACGCTGTCGTCTGCTGCGCTTTCGCTACTTGAAACACTCGCCGCGTTTGCTTGATCGCTACGGCGAAGTATTTCACCTGCAAGCGCGAGATAAGACACCGCTCCTCTAGACCCTTTGTCATATTTTAAAACAGGTAGTCCAAAACTAGGAGCCTCGGCGAGTCTTACATTTCTTGGCACCACAGTGCGATAAACGGCATCGCCGAAGTGTTTAAACAGCTGGCGGTTCACCTCGATTGTCAACCTGTTCCTCGGATCGTACATTGTACGAATAATACCCTCGATATGCAGTGCAGGATTGAGGTGCTCGCGAATTGTATCAACAGTATCGATCAGTGCCGCCAAGCCCTCTAAGGCATAGTATTCACACTGCATAGGGATAATGACCCCCTCGGCTGCAACCAACGCATTAATCGTTAGCATGTTAAGCGAAGGAGGGCAGTCGATAATCATATAGTCGTAGGTGTGACTAATAGAGTCGAGAATCTCTTTGAGCTTATACTCCCGATCTTCCATGCCAAAAAGCTGCGCTTCTGCGGCGACAAGATCACCATTGGAGGGAAGAAGGTCGTAGCCAGCCTCCTCTGCCCGAGTGAGCACCTGACCGACATTTGCCTCGCCAACAATAGCGTCGTAGAGCGAGAGCTCAAGAGAAGATTTATCGATACCGCTGCCCATCGTCGCATTGCCCTGGGGATCGAGATCGACGAGTAATACAGTGTTTCGGGTAGCTGATAAGGAAGCAGCAAGGTTTACAGAGGTGGTTGTTTTGCCCACTCCGCCCTTTTGGTTCGCTATCGCGAAAATCTTTGCCACTCTTATCACTCCTAGGCTTTTACTAATTTAGATGCTCTTTTCAAATTGCTCTTATCGAATTAATCTTTTTAACCTTTTCTTCACAATCACGCTTCACTGCCGATAAGAACCAGATGCCGCTTTGACTCGATACCGGGAATGAGTAGCTCGGTAATACGCGTTACAACAAAGGCATCAGAAGCAGTTTTGTTTGCTGTATTAAACTGTTCGAGCTCTGCTATTTCTTCATGAGGATAAACCCCTTTCATGGCAAGCAGCTGCGTCCCTTGCATCAGAGGTGTCTCGCTCATCTTCACTATCGAGGTTAGGCTAGAGAATGCACGACAGGTGATAAGTGAAAACTCCTTGGAGCATTCCTCAAAGTACTCGTCAACACGTGCATTGACCACTTCAACGTTCTCAAGTTCGAGCGCAACTTTCACCTGAAAGAGGAACCGCGTTTTCTTGCCATTACTGTCGAGAAGAACAAAGTTTTTATCCGGGTTGGCGATAGCTAACGGGATCCCTGGAAGCCCGGCACCCGAACCTATATCCAAGATCTTAGTACCTTCTAGATAGGGCGAGACGGCTAAACTATCGAGCAGATGCAGTGGCACCATTTCCTGAATAGACGTAATTCCAGAGAGATTAAAACGTTTATTCCATTTAACAATAAGATGTAAATAATGCAGGAGTTTATGCTGGGCATTAGCCGGAACACCGAGTGCAAGCTCCCGTATTCCTTGCTCTAGCATCAACTCTAATCGATCTGTCATCACTCTGCCGCGAACGCTCAGCTGGCGCGGCGGACTGCCTCATTGCTTGCAGATTTATGCTTCTTTAGGTACACGAGAATCAGCGAGATAGCGGCCGGCGTCATTCCTGGAAGCCTAGAGGCGCGGCCGATATTTTCTGGTCGCGCAGCGATGAGTTTCTGCTTGAGCTCATTAGAAAGCCCCTGCATTGAAGAATAGTCTAAATCGTCAGGAAGCACTGACTCTTCATGGCGTTTAAGTTTCTCAATCTCATCTTGCTGTCTGTCGATATAGCCTTGGTATTTGATATGAACACTTACTTGCTCATCGACCTGCCTTAGGAGTTCTTTTTCAAGCGTTGGTATTAGAGAGCCTGTTAAATTTTCGACAGGTGTATCACTCATGTACGCAGCGAGGGATTTGCTGCTCTCCTCAAGCGCCTCTGTCAATCCTTCGTAGGTCACACGCGGGCGCGCAAGAAGATCCGCCAAGCTGTATTCACGTGTGAGTGGTTTTTCTAAAAATGCATCGACCTTGGCTGCCTCGGCCGTGTTCGGCTGCAACCACGTCTTTCTGAGCCAGGTGAGCCTGTGCTGAATATGCGCCTGCTTATCACAGTAGAAAGCCCAGCGGAGATCGTCGACCACACCCAGTTCGCGGCCAATCGGGGTAAGCCGCTGGTCTGCATTGTCTTCTCGCAGCGTAAGTCTGTATTCTGCGCGGCTCGTGAACATCCGATAGGGTTCGTTGGTGCCTAAGGAAATCAGGTCGTCGACCAACACACCAAGATAAGCCTGATCGCGGCGAGGACACCAAGACTCTTTTCCGCGCGCGGCGAGACCCGCATTGAGTCCCGCTAAGAGTCCCTGTGCCGCGGCTTCTTCGTAACCTGTCGTTCCATTTATTTGACCAGCAAAGTAAAGCCCTTTGACAAATTTCGTTTCGAGAGAATACTTAAGATCCCGAGGATCGAAAAAATCGTATTCGATTGCATAACCCGGCCGCGTTATTAATGCATTCTCGAAGCCCTTTATTTTTCGGACCATTTCAACTTGAACATCGAACGGTAGACTCGTCGATATCCCGTTAGGGTATAGCTCATTGGTGGCTAACCCTTCCGGCTCGACGAAGATCTGATGCGAATTTTTATCCGCGAAACGCATAACCTTGTCTTCGATAGACGGGCAGTAGCGCGGTCCGGTTCCTTCAATAACGCCAGTGTACATAGGCGAACGGTCTAGTCCGCCACGAATTATTTCGTGACACGCATCGTTGGTCGATGTGATGTAGCAGATTACCTGTTTAGGGTGGTCGGCTGCGTTACCAAGATAGGACATTACGGGCAGCGGTTCATCGCCCGCCTGCTGCTGCATGACGCTAAAATCGACTGAGCGGGAGTCAATTCTCGGGGGCGTGCCAGTTTTTAGCCTGTCTACCCTAAACGGTAAACTTCGAAGCCGATTCGCGAGTGCTATCGAGGGCTGGTCCCCCGCACGGCCACCGGAACTACTTTCCAGTCCAATATGAATCTTGCCGCCTAAAAAGGTCCCTGCGGTCAATACAACACGATTAGCGCGTATCAACACGCCCATTTGTGTCACAACACCTCGAACCTCGCCATCTTCGATTAGAAGATCGTCGACCCCCTGTTGGAAGAGGCTTAGTTTAGGTTGTGATTCTAAAATTTCACGAATAGCGGCTTTGTAGAGCGTACGATCGGCCTGCGCGCGTGTCGCTCGAACTGCAGGACCCTTGCTTGCATTCAAGACGCGGAACTGGATACCCGCTCTGTCCGTTGCTATTGCCATAGCCCCGCCGAGGGCATCAATTTCCTTAACCAGGTGACTTTTCCCGATCCCGCCAATAGCTGGGTTACACGACATCTGACCCAATGTGTCGATGCTGTGAGTAATCAGCATCGTTGCGACACCCTGACGCGCAGCGGCGAGCGCTGCCTCTGTGCCGGCATGGCCACCACCGATTACGATTACATCGAACGGCGTTGGGTATTCCATTGTTGTCAGGGGCGGAGTCGTCATGGGTGCCTCTAAAATGACTGTTCGCGGTTTTAGGGTGGAGAAGTATATAGAATTCAGCGTAGTAGTGAATTGCTTTATTTGGTCTTTGATTAAAAAACAATCACTTTATTACAGACATATTTCTTTCAACACACTTTTGGTACCTGTTGCTGATCGCCTAAATAGTAGATAGCGTGTTAATACTGATAAATATAGTAAACAGGTTTTCTGTGGCTAAGTCGAATTATAGTATTAAAAACAGTGTTTTATAAAACTCTTAACTGTGTGGCTAGAATGTGATTAACGCGTTCTAAAGCTATGGATCGATGGGGATAAAACACAAGGTCCCAGAGAGCGAGTAATCTTATCCTTTGTTGTACACAGGTTTTTACCGTTTTGGCGTCGGTTATCAATAGCTAATCTGTCTAGGCGCCTGTGTTATCCACTGCTTGATTTAGACGGTTAAGCTGTAGATAGTCTCAGGGTTAGATGTGAGTAAAGTGTTGATAACTTTAGCGATGGTTTTTGCTACTTACCCACGCAGAAAGTTGAGAAGATTTCGCCAAGTAGGTCATCACTCGTAATCTGTCCGGTAATTCTACCAAGCTCGTTTTGGGCAAGTCGTAGGTCTTCCGCAGCGAGTTCAAAAGGCACACCGTCGACCAAACATTGTTCTGCAGATGCGATGAGTTTGCGAGCCGCCCTAAGGGCAATAAGATGACGCTCGCGGGCGACGAAGGCTCCCTCAATCATCGAATTAAAGCCGATTGACTCTTTTAGCGCATCGCGAAGCGCGTCAATGCCGTCGTTGAGTTTTGCACTGAGCGTGATTGATTCGAGCTTAGCTGGGACACCGTCGCGGGCGCGCAGGGATGCAGGAACTGTTAGGGCGCCTCTACCTAAGGTTGCGCCCGGTGTTAGGTCTGCCTTGTTAAAGATAACCAGTGTTTTTGCGAAAAGCGCCGGTTCATCCAAGAGCAATTTGGGCACAAGACTCAGGGGTAATTCGTGGAGTCCATTCGCGTCTTCTGACAAGTTCTGCGACGCGCTAACCGAGCTGTCTATAACCAAGAGCACCTTGTCGCTTTTGCGCACCGCATCGGCCGCCCGGCGAATACCTTCTTGTTCGACAACATCCTCACTCAGTCTGAGGCCAGCGGTGTCGGTAATATGAACCGGCATTCCGTCTATCTGCAGCTGCTCGGAGAGAAGGTCGCGAGTGGTACCCGCGATAGAGGTCACAATAGCGGAGTCATTGCCTGATAGCGCATTTAAAAGGCTAGATTTACCTGCGTTCGGTTCACCGGCGATAACGACCTGCATTCCTTCTTTTAGCAACATCCCCTTGTTTGCTTGTGACAGCGCAAGAGCAAGCGATTCACTTATTTCCCGCAATCCTTCCTTAACACGGGACTCAGTTATTATATCGATATCTTCATCACTGAAATCGATAGCCGCTTCGATGTTCACTCGAATCTTGGTTAATCCCGCAACAAGATGATTAACTTTATTCGAAAATTCCCCGCTCAGCGTGCGTAACGCAGAGCGCGCAGCCTGTGCTGAATTCGCATCAATCAGGTCTGCGATGGCTTCGGCTTGAACGAGATCTATTTTGTTGTTTAAAAAGGCCCGCTCAGAAAATTCTCCCGGATTTGCGAGTCTTGCACCCAAGCTCAATACTCTATCGAGGATTAATTTTTGGACACTGAGGCCGCCGTGGCCCTGAAGCTCCAGAACGTCTTCGCCGGTGAACGACGCGGGCCCTTTGAAGAAGAGCGCGATGCCTTCGTCGATTGTGTCGTCGCAAGCATCTTTAAACTGAGAGAGGTGAGCGGTTCGAGGCGTTGGCGTAAAGGCTAGAATCGACGTTGCAATAGACGCAGCTTGTGGTCCAGAAACACGCACGACGCAAATTCCGCTTTTACCCGGTGCTGTAGCAAGCGCTGCGATCGTGTCAGTGGTCAGTGCGTTCACTTAATGCCTTACTCAAGCGGCGCAGGCGAATACCGCTATGCCTTTTTCGCTTCATACTGCGCTTCAATTTTTCGGGTGATATACCATTGCTGAATAATACCCAGTGCGGCATTGGTGAACCAATAGAGGACAAGCCCAGCCGGGAACCAGAGGAAAATACCGGTCATCATAATTGGCATAAGCTTCATCACTTTGGCCTGCATAGGATCGGCCGGCGCAGGGCTAAGCGAGGTTTGTAAATACATTGTGCCACCCATGAGCAGTGGCAGGATGAAATAGGGATCTTTGACGCTAAGGTCCGTGAGCCAGAGCATGAACGGCGCATGTCTTAACTCGACGCTTTCGAGCAGTACCCAATAGAGCGCGATAAACACAGGCATTTGCACAAGCATAGGAAGACAGCCACCGAACGGATTGATCTTCTCTTTTTTGTACAGCTCCATTGTTGCCTGCTGCATTTTCATTCGGTCGTCGCCGTAGCTTTCCTTCAGTTTTTGCATCTTAGGCATGACGCGGCGCATGCCTGCCATCGAGCGATACTGAGTTTCTGAAAGCTTATAGAAAAGCGCCTTAACGCTGACCGTTAGTAAAATTATAGAGAAACCATAGTTGCCAACAAACTGATTGATTTGTGTGAGTAGCCAGTAAATAGGTGCGGCTAAAAACCATAAGAAGCTGTAGTCGATTGTAAGATCGAGGTTCTCTGAGATTTCCGCTAATTTGTACTGGTCTTTAGGCCCCGCGTAAAAACGCGTTGTGTACGTTGCGGATTGCCCCGCAGGAACATTGATCGCATCACTGGTGAACTCACCAAAATAGATACCCGCATTATTCTTGCGCGTTGTGAAATTATTCTGCGCCGCATCGTTGGCAATCCACGCGCTAATAAAATAATGCTGGCTGAAAGCAATCCATCCGCCGGTTGTGGTGTTGGTATTTGCGCCGTCGTCATCGATGTCGTCGAACTCGATTTCATAGTAGGGATCATCGATTATCGTTGAGACATAACCAAGGTAGGTACGCCCGAAGCCGCCAGCATTGCTTGGGTCGTCGAATTTACTGCGTTTGATTTGGCCAAAGGCGTTTGCGCGCCACTCCGATGCCGAGCGGTTGTTTATTAAATAGCTAACATCAATCACATAACTGTCTTTGGCAAAACTAAAGCGCTTGGTTATGTCGACGCCTTCGCTCGTTGTGATCGTCAGATCGACGTCGAGAGTTTGTTGATCTGCGCCCAGTACATACTCTGTTTTCTCGACGCGGTATCGCGCGCGGCTGTCACTATCAATCCCATCGCGCCCAATTAATCCACTCGGTGCGGTATAGGTTTGTCCTGGTGCGTTGCTAAATATTACGAAGGGGTCGGAGTTTGGTTCGAGGGCTTTAAGGTATTTTGGCAAAGCGAGGTATTCAATATCTCCGCCTACTGTGTTTATGCTGAGCACAAAGGTATCTGTTGTGACCGTAACAAGTGTTTCTGGGGCGGCTGCGGTTTGCTCTGCGCGTGGCTCACCTGGGAGGCTCGGTACGTCGGCGCTGGCAGCGGGCTCGTTAGCAGTTGCGGCGGTGACCGCGGGAACGTCGGTCTGCGCGACCTGTAGCGACTGGCTCTGTTCTACCACCTCGATGGCGCTCGCCTGCTCGATGGTTTGCGGATAGTCTTCTTGCCACTTAAGTAGCATCAAATAGGTGACTAAAGCGAGTGCGGTATAAAGGCCTAAACGTATAAAGTTCATTTGAGTCTACTTGTCTTTAATTTGGTAAGTGTTGGTTTCGTCTTTGGCGCCGTTTTTCGGCGGGACTGGATCGAACCCCCCTTCGTGCCAGGGGTGGCATTTACCCAATCGTTTTATCCCTAAATACGAACCCTTGATTGCCCCATGAAGCAAAATGGCTTCGGCCGTGTAGTGCGAGCAAGTTGGAGCAAAGCGGCACTGCCGACCTATGAACGGGCTTAGTGTTAATTGGTAAATTCGTATGAGTAGTAAGAACAGAGGGCTTAGTAGTGTATTCACTGCCTTGTCGATAAGACGCATTAGTTTCTGAGTCTCTTGTTAACTTTTTTATCGGCCTTATCCTTTGTCTTTTCTATCTTGTTTCTCTTGTCTTTCTTATCTCTCTTATCTCTCTTATCTTTCATCTCGCGTAGGATTAAGTCGTCTATTAGCCGATTTATCGTTGTGCGCAGTTCGATGGCCGCTAGTTTATCAGCATCCTTGCGCGCGAGCACGACTATATCGACAAGTGGGATTTCTGCCTGTCGAAGCCTAAAAGATTCGCGCAATACGCGCTTGAGCCGATTTCGATGAACGGCTTTTGAAACGTGCTTTTTTGCGATGACGAGGCCGAGCCTTGGACGTCTGGCCTGTGAGGTGGTAGCCAAGAAGAGGAATTGCTTACTTGAGACTTTGTAGCGAGAGTGATCGAAGACCGGTTTGTAATCTCTCGGGCTCAGAAGCCGAGCGGTCTTTGGGAATGCGTTCTCGGACACTTAAGTGAGAGTGCGGTTAGTAAGGACGGGGCCCAATAAACGTCGCACTCTACCCTCTACTCTTTGTCTTTACGCAGATAGCTTGGCGCGGCCTTTAGCGCGACGACGATTGATAACAGCGCGTCCGCCTTTTGTAGCCATGCGAGCTCGAAAGCCGTGAGTACGTGCGCGCTTAAGCACGCTTGGTTGAAATGTTCTTTTCATGACTTACACCTAGATAATTAGTGGCCTTGGAACGAGAGTAGTACTGGTTAGATTCCACCGTTAAGCACAAACTGACTACCCTTTCACAAAGGGACGCGAATAGTAGAGGGTTTGCGCCCAAGATGCAATGCCTTGTTTCGCGAAAAATCCCTTGATTCAAAGCACCTACGTCGGTTGCTTCTCTCACTTCCTCTCGTTAGGCCTTGGGCAAACTACAGGTTTTGGCCAGTTTACGCATTCAGTTTCGTTCTTTGCGGTGATGTTTTGCAGGGCACAAGCATTAAAACATAGCTTAGTCACAGGTTATCCACAGTTAACTTACCCACAGGGTAATTCAAATACTTGCTTAATTTTCCTAGTGAATCCGATTCTTCACTCCAAATATTTTATAAATTACTGATAATTATATATTTTTAAACAATTAACTTCGGTGGATAAAATCCTCTAAGCGGTGGATAACTTTTCCACGACCCGCTACACTCTTTGCTCATAAAAACAACGAAGCCCCGCTTCAAGCGCCGGCTAAGAATAAATAATAATTAATAATTAAAAAGCGCGGCAAGCCTTGTTACCTACGAGTACAAGTGCGTTAGGTCAACTGCGCGATAGGATTACAAAATAGTGTCATCAGATAGTTTCGAAAGGGCTCCGCGCGCAGATCTCGCGTATTCGGCAGAGCAAACCGCGTTGTCGCCGACGATTTCCCCTAATACAGCGCCTACCAATACTACTGATACTAATATAGCCTCTAGAGATCCCGCCCTAGCCGATGCTCTCTGGCAAGACTGCCTCGAGTCGCTTCGTTTGGAGTTCCCGGCGCAGGCGTTTAATACTTGGCTGCGTCCGCTACGCCCAGCTATTTCTGAGGCGAGTAATACCGAAGCTGAAAGTATCTTCACCCTGTCTGCGCCTAATCGTTTTATACAAGACTGGGTTAAATCTAAACTTCTTCCTCAAATCGACGAAATTTTTGCGTCGGTGAGTCGTAAACACGGTGTAGCACTCGCAGGCCCAGTTATCAGTGTTGGCGCTGCACCAACCGTCAATGTGGCAGCATCAGCGGATTCGATGCTCAGGTCTCAGGGCTCTCAGGGCTCTCAGGGCTCGCAGCACTCATCCTATTCACAGCGCTCTCAACACACTCAACACTCCCAAACTA
>Ga0222714_10005467_pt1 | contig 12075 bp, 14 predicted proteins | sample C33_3DmetaG_FD_165048 | JGI IMG/M metagenome (GOLD analysis project Ga0222714, IMG submission 165048) | Estuarine water microbial communities from San Francisco Bay, California, United States - C33_3D | ecosystem: Environmental > Aquatic > Marine > Unclassified | place: USA: California... | reverse complement strand
CAGTATGATAAACTTTATGCAGTGTAACCAAGATAATGTAGTAGAATATAAAATACTCACTATAGATAATTGGAATAAACTCACACAATTGTTGAAGACGTCGAATTTGAAAGAATGTCTGAATTATATTAATAGATGTAGTGAAATATATTGTATGGAAAATATTAATATAATTAAAGATTATGTATTTTATTTGATTACGTCGAAGCAATTAACATCAAGAGAATTTATGTCGTTTGTTGGAACGATGTTCCATGGAGAAGAATGTAACGCGGTGTATTATATGAATTACTGCATCTTACGATTACTGGTATTTTTTAAAGAATCGTAGTACTTTTTCATTCTCTCTTCTAGTTTATTGACAAATTTATTAGGAGGAGTGTTTTTATTCGGATTAAAAAAATTTCCATTTAATCCGTATTGTTCAAAAATCAAATCAAAAGAATTGACCTTTTCCATTTTAATAGGACGATTTAATTCATCGTTTTCTTTTGTTGGAAGCTCCATATATATATTATGGAAATATTTTTTTTTAAAATTGATTTTAAAAAAATGTTTTAAAAAGAAGTATAAATGAATATGAATGAATGTGACGAAGAATGGGACAACTTTTGTGACGGAATCGAAACAGATAGACCAACCATAGATGTGGGGTTATCCCTCCATGAGAACAATAAAGGTATTCCTAAATCAACTAATATCTACATATCAACAAAAACAAAAATAGCGTATTTAAATAAAAATATCGATTTAAAGGAATGTTTCTGGAAAATAAATGTAATGCCATATAGTACTGCAAGGGAAGGTGTTATAAAAAAGCAGATGAAGTTCATCTTCGTAGATGAAGCGGAATTATCGACAGTTCAGGAAAGATTAAGTAAAGAAGAGATGTTTGATGAACAGATTATATCGCATATACGAAATGTGGATGGAAAGATTCCGTTTAAGGATATTAGAAAGATAAGTGTCGGCGTATGTAAGAAGGATATTACGAGCTATAGATGTAAACAAAAGAGTGCTTTTTATAATTGTTTTGTGATTATTATACGTTTACTGGTGAATGGTGTATTTAAAGAATCACATGTAAAGATATTTAATACTGGGAAATTAGAATTACCTGGGATTCAGACTGAAGAGGGACTTGATTCGTGTTTACGAACGATTGTAGCCATATTGAATACGGAATGCGGTCTAGATATAGCGTTGACAGAACGTCCATGTGAAACTGTGCTGATTAATTCGAATTTCAGTTGCGGATATTATATTGATAGAGATAAGTTGTCAGATATACTGAAATATAAGTATCATCTTCATACTTCGTACGACCCGTGCTCGTATCCAGGCATTATGAGTAAATTTTACTATTATGACGATAAACAAATACAAGATGGTATAAAGGACGCGGATGGTAAAGATATGAGCGAGATGTCATTTATGATATTTCGAACGGGAAGCGTATTGATTGTCGGCAAATGTACAGAGAATGTGTTATTGGTGATATATGAATTTTTGAAAACATTATTAACAACTGAATATAATACTATATGTCAACCAAATATAGTATTAGAAGATAAATCACATGTAGTGAAACAGAAAAAGGTGAGAAAGCGTTTGGTGAATGTACAAATATAATAATTGGATGATAATTTATTCGAATAGAGTATTGATATTTTTGTTAATTGTATCAATATCTGTGTTTTGTTCAATTTCAAGATGTTTTATTGATAATGTATCGGGAGAGATATATTTTTTACTTATTTTTTTCGAGAAATAACAAATGGCATGTGCATAATGATGACCACTGTCGAATGACGATAATATTTTATCATTAAAATGATAGAGAACGTTGAATAGATTGTATATTGTTTGACGGTCGGTTCCTGGTAAAAGTTTTGAATAGGCTTTAATTAATACGGATGTGACATCAATATATTGATTGTTTCTCTCTGCACTACTTTTTAAAATACATTTGTGAATAGAAGTAATAACAGTAGAATTTATGATATCAACACAAGTATTGATAGTATCAAAAACATCTTTTTCATCATTTATTGGGTTTTCAAAGGTTCGTTTAAATCCATCATTAATTTCGAATATAGTTTTCTTGTATACAAAAAGTATGGCATCTTTTGATGTAAGTCGGAGAAACACATGGTTATCGTCGCCGACTTGCCCAATAAATTCTATATAATAATAAAATGCTTTACAGCAGTGGTAATGGACCAATTCTAAATTTTTTGTATACAATAGTAACATATAAAATACATATTGAATAGTCTCGAGACCTTTGATGATAACATATTTGAAATAAGCAGGTTTTTGTATATGAATATTAGACATTGCAAAAGTAATATATTCATTTAAAATATCTAAATAATTGTTCACTACGATCTCTACAGGTTCCTTTAAATGTTGTCGATAATTATCTATCGTATTGATCGATCTATTCATTATGATTTACATATATAAATATTTTATTTTAGAAATTTAGAAGTTTTATATAAAATATTTTTAAATGCGTAATAAGTATTTAAAGATATTCAAAAGTATACATATAAATGTCTAGTTCTACGTCAAAGAGCGCCGGCGAATCAAATAGCAATTATCGTTTACCCTGTAATACAGCCTTACAACATGCAAGTAAAATAGCGATTGTCGAAGATAAACCTATCATGTTGGATTATTGGACGTTAAGTCAGGAGGGTAAAATTATTATTGGTGTAAAAGAGGGAGGAGAGAAGTTGTTGGTGAAGAGCGAGGATGAGTATACGAGTCCTATTGTGAAGATTTACAAGGTGGAGACGGAATATTTGGTGATGACCGAGAATTCTATGTATATTGTGGATGTGAAGTGCCCAACACGCAAGATTTCTTAAAAAAAAAATGAAATGATGAAGATGTAATAAAGTGTGTCTTCATCATTTAGAAGTATTCATTCGTTGTAATTGTATTCGTTTCTCATATTCGAGTTGTTTCTGGACACGTATAATGGTATTTTCATATCGATGTTCTGGTTTTAATAGTTCTTGTTCAGCACAATATAATGCAATATCGCGTTCGTGTTGTTGTATGGCTTGTCGACGATGTTTTGGGTCAATACGCGATAAATCTAAATCCATAATTCCATTATAACCAGGTACAATAAGTTTATTCATTATAATAGATTAACATAATATTTACATTCTTCAATTTATTTCTTTTTGTTTGCACGTCTACTTCTTTTACCTGTACGTCTCTTTCTTGTACTGACACGTCTACTTCTTTTATTTGCACGTCTACTTCTTTTATTATATGACCCACCTGCTCCTTTTTTTAATAGTTTTCCACTACGTAACACCATATAATTATTTAAATCTATAGTGGAATCTTTATCTGACATAATTGTAGAAAAAATATCTTTAATTGGGTCTCCATCAGCATACTCTTCGTCCTTTGGGTCTTCATCTATGGAAGAAGAATCGGTTGTTTGTAATATATCAGAATCACTTCCACCATGACTGAGTTTTGTAACGAGTGAAAATTTAATACGCGGATTATTATTTCCAGCGCCACCATTTCCCCATGACATGTCTGCTTTAATATTGTAAAGCGGCATAGTTGTGTTAATTATAAATGCATGAGGTTGAGATGTTGATTGTATGATACTAATAATATCGAATGGTGGAATAGTATCTATAAAAAAATTACCGTTGGTAAAAATACAGTAAAACTTATTCATCTGTGAATCAAACAATTTTCGTACCTTGTTCCTATTGGCATTTAATTTGTCTACGCTATCGCGAATGAACGTCTCGAATGAACGATTTACTATAACCTTCTTTTGAGCTATCAAAGCAGCATCTGTTAAATTGCGTAAACTGTCATGAAACATTTGTAATTCTGGTTTTGCAGATGCAGGTGGGCTAGTTACCTTGGCGGTTTTTTTCCATGTGGTTATATTCGAGGGTTTAACTATATTTACGGCAGTACACATTTCTTGTAAACCATTTGACCAAAAATAATCTAAATAACAAGACGTTTCTCCACCGAAGATTTCTTTTGCTGACGCGCTTTCGGTATTGATTGCGTTAAATTGTGCCAGGCTTTGTATGTTTGTGCTTCCAGCAGCCGAAAATTTAAATTCTATTTTAATAGATTTTGCGGGTGGTCGAGTATCTATTAATTCGAAATCCCATTTATATTTCCTGCCTGCAAGTTTTACAAGTTTACTAAACATGGCGGTTTCTAACGGAACCTGATTTTGAAGACACCACGTCTCTATACAAGTATTTAAACACTCCATCCATTTTGTTTTCAACTGTTGTAGATTTGGGATGGTTGTAAATAAGCGATTGCCGTCTTCTATTTGAAAAATCGTAAATAATGCTCTTTCTCGTAGTTCATTATGCCAAATGTTTCTTTCTTTTAACACCCATTCATTTGGGTTAAAAAATAACTGTTCTATTGCACTCCATTTATTCTGATCCCTACCAATATCATCACTAGTGCCCCATTCTCTCACAAATACGTTTTTATCATCAATCTCTAATAAACGGTTTAACGTTCCCGCCATTATATTAGTACACGATAATAATTAATATGATACAAATATTTTACATAAATACAAACAAATTTATGTAAAAATAAACAGCCCCAGTCGAGAGTCGAACTCGAGACCTTTTGCTTACAAGGCAAACGCTCTACCACTGAGCTACTGGGGCAAGTAGATAATTTAAATGAAACTACCTAATATACAACTATATAAATAAAAATTGAAATTAAACTAATTCGAAAATAATGAATAACTAAAGTATGACAAAACTCCAATTAGGATTCGTCGAATTATATTGGCCTAAAATTCATGGAAATGTCCAAACTGACCAACAAACGATATATAATCATTATCTTCTAACAGAAAGATTCACTCCAAATAACTTTACTAAAAGTAAGTTCAGAGAGAAAACTATAGAATTCCACAAAAAACACTACCAACCATATTTTACTATGCAGAATAATACATTTCCCATCAGTATGACCGATCCACATCCGCATATTCGCAATTTCGAAACAATCATCAGCAACACCAATTATTTCCAATTTCATCTGGTTCAAGTATTGACATTACATGATGCTTACGTGTGTATAGTAAAAACGCATTACATTCGATGGATTCAGCGAGCCTGGCGGAATCTCATTTCTCGTCGTAATCATATTATATCCCAGCGCAAAAATCCAACTAATCTTATCTATAGGTCGATACATAATCGATGGCCAGAATCATGTATTAATCTACCGTCATATAAAGGTATCCTGGTTAAATCATAATAACTCGGCAAATTTTTGTAGTGTTTCGACGGGAAGTACATCTGGGAATTTGACATGAAAACAAACGATAAGATTGCCGACGTGATTATCGCGTACCATTCCCATTTTTTCTATTTGTTTTTTAAATTCTGGTTGTATGATATTGCCCATTTTATTGTTGATACGGAATTGTTTACCTGTCAAATGTTTAATTTCGAATGAAAATCCACATAAAGCCTCTTTTAATGTGATATGTTTATGTAAGTGTAGATCGATTCCAGAACGAACGAATTCGCTCTTATTTTCAACACGAACGTTGATTTTAACATCGCCTGTAATATTATAGTGGTTGACATGCCCCTTTTCCTTTAACACGATGACCTCATTATCATCTATTCCTGCTGGAATGGACACATATATTGTCTCCTTTTCACGTTCTCGAATAGTTGAATCATGCCAAAGTTCACGGTCGACTTCGATGGGTAAGCTACATCCAGTAAAAGCTTGCATCAAATCGATAGTAATGGTGGTATGGATTGTAGGAGGTTTTAACATTTTATCGGATGCTGGTTCAACGGTCGAAACTCTGGTTGGTTTCTCTCTATGGTTATTTCTATTAATAGAACCGCTTATAAAGAGATTGTTAAACTCTTTCTCTATTTGTTCGGCAAGGATGTTGTCAAATACATTCATTTTTATAGGAACATCGGTACTATTCATATTGTGTCCCATGTTAAACATGCTAAATAGGGACGGCATACCTGCACCCATCTTGGTCATATTTGTAGTTTTAGATTGCGATGTTGGGGTAGAAACATTAAAAAACATGCTAAATAAGTCTGAAGGAGAGGAGGATGAACTGATATTTGAAAATTTCAGGTTCATATCGTAGTCACGACGTTTGGAAGGGTCGCCAATTGTGTTATAGGCTTCTGAGATACCTTTAAATATTTCTTCCGATTCTTTACTGTTTCCATTTTTATCGGGATGATGTTTCATAGACAATTTGCGATATTTCTTTTTAATGTCGTCTTGTGTTGCATTATTATCGACTTCTAAAATGGAATAATAATCTGTTTGAGTGCTCATTTATACATTAATACTGTATTAGCTTAAATACTTATTAACGAATAAAATTAATGAAACTATCTTTTATAAAAAAATTTCGACCGACTAACTTGAGTGAGTTTTGTTTTGATTCTGACTTGGCGAATGTATTGGAAATTATGAAAAATATTAATAATATGAACATACTATTAGTAGGTAATTCGGGTAATGGTAAAACGACGTTAATTAATATTTTACTGGAGAGTTATTTTGGGAACATAAATAACGAGAATATTATGTATATAAATAATTTGAAGGATCAGGGAATATCATATTATAGAACGGATGTGAAAACGTTTTGCCAGATACCTTGTACGGTGAAAAATAAGAAGAAAATCGTGGTAATAGATGATATTGATTATATAAATGACCAGAGTCAGCAAGTGTTTCGTAATTGTATAGATAAATACGGACACAATATACAGTTTTTATGTTCATGTGTGAATACACAAAAAGTGATTGATAGTATACAATCTCGATTGACTATCATTAAATTGTTGCCTGTAAAAAACGATAAACTACATTTCATGTTAGAACATATTATTAATCAAGAAGGGATTACGTTTACGGATGATGCAAAGGATTTCATAGTCAGTATTTCCAATAGTTCTATCCGTACGTTGATAAATTATTTAGAGAAAATCGATTTGATGACATCGAAAACATTCAATTTAACAGATGTGAAGAAATTGTGTACAAATATCTGTTTTGATAACTTTGAATATTACATAAAATTATGTGTAGGTAATGAACGTGAACGAGCGTTTGAATATATAATGGAAATTTTCAACATGGGATTTTCGGCGATTGACATATACGATACGTTTTTTATTTTTGTTAAATCGTCAGAAATAATATCGGAAACGAATAAATATGAAATAATTAAGTTATTATGTAAGTATATTACTATTTTTCATAATATTCATGAACACGAAGTAGAATTAATATTGTTTACGAATGATATCATTAATTTAATATGCGTTAAGAATGAATTTAAATAATAGCCATATATATACGCGGGCATGAGTAATCAAATATTAAAAGATAAAATTCCTTCAAATATTCTATATGAGTTGTGTGAGAAGATTAGTATATTCGAGACGGATAAATATTATGTAATAAATAAAAGTTCTTTGAAAAAAGCCGAATTCAAAGGACTTTTGACGGAATTTAGAGAAGTAATAATGCCCTACTATCATAAATCAAAATTATATTATGTTGAACGCGAGTTAACGTACTCTAGATTCGTCACATTATTGCGTCAGATTTGTAAAATTAACCATATTTCGTATACATCGAAGATAAAATATGATAAATCAGATTATGACATATATTATTACATATATAAATCTCAATAATTATTCATCGATTTATTGAATAACTTTCCAAGAGTGTTGTTACAATCATTTATTATATTATTTTCGTGTAAATAACAAAACCAATTGTAATTGGTCCGCTTTAACAATTCCACATCATCTATATACAACCCATATATAGATGGATGAAACATGTTGTAATTTTCCTCGAATAAGTTTTCCAACATAACGACCTTGTTGTTTTTATCTTTGATACCGATCATTTTTCCGTTAATTACGTTGATTTTTTGTTTATTGAATGTTTCATTATATAGCCATTTGTTTACTTCTCCTGTAAAATTCGATTCGTCTGAGTAATCATTTGAGATTAATATTTCCAAGAACGAACAGTATTCTTTTAAGACCTGGTTGTTCTTATTTGCACCATAAAACGTCGCGTCTGGTATGAAATCCAATTCAGTTGTGTTTTTGCATTTATTCTCAAATACGAACATCTTGTTATCTTTCGTATAATCTTGGTAAATGGATATGACATCTTTAAAACATAAAAAAGATTTTGGCATGAGCAAGCCACCATAATTATAAATCAATTTGGCGAGTGCTAATTGTCGCAACTTCTCTTTTATAGGACTACCCACTTTGTTTAGGTCTACGTTCCATCCAGGTATTAGATTATTGAAGGAACGGTCATCGATTAAACATATTTTGAATGACTTACTGCAGGTTTGAATGATGCTTTCTATTGTTAAATAAAGATAAGGTTGATTGAGGTTTTCATTATTTCTAGAATAGAATGAATCCCAAGAGCGACTATTGATTTCATATGGAATATGAATCCATAAGATGGGTTTATTGCTTTTTGCAAGAGATGAGTCGGTTAATAAATATTTTTTTATAAGATTGTACTCCCGTAAATCGTCATTTTCGTATTTATCGATGAATCTTCTGTATAGGAATCCTGCACCCATTAAAACGACCGCTGTATAAATGTATTCTAAAGTTACCATATTAATTTTATATATACTAAGCATATAAAATTAATTAGATCAACGTGTTATTATGAATATGAGACATGCTTAGAGCAATAAGTTGAAATATTTTTTTACTCGATTATGTATATCATTCGCTTCTTGTGCTTCTTTGGCTAACAAGAATGCTCGTTGCGTACTTTCATGTGTTTCCGATTCTCGTTGATTTCTTATAAGAATATCCGTTTGTTCTATTGTCAACGGATTTACATCTTGTGTATTTCTATGTTTCTCTAATTGATGAATGTTATGAAATACTTCTTTTCTCATATCCATATCGCCGACTATAATTAAAGATTCTTCGTGTGCCTTTTTTAAATCTTCAAACGGTAGTTTGCTAAATATATCTGACCCATAATTATCTGGTGCTGAGTTAATTAAATTTGAATATCCTGCAGTAGACTCGAGCTCTTGGATTCCGTTATGTTTTATTAGCTGACGTTGATTGTTTTTATATTGGTTCAATAAACGTAGTTGTTCATCCTTGTTTATATTTTTCACATTTATCTGTAGTAGCAAGTCATTTTGTTCAGTTTTTAACCAATCACTATATCCCGTCTCCTGATATTCATTTTTCATTCGATTCTCTTCAAATATCTTATTGAACTTGAGATTAAATTTCTTTGAGTCGGTGGGATGAAATGTTTTCGTAACCATATCATCGGTGATATCATGTTGTTCTTGATATGTACTATAATAATCTCGCAATACATCTTCGTATTCGATTGTTGTGCTCGTATTTTGGGTTTCTTTGAATTCGTAAATGAAAAATAGGCGTTTATATGCTTTTGTGAAAAAAAGGAAATATTTCTTATCTAATTTAGATTTGTCAGGATGCATTCGCAAAACCATTTTTTTCGCCAGTTTTAAATCTTCTTTATTGAAATTCGAAGACAACTTGAATAATTTTAATAGTTCGTGCAAATTGTAATTCTCTATATTGAAATCGAAATCTTCCATCATTTAACATATATACATACTTATTATTTTAAGTATTTATATATTTTTATTGAATATATTGTGACAAAAAATTAGCTACGCTATGTGGGTCTCCTCCTGAAATTCCGTTATTTGGTACATAAGATGTGTTCCCCCTTTCCCATACTAGAATAGCCGGAATTCCAGCAACCATTTTTTTGCTTTTAAAGAATGAAAACACGTCAGAATTCACATCTACATCAATATCATAACAAATGACGTTTTCTGGAGCTCGATTGAAAAAATTATTTACAAGTGGTTGAATTTTTTTGCATGGACCACACCAGGTTGCTGTGAATTTGATGATAATTACTCCTGGATTATTTGGTAGAATATTATTCATCAGAATATGTCTGTTTTGAATCTCTGTCAAAACCATTATATCATTATGTTCATGATAACCCTTAAATAGTTTTTTGTTCAATCTAGATTTATGTATATTTTTTCTCATACGCGGAGTAAATTTCAATCATTTTTTTAATACATTTCTTCTTTTTCAACATTAATTCCCCTATTTGTTTCACATTATCAAAATTTCCGTTTTTTAATTCATTACATAATAGTCTCTCTTCGCATAAATACATCCCAATATTTTCTACATAGGACATGTATCGTTTAAACAATACGATAGCTGGATCTGGTTTGTTTGACTCTTTCCTATATAATGAAGAGGCGTAACGCAAACTGTCTATCTGATAATACAATTGTTGTTTTAAATTTATATTACAAATGAAGGATACGTTACATTTGTTTTCGAATATTGGTTTTAATGCCAACGTTAACAACGTGCGTCTGTAGGGTATATACGACTCCTTGTTATTATGGTTACGTATACATTCTTTGAGTGCTAACATGTTTAGATTAATACAATTGGATTGTCTCTGTATTTCGGGATCTTTATTCGTGTTCGATATAGCCTCTTGTCCAGCCATGTCAACAATAATGTATTTTTTCTTATTATAATAGATGGTAATAATCGCATGGGAACGAGAAGACGTGTTATTCATTTCCGTATGAGCAGTATTTCTATTTTGCATCATCATAGTGATAAGATTGTCGATATTATCGTCATTTCTCTTTACGACATCATTTATAACCAAATCATCTGTCTTGTAAAACACTAATGATTTATTTTGATTCAACAAATCGTATATATTATCGTTATAAATTTGTATAGCGGAGATAAATAGTTTGCTTTTCTTATCGATACTTAACGTAGAATATAATTCTTTTATTAGATTCGTGGTTGTATATGTTTTTCCGGACCCGGTGTATCCAAATGCTACCCAATAATTTACTTGATGGTCGGCTGCATTTAAGTATAATTCGTTAAAAATAACTGCATTCGATTCCGCTTTGTTCCACAGTTTATTCACAACAAAATTGTGATTCGTCTTTTTACATGTGATACGTATTGAGCAACTATCATTATTTTGTTCAATATGGTCATATGTTCCGTCCCTAATTCGACAATACACCCGTAATGACATATTTATATATTATATAAATATTTTATTTTTTCCCTTAGATATATGTAAGTAATATTCGACAATTATACGGAAGCAACGATACTTTCAAGTTTTGAGATAGGGATATAGGGTAGATGAGCATGTGATTCCCAAAAATATCTACAATAATTCCATCTGAACGCGCCGTCTTCTGTGTATAGTTCATCATTTAATAATAGCGTTTTGCGAATCTTACTTGGCAATAGATGTAGACTACTTTTGGGAAGGACATAGGCTAATTGTGTATAATGCGATATAGCTTGAGTATCACGACGAGTAATGAATTGAATAGGTAGTGAGGGAATATATTTCAATAAATCCGACAATAATGGAGGATAACTATAATTATATTTCCATTCCCAATCATAACAAGATTCTGTATAATATTTAAAATTCCACTCCAACGCTTCTAAGTAGTTTCGACAGATGTGTGACTTGTCTTCAGTAGTGCCTTCTAAATCGAATAATGTTTTATAATATCTGAATTCCCAATATTTGTTATGCGGATTTACGAATCTTTCTTCGCATAAATCTTTTATAGGGATATTATTTAATTTATCCTCCAATTTATCATGCAAAGTATGTTTATTTTCTAATGAAAGTCTTCGATCGTATTCTTCTTGAAATAATCCAGTTTCTCTTTCTGCTAAATAGGAAATGAATTTTCGAAAGTTATTCCAATAAATCTCCTTTCCATTCGTTAAATTTAAGGATTGATTTCCGATAGATTGTTTGTATGCATCCATTAATATAGACATTCCGGTAGACCGAATATTGATATGAGGAAAATGCGGCATAAAGTCGTTGCCTAATAAGAAACAAATGAATATGTAGTCGAAGAGTTTATTTTTTTCC
>Ga0222714_10005464_pt1 | contig 12076 bp, 8 predicted proteins | sample C33_3DmetaG_FD_165048 | JGI IMG/M metagenome (GOLD analysis project Ga0222714, IMG submission 165048) | Estuarine water microbial communities from San Francisco Bay, California, United States - C33_3D | ecosystem: Environmental > Aquatic > Marine > Unclassified | place: USA: California... | reverse complement strand
GGTCTGTGCCAAATATGATATCTGCCTGATCGAGGATTGCGCCCATACGATGGGGGCAAAATGGCGCGGTATTCGGTCGGGGAATTTTGGCAAGGTGGCCGCCTTTTCGACGCAGACTTATAAACATATGAATTCAGGCGAAGGTGGGTTTTTGACCACCAATGATGCCGAGCTTGCGGCGCGCGCCGTGGTCTCCTCCGGCTCATACATGCTTTATGGACGGCATGGCGCCATTCCGGCTGAAGATGTGTTTCAAAAAGTGCGGCTTCATGCGCCAAATTATTCAGGCCGGATGGATCATATGCGCGCTGCGATTTTACGGTCGCAATTGCCAGTTCTTGAAGGCAATCTGGAACGCTGGAATCAGCTTTATGACCGGCTTCATGCAGCTTTTTCATCCATGGTAGGGGTAGTTATTCCAGCGCGCAAACAAGAAGAGTTTTATGTTGGCTCGTCAATCCAGTTTCGGGCTGAGGGGCTTGCCACCAAGGCTGTTCCGCAATTTGTTGCGGCCTGCGCAAAACGCGGGGTTGAACTGAAATGGTTTGGTGATGAAGAACCAAAGGCCTTTACCAGCCGCTATGACAGCTGGCGTTATATTGACGATATTCCGGTTCTGCCAACAACCTTGCGTGTTTTGGAAAAAACCCTCGATATGCGGGTGCCGCTTACCTTTACCATTGATGATTGCGATATGATCGCCAGTATCATTGAAGATGAAATTCAGGCTTTTTTACCAGCCTAATCATTTGGTGAAAATGAGGGCTGCAACCATCGTCACAGCCCATATTCTGGCAAGGAACCATCAATGTTCAGGCATTTGCCGCGGCCAATGCCTGTTCGATATCGGCAATGATATCGTCAAAATGTTCAATACCAACAGCAAGTCGAACATAGCCCGGGGTCACGCCGGTCTTTAGCTGGTCTTCGGCAGATAATTGGGAATGCGTTGTTGACGCTGGGTGAATTGCCAAACTGCGGGCATCGCCAATATTGGCAACATGATAAATCATTTTCAGATTATCAATGAATTTTCGGCCAGCCGCTTCGCCGCCTTTCAATTCAATGCCGACAATTGGCCCATAGCCACGGGTCATATATTTATCAGCCTTTGCCTTTTGCGCACCGTCAAACAGGCTTGGGTAAATAACCGCCTCAATGGCGTCATTCTTGACCAGATGCTCGGCAACGCGGCGTGCATTATCCTGATGCACGCGAAACCGCAATGGCAAGGTTTCTAGACCTTGGATCAGCTGGAAAGAATTGGTTGGCGAAATCGCCGCGCCTAAATCACGCAACAGCACGACACGCGCCCGAATGGCATAGGCAATGGGCGCTCCAAGCGCTTCGGGAACAAGACTTCCCCATACCGCGCCGTGATAGCTTGGGTCGGGAGTGTTGAATAGGGGGTGCCTGTCCGGATTTTTGGTCCAGTCGAATTGCCCGCTATCAATGATGATGCCGCCAATCGATGTGCCATGACCACCAATATATTTGGTTAGCGAATGAACCACGATGCTGGCGCCATGATCGATTGGCCGACAGGTAATTGGCGCGGCTGTATTATCGACAATCAGCGGGATATCAAGGCTCTTGCCAATTGCGGCAACTTCGGCAATCGGGAAAATATTCAATTTTGGATTGGGCAGCGTTTCGGCAAAATAGGCGCGGGTTCTGTCGTCGGTTAAATCGCGAAAGCTTTCCGGATTATCAGCATCGGCAAAGCGCACTTCGATGCCAAGCTGTTTAAAGGTATTGGCAAACAGATTCCATGTGCCGCCATAAAGATGTGGCGATGACACAATATTGTCGCCAGCGCTGCATAGATTTTGCAGGCTAAGCGCAACAGCGGCTGACCCTGATGCAACCGCAAGCGCCACCATGCCACCCTCAAGCGCGGCAACACGTTCTTCAAGAACCGCATTGGTGGGGTTCATGATGCGGGTATAGATATTGCCCAATTCACGAAGGCCAAACAAATTGCCAGCATGTTCGGTGCTGTCAAACTGATAGCTTGTCGTTTGATAAATGGGAACAGCAACAGCATTTGTTGCGCTGTCGCTTCGGTAATTGCCTGCATGTAATACAAGCGTTTCGGGATGAAGAGAGGTCGTTGACATAATTTTTGCCTTTTTGAAAACAGAATGCCAAAGTTAAACTATAGAAAAATGTTGCATTAGCTAGGGTCAAATTAGCGAATGTTAAAATAAATTTTTAAAAGCTGTCAAAACAGGTACGGGTTTCTAACCCCACGACAAAATCGAGTAATTTGTTGCGCAAAGTCGGTTAGACATTGACTAGCAAGGCGTCTTAAAGCCTGTGTCGGCGGTGTTTTTTCACGGCTGGCGGCTAGGTCATGGATTTTTTTACTGATTGGCCTGTGGTGACATGTTAAATAATGAATATAGAGCGTCACATGCGCTTTGACATTTAATGCCGCGCCGGTCTGCCGTTGGCAATTTACCAAGATTTTACATGGGGAATTTGAATGAAAACTTATAAAATCGCCTCAATTCCGGGTGACGGAATTGGTGTTGAAGTAATTGATGCTGGCCTCCATGTTTTAGAGGCTCTTGCCGAGCGCGATGGCGGCTTCAAGCTTGATGTCACCAATTTTGACTGGGGCAGCGATCGTTATAAGCGTGAAGGGACATTAATGCCTGCTGAGGGCGCTGAAGATCTGCGCGATTTTGATGCGATTTTCTTTGGCGCGGTTGGTGCGCCTGATATTCCCGATCATCTGACGCTATGGGGTTTGCGGTTGAATATCTGCCAGCCGCTTGATCAATATGCCAATGTGCGGCCAACGCGTATCTTGCCCGGAATCAAAAGCCCGCTTGCCGGTGTAACGGCAAAGGACCTTGATTGGGTGATTGTTCGCGAAAATTCCGAAGGTGAATATGCAGGTCAAGGTGGCCGCAGTCATCGTGGACAGCCGCATGAAATGGCAACGGATTTGGCTGTTTTTACGCGTGTTGGTGTGCAGCGTGTGATGCGCTATGCCTTTGAGTTGGCGCGCTCGCGGCCGCGTAAATTGCTGACCGTTGTGACCAAGTCAAATGCCCAGCGTTATGGCATGGTGATGTGGGATGAAATCGCCGCTGAAGTCGCAGCCGAATTTCCTGATGTGGCATGGGATAAAATTCTTGTTGATGCGATGACGGTTCGAATGACAATGAAGCCGGAAAGTCTCGATACGATTGTGGCAACCAATCTTCATGCCGATATCCTGTCTGATCTGGCGGCGGCACTTGCTGGTTCAATCGGCGTTGCACCAACGGCCAATCTGAATCCGGAACGCACCAGCCCGTCAATGTTTGAGCCGATTCACGGCTCAGCCTTTGACATTACCGGCAAAGGCATTGCTAATCCAGTTGCCACATTCTGGAGCGCATCAATGATGCTTGACCACATTGGCGAGACGGTTGCGGCGGAACGGCTGATGAAAGCCATCGAAGTGATCACGGCCAATCCTGATTTCCATACGCCTGATCTTGGCGGGACAGCCACAACGGATCAAGTGACCGCGGCGATCATTGATGTAATTCGCGCCCGTAATGATTAGGGCCTTGAAATGATTAGGGTATTGTGACCCGCCTATACTGATCAAACTAAGATGATCGGACAAGAATATCGGGGGATGACGGTAATGAGGCAATAACATTGCCGTCTTGCTTTATCGTGAAAAATAACATGGTAGCATGATGGTGATTTTACCATTTTGCTGCCGGTTTTTGACCTGATGCCAAACAACCTTGATTAACTGATGAGGAAAAACATAATGACCCCAACAATCGAGCTTCTAAAGGCGCATCGGTCGATCCGTAAATTTGAGAATCGACCAATTGCAACTGATTTGTTGCATGAACTTATTCATGCTGGTCAGGCCGCGGCGTCATCCAGCTTTTTACAGGCTGCAACGATCATCCGCATTAGTGATCCGGCAAAACGCGCTTCCTTAGCCGCCTTGGCCAATCATCAGCCCTATATTGAATCGGCGGCTGAATTTTTGGTGTTTTGCGCCGATATGAATCGGGGGGCGCGCTGTTGTGACTGGCATGATGCCAGCGCCAATACAGGCTTTACCGAGCAATTCATCATTGCCACGGTTGATGCATCACTTGTTGCACAAAATATTGTGGTGGCGGCTGAGTCAGCTGGCCTTGGCATTTGCTATATCGGCGCCTTACGCAATAATCCGGCCGAGGTGTCATCGCTTTTGGAACTGCCGCAAAATACCTATCCGGTTTTTGGCCTTTGCCTTGGTTGGCCCGACCAAGACCCGGAGGTTAAGCCGCGTCTACCGCTTGAGATTGTACTTCGTGAAAACAGCTATGGCGGTGATGTCGATTTTGACCGGCTTGCCGATTATGATGATGTGATCCGCGCCTATTATCAAACGCGCACCGCCAATCAGAAATCACAAAGCTGGAGCGAGCAGATGGCGGGGATGCTCAGCAAGGAATCGCGGCCGCATATGCTTAAATTTCTTCAGGATTCGGGCTTTCTTTTAAAGTAATCCTCACCGAACTCATGCTTTACGCATGATAATCGCATCGCGCAAAAGACTTGCATCTTTCATTCGTTTTGGTGGTAATTGAAGACTGTGCTTTCGGGGGTGAGGATGGATTTTCTGTTTGGACGCTATTCATTGATGGTTTTTGCCTTTATTGGCGCCATTATCTTTGGACTGGCAGGCACGGTTGAGCCGGTGTTTTTGTTGGTTGCGCTTCTGCTTGGCCTTATGGCCGTGATTGGGCTTTATGATTATCACCAGAAAAAGCGGGCAGTTCTTGGCAATTATCCGCTTATTGGCCGGTTCCGATTTCTGTTTGAATCGATTCGGCCTGAATTGCGCCAATATTTTTGGGAATCCGATAATGACGAATTGCCCTATTCGCGCAATCAGCGGGCAATGGTTTATCAACGCGCAAAAAGCATAAATGCGACACGGTCTTTCGGGTCGGATAAGGATATGTATGCTGAAGATTTCAATTGGCTCAATCACTCGCTTCAACCAGCTGAAATCGATTCATCGGATTTTCGCGTTCGGGTTGGCGAGGGTGATAAGGCCTATGATGCGTCGGTACTGAATATCTCGGGAACCAGTTTTGGCGCTTTGTCGCCACCGGCAATCCAATCGCTATCGGCGGGCGCCAAGCTTGGCGGCTTTGCGCATAATACGGGCGAGGGGTCACTATCCAAATATCATCTTGCTGGTGGCGGCGATACGATCTGGCAAATTGCCACTGGCTATTTTGGCTGTCGTACCGCGGATGGGCAATTTGATCCTGAAGCCTTTCGCGCCCGTGCCTGCCTTGATCAGGTCAAGATGATCGAGATCAAGCTTAGTCAGGGCGCCAAACCCGGTCATGGCGGTATGTTGATGGCACCAAAAGTCACCCCGGAAATTGCTGCAACAAGAGGGGTTCCTGAATATCAGGATGTGATATCGCCGCCGCGTCACAGTGCCTTTTCAACGCCGAATGAATTATTGGCCTTTGCCGCAAAGCTTCGTGATTTATCAGGCGGCAAACCGGTTGGTATCAAATTATGTATTGGCCATCCTTGGGAAATTATTGCGATTGTCAAAGCGATGGTTGAAAGCGGTATCATGCTTGATTTCATCACGGTTGATGGCGCTGAAGGCGGTACCGGCGCCGCGCCAGTTGAATTTAGTGATCATATTGGTTCGCCGCTTCGTGATGCGTTGGTCTTTGTTGATAATTGTCTTCGCGGGGCAGGCCTTCGTGATCGGGTAAAGATTGCGGCTTCGGCCAAGATCATCAGCGCTTATGATATTGTCCGGCACTGCGCCCTTGGTGCAGATTGGTGCAATATGGCACGTCCCTTCATGTTTGCGCTTGGCTGTATTCAGGCGCGTGATTGTGCATCTAGCCGTTGCCCAAGCGGCGTGGCGACAATGGATCCAAAACGCTATCGGGTTCTTGATGTTGAAAATCGGGCAAGGCGGGTATTTAATTTTCACCAGAACAGCATCAATGCCGTTGCCGAAATGTTAGAGGCTGCAGGCCTTACCCATACAAGCCAGTTGAACCGGCGTCACATTGTGCGGCGGCTATCAGCAAGTCAAATTCTGCTTGCCGATCAGATTTATCCACGCGTTGAAATTAATGCGCTGATTGATGGCAAGCCGGTCGATGACCCGCGGCTTGCATCCTATTGGCATCGGGTCAGCGGTGATAGTTTTCATCCGCAAGGGCCCACTCATTAACTGGACACGCTGCAACAGATTACGGCTTAAAAGACTGGTTTTAGGGTTCAGGATTTTATGAGTTTTGATTATGGCCTGTGTTTGCTCGCCGCTTTTCTGGCCTCGCTTGTTAGCGGGCTTGGTGGTTTTGGCGGCGGATTTATCATTGTATTGTTTTTGGCACCGGTGGTGGGGCCAAAGGCTGTTATTCCACTTGTGGCTGCCTATGCTATTTTTGGCAATATCAGCCGGATTCTTGTTTATCGCCGCAATATTGATTGGCCGCTTGTTGGCCAATTTACCCTTGCGTCCTTGCCGGGGGTGTATATTGGGGCGAATGTTTTTGTCTGGATGAATGAGGCGATGCTTGGGGTGCTTCTTGGGCTGACGTTGATCATCGCGGTGCCAATACGGCGTATTTTGAAAAAATATGAATTTCACTACGGCATAAAAACGATTATTGGATTTGGGTTTCTGTTTGGCACGATTAGTGGCACTACCGCCGGATCAGGCATGTTTGTCATCGCTGGACTGTCAGGGCTTGGGCTTGGTGGGGTTGCGCTTCTTGGCACTGATGCGGCAATCGGGTTGGTCAATGCAATTGCCCGTTCAGCAGCCTATTGGCGATTTGACAGCCTGCCGCGCGATATCTTTATTGCTGGCCTATTGATGGGGTTGGTCACATTCCCGGGAACATGGATTGCCAGTCGCCTTGTCGCCATGATGGGAATGACGCTTCATAATCTTCTGATCGAAGGGCTTATTATTGGCGGCGGCGTCTTTTTGATCTATCAGGCAAGTGGGCTATAGATTGGCAAGATGCGTTGCCGCCGCCGCTGGATTGGGTGCAATTTCTTGGCGGATCAAATCATCTGGTGGTGGGTTGAATTGCCAAAGCGCATTTGGCGTGATGCCGTCCATCGCGCTTTGGCCTTGCCAGATATCAAATAAATGATTGCGTAAATGATCTAACGCATCCATCACCGCCCCCAGCATTTGATCAGCTCTTTGCAATGATTAATCTGTGACCAATCTGCTGGCGATTATGCTGCGGGTTTAATTCTTAAATGAAGCGAAATCAGACTTGGTTTTTACCGCATCAAGAATCAGCTGGCTTGGTTGCCAGATATGCGGGTCTTCGGCTAAAACATCTTTCAAGCCAGCCAGAATTGCGGCCATGCCAAGCTGGTCGGCATAATGCATCAGCCCGCCACGCCAGCGCGGAAAGCCATAGCCAAGAACGCTTACTAGATCAATATCACTGGCGTTTTGTGCAATGGCTTCGAACAGGATATTGGCGCCTTCGTTGATCATGGCCAGCACCAGCCTTTTGACAATATCGTCATCAGAAAAATGTCGGCGGGTGATGCCAGCATGATCGGCCTCGGCGACAATCAATGCATCGACCAAGGGATCGGTCGCAGCCTTGCCATCATTGGCATAGCTATACCAGCCAAGGCCGGTTTTGCGGCCAAGCCGGCCAGCCTCAACCATCTTGTCGGCAATCTGGACATAGGTTCGGTTTGGATCGCGGCTGGCATCTTGGCGACGCCGGTTGGCAAAGGCGATATCAAGGCCTGACATATCTTGTGCTTCATAAGGCCCCATCGCATAGCCAAAGCCGGTCATAGCTTTGTCGATTTGTGAAGGTGTCGCGCCATGAAGCAACAAAAGATCGGCCGCCTCGCGATAGCGCGCCAAAATCCGGTTGCCGATAAATCCGTCACATACCCCCGCCACGACCGGGATTTTTCCAAGCTGTTTGGCAAGCCTGAATCCGCAGGCAAGCGCGGTTGGCGCGCTGGCATCGCCCTTGATGATTTCCAGCAGTTTCATGATATGGGCTGGCACAAAAAAATGCAGCCCAATAAGCCTTGATGGATCATCAAGTGCAGCGGCAATCACATTGATATCAAGATAGGAAGTGTTGCTTGCCAGAATGGCATTTGCCGACATCACCTCTTGCAGCTTTTGAAATACTGTTATTTTGACAGCGATATCTTCAAACACGGCTTCGATGGCAATCTGGGCATTGGCGGCGCTGGCAAATTCAGTTGAAACGCTGTAGCACGACCGCATCTCATCCACCTTTTGCGCCCCGATCAGGCCGCGTTTCACCCCAGCCTCGATCAAGCTTTCGGCGCGCTCAGCCGCCTGTTTTGCTGCCGCTTCATTGGTTTCAATCGTTACCGTGGTGATGCCGGCGCGAACAAGCGCATGTGCAATTCCCGACCCCATTGTGCCGCCCCCAACAACAACCGCCTGATTAATGATCTTTGGCATATGGTTGGCAAGCGCGGCGGGTGCTTTGGCACCGCGTTCAGCAAAGAAAAGATGGCGCAATGCCTTTGCCTGTTCAGATTGCCGAAGCGCAAGAAAACAATCACGTTCGGCGGCCATGCCTTCAGCAAAATTTGTATGGCTTGTTAGGCTAACCAATTCGGTTGCTTTGACCGGCGCAATTTGGCCTTTGGCGCGGCGCGTGAGGCCAGTATTGCTTTTTGCCAGCACGGCTTCATCCAATTTCGGGTTTGGCAACTGACGAACCGGCCTTGCCGCGGCGAGATCGGCTGGCGTGATCGCACGGGCGGCCTGCATCGGATCGGCATCAATAAGGTCAAGGAGCCCAACCTCAATACCGGCCTTGGCAGAGATGGATTTGCCGCTTGTGATCATTTCCAATGCGGCGGCAAAGCCAATCAGGCGCGGCAAACGCTGCGTTCCACCAGCCCCGGGAACAATGCCAAGCAAAACTTCGGGAAGGCCAAGCTGTGCCTTCGGGCTGGCAATGCGATAGCGGCAAGCCAAGGCAAGTTCCAACCCGCCACCAAGAGCAGTACCATTGATCACGGCAACCCAAGGTATGTCTGACACTTCGATCATGGCAAGAACATCAGGCAAATGCGGGGCAATTGGTGGCGCATCAAATTCGCGCGCATCACCACCGGCAGCAAAGATTGTTTCGCTTCCGATCAGCATAACACGTTCAAGACCGGTTGTGGCCTGAATTGCCAGCATCGCATCATGCAGTCCCTGACGAACCGCCAGATTGATGGCATTGACAGGCGGGTTGGCAATCTCGACAAAAAACACCTTGTCATCGCAATCATCGCGCCAGAATTTTACTGTCATGTTGTTCCTTTCTGGCTGGTTGGGTGCGGGTGATGGGGTGCCGCGTTTACAATTGGGGAATGCATAGCAAGGCCATGCTGTGACAATCATCCAAGAAACCGGCAAATGGCCTGCCAGAATGCTTGCGAAGACCATGTGTGATCATGCAAGATTATGCCGCTGCGACAAAGAATTGTTTTCAATTTTTCATAAAAAAGGATCGGGTCATCATTTAGCCGCCATGCCGGAACCCGATCAGGAAACATCAAAGGATAAGCCAAGATGAGCGATGTGATCATTGTCGAGAAAATGGATCAATGGATCAAAATTACCTTGAACCGGCCAGAACGATTGAATGCGTTGAATGTCGAAATGCATCTTGCGTTTCGCGCCGCCCTAGAGGCGGTTGGTGATGCGCGCGCGGTTTTGATTACCGGTGCCGGGCGCGGCTTTTGCGCTGGTCAGGATCTTGGTGAACGCAATCCGGATAATGGTCATTGGCCGCCTGATCTTGGCCAGACTTTAAATGATTATTTCAACCCGCTGGTGCGGCTTATCACCAATTTGCCGATGCCGGTTATCTGTGCAGTAAACGGCGTTGCGGCGGGTGCTGGTGCTAATCTGGCCTTGGCATGTGATGTGGTTTTGGCGGCTGATACAGCGCGCTTTATTCAAGCATTTTCCAAAATTGGGCTTGTGCCTGATGCTGGTGGAAGCTGGATTTTGCCGCGGCGTCTTGGCATGGCGCGGGCGATGGGTTTGGCCTTGACCGGCGCGCCGCTTATGGCACCACAGGCGGCTGAATGGGGGCTGATCTGGAAAAGCTATGATGCTGCCGATCTGATGCCCGAAGCCCATGCGCTTGCCGCCGAATTTGCCGCCGGCCCGACCATGGCCTATGCCGGCACCAAAAGCTTGATGAAGCGTGCCGCCAATCATGATTTTGACGCGCATCTGGATGATGAGGCGGCGATGCAGCAGGCTTGCGGCCGGTCGGATGATTATGCCGAAGGAGTGCGGGCGTTTCTAGCCAAACGTCCAGCAGAATTTACTGGTAAATAAGCCATGATGGCAAATAAGCCATGATTAGGCGGCTTCGATAATCATCGCAACGCCTTGCCCAACGCCAACACACATGGTGCAAAGCGCATAACGCCCACCGCGGCGGCGCAATTCATAGGCTGCGGTCAGAACCAGCCGCGCCCCCGACATGCCAAGCGGATGACCAATTGCAATGGCACCGCCATTCGGGTTGACATGGGCAGCATCATCGGCAACGCCAAGGTCGCGAAGACAGGCAAGCCCCTGTGCGGCAAAGGCTTCGTTAATTTCGATCACATCCATATCATCAATGCGAAGTCCGGCCATGCCAAGCGCCTTTTGGGTTGCTGGCACTGGCCCAATGCCCATCACCCGCGGCGGCACACCGGCTGCGGCGATGGCCACAATCCGCGCCATTGGTGTCAATCCATGCGTGGCAAGACCATTGGCCGATGCCAGCAACAGCGCCGCCGCCCCATCATTGACGCCTGACGCATTGCCAGCGGTTACGGTCATGCCGTCACCATTAACCCCCTTGAGGGCGGCAAGCTGTTCGGGTTTGGTGCTGGGGCGCGGATGCTCGTCAGTATCAACGATCACCGGATCACCACGGCGTTGTGGGATCATAACAGGGGTGATTTCATCGGCAAATTTTGCGGCGGCATGAGCGGCCGCCCAGCGTTGCTGTGACCGAAGCGCAAAAGCATCTTGGTCGGCGCGGCTGATATCATAATCAAGCGCCACATGATCGGCTGTTTCAGGCATTGAATCAACGCCATAAGCCGCCTTCATCGCCGGATTAACAAATCGCCAGCCAATTGTGGTGTCATAGATTTCGGCCTTGCGGCCAAACGCCGTTTCTGATTTCGGCAGAATAAAGGGCGCACGGCTCATGCTTTCCACCCCGCCAGCAATTGCCAGATGGTAATCGCCGGCACGAATGCCGCGTGCGACATTGGCAACAGCATCCATGCCCGATGCACAAAGCCGGTTAATGGTGCTGGCCGGCACGGTAACGGGTAATCCAGCCAAAAGCGTCGCCATGCGGGCAACATTGCGATTATCTTCACCAGCCTGATTGGCCGCGCCAAACACCACTTCGTCGATTGCGCCTTGGTCAAGGTCTGGATAGCGCGCAACAAGCGCCTTGATCACATGCGCTGCCAGATCATCTGGCCGTACCGATGATAGCGCCCCGCCAAAGCGGCCAATGGGGGTTCTAACGGCATCACAGATAAAAGCGTCCATGTCAAAATCCAATCTAGCAATCCGGCCGTTACAGGGGTTAAACCCCAAGATAGCGTTCGGTCAATCCTTTGGTCGCAAGCAATGTTTTGGAATCACCGTTCCAAACAACCCGCCCCTTATCCAGAATATAATGATGATCGGCCAGTCTGGCTATGGCTTTGACATTCTTGTCGATGATCAGGATTGATTGGCCCTCGGCCTTTAACGTGGTAAGACAATCCCAAATCTGCGTTCGGATGATGGGAGCCAGCCCTTCGGTGGCTTCATCGAGGATCAGTAATTTTGGGTTAGTCATCAAAGCGCGGCCAATGGCTAGCATTTGCTGTTCGCCACCAGAAAGATGATTGCCTGCATGATCACGGCGTTCGGCAAGCCGCGGGAATAAATCAAGAACCCGCTCATAATGCCAGTGCGAGCCGCCACCATCACGCGGTGGCCGGTAAAATGTTTTCAAATTTTCAG
>Ga0222714_10005463_pt1 | contig 12077 bp, 11 predicted proteins | sample C33_3DmetaG_FD_165048 | JGI IMG/M metagenome (GOLD analysis project Ga0222714, IMG submission 165048) | Estuarine water microbial communities from San Francisco Bay, California, United States - C33_3D | ecosystem: Environmental > Aquatic > Marine > Unclassified | place: USA: California... | reverse complement strand
CTACCGATTAGCGTCAACACTCAGGATACCTACCTTAACCAGGTATATATCGGCATGTTCCGGCCGGACGGAGGCGCACGCCCCCGTTGGATGGGCAACCTGAAGCAGTACAAGCTGGGGTTCGACGGGCAAAACAACCTCCGGCTGGAGGATGCGGATAGCGGGCAAGCGCTGGCCGACAGCAGCACCGGCTTCCTGAATGCTTGCGCGCGCAGTTTCTGGACGCCCGGACTCGACGAAAACCCTCAGCCCTACTGGCCGGACAGCGAGGCCTACGAGAACTGTTTGCGGACCGGTGTGTCCGCTGCCTGGGATACACCTGACGGGCAGATTGTCGAGAAGGGTGGGGCCGGTTACAAGTTGCGCACCTTTGCCGTGACGGATCGAAACCTGTGGACATGTGGGAACGATAATTGTTCGAGCATGCAGGTTTTCAACGAAGCAAATGGGTTTATTTCGACAGCTCGACTCGGCGCTGCCGATACGACCGAGAGACAGGAGTTGATTGACTGGGCCCGCGGCATGAACAACGCCGTGGACGTGGGCACGATCCCTGCTGGAAGCATGAGGCCCTCTTCCCATGGTGACGTGGTGCATTCACGGCCCAAGGCGCTCAACTACCAGTCGCCCTCTGACACTGAACCTGAGATCGTGATTTTCTACGGCGCCAACGACGGCACTTTGCGGGCGATCAACGGCAACCGGCCAGACGGGGTGACCGTGGGCGGAGCGGAGCCTGGTGAAGAAATCTGGGCCTTCCTGCCGCCGGAGTTTTATCCGGAAATCAAGCGGCTGCGCGACAATGACGTGTTGGTGGACTTCAAGGACTTTGATCCGTGCAGCAATTCAGAGGGAACCACACTCTGCGAAGCCAAGCCCTATGGCTTTGATGGGCCGGTCACGACCTGGGTGCAGGGTCAACCGGGAGATGCGGGCTTTGAGGCCTACATCTACGCCACCATGCGGCGTGGTGGGCGCATGGTCTACGGGTTCGATGTGTCGGGGATTGCCGCAGGCACCACCCCGACGCTTGCGTGGCGATTCGGCTGCAATGACGCTGGTTTGGCGGGTGAGACGGTAACCTGCGAGGACAATTACTCAGGTTCGGGCCCGGATCTTGCAAATGAAATGGGGCAAAGCTGGTCGGCTCCGCAGCCGGCACTGTTGCGGCGAAGCGCTGGTGACATCCCGCTGGTCGTTTTCGGTGGCGGGTATGACACCTGCGAGGATGAAGACACGGCAGCCACGGCATGCGGTGCTGGCGGCGCGAACTTCCGTGGCAACAACATCTACGTGCTGAACGCCGTTACCGGTGAGCTTCTCGCGTGGTTTCCCACCGAGCGCTCTGTGGTGTCTGACCCCATCGTAGTGCCGGACGCCAATGGTTACCTGGAGTACATTTATGTTTCGGATTTGGGTGGCAACGTCTATCGCCTGTCCGCCCCGGCTGGTGCTGCCATCGACACCAGTTTGCCCGGAAACTGGGTATCTACGCGGATCGCGCGATTGGGGTGCACTACCACGGGGGGCTGTAACCGCAAGTTCTTCTATGCACCCGATGTCATCCGCAATACCAACAACAGCCAGGAATTCACCTTGCTGCTGGGGTCGGGGGACCGTGAAAAGCCGCTTCCGAGCGCCAAATACCCCTACGCGACCGCCGTCCGGAATTATTTCTTCTCCATCAGGGACATACCTACCAGCCAGACCTGGCTCAACCGGATGGACGTGGATTTCGAGTGCTTCGGCGACTATATGTGCATGGATGCCCTGGCGCTGGTGGGGATGAACGACACGGCAGCTGCACCGTCGGTGGATGCCCTGACCGGGGTTGAGTACGGTGGATGGGCGCTGGAGTTGAGGAATACCGAGCAGACGGTGACCTCGGCGATCACTGTGTTCGGAACGGTTATCTTCAGCACCCACACCCCGGAAAGTCAGCGCGATACCTGCACGCCTAATCTCGGTATTGCCCGTGCATACCAGTTGAACTATCGGACCGGCGAGGGCGTCGGTGAGAACAATAACCGTTCCGTCGAGATTGAGGGCGGTGGGTTACCTCCGTCCCCGGTGGCAGGCCTTGTTGAGATCGACGGTGAGGTCTATCCGTTCGTGATCGGCGCCAGCGCTCGCTCGGCCCTGGAAGCCGCGCTGCCGGGCGAGGGTGCTTTTCCTGCACAGCCCAAAGGCCGAAGATATTGGTACATCCAGCGATGATCAGGCGCCCAGTCCGGGGCTTTACGCTGTTGGAAGCGATGATTGCCCTGGCGATCGTCGCCATGTTGCTGCTCATCGCGGTGCCGTCCTTTAACTCTATCCGCGTGAGCGCCACCCTCACCGAGCTTTCGAACGAGCTGGTGGCATCAGTGCAGCTCGCGCGGAGTGAGGCCATCAAACGTAATCGCGTGGCCCGCCTGTGTGCCTCTGACGATGGCGCGACCTGCTCGCCCACCTGGGGTGGATTCTCCACTGGCTGGGTCGTTCTGGATGCAGAAAATAATCTTCTGCTTTCCCGACCCGCAGTCGAGTCGGGTTACCGCATCAAGACCTCGGGAGGGTTGCGGATTCTGACCTTTTACCCGAGCGGGATGGATGCCACGACCGTAAGTTTTACGGTCTGCAGGTACGATCCGTTGGAGAGGCAGCAAAGGGTGATTGCGGTCGGCCCGACCGGCGGCACCCGAGTGACCCGAACCGAGGTTTCCAGCTGCTGACCGACCCGGCGGGGTGCCCCCACTCTGGCTGCCACCGCCCGCATCCCCTACAATTCCGGGTTTCCGAGCCCAGGGGATCGGCCAATGACTCGTTTCGTGTTCGTGACCGGTGGCGTGGTGTCCTCGCTGGGCAAGGGCATTGCTGCGGCCTCCCTGGGGGCCATCCTCGAGGCGAGGGGACTCAAGGTCTCCATGGTCAAGCTGGACCCCTACATCAACGTCGATCCCGGCACCATGAGCCCCTTCCAGCACGGGGAGGTGTTCGTCACGGCGGATGGCACCGAGACTGACCTGGACCTTGGGCACTACGAGCGCTTCATCCGCACCACCACCGGCCGGCACAGCAACTACACCACGGGCCGTATCTATGAGCGGGTCATCGCCAAGGAGCGGCGGGGCGATTACCTGGGCGCCACCGTGCAAGTCATTCCCCACATTACCGACGAGATCCGCCGCTCCATCAAGCTGGGTGCGGGGGACGCCGACGTCTGCATGGTGGAGATTGGCGGTACCGTCGGCGACATTGAGTCGCTGCCCTTCCTGGAGGCCATCCGCCAGATGGGAGTGGAACTGGGCCGTAGCCACTGCGCTTATCTGCACCTGACCCTGGTGCCGGTGGTCGGCGGCTCCGGCGAGATCAAGACCAAGCCCACCCAGCACTCGGTCAAGGAGTTGCGGGGCATTGGTATCCAGCCGGACGTGCTGCTGTGCCGCAGCAAGGATCCGCTGCCGGACGAGCAGCGCCGCAAGATTGCCCTCTTTACCAACGTGGAGGAGCGGGCGGTGATTTCCGCGGTGGACGCCGACGACATCTACCGCATCCCCCTGCTGCTGCACGCCGAGGGCCTGGACGACATCATCTGCGACCGCCTGCGCATCGAGGCAAAGCCCGCCGACCTCTCGGAGTGGCAGCAGGTGGTCGATGCCCGCCACGCCTACGAGGGCACGGTGGACATCGCCATGGTCGGCAAGTACGTGCAGATCCGCGATTCCTACATTTCGCTCAACGAGGCGCTGCAGCATGCCGGCCTCAAGACCCATACCCGGGTGCGCATCCACCACATCGAATCGGCCGACATTGAGAAAACCGGCACCGGCTGCCTGGCCCAGATGGACGCCATCCTGGTGCCCGGTGGATTCGGCGAGCGCGGCATCGAGGGCAAGGTCAAGGCGGTCCGCTATGCACGCGAGCGGGGTATCCCGTACCTGGGTATCTGCCTGGGCATGCAGGTGGCCGTCATCGAGTTTGCCCGCGACGTCATGGGCCTCGAGGGCGCCCACTCCACCGAGTTCAGCCCCAAGACTCCGGACCCGGTCATCGCCCTGATCACCGAGTGGCAGGACCGTTCTGGGCAACATGAACTCCGCAGCGAAGGCTCGGACCTGGGTGGCAGCATGCGCCTGGGCGCCCAGGAAGCCCGCCTGAAGGACGGGTCGAAGCTCGCCTCCATCTACGGCGCAGGGCAGGTCTCCGAGCGCCATCGTCATCGCTACGAATTCAACAATCAGTACATGCAGCGCATGGAGGCCGCCGGGCTGGTGTTCTCGGGAATGTCCCCGGACGAACTGGTGGAGGCCATCGAGTTGCCCTCGCATCCCTGGTTCGTCGCCGTGCAGTTCCACCCGGAGTTCACCTCCAATCCCCGCGACGGCCACCCACTGTTCGCCAGTTTCGTGGCCGCCGCTCGCCAGCACGCGGCGGGCAAGCTGCCCAAGGCCGCGAGCGCATGAAGCTCTGTGGCTTCGAGGCCGGGGCCGATCAGCCCCTGTTCCTCATCGCCGGTCCCTGCGTGGTGGAGTCTCGCGAACTCACGCTGGAGATTGCCGGCACGCTGAAGGAACTCACCGCGGCGCTCGGTGTGCCGTTCATCTTCAAGGCCTCCTTCGACAAGGCCAACCGCTCCTCGCGCGCCTCCTATCGCGGTCCGGGCATGGAGGCTGGGCTCGCCGCGCTGGAGGCGGTCAAGGCGACCCTGGGGGTGCCGGTGCTCACCGACGTCCACGAAGACACCCCGCTGGCCGAGGTGGCCTCGGTGGTGGACGTGCTGCAGACGCCTGCCTTCCTGTGCCGGCAGACCAATTTCATCGTCAACGCCTGCTCTCAGGGGCGCCCAGTCAACATCAAGAAGGGCCAGTTCCTCAGCCCTTGGGAGATGGCCAACGTCATCGACAAGGCGCGCTCCACAGGCAACGAGCAGGTCATGGCCTGCGAGCGGGGCTTCAGCTTCGGCTACAACAACCTGATCTCCGACATGCGCGCGCTGGCCGTGATGCGCCGCATCGGTGCCCCGGTGGTGTTCGATGCCACCCATTCCGTGCAGCTGCCGGGTGGGCAGGGCATCGCTTCCGGCGGCCAGCGTGAATTCGTGCCGGTGCTGGCGCGTGCCGCGGTGGCGGCTGGCGTGGCCGGCATGTTCATGGAAACCCACCCGCGGCCCGAACAGGCCCTGTCCGACGGGCCCAACGCATGGCCCCTGGGACGGATGAAAAGCCTGCTGCAAACCCTGGTCGAGCTCGACCGCGTGGTGAAGTCGAGACCCTTCGAGGAGGATGCGCTGTGAGCCGGATCGCCAACATCGTGGGACGCGAAGTGATCGACTCGCGCGGCAACCCGACTGTGGAGGCCGACGTGCTGCTGGAATCCGGCGCCATGGGTCGCGCGGCCGTACCTTCTGGCGCCTCCACTGGCTCGCGCGAAGCCATCGAGCTGCGCGATGGTGATGCCGCGCGCTACCTCGGCAAGGGCGTGCGCAAGGCCGTGGGTCACGTGAACAAGGAGTTGCGCGACCTGCTGGTTGGTTGCGCCTCCGAGGACCAGTCCGCCCTGGACCGCCGGATGTGCGAACTCGACGGCACCGAGAACAAGTCACGCCTGGGGGCCAACGCCATGCTGGCCGTCTCCCTGGCTGCGGCCCATGCCCAGGCCCGAGAGTCCGGCATCGGGCTGTACCGCCTGCTGGGCGGTGAGGCCGCGACCGGCATGCCGCTGCCCATGATGAACATCATCAACGGCGGAGCGCATGCGGATAACAGCCTCGACATCCAGGAGTTCATGATCCTGCCGATCGGGGCCCCGAGCTTCGCGGAGTCCTTGCGCTACGGCGCCGAGGTGTTTCACACCCTGAAGAAATTGCTGCACCAGCGCGGTCTTGCCACGGCAGTAGGCGATGAGGGAGGTTTTGCTCCGAACCTGCCCTCCAACGAGGCGGCGCTCGGCGTGATTCTGGAAGCCATCGAAGTCGCGGGCTTCCGTCCGGGTCGCGACATTTGCCTGGGGCTCGACGTGGCCAGCAGCGAGTTCTATCGCGAGGGTCGCTATCACCTGGAGGCCGAGGGCCGACAGTTCAGCAGTGCAGAGTTTGCCGACTACCTCGCCGAGCTGGCCTTCCGTTACCCCATCGTTTCCATCGAGGATGGCATGGCCGAGGGCGATTGGGAGGGCTGGGCGGGCCTGACCCGCAAGCTGGGACAGCGTGTCCAGTTGGTGGGCGACGACCTGTTCGTTACCAATACGCGCATCCTTTCTGAAGGAATCGAAAAGCACGTTGCGAATTCGATCCTCATCAAACCGAACCAGATTGGCACGCTGACCGAGACCCTGCAGGCCATTTCGATGGCGGTCGATGCGGGCTATTCGGCGGTGGTCTCCCACCGTTCGGGTGAGACCGAAGACAGCACCATCGCCGACATCGCGGTGGGCACGCGCGCGACCCAGATCAAGACCGGTTCGCTGTCGCGCTCCGATCGCATGGCCAAGTACAACCAGCTGCTCAGGATCGAGGCCGAGTTGGGCCCGCGGGCCAGTTTCCCGGGGCTCTCGGCGTTGCCGGGCTCGGTATCTCCTGGCGTGGGTTGACAGCAAGTTGCGGAAACTCCTTTAAAAAAGTTTTGCAAAGCCTTGCCAAGCCGTTGAGGGGCAACATATTATGTCGCCTCAATGAGGGTCACCTTCGTCAGTCTTTCGCTGGGCCTGCTGCTCCTGCAGGGGCAGTTGTGGGTCTCTGAACGCGGCCTCCGTGAGGTGTGGCAACTGCAGGGGGCGGTGGCTGGTCAGCAGGCCGACAACGCCCTGCTGGTGCAGCGTAATCACCAGCTCAGGGCGGAAGTCCGGGACCTCAAGCAGGGCCTGGCGGCCCTGGAGGAACGGGCCAGGCACGACCTCGGCATGGTGGGGAGCCGCGAGGTGTTTTACCAGGTGGTGGACGCCAGCGAAGCAGTGCCCCTGAACGTGGGCGGCGCCCCGACCACCCGAACTGCCGCGGTTCGCTAGGGGCTCAGCATGGGGGCTCCACTCTGGTGCGTGGTCCCCGCAGCCGGCAGTTCGACTCGGCTCGAAGGGCAGGTGCCCAAGCAATACCGGACTCTGGCTGGCCGGACCGTCATCGAGCACAGCCTTGCCGCCCTGCTCGGGCACCCCTCCGTTCAGCAAGTGGTTGTGGCCCTGTCGCCAGCCGACACCCTGTTCCGGAGTCTCGTCTGCGCACAGGACCCCCGGGTGCTGGCGGTCTCCGGTGGCCGGGAGCGCTGCCTGTCCGTGCTGGCGGGCCTGCGCGCCACTGCGGCCGGCCAGAATGACTGGATCCTCGTCCATGATGCGGCCCGACCCTGCCTGCAGAAGGCGGAGCTGGAGGCGCTGGTGGCGGCCTGCGAGCAGGATGAGGTGGGAGGGCTCCTGGCCCTCCCGCTGGCCGATACCCTGAAGCGCCAGGATGTGGCCGGTCGGGTGGGTACAACGGTGCCCCGCGAGGGACTCTGGCGGGCCCTGACGCCGCAGATGTTCCGGCGTGGGCTGCTGGAGTCCGCGCTGTCTGCCGCCATCGAGGCCGGTCTGCTGCCTGGCGACGAGGCCGCGGCGGTCGAGGCCGCCGGCTACTCGCCACGCCTGGTGCCGGGCTCGCCGCTGAACCTGAAGATCACCTATCCTGACGACCTGGAGTTTGCGGAAGCGGTTCTGCAACGAGGCGCTCGGGGGCTGGCATGAGGATAGGCTCTGGATTCGATGTCCACGCCTTCGGGCCGGGGGATCACGTGATGCTGGCCGGTGTCCGCATCCCCCACCCAAGGGGGTTGGTGGCGCACTCGGATGGCGATGTCGTGTTGCATGCGGTGACGGATGCCCTGCTCGGAGCGGCCGGTCTCGGCGACATCGGTCAGTGGTTTCCTGATTCCGATCCGGCGTTTAGCGGCGCCGACAGTCGGGTGTTGCTTCGGCAGGTGGTAGCGGCCCTCGGCGAGCGGGGCTGGCGGGTGGGGAATTGCGACGTGACGGTGATCGCGCAGGCGCCCCGGCTGGGACCCCATCGCGAGGCCATGCGCGCCCACCTCGCTGCCGACCTCGGGATCGACCTGCAGAGGGTCAATGTCAAGGCTACGACCACGGAGGGTCTGGGTTTCACGGGGCGCGCAGAGGGTATGGCTGCCCAGGCTGTCGTGCTCCTGCACGATTCGACCGCGGGCTGAGCATGCATGCGGGGTGGGCCAGCCTGGCCCTCGATCCTCCGCGAGCCTCTGCAGGCCCGCGTCCACTGGCGACCTTGAAACTGCAGGCGGCCGACTTCCGTGTCGAGGAGTGCCTGGGCTTCGCGCCGGATGGGGGTAGTGCGCACCTCCTGCTGCAGGTTGAGAAAACCGACGCCAACACGGCCTGGGTAGCGCGACGGCTGGCGCAGTTGGCCGGCTGCCGAAGCGGTGAGGTCGGCTACGCCGGGCTGAAGGATCGTCGCGCGGTGACCCTGCAGTGGTTTTCGGTGCCGCGGCGTGGGCCCATAGAGCCCTGGTCAGCGGTGCAGGGTGAGGGGTTCCGGGTACTCGAGGCGCATCCGCACTCCCGCAAGCTGCGCCGTGGTGCGCTGGCGGGCAATCAGTTCCGGCTGGTGCTGAGGCAGTTGCAGGGTGACCTGTCCGGGCTCGAGGCCGGACTCGGCCTGCTGCGTCAGCGCGGGGCGCCCAATTATTTCGGGCCGCAACGCTTTGGTCGTGGGCTGGCCAACCTGCACCAGGTCGAGGCCTGGGCAAGTGGCGGGGCGCTGCCGAGGGACCGCGAGCAGCGCGCATTCGTGATCTCCACCGCGCGCTCACTCATATTTAATGCGGTGCTCGCCAGTCGGGTCCGGTCCGGCTCCTGGGACCGATTGCTGCCGGGCGAGGTGGTCAACCTGGCCGGTTCGAACAGCGTGTTCCTGGCCCCGGCGGTTGACGGGGAATTGTCTGAGCGTTGCGCGGCCTTCGATGTTCACCCCACCGGCCCGTTGAGCGGCCATGGTGGCTTGAGCCCCGCGGCGGAGGCGGCTGAGGTCGAGGCCGCTGCCACCGCCGAGCTGGTGGCGCTCGTGCACCGCCTGGTGGAGGAGGGGATCGAGGCTTCACGCCGCGCGTTGCGCGTGCCGGTCATCGATCTCGACTGGTCGCTGCAGGGCGACGTTCTGGAGCTCGCGTTCACGCTCCCACGCGGTGCCTTTGCCACCTCGCTGCTGGGCGAGGTCTTCGAGCTGAGCGGCGCCGAGGGGTTGCCTGCGGCTGACTGAGCTGCCTCAGGGCGAGAGCAGGATGTAGAGGGCGCCCGTACCCCCGTGGGGTCCACGGGCGGAACAGAAAGCGAGCACGGCCTCGTGCTTCCGCAGCCAGAGATTCACCGAGCGCTTCAGCACCGGCCCCCGTGGGCCCGACCCGCGGCCCTTGCCGTGGATCAGACGGACGCAGCGCAGCCCCCGGTCGGTACTTTCCTGCAGGAATTCCCGCAGTGCCTGGCGGGCCTCGCGGGCTACCATGCCGTGCAGGTCGAGTTCGTCCTCGATCGCGTAGCGGCCTCGCTGCAGGTTGCGCAGCGCGGCTACCGAGACGAACTCGCGCCGGTAGGTGAGCTCCTCACCGGTTTCCACGCCGAGTTCCGCCGGCGCCCATTGCAGGGATTCCTCCAGCGCCGCGCGCTCGTCCGCCCGCCGGAAACGGGCCCGCGGTGGCGGAGTTGGTGGGCGCAGCGCGGCCTTCTTCCGCGCCAGTGGCCGGGTGCCCGCCACGGCCTGACGGAACAGCGCTGCATCATTATCCGGATCGTCTTCCTGCACGGCACTCATCCCTGCTTTCGAGTATATTTCGCCGTCGCCTGCCAACAAGAAAGTGCCAGAAATTTGAAGATACTGCTCGCCAACGACGATGGCTACCGCGCTCCGGGTCTTGGAGCGCTCAGGGAGGGCCTGGCAGGGGCCGCCGAGATCACCGTGGTGGCCCCCGATCGCAACCGCAGCGGGGCCAGCAACTCCCTGACGCTCGACCTGCCGCTGCGGGTCCAGCGGGCCGAGGAAGGGGTCTGGTACGTCATCAACGGCACCCCTACCGACTGTGTGCACATCGCCATCACCGGGCTGTTCGAGCATGAGTTCGACATGGTGATGTCCGGCATCAATGACGGGGCCAATCTGGGTGACGACGTGCTCTACTCCGGCACCGTGGCCGCGGCCGTCGAGGGGCGCTACCTCGGCTTGCCCGCCATCGCCCTGTCCATGGTCCCCGGCGAAGGCCGGATCCAGCACTTTGATACCGGCGCGGCAGTAGCCCGCATGCTGCTGGATCGGCTACTGGTCGATCCCTTGCCCAAGTCCACCATCCTGAACGTCAACATTCCCGACCTGCCGCTCGCCCAGATCCGGGGCCTCGAGGCTACCCGACTGGGCTATCGGCATCGTGCCGAACCGGTAGTCAAGGCGCGTGATCCGCGTGGCCGGCGCATCTACTGGGTGGGCATGGCGGGTCCGGGACAGGACGCCGGGCCTGGCACCGACTTTCATGCCGTGGCCAACGGCAGCGTGTCGGTGACACCCCTGCAGGTCGACCTGACCCGCCACGGCGCCATCGACGGGCTTCGGGACTGGCTGGGACGGGTCTCGTGACGGATACCGGCGCCCCGACCCTGTCGGGGATCGGCATGACCTCAGCCCGCACCCGGGAGCGCCTGGTTCAGCGCCTGATCGAGCAGGGCATCAAGGATGGGCGCATCCTGGATCGGATCCGCAGCGTGCCTCGACATCGCTTCGTCGACGAGGCGCTGGCCAGCCGGGCCTACGAGGACACGGCCCTGCCCATCGGACATGGCCAGACCATCTCCCAGCCTTACGTGGTGGCCCGCATGACCGAGGCCCTGCTGGCGCGCGGCACCCCGGCTACCGTTCTCGAGGTTGGAGCTGGTTGCGGCTATCAGACGGCCGTGCTGGCCCCACTGGTGGGAGAACTGTTCAGCATCGAGCGGATCAAGCCGCTGGTTGTCCGGGCTCGGGAGAGAATCCAAGAGCTCGGCTTCGAGAACGTCAAGTTGCGCCATGCCGACGGCATGCTCGGCTGGAAGAGCAGGGCGCCCTTCGATGCCATTCTGGTGGCCGCCGCTCCCCATGCCGTGCCTCCGCAGCTGCTGCAGCAGCTCGCCGATGGGGGCCGGCTGGTCCTGCCCGTGGGGCCAGAGGGGCAGCAGGAGCTGCTGCGGATCACGCGCCGCGGCGACCAGTTCGCCCGCGAGCGGCTCGGTTTCGTGAGCTTCGTGCCGCTGGTCGGGGGCGTTGCCTGAGGTGTGCGCCGCGCGCCGCTGGCCCGCTGCAGCCGCGCTCATCCTGGCGGCGCTACTGGGTGTGACCGGTTGCGGCGGCGAGCGCCGACCTTCGACCCCCGAGGTGTACGTGGTCCAGCGGGGTGACACGCTGTACTCGATCGGCTGGCGTTACGGGCTCGACTATCGTCAGCTGGCCCGCTGGAACGGGATCGGTCGCGACTATCGTATCGAAGTGGGCCAGCGTCTTCGGCTCAGGCCTCCCCCGGCCGGCAGCAAGGGGGTCAAGCCCTCCGCGAAAACCGCGCCGGTCGAGCGCAAGCTGCCCCCGGCACCTGCCTGGCGCTGGCCCCATGACGGAGGTCGGGTAGCCGGCAGCGTCCGCCAGCCTTCGGGCGGCGTGGGGCTCAGCATCGAGGGTGCTCGCGGCAGTCCGGTCCGCGCGGCGGCGGACGGGGCCGTGGTGTATACCGGAACGGGCCTGCTGGGGTATGGGGTGGTGGTCATCGTCAACCACGTCAACGGCTGGCTGACGGCCTACGGCCACAACGAGTCGGTGGAGGTGAAGGAGGGGCAGCGCGTGGTGGCCGGGCAGGCCATCGCCCGCATGGGTTTAGGCCCCGGCCAGCGTCCCCAGGTGTATTTCGAGATCCGTCACGATGGCAAGCCCGTCGATCCGCTGGGGCAGCTGCCTCGCCGCTAGCCTGAGGGCTGGATCAAGGCCAGCACCACGTTGCGGCTTTCTGCCCGCAGCACGTTGTAGGTGCGGCAGGCCGCGCGATTGTCCATCACCTCCAGGCCCACCCGCCGGCCGGCGACGCGGGCGAGCA